>Ga0105243_10002700_pt1 | contig 14742 bp, 14 predicted proteins | sample KBSM34metaG_FD_81525 | JGI IMG/M metagenome (GOLD analysis project Ga0105243, IMG submission 81525) | Miscanthus rhizosphere microbial communities from Kellogg Biological Station, Michigan, USA - KBS M3-4 metaG | ecosystem: Host-associated > Plants > Roots > Rhizosphere > Soil | place...
CGGCGCGGTGACCGCGCCCTCGGCCGTGGTGGCGATCGGCGTGGTGGGATCGGTGATCATGGCTTTTGTGGCCGTTCTGATGCCGCCGATCCAGGCAGGCGGCTTTCCGCCGGTCTATCTTATTTTCCCAGCCTGGGCGCTGATCGGCGCTGGTTTGATGAGGTCGATGCGCGCGAAGCGCAGCTGAAAAAAGAAAGGGTCGAGAACATGCTGACAAGCCTGGTATTCGCCGCCGCGGCCGCCGCTTCCCATCCCGGAATTCCTTACAATCCGCCCAGCACGCCGATCGACAATGCGGTGGCCCGCGTTCAACTCAGTGCGGGCGTGCCGGGCGAAATCACCAAGCCTCATGTCCACCTGACCAACCGTGTGATGATCTATTTCCAGGCAGGAACCAATACGATCCGGTATCCGGACGGAAAGGTCAGCCCTGAACATTTCCGACCCGGCGAGGTTCAGTGGAACGACGCCATGGGAACGCACACGGCGACGATCACGGCCAAGGAGCCGGTGGACATCGCCCATGTCGAATTGAAATCGCCGGCGGGACTCGTGCCCACCCTCAAGCATGCGGCACGCGAGCCTCGCGCCGTCGACCCGGCGCATTTTAAAGTCGAAATCGACAACAATCAGGTGCGCGTGCTGCGGCTGCATTTGGGCAGGGGCGAAAAAACGCCGCTGTATGAGGAGCGATTGGAACGGTTACTGGTGCCTCTGGCCGAAGCGCGGCTGAAGACGTCCGGCGCCGACGGGGCAGCGAAAACCGTTCACTACCAATCGGGCGAGGTTCAGTGGCTGATGCCGGGAATACAAAGTGACGAAAACCTGGGCGACGTGCCGTATGAGGCGATCCTGGTGGAATTCAAGAAATGAACCCGCTCTTGTGAAATTCACGCGCGCCAATGCATCGGCATCACGTGAATTTGGCGGCTCGTGAGTTCATCGCGATGCTGATCCGGTCCTCGTCGGACTGGCTTATATTGACGCGATGCAAAAGCCATGACGGGAAGATCAGCAGATCGCCGGTGACGGGCGGGATGACCATGGCGTGGCCGGTAAAGGCGTTAAAGTTGCCGACCATTTCGTTCGAGATGGTGTAGGTGTGGGGGGTGATGGGGGTTCTCAATTCCAGCTCGCCCTTATCCGCGCCGCCTTTCACATAATACACCGCGGAAAACAGGCTGCCGGGGTGGTCGTGCGAATAGTTGAAGTGCCCCTTGTGGTTGATGTTGATCCAGGCTTCCGTGATCACCTGGCGCATGGAAGCGTTGAACTCGAAGGCGCGGTGCACCTCGTCCAGCTTCTTGCGGACTTCCGCGAACAGCTCCGCAAGTTCCGGCGTCGCGAGGTCGAGATCGTTGCTTTGCCAGCCGCCGCCGTTCGAGACCACCCGTCCGGTGCTGTGCTTCTTCCGCTCCAGGCAGAATTTCTCGATCTTGTCGTTGTCCAGGCGCAGGGATTCCACCGCCAGGAAATTGATGAAGATCGGCATGATGTTGATCATGGAATTCTCCCTGGCCTCAATGTTTGAGGCCGGGCAAGGGAAGCCAGGCGGAGCGGTCCATCTGGTTCGAGGTGAGCCAAAGATTGCCGCCGACGATTTGCGCCGTGGAAACCCCGCCGAACTCGGCAATGGCAGGTCCATAGGCCAGCACCCGATAAGTGGCGGTGGCGGGATCGATCCGGGCCACGACCCAGCCGCGATGACAGCCGGGATCGAGCTTGTTCTCGATCATCTCCTTGCGGGTGCCGTTGCACGCGGGTTCATCCTCTATCACTCCGGCGGTGAGAAGTTGGTCGCCGCTCCAGTGGATATTGTCGACATTGAACCACTTCAATTCCACCCGCCGCACCGGCCTGGCGGTGTTGGCCAAGGAAATGATCTCGACGGAATGGCTGCCGGATACGGCCTGGTAGATTTCCTTTTCATCCTTGGAGATTTCGACGCCATTGTTGCCCGCGAACTCGGTGCCGGGCAGCAGGCGCCAGGTCTTGTCGCCGGGCTTCCATTGATAAAGGCCGCCAGTGACCTTGCCGACATAATAGTCGGCCTGCTTGGCGCCGTTCTTCAACTGCACACTGTTGTAGATGGTGCCATCCATGGCGGCGGTGACGCCGTTGCCGCGTAGATTGTCGGGGACTTTGACGCATCCCGTCCAATGCAATTCCGGCCGCGCGCCCGCGCATCCAAGGCGAAGACCTGGACGCTTTCAAACGGGAAGCCGTGGGTCACGGTGTAGTAGGTGAAAAGCCCCGCCGTCCGGGTGGGCCGGATCGCCACGCCATGCGCGCTGAGCCGCTGGGCCTCGGGCATGGCGGGGCAATCGGGATAGGTTTTCAGGTCCGGGCTGGTATGGCTGAGATCGAGTTGTTGGACTGTCTTGGTTTCGGTGTCGATCAGCCCCCAACCGCCGCTGGCGACCGAGCCGCCGGTGATGATGAATTTGGTGCCGGGAATCCAGACAAAATCCTCCGGCCGGCCCAGGCTGCAAATGTAGTTGAGGCCCATGGCAGGCGTGCAGGGAAGGGGCGCCGGCCGGGAGTCCTGCGCCCAGCCAGGGACGGTACTGGCGATCAGGGCGGCAGCCGCGATGATGAAATTGCGATTCATGGCCCCAGCCTCCCGGCAGACAGCAAACTGTAACATCAAATAGTTGGTTCGGGCTTCTGAACCCAGAAGATATACATGCCGCCGAACAGGCCCGGATGATCCGCCTCGAATGCTTCCCAGCAGGCCAGGTCGGTGGCGGCCCGGTCCTGTGGAAAGCGCCGGCGGTATGCGGCCAGCACCGCCCCGTCCAGTTCGAAACCGAGCAGGCGGAGATTGTGATCTTGGACGAAACGGGCGATCTGTCCCAATGTTACCTGCTGTTCCTGAACATGGAAAAGCAGATCGCGGCAGGCGCTGAGGCTGAAGAAATCTTCCGATTGCAGGATGGAGGCGTAAGCATCGGGGTCGCCGCTCTGGATCAGGTCCTGACGAAAGCCGCGGATGTCGTCGGCGGCACGTTCCGCGATGTGCGCCCGCGCCGCCAGGACCGGGCGCCGCGCCGTCTCGCTATACAGACCAAGCAGCATGAAACCCCCGGGCCGGAGCAGCGACAGCAATGCACGCCAGCCGGCCCAAGGATCGGCAAGGTGATGCAGCACGCCCAGGCTTTCAATCAAGTCGAACCGGCGTTCGCTGCCTTCGAGCTCGAGAATGTCTGCCTGGGCGTAGGCGATGGTCAGTCCCAACTCCTCCGACTTGCGCCGCGCATAGCCAAGGCTGGCAAGGCTGAGATCCACCGCCAGCATGTGGGTTGCGCCGAATTTTCGCGCCATGGCGATGGAGCGCTGCCCGGTGCCGCAGCCCGCGATCAAAATGTCCTGAAGACCCGCGGGACGTTCGAAGCGCGCGAAGGGAAACTTGCCGCCGAGAAAATGTCCGATCGTGTCGGATGTCTCCGGTGCCGGCCGCACCCAGCGCGGATAGGGATTTTCCTCATATTGATCCTGCACCTGTCGCGACACCGGATTTTCGATTTTGGTCAGGCGGAGAATGTCCGCGCGCAAGCGCCGTTCCGCCAAGGGCTCGCGCAGCTGTTGGGTCAGCACCGCATCGACGTGCGGCGGCCATGACCGTTGCAACAGTTTTTCCGCACCGGCCAGGCCATGGAGCGGAAAGTAAGCCGCCGCCAGCAGAAGCTGCATTGGCGAGGCGATGTCGTCCTCTATCGCGCGCGCCAGCGCCGACGCCGCTGCGCTTTCGTCTTCGCCGGGCAGAAAGACATAGTCATTGATGAAGCATTGCCGCGCCAGCGCGGCGGCAAAAGCTTCCGCCTGCGCGCCGGCATCATTCGCCCGCTCCCGCAGCATGGCGGCGCGCAACAGGGTCAGAAAACGCTCCAGGGGAATGTCGGTGTTGGGCGCCGAGGTCAAAAGCGCGATCAGGAGCGCATCCTCCGCCAGTGCTGCGAAGCCCGCCTCTCCCAGCAATTGCGCCAGGGGAAGCCGGTCTGGCCAGGTATCATTGGCGCGCGTCACCAAAGGGCCGATGGCCGGATGGGAGCGGATCAGGGCGGCGCATGCTCCGCTGAGAGCACCAGGCCTGTCCCAGGGTTCGGTGAGGGCGCGCACCATGAGGCGGCGTATTTCGTCATCGCCGCCGCTCCAGTCTGAGCGCCGCGCGAGTTGGACAAACAGCTTTCTGGCCCTGGGGGTTTCCCGAACGGCCAGCGAATGGCGGATCGTCTCTTGTGCGCCGCGCCCATCGCCCCGCGCCAGCCGCGCCGAGGCGAGATGGTTGAGAATGTCGGGGTCGTCCGGCCGTAAGGCCACCGCACGGGTATAAAGCAGCTCGGCTTCCTCGAGGGCACCGGCCTCCTCCCGCGCAATTCCCAGATTGACCAGGGTTTCGGCGTGATCGGGAGCGATGCTCAGGGCCGCCTGGTAACTCGCCAGGGCTTCGTCGTGGCGCCCCAGCTGCCATAGAGTCACGCCCAGGTTGCAATGGGCTGCCGGCTCGCGCGGCGCCAGGGTCACAGCGCGACGGTAGCAGCCTTCGGCCTCGCGCAAGTCGCTCTTGTCCCGGCGGAGATTGCCCAGATTGACGAAGGCGCCGGCATAAGAGGGCTCAAGCGCGGCCGCCTGGCGAAAACTCGCCTCGGCCTCGTCCCACAGCCTCAGGCTCCTTTGCACATTGCCAAGATTGTTGTGCGCCACCGCATTGCCGGGCTGGAGGGCAAGCGCGCGGCGGAACGCACCGACGGCTTCCTCCGGCCGGTTAAGGGCCGCCAGGGCATTGCCCATATTGTTGTGGATGTCGGGATCGTTCGGCTTCAATTCCAGAGCCCGTTGATAGTTTGTCACCGCGCCTTGCATGTCGTTCAGGGTCTGCAGGGCGAGCGCGAGATGGAAATGATAGGACGCCTCGCCATCTTGCAGCGCGATAGCCTTGCGGATCAGCTCCGCGGCGGTTTTTGCTTGGCCTTGTTGCAGAGCAACCATGCCCAGAAGGTGCAGGGCGTCCGGGCTATTTGGATCGGCGGCCAGGACTTGGCGGTACAGCGCGGCCGCTTGCTCCAACTGTCCGCCTGTATGCAGCCGCACGGCTTCGGCGAGCATCATTCTAATATTGGGATTTGCCAATATTGGCCTCTCTCACGCTCGGCATCGCAGCACGGCACCCCGCATGTTAGCGCAATACAAGCACCGCTCGGCACCGTCCGGGCTGCCTGTATTGACTCCCTGTAATCCCGCGACAAGGATACTTCAAAATCGGCGAGCGGCGTTCGACTCGCTCTTTCGGGGGACTAGAAAAATCAGCGACTGAAAACAAAACAACAAAATGTAGGGGAGATGCATGAATAACCTGGTGCAGAAGCTCATGCTTGGCTGCTCGGCGACAGCCATGTTCACTCTGTTGGCCCCCAACGCGCAAGCGCAGCAGCAGTCCGAGGCCGTTGAATCGGTGACAGTCAGCGGTTCGCGCATCTCCATCGGCGGTTTCCAGGCGCCCACGCCCGTGACGGTGGTGGACATGGAAAAGCTGGATCAAAACGCCTACGCCAATATCACCGATAACATTCGGCAACTGCCTCAGGTCAACACCAATCCCGCGTCCTTCGGCGCCTCACAGGGCGCCGCGGCACCCGGCAATGCGGGCGCGAACCTGCTCAACCTGCGCAATCTCGGCCTCAACCGCACCCTGGTCCTGTTTGACGGCCAGCGCATCGTGAACTCCAACCTCACCGGCGGTGTGGATATCACGACCTTGCCCAGCGCCGTCGTTCAACGCGTGGATGTGGTGACCGGCGGCGCATCGGCCGCCTGGGGCTCCGACGCGGTGGCCGGCGTGGTCAATTTCATCATCGACAAGAATTTCGTCGGCTTCAAGGGCAGGCTTCAGGGTGGCGCGACCACAGATTCCATGGTGCGCTCTTTTTCCGCTCAGGCGATGTGGGGCCAGAATTTCGCGGCCGACAAAGGCCATATCGAGATCGCGGCCGAATACAATAATCGTCCCGACACCGCCCTGCTGATCGAGCAGAAATGGTATCGCGGTACCTATCTGGTTTCGAACCCCAATTTCACCGCCGCCACGGCAAGCAACTCCAATCCCCAATTTGTCCTTGCCGATCATGTCGGTCTGGCGAATTCGACCATCGGCGGCCTGGTCGTTTCCAGCCCGGCCGGTACCGGGACGGTCGGTGTGAACGGTGTCACCGCTCTGGCGCCGGCCAATGCCTTCCGCGGCATCCGCTTTGTCCAGGGCGGCCAGGTGCAGCAGGTGAATTTCGGCAATGTCACCTCCGGCACCCTTTCCAATGGCGGCTCACTGACCGACCGGGACAGCGAAGCGCCCTGGCAGACCCTGGGCAACCCCAACAAGACCTACTCCTTGTTCCTTCACAGCTCGTACCAGCTGACCGATACGATCAAGGCATCTGTGCAAATGAATTACGGCTATTTCACCGGCCAGGGCGATGCCCAGTCCAACATGAATCTCGGCCTGGTGGTCAGATCGGACAATGCCTTCCTTCCGGCCTCGGTCCGCGACGCCATGATTGCCGGCGGCGTCCCGTCCTTCACCATGGGCACGTTGAATGCCAACAATTTCAACAACAATACCGTGACCGGCGACACCTATACCCAGCAGGCCGCGGGCGCGCTGGCGCCGGCGACCACCTACAACCGCCGCCAGTTGATGCGCGCCGTTTTCACCCTGGACGGTTCGCTGGGCTCCGACTGGCTGTGGAACACCTATTTCTCCCATTCCCAGACGCGCCTTTCGGTCCGTGTAACCGGCGTGCCGGTCCTCGCCAACCTGGTCGCCGCCCAGGACGCCGTGGTCGTCACCACCGCCAATCGCGGCAATTCCGGCTTCGCATTGGGCAGCATCGTCTGCCGTCAATCGCTGCCGGGCCAGGCGGCCGTCGTGGTCGGCAAGGTGACGGCGGCGCCGGGCTGCGTTCCGGTGAATGCCATCGGCGAAGGTGTCGCCAGTGCGGCGGGCATCCGCTATGCGACCGGCAACAACCAGGACTTCGAGAACATGACCATGAACATGGACGTGTTCGAAGCGTCCATGCAGGGCAAACTGCCCTTTTCGCTGGGCGCGGGCGACATCACGACGGCGTTCGGTTTTCACTACCGCAAGGAAGCGGGCAGGAATGTCGCCACCACCACCGGCGATAATGGCGGCTATGCGGTGGCCAATTACGCCAACTTCCCATCTTCCAACATCAATGTGAAAGAGGGCTTCCTGGAGGTCAACGTCCCGGTCCTGAATAACACCTTCGTGGACTCGCTGGACTTTAATGCTGCCGGGCGCATGACCGACTATTCCACCTCCGGCCTGGTCCAGACCTGGAAGCTGGGCTTCACCAGCCAGCTCAACGAGGACATCAGGCTGCGCTCCGTCTGGTCGGTGGACATTCGTGCCCCTTCGGTCCAGGAGCTGTTCGCGCCGGCCAATGTCAATACCGGCAGCGCCCAAGACCCCAAAACCGGACTGCAAGCGTCGATCATCAACAATGTGCTGGGCAATCCCACGCTCAGGCCCGAGGTTGCGCGCACCATCTCGGGCGGCATTGTGCTGACACCGCACTGGATTCCGGGACTGACCTTCTCGGTGGACTGGTACAATCTGAACATGACAGGTCAGATCGCCACCCTCAGCCAGAACCTGATCCTCGATACCTGCAAGGCAAACATCAACGATCCGATATGTGCCGCAACATTGGTGTTCAGCGGGCCGAACGGCGCGCTCAGCATCATCAACCGGGTGCCGATCAACATCAACGGACAAAGAACCTCGGGCATGGACATTGCGGCCAGCTATGCCACGGATCTGTGGGACGGCACGCTGTCGACGTCATTCAACGCTACCTATGTGGACGAACTCACCAACACGTCTCCCAGCTCGACGCCCGGCGTATTCATTGTCAATGACTATGCCGGCGTGTTGGGTGCCGGCGCTCCGCAGCAAACCGCAAACGCGTCGAAATGGAGAGGCGCCGTGTCGGGGACCTACAAGACCGGCCCTTATTCCTTCACAACCCAAGTGCGCTGGTTTGGCAGCGCCATTCTCAACAACTTCTGGAACACCGGCAATCTGGCGCCCGCGTCGGCGCGGTGGACGGTCTCGGACGATATATTCCATGTCGATCCGACCGCCTATTTGGACCTGCGCGCTTCGTATGAGTTGAACCCGGAGATCCAGTTCTATGCCGCGGTGGACAACGCCTTGGACATCCCGCCGCAGATGAAGCCGGGCACTTTCGACGGCGTCCAATCGAATGGCGGTCCTATCCATTCGGTCACGCAATATGACCTGTTGGGCCGCGAAGTCCGCCTGGGTATCCGCTTCAACTTCTAGACGTGTATAGTAGCGGCTATGCCGGAAGCCGCCGTGACTGACGCGCTGGACATGCGCCGCCTGCTATCGCCGATCGGCGCGGAGCGGTTCTTCGCCGAGCATTGGCAGACGCGCATGGCGCTGCTGCCCTTGGCGGACGACGATCTGGAATTTGTCCGCAAGACCGTGGGTCCGCTGGATCCGGCTCGGTTTGCCGGCGCGGCGCGGGAAGGAGCACAGGCCTGGCTGGCCAATGAATTCGTCGCGCACAGCGTGTTTCCAGTCAGTCCGGCGAACGCGGTGCAATTCCAGAACATCGGCGCCACACTGTATTTCCTGAATGTCCCGTTGCCCGCGCTGACCGACAGGCTGGCGGATTTCCTGGGCGCGCCGCGGCGAAAAGTGATCGCCAGTCTGTTCTTCACCCCGGCCGGCGGCGGCGCGGTCCCGCATTTCGACAAGAATGAGAATTTCACCATCCAACTCACCGGCGCCAAGCGCTGGCAGGTGGGCGAGAGCCCGATGGTGGTGTGCGCGCCCGACGGCTATACGCTGGGTTCGTCCACCATCACGCCCGCGCTGGCGCCGTTGCTGGCCAAGGCGCAGCGGCCCGCGGAGCGGACGGTCGATGTGGTGCCCGGTACGCTGCTTTATGTGCCGCGCGGCACGGTGCATCACACCGGGGCGGGAGAACCGAGCTGGTCACTCAACCTGTCCTACTGCCCAGCGACCTGGCTGGACCTGCTGCAAGTGGGGCTGCAGGCGCGGCTGGCCGCGTCGCCGCGCTGGCGCGGCATCGTCACCGGCGCGGGCGGCGACGCGGCCGCGCAAAACGCCAACCAGCTACCCGGACTGCTGGCGGAATTGCGCGCTTTGCTGGACGACCCCCAGGAAGCCGAGGCGCTCACCCGCGCATTCCTCGACCGGCCGGAAGGGTGAGACGATGAGGTTGATGATGAGGGTCGTCTTGCCCGCCGCGGTCCCGGCCGCGCCCGACTTCGAAGCGCGATGGCGAGACCTGCTCAAGCGCATCGGCACGCTGGCCGCCTATCCGAAAGAGCAAGGGCGTTTGCAATATGTGCTGATCGATCCCGATCCCAGTCAGATCACGCCCATAGCCGAGGCGGTGTTCCGGCTGGTCGGCGTCAAGCCGGAATTTTTGCCCGAGATCGCGCCGCCGCCCTATTACGGCTTGCGGAACTACTAGAAGAGAAGAACGCGGTTTCGTGATAAATCTGTGAAATGCAGGTCGCGGGGCGGGGACGAATTCTGTTCTGGGAAGGGGCAAGTCTCTGGATCATGGAGGCGTTGCCGCGCCCAGGCGCTGTTTCCAATACCACCGACTACCATTCCCATCACGCCATCCAAGTCACACTTTCGCTGGGCGGCCGGTTTGAACTGCGGACGAAGAAACTAGCGGTCCAGGGAACCGCTGCGGTCGCGCCGGACGCAAGTCACATTTTCGAGGCCAGGGGGCTCTGCGCCCTCTTGTTCATAGAACCCGAGAGCGAGCCGGGCAGGGCCATTTGCGAGTCGTTGTTCCAACGGGCATCGCTCGTTTCGATTCCCGAGCCGCTGGTCGCCGACATCACCAAGCGGCTTGTCGATGCCTATTGCTCTGCGCCGATTGACGAAACGGTCCTGGAAGGGCTGGGGCGATCGCTGGTGGCGCGCCTGGCGGGACTGTCCTCGCCGAAGCCGCCGGAGCCGCGCGTGCAAAAGATGATTGAGTTCGCGGCTGGGCATCTCGATGACTCGATCACGCTGGCGGCAGCGGCGCGAAGTGCGGGACTGTCGCCCAGCCGGGCGCGTCACCTGTTCGTGGAGCAGACCGGGCTGCCCTTCCGGACGTATCTGCTATGGCTGAAAATCATGCGGGCGGTGGGCCTGTTTTCCAACGGCAAATCCCTGACGACTGCCGCGCATGAGGCTGGGTTTGCCGATTCCGCCCATTTCAGCCGCACGTTCCGGCGCATGTTCGGCATTCCGGCGGCGGCGCTGCAGATCTTGTAGCCCTTTCGTTCAAGTGGCCCTTTCGTTCAAGTGAAGCTTTGCACCTCCAGCTAGGTTCGGGTCGTCAAGTCAACCCCAACACTGGAGATGCCGATGAACACCCAAACCAAGACTATTGACTGCAACTGCGGCCCCGCCTGCGATTGTGGCCCCTCCTGCAATTGCAAGGCCGTGACCACGCAGTGCGGCTGCGGCCAGGAATGCGGCTGCGGAAATTCATGCCATTGCACGCTCGAGCAAACCCCGTCCTGCGATTGCGCCGGCTGACCTTCAAGAATCGGGGCCGGCGCGAATCCGGCCCCGGTCGTTCACGAAAGTTTTGAAAATGAAAATCCCCACCGCATTTCATTTGGGACTGGCGAAATTCAGAAAGCGGATACGGCTGATTGTGGCGAAGTTGGCCGGGCACGGCGTTTTCGATCTCAAGCATTTCCGCCTCCTCACCAACCCCAACCTGCCGATCTGGCTGGCCATATTGCTCATAGGCTTCGACCTGCTGGTGACGGGCTGGGGCACTTGGCGCGCGGGCAAGACTACGGTTTTCGGCTTGCGGCTTGTCGCGCTTCAAAGTTCATGACCGGCGCCGCGATCCGGCGAACTGCGCAAAAAATCAGGAGATTCAGGAAAACATCAGCGTGCCAACAAGGATCAAAAACTGGCCATCACCTAACATCATGTGGCGCCCCAAAAGGGAGAATGCGGCATGACGGGACGATGCTATCCATTTTTGGTCCTGCTGCTTGCGGGATGCAGCGGAGGAGGCGGGGTCACGACGACGGCCGCGACAACGGCTCCCGCGCCCGTCCCACCGGCGCCCGCCCCGCCGGGGCAGCCCTGGGGCACAATTCCCCTGAACCTGCAGGCGGCGAGCACGACCGTGTCCTATCCGGTTGCGGCCATCAACAATGGCGCGAGCCCCGTATCCGCCCAGAATGGCACCATCGCTCTGACCACCGATGCCGCCGGCAATGTGAACAAGATTGTCTTCAGCCTTCCAAGCCTCTCCCTCACCACCGTCCCCAATACGGAATTGAGTTCGCCGCAGACCGCCAATGCCGGGCAGCTTTCCGGCGTCCTGTACGAGACATTCGGCTTCCCCAATACGGTCGGCTATATCCTCAGCCAGGTGGCGGGAAGCCAAATCCTCAGCGCATCGGCCTATGGGGTGTGGACCAACGACATGTTCAAAATCGCCGGTGCCGGCGGGCCGTTGGCTTTCGGCAATCTGACCGCGCCCGGCTCGGTTCCGGCCACCGGCTCCGCCACCTTCATCGGTTCGGTCATCGGCATGGGCCTGTCAGGCGACAGCACCGCGTTCGCGCTGGACGGAAAGGCCCAGATTGTGGCGAACTTCTCCAATCAATCCGCGGCCGCCAGCCTGACCAATCTGCGCACGGTCGTAATCGGGTCGCCCATCGCGACCGTCCCGCTGCCGGATTTGACGGGGACGGCGGCGATTGCCGGCAATGGCTATTCGGGTGCGATTTCAGGCGGCGCCATGGCCGGGACGATCGCCGGAAATTTCTATGGCGCCGGCGCCACCGAAAGCGCCGGTGTTTTCAGCGCGACCGGCGGCGGCAATTATGTCTTCGGCGGTTATGGCGGAAAGCGATAATAGCCCGATGGGTCGTTGGCACTGCCGAACGATATTGTTAGGCTTGCCTGCGTTTCTGCCATGCGGGGGCTTGTGCCATGAAAAAAGCAATCGTCCGTTTCTTGTTTGCCATTCTCGCGACACCCGCATTGGCGCAAGCCGAGCGGTCCAATCTTGCTCCCATCCCGACCTACGATGTGTATCGCGCCAAAATTGCTCCTCGCATCGACGGCCGTCTCGACGATGCCGCTTGGAAGGCGGCCAAGCCGGTGATCTTCGTGTTCCCCTGGGCCGACCAGACGGGCAAGAAGCAGAAGACCGTGGCCCAGCTGACTTGGGATAACGACAACCTCTATGTCGCCTACACATGCGACGATAGCGACATCACCGCGGTGTATACCCAGCACGACGACCCAACTTACAAGGACGATGCCGTCGAAATCTTCATTGCTCCGCCGGGCGCCAAGAACCTGTATCTAGGTCTTGAAATGAATGCGCGCGCTGTCTTGTACGACTACCTCTTTGTGTTTCCCCAGCGCTTGCTGAAGCGCTACGACCTGCCGGGCACGCGATTGGCGGTGTCGACCAACGGCACGCTCAACAAGAGCGGAGACCAAGACCAGGGTTGGAGTCTGGAAGTGGCGATTCCCTGGCGCTCCTTCGCCGACTTGACGGACAACCCTGTTCCCAAGGCCGGCGACCGCTGGATCGCGAATATGAATCGCTGGGATGGCACGGAACCCAATCGCCGGCTTTCGCAATGGTCGGATTCGGGCAAGGTGAAGCCGGACCCGCACTTTCCGGACCGCTTCGGCCAGCTGTTATTTCGGGAATAGCCCGGCCATGAGCTGGAGGACGGGGCGATCCAGCTAAATAACATAGCTTATATTATTGCTCTATATAATAACGCGCGTTATCTTCTCGGCCCATGAAAACCGAGATGCTTGTGGAACTGTATGACGTGGCCCGCCTGATGCGGACCCGTTTCGACCGTTGGGCCCGCACTTACGGCATGACCCGCGCCCAAGGCGTGATCCTGGCGCGGCTCGCCCGCCAGCCCGGCATGACCCAGAACGAAATGGCCGGCCTTTGCGAAGTCGAACCCATCACGGTGGGACGGCTGGTGGACCGGCTGGAGGCGAGGGGCTTTCTGGAGCGGCGGCTGGACCCGTCCGATCGCCGCATCCGCCGTTTGCATCTGCTGCCCGCGGCCGAGCCGATCCTGAAAGAGATCCAACGTTACAAGGAAGAACTGTTTCGCGAGATCACCGCCGATCTCGACGACGAGACGGTGGAACGCGTTACCCAAGCACTGCTCAAGATGAAAAACCAGCTCACCATGGAGAGCCCCGCGAAGATCGCGGCGGCTGGGGAATAACATGTCCGCGGTCGATAACGGCGTTTCCGCCTATCGCGGCGCCAAACAAGGATGGCTTGCGTCGCTCTGGTCCGACAAGGCGCGCCTGCGCCGCATTTTGATGGTGTGGGGCGTGGCATTGTTCTTGGCCATCGCCGGCGTGGTCTATCTGATGGGCGGACGCTATGTCGGCTCGGACGATTCCTATGTCCATGCCAACAAGCTGATGGTCTCCACCGACGTGTCGGGCCTGGTGCAAAGGGTCAACGTCCATGACGGCCAGCAGGTGAAGAAAGGCGATGTGCTTTTCACCCTGGATCCCAGGCCTTTCGAGATCGCGCTGGCGAACGCCAACGCCGCGCTCGCCGCGACGGTTCAGGATGTGGAATCCACCCGCGCCCAATACCGCGCCGCGGTGGGCCAGATCGCAGCCCAGCAAGCGCAGCTCACCGTCAGCCGGCAGACCTTTGCCCGGTATGAAACCTTGGCCAGGCAGAACGCCATCGCCGCCATGCAGGTCGATACCCAGCGCGCCGCGGTGTTGAGCGCGCAAGCGACGCTTGCCTCCTTGCAGCAGACCGCGGCCACCCAGCTCGCCAAGCTCAATGGCAATCCCAGCCAGCCGGCCGAGCGAACACCCGATTATCTCAAAGCCAAGGCGGCAGTGGATGAAGCGCAGCGCCAATTGGACCATTCCACCGTGCGCGCGCCCTTTGACGGCACGGTGGGCCAAGTGGATTCGCTGCAGCCCGGCACCTTGGTGGTTTCGGCTTTGTCGGCCTTCGCCACCACCAGCGCGGTGGGGCTGATCGGCAAGAACACTTGGATTTCCTCCGACATGAAGGAGACCGACCTCACCCATGTCCATCCCGGCAATCCGGTCTCGATCACGGTCGACACTTATCCCGGCTGCAAATGGGACGGCCATGTCGACAGCGTGAGCGCGGGCAGCGACTCCAGCTTCTCCGCCCTGCCGGCCGAGAATGCCAGCGGCAATTGGGTCAAGGTGGTGCAGCGCATTCCGGTGCGGATCGCCATCGACAAGAGCGAATGCGACCGGCCCTTGCGCGCGGGCATGAGCACGGTGATCTCCATCGACACCGGCATGCGCCGCTATGCCCGCCTGTTCGCCGGACTGTAAGCCCGCATGACGGCGTCCCATGCTCCGCATGCCGCTCATGTCTACGATTCCAAAGTCGCGGAATGGGCGGTGCTGATCGGCAGCATGGCCGGGGTGTTGATGCAGGCCCTGGACACCACGATCGCCAATGTGGCCTTGCCCTATATGCAAGGAGAACTGTCCGCCAGCCGCGACCAGATCACTTGGGTGCTGACCAGCTATGTCATCGCCGCCGCGATCATGACCGCGCCGGTCGGCTGGCTGGCCGATCGCTTCGGCAAGAAGAATCTCCTAATTACCTGCATCGGCGGATTCAC
>Ga0105243_10002705_pt1 | contig 14735 bp, 15 predicted proteins | sample KBSM34metaG_FD_81525 | JGI IMG/M metagenome (GOLD analysis project Ga0105243, IMG submission 81525) | Miscanthus rhizosphere microbial communities from Kellogg Biological Station, Michigan, USA - KBS M3-4 metaG | ecosystem: Host-associated > Plants > Roots > Rhizosphere > Soil | place...
CTTCGCGGCGAGGTTCGGGTTTTTTGCAATCTTGTCTGCGAGCGGATGAGACGCGACGATTGTGGGCGCACCCGTGCCGGTCGGCGAGGCAAGCTTCGCGGCCTTGGCGTCCGCTTTTGCCGCGGACTTCACAGACTTCGTGGTCGCCGTCGCCGGCTTCAGCGGCTTGACGGCCGCTGCCGTCTTCACCGGCTTCACGGCCGTTGTCGCCTTCGCCGGCTTGATCGGTTTCACCGGCTTGACGGCCGTCGTCGTCGCCGGCCTCACCGCCTGGGGCTTTGTGGACTTCGGTGGCTTTACCGATGTCGGGCCGACGGCATTGAGGGTGCTTTCCAGGGCGAGCGTCGCAAATGCGATCGCCGCCAGCAGTCGAATCGTCGGGGACATGGAGGCCTCCTAAAGGTTGGACCCGTATGGCTTGTGCAAGCCGCGGACCCGGTGGAGGCCTCCATCAACTCTATCTTCCGCAGAGACTTACGGTTTCGACCCTCGGCACAGGCCGTGGCCGGATTACGAGACTGCAAGGCGAAGCGCCCGAACCCGCTTACAGCGATTTCAGGTACTCGATGAGATGGCGCTGCTCGTCGGCCGTCAGGTTGAGCGCGAAGACGCGGTTGTAGTGATCGACCACGGCTCGCAGATCAGCGAAGCGGCCGTCGTGGTAGAAGCCGCCCTTCGCCCGTGCGAACAGGCCGCCGAGTGGCGTGGTCCGGTATCTGAGGTCCGGCGATCGGCTCGACTGAAAATCGTCGATCCCGATCTCCTGCGGCGTGTGCATGTTCCAACCCGGCTCGGTGAACAGCGGTGGGACGTGGCACGAGGAGCAGTTCGCCTTGCCGTTGAAGACGGCTTTGCCTTTCGCGGCCGCGCGTGAATCAAAGGAGCCGTGCGCCGGCATCGGGGCCGGAATCGACAGCTGGTAGAACTGCAGCGCGGGCAGCTTCGACGTGATCAGATCCGGATCGTTGCGCACGTTCCCGAATCCGGCGCGCGCGGCGACGGGGAATTGCAGCGGGTCGTCCAATCGGGCATCGACGAACGTGCCCTTGCCGTGCATCTCGAGATTCGCGACGAACGCGTTCCAGTGCGAGATGCCTCCCCAGCCCGTGTAGGTGGTCAGGTTGACGCCCGCGAGCCCGAACGCCGCCGGGATGAGCGTGGCGGCGCTTTTCCCATCCGGCCGGAACGCTTTGCCGTCGAGGAAGAGTTGCGCATCGAACTTGCCGGGGCCCCAGCTGTTCAGCACCTTGCGCACGGTCGGCTGATCGGTCTGGAGCAGGTCGGCCACCACGCTGAGATCCGGCGCGAGCGCGACGATCGCGCCAACGTTCAAGTCGCGGTTCGGCCATCCGTCGAGCCTGCGGCCGATGCCCTGGGCGATCGAGTTGTCGACGGTCGAATGGCACAACGCGCACTGGATCCCGACCGACGCGAGGCGCCCGTCCTGCCCGCGAGTGCCGGTCAGGCCGACGACCGCGTTCAAGTCCAGCAGCGCGAGCGTCACCGCGGGGTCGTTGAGGTTGACGCGCCCACGCCGGAGGTCCTGGATCACATCAGGCGGCAGCGCATTGGCGTCGACCTTCAGTCCCACCGCAAGCGCCGTCGCCGGGCTGACGCCGGGACCGACGCCGCCAAGGCGGTCGCCTGCGATCGCCTGGTGCAGCTTGAGCGCGCCGCCCCAGAACGCTTCGTCGCCGAAGGTATCGAAGCGGAAGATCTGCCGTCCGTCCCTGAGCATCCGCTCCGCGTTCCTTTCGATGACATCGTCGAAGGTCTTGCCATGCTTCGCCATGGCGACGCCGGCACACGCGATCAGGAGGAGCGCGATCAGCGCTCGCTTCGCCGTCATGCCGTCACCTTCTGGCCGCGGCCGAACAGGCTCCGCGTATCGGCGTGGACGCGCGCGTCGGCGCCGGCGCCCGCTTCGGTCAGCCGCGCGAGCGTGAACGCCGCAATCGCCATCGTGACGTCGCGTACGGCGACGTCGAAGTAGTGGCCGGTGGTCACCAGGTTGACCGCGATCCCGAGGAGCCAGGCGGCCGCGACATATCCCCCCAGTTGGGTGTAGCCTGCGAGGATGACGCCGCCGACCGCCATCTCGACCACGCCGATGATGTGCATGAACGACGAGGCGCTCATCGGCAGCAGCCGCGCGGCCAGCGGGCTGAGGTAGACCGGCCAGTCCGCGAGCAGGTTGAAGAACTTGTCGAGCCCCGCCAGGAACGCGGCGGCGCCGAGCCCCGCGCGCAGGGCCCACCAGGGTGTGTTCAGACGTTCGATATTCACATATGCCTCCTGCCGATGAGAGCAGGCGAAGCCCGAAAAGGTGACACGCGGGCCAGCCCTGCAACGAAAAGGAGGCCGGGGACTCAAATGGGTATGGAGACTGTCGAGCCGGTCCTGGCCGCCGCTGAGACCTCGGCCCTGCCGGATGCGGAAATCGTGCGGCGGGTGCGTGCGGGTGAGCGCGCGCTGTTCGAAATCCTGATGCGCCGGCACAACCAGCGCGTCTACCGCGCGGCACGGGCGGTGGTGAAGGACGAAGCCGAGGTCGAAGACGTGATGCAGCAGGCCTACATCAATGCCTTCACCCACCTCGACCAGTTCGAGGAGCGGTCGCAGTTCTCCACCTGGCTGATCCGGATCGCGCTCAACGAGGCCTTCGGCCGGCGCCGGAAGATGCAGCGGAACGAATCGATGACGGCCACCCAATCGGCCCAGGACGAGGACCACGGGGAGCTCATGGACACGATCGCCTCACCTCAAGCGGATCCGGAACGTCAGGCGTATGCGCAGGAGCTCGGCCGCGCGCTCGAGGCGGCGGTGGACACGCTTCCGGAAACCTACCGCACCGTGTTCATGCTGCGCGACATCGAAGGGCTGAGCACGAGCGAGACCGGCGAGGGCCTGGGCCTGGGAGATGAAGCGGTCAAGACGCGCCTGCACCGCGCCCGGGCCATGATCCGCCGCGCCGTCACCGCGCAAATCGGCGCGGTCGCCGCCGGCTCGTTCCAGTTCCACGCGCCCCGCTGCGATCGCGTCGTCGCCCACGTGCTGGCGGGGATTATCTAAAGCCTTCGCGCTCCGGCGTCTTCATTGAACGCAGAGTTCGCAGAGCACGCGGAGAAATCCCAATCGATTCTCCCTGCGATCTCAGCGGTCCCTGCGTTCCCTATGATCGAGCTGCTGATACGGGAGCTCGCGATACGGCGGTAGCCCGGCGGCGGCGATGATGTCGGTCAGCCCGCTCCGCTCGTGGAACTCCATGCCGTCGCGGTCGACCACGACGGTGTTCGGATACTGCGGCGCGAGGCGGCGGAAGGCGCTGTCGATCAGGCGGAAGCGCCGCACCATGTTCTCCGCGATCTCGTGCGCCCTGTTCCTCAGCCTGATATGTTTTTCGATCGTCGCCGTGCTCGAGGTGAGCACGATCACCCGATCCGGGTTCCACGCGTCGCCGATCGCCAGCACCTTCCTGAGCTCCTCGTGGTACTCGTCGGGATACTCGGCGATGTGCGCTTCGAGCGTGATGCGGGCGCCCTCGAAGAAGATGACTTTGTCCGGCCGGTCGTTCTCCGCGGCGTCACGGTAGTTCGCGTCGTACAACGCGCCGAAGTATGCCGTGACGCCGACCGGATTGCGCCCGTTCGCGATGTCTTCGAGCACCCGCGGATCCCACACGCCCTTCTCGCCTTCCCCGTACGACCCGTTGTGATAGAGGTCGCCCAGCTGCCGGACGAGCGTGCTCTTTCCGATGCCTGGGCCGCCGACGATCGCGACGCGCATGGGGTGAATGTAATGCCGTTTCGCGGAAAAGAGTACGGCCCCTTTCGCTGTCACCGGTGGCGCAGGCTGAAGCCGGAGAGCACGCTGACGCGCGACCCGGACTTCGAGGGCGCCACCGCAATATTCACCGGGATGTTCAGCGCCCCGGCGCGGAACGTCATCCCGGTCGCGAGGACCAGCGACGTCCCGGCCGGCGTGATGTTCGGCCCGATCCCGAATTCCGCCCCGTCCCTCGTTCGAACCCCCACCATCCAGCTGAGGCTGGGGAGCACCACGCTCTGCTCGAGCCCTCCGACGAGCGCGACCCATTCGGTCACCATCGTCACGCCGCTGTCCTTGGTGTAGAACTGCTTCTCGAACTGCCAGCCGAACTGCGAGATGTGCGGGCCGACGATGATGGCGCGCTCCTCGAGTTTCTTGACGACGCCGTCGGACAGCAGCGTGAGGCCGAAGCGGGGGCCCGAAAGATCGGCCGTCTTTGCGATGGGCGGCAGGTTCTGGGCGAACGCCGGGGCGCACAAGAGCAGGGTGAACAAGCCCGCATGCGCCGCATGGCGAATCGCTGATCTGCGCGTCGAGGCCGGCGTGTGTGAAGTCTGCATCGCTTCCTCCAGATGGCTGCGTCGAAGCGCTGATTCGCTTTCGACCCTGCCATCGTGGACGCGCCGTCGAAGGATGTCCTGCTGGGTTTCCTGAAAAGTCCTGATCATGAAACGGCGTCAGCCGTGCATGTCTGACAACGATCAACGCAGAGCTCGCAGAAATCGCAGAGAGTCCTTTTTCTGCGTGTTCCGCGGGTTCTGCGTTTGATGTCGTGACGTCGATGATTTCACGTACATAGAGAGAGCGGGAGTCGCTGTCAGGTCGCGCGGTTTCGCAGGTGGGTCAGCGCGCGGGCCCAGGTGTCGGGACGCGCCGCGACGTTCAGCAGCGGCTCGATCGGAAGCAGCCACCCGGCGTTGCCTGCAGGGGCGGCGGCCAGAGCCTCGTCGACGATGCGCGCGGCTTCGGCGTGAGCGCCGGAGGCCACCAGTTGCGCGGCCTGAAACACCGCCGCGTCGACAGGGGATCGCTCGGCTAACGCCTGCGCGCTCCGATCTTGGGCGACAGCGTTTGCGCGCTTGATCTCACTCGCGGCCCGGAGCCCGACGTGCGCCATCGGGTGCGAGGCCACACGTTCGGTGGCGCGTGCAAATGCCGCCCTTGCGTCTGCCGGCTGGTTCTGACGCATCCTGAGCGCGCCAATGGCGTACCAGGTATTGGCCGCGCACTCGCGCGCATAGAGGTGACCGGCCTGTTCGAACGACAGCTCACGCTCGAACGCCTCGAGCGCGCGCGCGTCGTCGCCGCGCGCCAGGTGGATCAGCCCCAGCATCCAGTGCAGCGCCACCGCGTTGAAGCGCGATCCCGTCGACCCTGCGGCCTGTCCGGCGAGACCTGCCGCCAGCTCGCGCTCGGCCTCGCTCAGAACCTGTCGCGCCACGTGGACTGTCGCGGCCAGCCAGTGCGCCAGCGGGAAACCCGGGAGGAGCGCGATCGTCCGATGCGCGGCGCGGAGGCGCTCCTCACCCCAGCTCACGTACGCCAGGCGGAAGTGATGGCGCCAGTTGTCGGGCTCGAGCGTCACCGCACGCTGCGCGGCCGCGCGCGCGTCTACGCGGTCGCCGCTCCGGTCGATCACGAATCCCAGCGTCGCCCATGCTTCCCCGGACTGCGGCTCGAGCCGGCAGGCCTCGCGCGCGTGGGTGGTGGCGAGGGCGAGCGCCGCCAGGTCCGGCGCCGGATCGGCGCGCGTCATCTCGAACTGCATGATGCAGGCGTTGGCGAGGCCGATGTGCGCCGACGCGTACTCCGGCGCGGTGCGAAGCACGCCCTCGAACGCATCACGCGCGCTGGCGACGCGATCGCTTTCGAGGCTTTCGAGCGCCGCCCGTCCTTCGATGAACGCGCGATGCGGCGCCAGCAACGCGTCGAGCCCGGCATCGCTCTCGCGCGGCGCCATCCGCGCGACCGGGCTCCCGAACCGGTAGCCGCGCCGCGGCACCGTCTCGATGAAGGCCGCGCCGTCCGGAGGGGGACCGAGCAGCCGGCGTAAACTCGAGATCGCCTGCTCGATGCTGTTGTCGCCGACCGCGACGTCCTTCCAGCCGGCCTCCAGCAGATCGTCTTTCGAGATAATCTGGCCTGCGCGGGCGACGAGCAGGAGCAGGACGTCGAACTGCCGATCCGACACCGCCACCGGTTCCCCGGCGGCGGTCAGCCGGCGGCGCGCCGGATCGAGCTCGAAGCGGTCGAAGGCGAAGCGGACGGCCGCCGGCATGCGGGAATTGTATCGACTTGAAAAGATACCGAATCCGGCATCCTTTAGTCTGCCCAGGGGCCGAACCGCGGAATTTAGTCTGCCTATTGGAGGACTTTTCTGCCAGGAGACGCGCCGCCCTCAGGATCTGGCCGGAAATCAACGGATTCCGGTCTCCGTTGAGGTGGCACACTCGTTGGATCAACCCTCCTGATTCCCTTTATGTCCGAACTTTTCTTCCGCACCCTCTCGCAGGGACTTCAGGCCTTCATCCCCGTCGCCGCCGGTCTCGTCTGGGTTCGCCGGGCAGGCAGCGTCGACGCCGTCAAGGCGATCCGCTGGGGGATCGTCTGGGCGTTCGCGCTCACGCCGGTCGCCGGCTATCTGTTCCAGCACTCGGTCCTTCAGGCGCGCTGGGAAGCGATGCTCGCGGCCGTCGCCGCGGGGCTCGCGGTCTATTCCGGCGTGCTGGTCCGCCAGGCCCTGCGCAATGAAGCCAAGGCGCTCACGCGCCTCGGCGCCGCGCGATCGATCGCGCTCGCCGTCGCCACGGTCGTGATCATGACGCGCCAGACGATGGAAATCGCCGTCGTGGCGCAGGCGGCGTTCGGCATGGGGTCGCTCGAGGCGATCACCGCGCTTGCCGGCAGCGTGGCCGCCGCGATCGCCATCGCCTCTGCGTACGTCTGGATCGGGCGCGGCCTGTCGGACGCCGCGTGCGCGAGCGCGACGAAGGCGTTCATCAGCGTGTTTTTCGCCCAGGCCCTGGTCTACGCGTTCCACGAATCGGCCGAAGCCGGGTTCCTTCCCTGGAGCGAGATGCTGCACGCCGCGTCGGAGCCGTACGGCCCGGACGGCGTCTACGGGCAATACGTCAGCTACCTGCTGCTCGCCGTGCCGATGGTGGCCGGTGTCGCCGCGACCGTGCGGGCGCGCCGCAGCGGATCGCCGTCGAGATGGAGCGGCTGGGTGCTGGCTCGTCCGCTCCAGACGCTCAGTGTGATCGCGCTGCTGTCGGTCGCGTGCGTCATCGCCTGGCGGGCGGGCGGCGAGCGCTCGGTTCCGCTGGCCCACGCCGCAACGCCTGTCGTGCCCACCGCCGGCATCCCGATTCCGACAGCGGGATCGAGCCTGCTGTATCGCCACACGGCCGGCAGCGCCGATGCGAGCACGTTGACGATTGCCGCGCTCGAACCGCCGGGCGCACGGCCGACGACGGTGCCGTTCGTGTGCGACCGCGTCTCGTTCGCGGCGGGGCAGGGCATCTGCCTGCAAACCGAACGCGGCCTGTTCACGAGCTACAAGGCCGTGCTGTTCGACGCCGCCATGAAGACGCGCCACTCGATCAAGCTCGATGGCACGCCGAGCCGCACGCGGGTGTCCGCGGACGGTCGGCTGGGTGCCGTCACCGTGTTCGTGACGGGGCAGGCGCACGGCTACAGCAGCGCGGCGTTCTCGACCAAGACCTCGCTCATCGACATGGCGAGCGGCGAAGAGTTGACCGATCTCGAGCAGTTCACGACATGGAAGGACGGCGTGAAGATCCACGCCGCGGACTTCAATTTCTGGGGTGTGACGTTCGCCAGGAACAGCAACATGTTCTACGCGACGCTGAAAACGAATGGAAAAACATATCTGGTCCAAGGCGATCTGGGGCTGAGGAAGCTCACGGTCCTGCACGAAAACGTCGAGTGCCCCTCGCTCTCGCCGGACAATCGCCTGATCGCGTACAAGAAGCGCACCGGGCCCGACCTGGCGCCGTGGAGCATCTATGTGCTCGATCTGTCGACGATGACGGAACGCGCGATTGGCGCCGAGACGCGCTCGGTCGACGATCAGCTCGAATGGCTCGACGACACGCACGTCCTCTACGGGATGCGCCGGTCGTCGCAGTCCGCGCTGAGCGACGTCTGGGTGGCGCCGATCGAGGGCAGCGAGCCGGCGCGTGTCTTCATCGCAGAAGGAGATTCGCCAATCGTGGTCAAGTGAACGCAGTCTTCAGTCCCAAGTCTTCAGTCTTCAGTCGTTAGTCCTCAGTCGCAAGTCACAGTCTTCAGCCGGCTGGCGACTGAGACTGGTGACTGACGACTAACGACTGATGACTGACGACTTGCGACTGGCGACTACGACGCCGGCCCGTTATTTCCCCGGGGCGGCACTACACCGGGCCGGGCTGTCGGCTGGTCCCTTGTCGCGATAGACCTCGTGGCAGCCCGAGCAGGCGTCGGCGAGGTCGTTGGTCGCATCCGACACCTTCTCCTGGTTTTTCGTGTGGGCCGCCTGCAGCACGGCGAGCCCCGCGCTCCGCATGTTCCGCGCGAAAGTCTGGAACTTCGCGTCCCGCAGCGGCACCGGCTTGCCGTTCTGGCACAGCCGTCCGGGCGTCAGGATCAGATCGACGCCATCGGTCACCGCGATCGCTGCATTCTCGACCACTTCCCATCCCGAGTAGGCGTCGCCGTAGGTGGTCGTGGCCGAGGCCCCGGCGTCGGCGCTCTTGGGCTTGGGCGCTCCGGGATCGTTCTGCTGCACGTCGAAGATCAGGTTGGAGTTCGGAAAGTAGACGCCGCGCATCACCTGCGCCAGCGTGCCGGCCGGCCTGGCGGCGGGCCGCGGCGTCGCCTTCGCGGGTGGCGCCTGTCCTCCAGCCACGGCGGAGACCAACAGCAGCAGCACAGCGGCACCGACGAGTCGCATCATCGTCTCCTTCGTTCTGATTTCCTGTTAAACATAACGCAGGTCATGCAGAGCGCCTCTTGATTCCGCATAAGGAATTCGGCAACCCTTCATAAGGCCATGCTCAAACGATCGGCGATCCTCGTTCATCGCTGGCTGGGGGTCGCGATGTGCCTGGTCTTCATGCTGTGGTTCTCGTCAGGGATCGGCATGATGTACTGGGAGTTTCCCGAGGTCACTGCCGCCGATCGCCTCGAGCGCGCGCCGGCGTTGAAGCCCGCAACGATCCAGCTCTCTCCGCGCGAGGCGTTCTCCGCGCTCGGGACGCCGGCGGCGCCGGCCCGCGTCCGCTTGAACAGCTTCGATGGCCGTCCGGTTTATCGTTTCGTGACGGACCGTGAGGAAGCGATCGTCTACGCCGATACCGGTGCGCGTCAGGTCGACGTGTCGCGCGACCTGATGCAGCGGGTGGCGTCGGCCTGGACCAGGCAACCGCCGGGCGCGGCGGCCGTCGACGAGATGAGCGATGTCGATCAATGGACCGTCCAGGGTTCGATCCGGCGGCTCCGTCCGATGTTGAAATTTTCCTGGCCAACCGGCGAAGCGGTGTACGTCTCTCACGCTTCCGGTGAGGTCGTGCAGTACACGACGACCGCGTCGCGCATTGGCGCCTATCTCGGGCCGATTCCACACTGGCTCTACTTCACGCCGCTCCGCAAACATCAGCGTCAATGGACCGGGGTCGTCATCTGGTCGTCGGGAATCGGGACCGTCACCGCGCTCCTTGGCATCGCGATCGCTCTCTGGATGTTGTCGCCGTCCCCGCGCTTCCGCGGCGCGGGCAAGCCGACGAGAATCCCGTATCGAGGGTCCAAGCGACAGCACGCGATCCTCGGCCTGATCTTCGGAGTCAGCGCCGCGACCTGGGCCTTCAGCGGCATGTTGTCGATGGATCCGTTCGGACCGGTCGGCGGCCAGGGTGGCGGAAGAGACATCGAGCAGGCGTTGCGCGCCCCTCTCTCGATCGACGCCTTTGCCGTGCGCCATCCGCGCGAGGCGCTTGCCGCGGTGCCGGGCCTGGACGTCAGGGAGCTGGAGCTCGTCTCGGTGGCCGGGGAGCCGGTCTACCTCGCGACGCTCGCCGGGGGCCGCACGTGGATCCTGGGACTCGACGGCCGGGCGAGCGCCGAATTCGACCGAACGCATCTCGCCGCAATCGTCGCGAACGCTGCCGGACCGGCCGGGGTCGCGGAGCTGCGCGAGCTGACGCAGTACGATCGCTACTACCGCGACCGGCGGCGGACGCTTCCGCTCCCCGTCCTGCTCGCGCGGCTGAACGACGCGGACGAGACGCGGTACTACATCGATCCGCGAACCGCGCGCATCGTGGGACGCTACAGCTCGAGCGACTGGGCGGGCCGCTGGCTCTACCACGGTCTCCACTCGCTCGACTTTCCCTGGCTCTACAACCATCGGCCGGCATGGGACATCGTGATGATCGCGTTCATGATCGGCGGGACCGCGTTGTGCGTGACCTCCGTGATCCTGGCCTGGAGCGTGGTCGGGCGCAGCTGGGTTACCATGCCGGTGTCTTCCAAGGAGTCAAAACGATGACCCGCTTAGCGGCCGTGTCGATGTGGTGTCTGATGCTCGCCGGTCCGGCGTTCGCTGACGATCAGCTGCAGGACCTGAAGGATCGTCGCGCGCGAGCGATCGCGAAGCTTGGCTCCGAGTCGATGCTCGTGTTGTTCAGCGCGCCGCCGCGGGTCTACTCGGCCGACGTCGAATACGAATACCGGCAGGACAGCGATCTGTACTACTTCACAGGCATCACCCAGCCCGACACGATTCTGGTGCTCATGCCGGGGAATCAGACCAACAAGGAAGTCCTGTTCGTACGCCCATCCGATCCCCGCCGCGACCACTACCAGGGACACACGCTGACCATCGAGGAAGCCGCGGCAAAGAGCGGCATCGACAAAGTGCTCCTCTCGACCGGCTTCGAGGATTTTGTCACGGCGGCGTTGTCGGGCCGGCCGCCCACGATGCGGCGAAAGCCGGGGTTTGCCGAGTTCGGCACGTTCCTCAATGCGGTGAGCGCCGGCCGGGCCCGCGTCGGGTTGATGTTGTCGCCGCCGCCGGCGCTCTCTGCGCCGCTCACCCCGGCTCACGAGTTTGCACGGACGATCAGGGATCGCTTCATCGGCGTGACGATTGCGAATGTGGCCGACCTGGTCTGGGGCTTGCGGCAGGTGAAAACGCCGTACGAGCAGCGCATCCTGAGGCGCAGCCTCGAGATCTCGAGCGAGGCGCATCGCGCGGGCATGAATACCGCCCAACCCGGAGTGTTCGAGTACGAAGTCGAGGCGGCGATCGAAGCGGTGTACCTGAAAAACGGCGCGATGGGCTGGGGCTATCCCTCCATCGTCGGCAGCGGTCCGAACGCCACCACCTTGCACTATTCAGAGTCGAGTCGAAAGATGGAAGAAGGCGACCTGCTGCTGGTGGACGCGGCGGCCAGCTATCAACACCTGACCGGCGACATCACGCGGACCTATCCGACGAGCGGTAAGTTCAATTCCGCGCAGCGGGACCTCTACGAGCTCGTTCTCGCGGCGCAGGAAGCCGGCATGAAGGCGGCGAAGGTGGGGAAGACGCCGGACGACATCGAAGAGGCGTCCGAGGCAGTGATCAAGGACGGCCTCCTCAAGCGCGGCCTGATTACCGACGCATCGGGCGAGCAATTTCGCACCTGGTACACGCACGGCATCTGCCACTTCATCGGGCTGGACGTGCACGACGTCGGCAACTACAACCGGCCGTTCGAGGCCGGGATGGCGTTCGTGATCGAGCCGGGCCTCTATATCCGCGAGCAAGCGCTCAACGACCTGCCGAAGACGCCCGAGAACGCCGCTTTCGTTCAGAAAGTCGGCGCCGCGGTCAGCAAGTACGCCAACATCGGCATTCGAATCGAGGACTCGTTCCTGCTGACGGACACCGGGCTGGAGCAGCTGTCAGCGACCGTGCCGCGCACCGTCCCGGAGATCGAGGCCTTCATGAAGAACCGCCCGGCGGCGCGATGAACGCCAACCGGTGAAGAAACACGACGTTTTAACGCGAAGCCCGCAAAGCACGCAGAGAATTCTTCGACATTCTTTGCGGTCTTAGCGGGCTTTGCGTTCCACGTGGTTCTACTGAGCTACCGAAGTCCCTCCATCAGATCCGTAGAAGGACGCTCCCGGGTCGCCGGGCCCCAGGCGTGACGCCACACCTCCACGTCGAAGACGTGCTCGAGATCCGGCTGATTGAAGAAGTGGCGGTCGATTGACAAGTGCTGACTGCGGTGCGCGCGGAGCGCCGCGATCTTCCGGTCCCGCCACGCCGACACATCGAGCACGAAATCGACCCCCGGATGTTCACCCAGACGGCTGGTGCGCCCGACCTCCCATACCGGGATCGGCGGTATCCACACCAGGCGAGTGACGATGTGCGGAGCGCCGGTGTCCGGATGCCAGCGCGGATCAGCGGCTGCTGTGATGGCGTCGGCGGTGAAGCGGCTGATGGCGATGTGATCCGGGTGGACGTTGAAGCCGTTCGGATCGAACGAGGCGACGACCGACGGCCGCGTGCGCCGTATCAGCGACACCAGCGACTGCCGGATCGCGTCTGGCGGCGCGTCCGCCAGCTCGCGATCGCGGTAGTCGAGCAGGTGCAGCTCGTCGAAGCCGATGATTCGGACCGCCTCCCTGAGCTCCGCCTCCCGCCAGGCGGCGAGCTGATCGGGCGCGCACACGGGAGGATCTCCCGCTTTGCCTTGCTCGCCGCGGGTTGCCGTGACGAGCACGGTCCGCACGCCGGCCGTGCCGTACTTGATCGCCGTCCCCGCGGCGGCAAAGCTCTCGTCGTCTGGATGCGCGAAGCTGAAGAGAATGCACGGGTCCATCGAACGAGATTACCCGCCGGCCCTCGTTGGTGCCAAGCCAGCGCACGGACGATTCAGCGCGGCGGCGTACGGCTACTGCCAGCGCGCTTCGACGCTGTACGGCTTCGCGTTCAGATCCTTCCCGGTCACTCGCACGGCCCTCGGACGGACGACGCGCAGGCTGAAGGTCGTGCCGTCACGCCCGTAGAACGCGCCGAGCGACAAGTCGCGCTTCTCGGCATTCTCCATCCGGCCGACGAACTTCTTGAACTCGGTGGCGCCGCCGACCGGCACGATCGACACGTCGACGTCGGTGAGCGGCATGCCGACCTTGTTCTCGATGACGATCGACATCTGGGAGTTCTGGATCACGATCGGCGCATCGGCCGCCTGCGCGGGCGGCGCGGCAGCGCATCCCGCGAGAGCGAGCGTTGCGGCGGACGCGATGAGGGTACTGACGACGAGACCGAGGCGGCGCATGACGATCCCTCCTCTGCAGGACTGTGCCTGCGATGATCTGCGATCACCTGCCGATCTGCGGAGCGAGCTGCGCGGGAAGACTGATGAGCCGGCATTGTAGCGCCGACCGGCGATTCCGGCGCCGATAATTTGACCACCGCTGACGCTTTTGTATCGGACCGACGCGTATTGAAACCGGCGCCGTTTGCGGGAGGCGAAAACTGGCACGAATCGACGCATTCCGGAAGGCGGGGTTTTTGCGGACAACCTTTCAGCGGACCTTTTCTATGCCAGAAACCATCAGCATCGACAACGACACCACCCCGGCGCCCCGATTCCTCGTCGTCGACCGGCGCGTACCGGAACCGATTCGGCAGCTTCTCGACGAGGCCGACGGCTGCCTGAACATGGCCTTCGCCGTCGGCGGCAGCGCCTGCGTGCGCCGGGCGATTCGAAAGGCCTTCGAGATCGAGGGCGTTGACGAGGACGACTTCGGCGCGAGCCTGACGGCGCTCGGCCAGAAACATCAGGCGGTGGCGCCGACGCTGTTTCAGGTGATGGGGGTGCTGGGGGGCGGTGACGACCCACTCCCGGCCGACGCGCTCAAGGCGCTGATCGCGACCTTCAAGGGAGTGTTGTACGAGATCTATGTGCTGGGCGAAGAGCGCCTCGAGAGCCTCGCGTACCTCTCGGAGCTGCTGCAGGCGCTGGACACGCCGCCCAAGCTGCCGAAAGCCCGCGGGACGACGATGCCGGCAAAACCAGGCAGGGGCTAGCGATCGCTAGCTCTTGATCTGCACGTTGCCGCCGCTGGGCTTTCCGGACGACACCGCCATCATGATCCCGACGCCAAGCGCGATCAGGATTCCGATCCCGAACCAGATCGGCGACACGTGGGCGAGGACACCGGACTTCCAGAGCGCCAGGGTCACGCCGACCACGAGCACGAAATAACCCACCAGAAAGTAGTTAATGAAACGCATGCGGCCATGCTAGCGGGCTCAGCCGTGGCCGCGCTGTTCTCTTGTGAACACCGTGGTATCGTGACGGCCGGGTAGGATCTGCCTGTAGGAGCCTCATGAAACCCATTGCCATCGTCGGCGCTCTCCTGGTTGTCTTCGGAATCGTCGCCCTCGCCTATCAAGGCCTGACCTACACCACGCGTGAAACGGTGCTCGAGGTGGGCCCGCTGAAGGCCACCGCCGACCGTCAGCACACGGTGGCGATCCCACCCGTTCTGAGTGGCGGAGCCGTGGCGGCGGGCGTCGTGCTGCTGATTGTCGGGTCCCGCAAGAAGTAGGTTTCTGCACGAGGCGTCCGCCCGAACTCATCCACTTGGTCATTTGCCTACGCCCGACTGTGTAACTTACGCAGAGCTGGCTGGCTCCGGTTGCAGGATCTGGCCGGAATCCACGGCCGGCCAGGTGGCGCGCTATTTTGCAATCTCGACAGCCGTGACTCCGGCGGTCCTGGTCGTCGAACATGATTCCGCCCTTCGCGAAATCCTGGAGCGCGTGCTTCATTGCGCGGGGTTCGCGCCGGTCACGGTCCCCAACGGGGAGGAGGGCCTGACGCTCCTCCGTGACGGCGTGC
>Ga0105243_10002706_pt1 | contig 14734 bp, 16 predicted proteins | sample KBSM34metaG_FD_81525 | JGI IMG/M metagenome (GOLD analysis project Ga0105243, IMG submission 81525) | Miscanthus rhizosphere microbial communities from Kellogg Biological Station, Michigan, USA - KBS M3-4 metaG | ecosystem: Host-associated > Plants > Roots > Rhizosphere > Soil | place...
ACCGCCGGCCGCTGCCGAAAGGCCAAAAAATCTCCTACGGTTCATTCTCCACCTTCCGTCTACCCTTACTGGGGATTGCAGTCGCGCCTCATTGGCGGGCTGACGGGGCGCACTTTAGACAGTTGACCCCGCTATCGCCAATCGCGGCGCGCCGCCGCATATTCCATATGGGTTATTGCAGCGCAACATCATTTTTTGCAGCTATAACCGGACTAATCAGAGTAGGGACCAGTTCATGATTTATGCAGGGCGTTTTCTGGGCCGCGCCGCGGTCATCACCGGCGGTGCTTCCGGCCTCGGGCTGGAGGCGGCCAAGCGCATCGTCGCCGAGGGCGGCAAGGTCTCATTGTGGGATCTCAACCCCGACAGCTTGGAACAAGCCCGCCAGGAGGGTGGCGCGACGCACAGTATTGCGCTGGACGTCAGCGATCCCAAGGCGGTCGAGACTGCCGCGGGCGAAGCGCGCAAGGCTCTCGGCAAGATCGACATCTTGATCAACAGCGCCGGAATCACTGGCGCCACCCACACCGTTATCGGCTATCCCATCGACAGCTGGCTGAAGGTGATGGATGTCAACGTCAATGGCTTGTTCTATTGCTGCCGCTTCATCGCGCCGATGATGGTGGCCCAAGGCTATGGCCGGATCGTCAACATCTCGTCGGTGGCCGGCAAGGAAGGCAATCCCAATGCCAGCTCCTATTCCGCCGCCAAGGCCGCGGTGCTGGGCTTCACCAAATCCCTTGGCAAGGAACTCGCCACCAACGGGGTGATCGTCAATGCGGTCACGCCGGCGACATTTGAAAGCCCGATCCTGAAGGGAGTGCCGCAAAGCCATATCGACTATATGCGCTCGCGCATCCCCATGGGCCGGCTGGGAACGGCAGCCGAGATCGCCGCGGCGGTCTGCTGGTTGGCCAGCGAAGAATGTTCCTTCACCACCGCCAGCACCCTGGATACGTCGGGCGGGCGCACCACGTATTAATGCGCTTGGATCAGCGGCTCATTCCGGTGGCGATGCTGCCCGGCCGGGATTCCAGCTTGAGCGAGGCGCTCTTGTCCTGGACCAGGCTCTGGCCGTCAAAGCGATAGACCTGAATCTCCCGCTCGGCAGCACATTGCTGCAGGACAAGCTTGCCGTCATGGCTGAAGGTCGCGCCTTGCGCCCAGTGGCAACTATCGGCCCGGGCCACTTCCGCCAGGGTTCCTGGTCCCACGGCGACAATTTTGAGAATGCCGGTGACTTGATCGTATTTGGGATCGGCTTTGGTGTTGGCGGCGCCATTGGCCAATACCACCGCCGCGAATTTGCCGTCCGGAGACAGCGTCACATGTTCCGGGGTGCGCCCCACCGGCAAGGACATCGCAACGCGATGGGACTTCAAATCCACCATGGTCACCGTTCCGGTTCGGTCTTCGCCCTCCAGCGCTCCGCCGAGATTCGTGTTGATCAGCCAATTGCCATCCGACGTGACGGACGCGCCATAGGGTGACCTGCCTGTCGCGACATCCTGGCCGGTTGGGGTCACTTTGGTCCCCTGCACTTGCAGTTCCACGATCTTGCTGATGCCTTGCGCGACCACATAGGCATGGCGCCCATCCGGGGCAAAGACCACATCGGTGGGTGCGGCACCCTTGCCCAGATCGACCCGGCCGGCCGGCGTAAGCCTTCGTCCGGAAAGACGCAGGACAATGATCGCGTCTTCCATCTTGGCGGCCACCAGCACCAGAGTCTGCGCCCGGTTCATGGCGACACCACTGGCGCCTTTGCCGGAGGCTACCGTTTGCATCACCCGGGGATTGGAAGGCCGGCTGAGGTCGATGACCGAGACCTGATCGTTGTCCAACGGGCGCATGGGATCAGCCGAGTTGAGTTTTTGGGCGGCTGAGACAATGGCGAAGCGTTCGTCCCGGCTTACCGCAACGGCCCCGGGCGGGCCGATCATGCCGGCAGGAGCTTGTACTTGGCCGATCACCTTGGGCGGATAGGCATTGAGATCGATCACGCTGACGCTGTCGGGCAGAACCCCTGCGTCCTCGCCCTTTTGAAGCTGCTTGCCGTCATTGCCCGAAATGGCAAGCCTGGCATCCGCCATGGCGGGACAGAGACACAAAAGCGCCGTCGCCAGGATGCTGCGCGTCCTCATCGGACCCTCCTTGTTGTTTTATTTCCGATGCCGGGAGAGTGTGCTGCGGACTGCCCCTCTCGGCAAGCCGCCGCGAGGAACCATCATGATCGATCTGAAAAGCGGAGGCGGATTACGGCGCCCCGTAATAGGGCGCGACCGGCACGGATGCGGGCGGTGGCACATAAGGAGCGCCATAAGGAGCCTGATAGGGATAGGCCCCGTTTGGATACACTCCATTGGGATAAGCCCCATAGGGATAGGGCTGCGGCACCGGCGCACCCGCATAAGGCGCCACGTTCGGATAAACGGTCCCGTCATAGGGGGCGCCATCGGGAACGGTGCGATAGTGCGGCGGTATCCAAGCCCCGTTGGGCCCGTAATAGCCCCGCACATAGACTTGCCGCGCCTCGGCGGCAGTGGCCAAGGCCGTCAATCCTGCAAAAATCACAATGAATCCCGCAAATCTCATAGAGCCCTCCCAAGCCGTATGCCGCAAGAAGCGTGACTCCGCCGGGCGCTTGAGTCCACAAGGACCGTCAATAAGACGCGTTATTTTCGTGGCAGACCCTTGTGTTAGAATAAGCTCCTTTTGGAGGCCACCCATGCGTTCCGCCAAGGCCTTGATAAGGCTCGCACTGCTTTGCGCCGCCCTGGCCAGCCCTTCGGCGCATGCCGACCCGATTTCCAGCCAGGATGCAGCGCTGCATATCGGAGACACCGCAACCGTCCGCGGCCGCGCCGCCCTCACCTTCATGCGGTCCGGCGAGGTCTATATTGATCTCGACGGCCATGGCGAAGGAGCGCCGGTCACCGGCTATATCAGCCGCTGGAACAGGGCGAAATTCCAGCGCCTGTCCGCTCTCCAGGGCAAAGTGATTGAGATGTCCGGCAGAATAGCGACGTTCCGGGGCCAGCCCGAACTATTCCTGCAGACCCCTGCACAGATTAGGACAAGATAGACAATCCTATGGAGAGAAAAATCCGCGGCTTTTTTCATTTTTGCTAGCCGGCGGGCCTTCAGCTTCATTCGCCACTTTCGGAAAATTGGCCGGCGATCAGCGGCATGTCCATGCTTAGCGGCTCTGCGCGTTCCGGCAGGGCGCCGTCATAACGCACGATGCGAAGTTCACGGTCATTGTGGGGAACATTCGCCTGCACCGTGATCGAGGGCAATGCGGTAAAGGCGGGGCCGCTAAGAACTTTGTTCAACGCTTGAATTGATGGCAAATCATTCCAAAATTCCGGGTCGTATACGGCGTAGCCAATGCGATAGCGCGGGAAAATGGCTTCAATCGCGGCGGAAGCGACACGTAAATCTCTCACGCCACCGGTTCGACCTTGGCGGTAATTCACCAGCAATTTCTCGGCGCGCAATACGCGAAGGTCAGGTCGCGTCCCCTGTGCCCTCAGGTCGAACACGAATGAAGCCGAGCGCTGGCCATAGAACATCACCGTCGAGTCGCGGGGGGCTCTGGCAGCGACAATGTCGACGGCATCGCGGAATCCGCCGACGCGCGGAACTGTCTGCGTCGCAAACGTGAAAAGGAATAAGCCGGCGCCTAACACGAGTGCCGTAGCGACGCTCCAGCGTGGAGGCATGATTTTATGGACCGCAAGCACGGCCATAATGCCAAGCGGCACCAGCAAATGAATCGTATAGCGGCCATCCTTGAGTGCAATGGCCGTGAAAAACAGATACCCCACAAGGAACCATGCCAATAGCGCGGACACCAATGGTTCGCGGCGGCTGTCCTGTGAAGCACCCCAGAATACCAGGGTAATAATTGCCAAAACCGGGACCAGCCAACCCGCGGCATTGGGCATGTCGGCGGCGTACCAGGTCAAGGATTCAAGCGAAAAACGGCTCGGCGCTGTGGCATCGACACCAGACGCCAAACTGGCGTTCATCATCCCGAACTTCAAGGTCATGACAGCGAGCGGCAAAAGCAGGATCACGAATCCAAGGAAGGCAATCCAAAGTTCCCGTCGCAACGCCACGCGCCAGCTGCGTGTCCAAGCCAAAGCCAGGACAAAGGCGGGCGCCAGGAACGCAAAAGTTTGCTTGGTATAGAGCGCGCAGACAAGCGCTAGGACGCTTGCGTAGAGCATCGGCGCGCGGTCGCGCTCTATAAAGCGAACCAGGAAATACAAGGACCAGGCCGCGAAACACATGGCCGGCACCTCAAGCATCACTTGCCTGCCCCAGAATGCAATTCCCGGCAGGCCGAGAAGCAAAAGTGCGGCGCCGGTCGCGGCGGTTGGCGAAAGCCGCATACGCGCGATCTGATAGACCGCCAACGCCAGCAAGGCGACAAAAATCGAAACGGTCGCTTGAGCGGCGAAATGCGATACGCCCAGAAGGGCAAAGATGAGAGCTTCCGCCGCAGGGAAGAGCGGCGGATAGAGACCTATCGAAATCGCGGGATACTGCAGATAATACTTGACCGCCCAACCCATCGGATTGCCGAAAGGCGTTGCAGCGACGAGGTCATGGATGAAGGCGCCATTCATGGCGTGGCTTGGTGCATCGAACCACCAAAAATCGCCACTGGTCGGCGCGGTGAGAAGGAACACGATCGCCGCGGCGGCGAATATGGCGGCGGGCGCGCATTTCGATGCAATCGAAGCGCCGCACCGCCGGCCCGACTGGCTTGAACGCCCAGGAAAATCAATCATAATAAGCCTGGTCCTTCCGACTCGGCTCCGATAGTAATCGAATTGCGACTGTGTTTGCGATGCCCCTGCAATCATGCTTAATCGGCCATACGGGTTTCGTCGGCGGCAATTTGGCCCGCGCCCATTCCTTTGATGCGTTATTCAATTCGTCCAATATCGACGACATTAGCGGAAAATCATTCGATCTCCTTGTCTGCGCCGCGCCCCATGCCCGGAAATGGTGGAGCAACCTGCATCCCGAGGAGGACACTCTTATCGTTCGCAATCTCGCCAAAGTGCTGAACACGGTCGAGGCGCGGCGCGTGGTTTTGATTTCCACTATCGACGTATTTCCTGTCCTGGCCGCCGCCGATGAGTCGTTCGACTGTCACAGCCTGCCCAACCACACCTATGGTGCCAATCGCCTCTACTTAGAAGACGCCGTGCGGGAGAGGTTCGCAAACAGCCATGTGATCCGCCTTCCCGCCCTGTTCGGACCCGGATTGAAAAAGAATGCCTTGTTCGATCTCATGCATGACAACTTGGTCGGCAATATCGATCCGCAAAGCGAGTTTCAATGGTACGATGTGGGTCGGCTGTGGGCCGATGTGAACCGTACCCTTTCGGCGGGACTCGAGTTGGTCGTTTTTGCCACGCAACCGGTTGGCACCGAAGCCATCCGTCAACGGTTCTTCCCGGAATCGACAATCGGCAAGGCGACGGACAAATCGGTTCGCTATGGAATCCTTACGCGTCACGCCGAACTCTATGGAGGCCGCAATGGCTTCATCATGACTGGCGAGCAGGTGCTCGATTCGATGGCTGCATTCATCAACGAAGCCAGAGCTTCGGCATGAAGCTGACAATTTCAAACATTGCCTGGCGCTCCCAGGACGATGCAGACATCTATGCCCTGCTCCGGACATTTGGGATTGATGCCATTGAAATCGCGCCGACTCGAATTGTGTCCGATTGGAATGCCGCCACGGTGGAAGCGGCGCGGGCGTTCGGGGACCAACTCAAGAACGAAGGCCTTGCCTGTACTTCGGTGCAGTCGTTGCTTTTCGGCTTGCCGGATCTCAATCTATTCGGCCCGGAGAAGGTACGGCACGATCTGTCGCGACAGCTTGATCGTGTGGCGAACTTCGGGGCGGCCTTGGGAGCGCGCACCTATGTCTTCGGTTCTCCCAAAAACCGTGACCGGGGTGAGCTCTCGGACCGTGAAGCGTTCGCGATTGCGGCCGACTTCTTTGCTCGCGTGGGCGACGTCTATGCAAGGCATGGTCTTTGCCTCTGCCTGGAACCCAATCCGTCCGAGTATGGCAGCAATTTCGTCACGGACAGCAATTCCGGGGCGGCCCTGGTTCGCGCTGTGGGATCGCCCGGCTTTCGGCTCCACCTCGACGCCGCCTGCATGCACCTTGCCGGCGAAAACGGCGCGCGCGCAATCGAAAATTGTGCCGATATCCTTGCCCATTTCCATATCAGCGAACCGTTTTTGAAAGACTTTGCGCAACCCGTGGTGGACCACGCGTCTTTGGCGGCGGCTTTGCGTGGAATCGGCTGGGCCAGGCCCGTAGCCGTGGAAATGCGCGCGACGGAAACGCCCTTGCAAAGTGTGAAGGAGACTCTTTCTCGCGTCACCGAGCTTTACGGTTTGACATGACAGCCGAAACGAACGCCTTTGACCTGACGCAAACCCAGGCTTTGAACTGGCAACTTCCGGCATTCGATGTGCGCGAACTTTTCCCCCGGCGTGGGCGCTATGCGCTGGGGATTCCTGTAATAAACGAAAATGGCCGCATTCAATCTCAGTTGCGGAGGATGAGAGAGCTGAGCATCGACCGGCGGATCGACATCGTGATCGCTGACGGCGGCAGCACGGATGGAAGTCTGAACCCGGCGCTATTGGCAGAAACCGGCGTGCGAGCCCTATTGACCAAACGCGGCCCCGGCAAGCTCAGCGCCCAATTGCGCATGTTCTTCGGATATGCGGTTCTGGGAGGCTATGACGGTTTCGTCATTATCGACGGCAACAACAAGGATGGTGTCGAGGCCATTCCCGATTTTGTCTCATGTCTGGAGGCAGGTTGGGATTATGTGCAGGGCTCGCGTTACCGGCCAGGCGGCGTGGAGGAGAATACACCGCTGGCGCGCAAGTTTGGGGTCCGGATATTGCATGCGCCGATTCTGAGTCTTGCCGCGGGGTTTCGCTACACCGACACGACGAACGGCTTTCGCGCACTGTCTCGACGCTTTCTGCTCGACGAGCGGGTGCAGCCTTTCCGTGATGTTTTCGACACCTACAATCTGCATTTCTTTCTCTCAATGATGGCACCCCGGCTCGGCTACCGGGTTTGCGAGATTCCCGTCGCGCGCCGTTATCCGAAGACCGGAGCGATGCCGAGCAAGATCAAAGGCATGCGGGCCAATATTGAAATCTTGCGATTGCTGTTCAAAACCATCCGCGGCGATTACGGCCCGCCGGCTTCGGGATGACGAAGGTAGGGACTTCGGCGGCAGTGATCGGCGGCGGCTTTTACGGCTGTTCGATAGCGGCGCTGTTGGCCGAACTGGGAATGAGTGTCACCTTATTCGAAAAGGAGCGCGATCTGCTCACGCGGTCTTCCTACAATAACCAGGCCCGCCTGCATGGTGGCTATCACTATCCTAGAAGTTTTTCCACCGCCTATCGCAGCCGGGAAAATCTCCCGCGCTTCCTTCAGGATTACCGGCCGGCCATCGAGACGAATTTCACGAAAATATATGCGATTGCCAGGCGGAATTCCAAGATATCCGCGAGGCAATTTGAATTCTTCTGCAGGCAGATCGGCGCCCCCATCCGCGTCGCGAGCGACAGGATCCAACGATTGTTCTCGCCGCAACTCATACAGTGCGCCTATATTGTGGAGGAGTATGCGTTCGACGCTGCCGCGCTGCGAAAACTCATGCGGGAACGCCTCGATCAAGCAAGTGTGAGGGTTGAAAGCGGCAACGCGGTCGCGAAAGTGGAGCGCGTGCGGCGAGGACAATTTGAACTGACGCTGGTCAACTCCGCCACCCATTCGGCTCAATATGTGTTCAACTGCGCCTATTCCGGTTTGAACGCGATCGCCGGTCTTCCGAAGACCGCTCACATGCTCAAGCATGAGATTACTGAACTGGCACTGGTAGAATTGCCGCCCTCCCTTGCCGGACTTTCAACCACCGTTATGGATGGTCCTTTTTTCTCCTTCGTCCCCTTTCCGGATCGAAAACTCTCGACGTTTTCGCATGTCCGCTATACGCCCCACGCCAATTGGATGGAAAGCGGATCGAATGAGAAGGATCCCTATTCGATACTGGACGAATTCGCCCCTAAGACGCGGTTCCGGTCCATGCTATATGATGCCCAGCGCTATCTGCCGGACCTGGCGGGGGCGCGATACAGGGGTTCCCTGTTCGAAGTGAAGACGGTTTTGGTCAAGAACGAAGTTGATGATGGACGTCCGATCTTGTTTGAATGGCACCGTGACGAGCCCAGGATGATTTGGGTATTGGGCTCGAAAATCGACAATATTTACGACGTATTGGCCGCAGTGAAGGAACATATCCGTGAATACTGATCGCGCCGGGATGAGCGACTTACTGGTTTCAGTCGTGACCGCAGTCCGCGATGCGTCCGCCTATATCGAGGACTTTATACGGGAAGCCGATGAGGTCCTTAGGCCGCGGTTCAAGGACTATGAGATTTTGATTGTCGACAACGGGTCGCGCGACGATACGGTGGCAAAAATCGAGGCCATGCAAAGCAGCGTGAGGAACATTCAGCTCTATTGCCTGGCGACGCCGATCCGCCGCGAAATCGATATCCTGGCGGGTGTGGACCAGGCGATCGGCGACATCGTGATCACGATGGACGCGGTGTATGATCCGCTTCAGCTCATCCCGCAGATGGTGGATGCCTTCCAGTCGGGCGCCGAGATCGTTTATGGCTTGCGCCGCGACCGCCTTGCCGCGCACGGCACCTATCAGAGGGCGGCGCGGTTCTTTTTCTCGTTGCATCGCTCGGTAACGAAGTCCGATATTCCCGGCGCCGCGTCTGGCTACCGCCTGATGTCCAGACGCGTAGTGAACTCCTTTGTCGGGCTGCCCAATCGTTTCGAGCTTTTCCCGGTGATTACCGCCTTTACGGGCTTTCGCTACGCCACGATCGTTTACGATCGCGTCGCGCGCGCCGGGATTATTGACCGGGCTGACTATTTCCATGGGGTGCAGCGGGCCATACGCATCATGCTGCTAGGGTCGCATCATCCGCTTCGCCTGCTGATAGCCGCGTCCTTCGTTGGGGCAATGTTGAGCCTGCTCTACAGTATTTACGTGGTGGTCATTCTGATGTTGAAGCATACGGCGGAAGGGTGGGCCACGCTTTCCCTGCAAATTTCAGGCCTATTCTTTTTGCTGTTCATGATCCTTGCCGCGATGAACGAATATATATTCCACATCTTTCTCGAGCAGCAGAGGAAGGAGGTCTATATGATCGCGCGCGAAAGCTCGAGCTCGGTCCTGTCTCGGAAGGAAGGGCTTAATTTGCAGCGTAGAGAGCTCGATCGGGATGAAAGCCTAAATTCCCGCTGATCTGCAAAGGCCGACGGCGATAAGGCCAGCAGTGCCAGCCCCAGCAGGTGAGGATCGCGCGGTCCGCTGCTGAGTTCCCAGATGCGGCGGCGCGTGAGAGAGACCCTTGGCGGGGCGGGCACGGCGCTGCCAAAGCCGCCCAGGAGCGCACTATGATCGTGGAACCACGAAACTGCCGGCAGAGGGAACTTTCAGAATGGCCGCCGGCTGCGCGCTGAAGATGCAATCAATGCCGCGCCAGACTTCGAAGCTTTTTCCGTGCGCGATGCCTTCTGCGGCCCGGATCGCCGCTTGATCGCAAAGATAGATTTCCTCCGCGATGACCGCGGGACTTCCATCGTCCCGGAGGAGGCGAATTTCGTAGCTGTCCACTGCCCTACCCGCATTGATTGTCTGGTTTGCCGCAGTATTGCCTTAAACACTCCGCCGGAACTTTAGTTCCATCCCTTCCCGACGACCGGAACTTTTCACCAGGCAGCCACAATCCTGTCCGCAGTTCGCCGCACAGCCCGCGTTTCCATTCTGGATAATGCGAGCGGACATTTTTGATGGACAAAGTGACCGAATATGAGCGGCATGCCTTGGAGTGCAAGGATTACGCCGCCAAGGCGCCCACCACCGAGATCCGGAGCCACTATTTGAGCCTGGCCGATATGTGGCAGCAGCTGGCCGAGGAGCGCCGGACCTTTCTTCAATTGAAAAGCTGGGATTAGGCTGGCGCCCCATCCTTGCCACGGAATGGTCAATCCCTGCCGCAAACCAAGCGTTTTCATAGAGAAAAGGCTCCGCGGAATTCGGGATGGACCCTGGATACGTCACGGACAAGCTGAACGAGTACCGCCTGCGCTCGGCGGAGTGCCGAAACCATGCTTCCAAGGCGCCCAATGATGAATTGCGTCAGCATTATCTATGGCTGGCGGATATGTGGCACGATTTGGCGGAAGCGCGGGCGGCAGTCCTGAGGCTCGAGGACCCATCGTCATGATGGACGCCGTCACATCCGGCGCGACAGATAGTCGAAGGCCCGGCTGACCGCGATCACCAGGAACGGCAAAAGCACGACGATCACCACCAGCGTGGTAGCAAGTGTGGGGAACAGCTTGGGAATGGGCGCGCGCTTGTTCATGATCCGCCCCAAGGACATAAACGAGAATCGCAAGAAGACCGTATCATACGGCGCCGAGCCGGCCGGATTGTCTCAGACTTTGTCCCCTTCAAGATATCCACCGAATTCGCTCTTCGCGGATTGGTTTACTGGAGGAAGCAACGGCACGGGCTGGACGATATGGTACCGACAGGGAAAGCGGCGGCGCTGCGGTAGAAAGTTATTCGGGAAGCTTTGGGATTTGGGCTATGGCCAAAGGAACACCGCCGACCGGCATTGGTTGCATGCGCCGCGGGACAAATGATCAAGTAATGGTTTGGAAGCAATCCTTCGATAACTTGCGGCCACGGCTTGGGCGTTCGGAATGGTTATCGACACACCTTCTCTTCGTTGCTTCTTTTGCGGTCGTCGCTTTTCACCGGATCGGGAGGCCGCCGAGGGCAAGTTCATTTGCGCTTGGAGGGTGGCGGTCTGCCTCCCCTGCCTGGCGCGGGACGGCATCCCATCCCGTCACCCGGCGATCCGGCAGCTCACTTCGCGCGGCTTGGTCCTGAAGCCCTCCAAAGACGGTCTTGTGAATTGGCCTGAGGAAGGGGGCACAGCGCTTCCCGCCCGATGCCGCGCCTAGCCGGGCCCGGCCGCTTCTTCAAACGCCTGAATTGATTGGGTAAAACTTGGAGCGGGCGAGGCGAATCGAACGCCCGACCCTAACCTTGGCAAGGTTATGCTCTACCCCTGAGCTACGCCCGCATTCCAAGAGGGCGGGTTATGGCCTTTTCCTGGAGCGGATTCAAGCTGCAATTCCCGAGGTTTCGGTTGCACCAAGGTATGGGATTTCCCAACAATTGCCTCTGGTTAAAGGGGGGCTCAGGTTGAAGCAGCGCGGAGGGAACTCAAGCGAGGGTTATAGCCTTCTGGCGCCGGCGCTCCTGATCATGGGCCTGGCGCTGGCCGCGCCTCTGCTGCTGATGGCCATCACCAGCCTGAAGAGTCAGAGCGGAGTCTTCCTGTCGCAAGGCTGGACCTTGGCCCAATTCGGCGAGGTCTTGGGGCGCGCCAGCTATCGAAGCCTGTTTCTGCGTTCGGTCCTGATTTCCGGCGCAGTGACATTGGTGACCGTCGCCCTGGCCTATCCGATGGCCTACTTCGTCGCTTTCCATGCCCGCCGCAAATTTTTCTGGCTGGTGGCGCTGACCATTCCGTTTTGGACCTCTTACCTGCTGCGGGTCTTCGCCTGGAAAATTATCCTGGGCTTTAACGGCGTCATCAATTCCGGCCTGCTGCGGTTGCACCTGATCGACCAGCCGCTGGAATTCCTTCTCTACAACCCCTTCGCGGTGGTGGTGACCCTGGCGCATGCCTGGGCCGCCTTCGCCATCCTGCCCATCTACGTGAGCCTGGAAAAAATCGACCGCTCCCTGCTGGAAGCGGCCAGTGACTTGGGAGACAGCGCGCTCCGCCGCTTTCTGCGCGTCACCCTGCCTCTTTCCATGCCCGGCGTGATCGGCGCCGCCATCCTGATCTTTGTGCCGACCACAGGCGACTTCGTCACCCCGGAATTGGTGGGCGGCACCAAAGGCACCATGATCGCCAATATGATCGAGGTTCAGTTCAACGCCGCCGGCAATTGGCCGCTGGGAGCTGCCTTGTCCTTGATCGGCATGGCGATGGTGGGGGTGATCGCCGTCTTATTTGTCGCTTCCGCCCGGGCAGCGACACGGGCGGCGCGATGAAAAACCGGGCCCTCTTGCTTTACGCCTGCGGCTACCTGGCCTTTCTCTATTTGCCGGTGCTGGTGCTGCCCATCTTTTCCTTCAACAATTCGCAATTCATCGCCTTTCCCCTGTCGGGTTTCACCACCCGCTGGTACGCGGCTATGGCGGCCGACACCGCCATGCTGCATGCCTTGGGCAACAGCTTGAAAGTCGCAACCGTCACCGCTCTCCTCTCCACCATGCTGGGTCTGAGCGCCGCCAAGGCGGTGACCCATTACCGGTTGAAAGGCGCAGGCGCCGCCTTGGGATTCATCTCTCTGCCCCTCTTCATTCCGGACATCGTGCTGGGCATTTCGCTGCTTCTGTTGCTGGGTACGACCGGCCTGCCGCTTTCCCTGGCGGCGGTGGTGCTGGGACATATGCTGGTCTGCGTGCCCTTTGCCCTCACCGTCCTGATCGCCCGCTTTGAGGGCTTCGACCGAAACTTGGAGGAAGCCAGCGCCGATCTGGGCGAAAGCGGGTGGATGACATTCTGGCGCGTCACCTTCCCCTTGATGCTGCCGGGCATTGTCGCCAGCCTGCTTCTGACCTTCATCACCTCTTTCGACGAATTTCTGGTCGCCTACTTTCTCTCCGGCACGGAAGCCACGCTGCCGATCTACATCTGGGGCCAGCTGCGCTTTCCCGAGCGGCTGCCCATGGTGCTGGCGCTGGGCGCCCTTATCCTGACCGTCTCGGTGGGATTGGTGGTGCTGGCCGAATATGTCCGCAATTTGGGAGTCAAAAAGCCCATGGTGGGCGCCTGAGGTTTTGGCAATGAGCTTTCTCGATATTTCCCAGGTCAGCAAAAGCTTCGGTGGACCCCCGGTGGTGGACCAGGTCAGCCTGGCGGTGTCGCGGGGAGAATTCTTTTCGCTGTTAGGCCCTTCGGGCTGCGGCAAGACCACTTTGTTGCGGATGATTGCCGGTTTCGAGACGCCGGACAGCGGCACGATTTCCATCGAAGGGGAGGACATGACCGCCGTGCCGCCCCACCGGCGGCCCACCAATATGGTGTTCCAGTCCTATGCGATTTTTCCCCACCTCAATGTGTTCGACAATGTCGCTTATGGCCTGCGCAAGCTGAAGCTGCCCAAGGAAAGCCTGCGCGCGAAAATCGAAGCGATGCTGGCGACGGTGCGGCTGGAAGGGCTGGGCGGCCGCGCCGCCGATCAACTGTCCGGCGGCCAGCGCCAGCGCGTCGCCTTGGCCCGCGCTTTGGTGCGCGAGCCGAAAATATTGCTGCTGGATGAGCCCTTGGGGGCCTTGGACAAACGCCTGCGCGAGACCATGCAGATCGAGCTGCGCGCGCTTCAGCGCAAAGTGGGCATCACCTTTGTGCTGGTGACCCATGACCAGGAAGAGGCCTTGTCGCTTTCCGACCGTGTGGCCGTGATGGAAAGCGGAAAAATCCTGCAACTTGCCGCGCCGCGCGAACTCTACGATCGGCCCACCAGCCGCGCCGTTGCCGACTTCATTGGCGAGATAAATTTTTTTCATGCCACCGTCCGGGAGATGGACTTTGAAAAGGTGATGGTGAATGCCGGCCTGCTGGGCATCGTTGCCTTGCCGCGCACCAATGTTGCGGCCGGAATCAAGAGCGGCGACCACATTCTGCTCGCTATCCGGCCCGAACATGTCCGTTTCAGCGTCGATGGCCTGGCAGGCGAGATTGTTGCGGCGACCTTCCTAGGCGAGCGCAGCCACTTTCACGTCCGGATCGCAGGCCGAAGCGAGCCGGTGGCCGTCAGCGGCAGCGCGCCGCCATCCGGGCCGGTGCATTTGGCCTTTCCCCCGGAAAAACTCATGGCACTGCCAACAGGCGATTGAAAATTCCCCGAGTCGTCGCCTGCAAATCCGTCAATCGCGCCTGGGCTTGGGCAAAACTGCCGGCCTGTGCCGCGCGCGCCAACAGCGCCTTCAAGCCCGGCGAGGCATCCTCGATCTCCGGCGTGTGATCCAAGGCAATGCGCAAGACTTGGGTCAAGGCATGCTGAAGCCCGGCGCTTGCGATCAGCACCTCGGCATCGGGCACCGACAGCAGGCCCGCCTCGCGCAATTTCTCCAAAGCCGCATGGGTGTTGGTGTCCAAAATATCCGGCAGTGCCGGCCCATGCACCAGCTGCAGGGTCTGGGCAATGAATTCGATGTCGACCAGTCCGCCGGGCGTATGCTTGAGATCCCAATTGTTCCGGCCTGGGAAGGTTTCGGCCATGCGCGCCCGCATGTCGCGGGCATCCGCAATGATGGCGTTTGCTTCGCGCAACTGGGTAAGCCGCTTGCGGACCTCGCCGGCCACCTTGGCTTGCAAGGCGGGCGGCCCGGCGATCAGCCGGGCGCGGGTCAAGGCCATATGTTCCCAAGTCCAACTTTCGCGGGCGTGGTATTGGCTGAAGCTCTTCAGCGATACGGCCACCGGGCCCTTATTGCCGGTGGGCCGCAGCCGCATATCCACCTCATACAAGGCGCCGGCCGCT
>Ga0105243_10002710_pt1 | contig 14727 bp, 12 predicted proteins | sample KBSM34metaG_FD_81525 | JGI IMG/M metagenome (GOLD analysis project Ga0105243, IMG submission 81525) | Miscanthus rhizosphere microbial communities from Kellogg Biological Station, Michigan, USA - KBS M3-4 metaG | ecosystem: Host-associated > Plants > Roots > Rhizosphere > Soil | place...
AGAAGACAATGGCATTGTTGAGCGTGGCATCCACCTCGCGGATCAGCCGGCGCAACGCCTCGCGCTTGGCCCACTCATTGGCGGGGATTTCCACCACCTCCTGGGTAATATTGCTGGCGGTGGTGGCCGGCCGCGACACTTCGATCCGCACCGGATTGTGCAGGAACTGGTCGGTCAGCCGCTGAATTTCCGGCGGCATGGTCGCCGAATAGAAAAGCGTCTGGCGGGTGAAGGGCAAAAGCTTGCAGATCTTTTCCACGTCGGGAATGAAGCCCATGTCCAGCATGCGGTCGGCTTCGTCGATCACCAGGATATTCACCTGGGACAACAGAATGCGGCCGCGTTCGAAATGATCCATCAAACGGCCAGGCGTGGCGATCAGCACATCCACGCCGCGATCCAGCTTCTTGACCTGGTCGTCCATCGAGACGCCGCCGATCAGCAGCGCATGGCTGAGCTTGGAATATTTGCTGTACTTGTCGAAGCTTTCCGACACCTGGTCGGCCAGTTCGCGCGTAGGCTCCAGCACGAGGGCGCGCGGCATCCGCGCTTTGGAGCGGCCGCGCGACAGCATTTCAATCATCGGCAGGGTGAAGCTGGCGGTCTTGCCGGTGCCGGTCTGGGCGATGCCGATCATGTCCCGCCGCTGCAGCACATGCGGGATGCCTTGCGCCTGAATGGGCGTGGGCGTGGTGTAGCCGCTGTCGACCACCGCCTTGAGGATCTCCGCCGACAGGCCAAGGGTATCGAATCCGCTTGCGGCCGGCGAGGCTAACGAAGGAGAAGTTGTTGAAGATTCTATATTGGTTTCAATAACTTCACTCGATCCGGCTTCCGCGCCGGAGGTCGTCACTGTGGTCGTAGCACGCTCCTGAAAAGGGGCGCGACACGTGGCGCCCATGGCCGCATGCCCGGATGGCGCTGCGACTCTTACTGCACTGCAAAATAGGGATATTTCTCGAAAATGCAAGATATGCCTGTATTTTCGGGTCATCACGGAACCGGAGCCGTTTTTTGTGGCGGATTAGCGCTTTGGCGGCATTGGCCGCCGGCATTTGGCTACTGGCGGCCTATGGCAGCTCGCGCCCCATCGCTTTGGGGCCCGATGCGCCCGCGAGCCAATTCTCGGCAGCCCGTGCCGATGCGGTGCTGGGCCGGTTGCTGGAAGGCCAGCGCCCGCGTCCCGCAGGCTCCGCCGAGAATGCGGCGGTGCGGGCCCGAATCCTGAAGGAACTGGCGGCGCTGGGCGTTTCCGCCAAGACGGCGACGCAGATGAGCTGTTTCGGGGAGCGGCGCTTTGGCGTCGTCTCCTGCGCCACAGTCACCAATATCGTGGCCGATGTCACTCAAGGGCCCGGCCGGAAGATTGTCCTGATGGCCCACTACGACTCCGTCGGCGCGGGTCCCGGCGCCGGTGACGATGCATCCGGCGTTGCCACCATTCTGGAAACCGTTCGCGCGCTGAAAGCAGGGAAGGAAACGGGCGGACGCCCCATCCGCATCCTGTTCACCGACGGCGAAGAGAATGGCTTGCTGGGCGCCTCCGCCTACCTTCGCGATCCCGCCGCAAGGGCCGAGACCGGTGCAGTCGTCAATATGGAAGCGCGGGGCAATAACGGCCCCAGCTATTTGTTCCAAACCGGCGCAGGCGATGCCCGGCTGATCGATCTCTATGCGGGCGCGGTGTCTCATTTCACCGCCTCTTCCCTCTATGCCGAAATCTATCGATATCTGCCCAATGATACGGATATGACTCCGTTCCTGGCGGCGGGTATCACCGGCTATAATTTCGCCTTCATCGGAAACAGCGCCCAATATCACACTTCGCTGGACCGCCGCGAGAATCTCGATCCGCGCAGTTTGCAGCAGCATGGCGAGAATGCATTGGGCGTGACGCAAGCCTTGCGCGGGACCGATCTCGACCGCCTCAAAAGCGAAAATGCCATCTATCTGGACGTGCTTGGCGCCTTTCTGCCGCGCTTGCCGGCGCGATGGTCGCTGCCTTTGTCGCTTTGCGTCTTCTTCCTGATCGCCTGGGCGGGACGCAAGCGGTTCGGCTTGGGCGGAGGGTGGCGGTCGTTTGTGATCCCACCCTTGCTGGTGATCGGCGCGGTGGGCGTTGGCTTTATTTTGCACAGCCTCGCCGCTTGGATATCCGGCGAGCCCGATCCCTCCTTTGCGCGTCCCCTGCTTTTGCGCCTGTCGCTGGCGTTTGGAGTCTTCGGCGTCGCGCTGTTGGCGGCGCGCGCCGCCGGCGCGATCGCCTGTTGGCTTTGGCTTGCCGGGCTCGCTGTTGCCTGTGCCATCTGGGCGCCGGGGATCGTGCCCTATTTCCTGTTTCCCTGCCTGGTGGCGGCACCGCTGATGCTGTTGAACAGGGGGAATGATTTTGTCCTGCTGATTGCCGCGATCACAGGACTTGTCGTCTGGCTGTCGTTCAACCAGGGCGGCGAGGCCATTATGGGGCTGCGCCTGCATCCGCTGTTTACCGTCACGGCGGCATTCGGGTTGATCACTTTGCTTCCTCTTTTGGCAAAGGCGCGCGGCCTGGGAATTTCCGCCGCCTTGTCCTTGACAGCGGCGGTGGTGCTGGCGGCGGTTGCCGGTTTGCAGCCTGCCTTCAGCGACGCCGCGCCTCAGCGGCTCAATCTCGGCTATGCCGAAAGCGACGGCAAAGCTTATTGGCTGGCCGATCCCGTGCCGCGCTTGCCGCAATCGTTGCGGGCGGCGGTGGCCTTCTCGCAAATGCCGACACGGGTCTTGCAATTGGCTTATGTCGCGCCGGCTGGAGCTACGAAATTCGCGCCGCCCAAGGCCCAAGTCACGCGAAATGGCGAGGTGGTGAATCTCGTGCTCGAATCGGACGGTGAAGGCGTGAATTTGATCGTGCCCGCCCAAGCCAAGGTGCGGGCCGTGACCCTGGCTGGGATCACGACGAACTTGCCGGATGGCCCCGTCTCCATTTCCTGCGGCACGCCCGATTGCACCAAGGCAAACATCGGGCTCAAGCTTGCGTCGAAGGATGGCTTTCAGATCACCTTGGTTGCCTATGCCCGCGGCTTGCCCCCGGAAGGCGCGAAGTTGCTGCAAGCGCGCCCGTCCTGGTCTGTGCCGTCTCGCCGTGGGGACGTCACGGCTATGGCGCAGAAAATCGCCGTTCCCCAGGCGGAAGGGCGGTAACGCACCGAAGCTCAGCACGATCCGTGCGGGAAAAAAATATCCTGATTGTCCCGCATGCGGGCTCACCGCGAGGTTCCAAGACGGCCACCGGCGCGTTAGCGGTGCTGGAGGTATCCATGCGCCCTATACTCGCCGTGCTGCTTGCAGCCTCGTTGCCCGTCCTGATCACTCCGGTTCAAGCCGGCCCATCCCAGCACCAGAAAGTCGCAAAACAACAACCCAAGGCGGCTGAGATGGTGGAAACGGCGCCGGCTCAGAAAGCCAAGGGCAGCGCGGACGACACCCTGGATATCATCCTGCTTCGACCGCGGGTCATTCCCAATCCGTATCACAACCCGGAGCCGAGCATGATCAGTGATGCTTGGGCGGTCCGCGCCTAGCTCGATCTAGTCGTGTTTTTTGGCGGCGGCGAAGGCGGCCTTTTGCTCCGGCGTGATCTCTGTCTGGTGTTTTGCCTTCCATTCCTCGGTCGGCATGCCATAGACCTTCTGGCGCGCTTCTTCCTTTTCAAGAGCGATGCCGCGTTCGGCGGCGGCCTCGCGGAACCAATCGCCCAGGCAATTGCGGCAGAAGCCGGCCGTGATCATCATGTCGATATTCTGCACATCGGTGCGTTGGCGCAAATGCGCCACCAGCCTGCGAAAGACTGCCGCCTCCAATGCTTCTTTGGTCTGATTGTCCATGGGGCCTCCTACGAACAGGGTCAGATATCGACCGCTTCCTTGGCAAATTCCGCGTTCTCCTGGATGAACTGGAAGCGCAGTTCCGGCTTCTTGCCCATCAATCGCTCGAACAGGTTTTCGGTTTTCTTGCCGTCGTCGCTGGGAATATGGACCTGCAATAGGGTGCGATGCCCCGGCCGCATGGTGGTTTCCTTGAGCTGCGCCGGCATCATCTCGCCCAGGCCTTTGAAGCGCGACACTTCCACCTTGGCGCCGGCCCGGAATTCGGTCTTGAGAATGCGCTCGCGATCGGCATCGTCGCGGGCATAGATGGTCTTGCCGCCCTGGGTCAGGCGGTAAAGCGGCGGCATTGCCAGGAACAGCCGATTGTCCTGAATCAGTCCCGGCATTTCGCGATAGAAAAAGGTCAGCAACAGGGACGCGATATGGGCGCCGTCGACATCGGCGTCGGTCATGATGATGATGCGCTCATAGCGCAAGGCGCCGGCGTCGTATTTGACGCCGGTGCCGCAGCCCAAGGCCTGGACCAGGTCCGACAGTTCCTGATTTTGCTGCAGCTTGCCCGCCGCGGCGCTGGCCACGTTCAGAATCTTGCCGCGCAGGGGCAGGATCGCCTGGGTGGCGCGGTCGCGGGCCTGTTTGGCGCTGCCGCCCGCCGAGTCGCCTTCGACCAGGAACAGTTCGGTGCCGGCGGCCTCGTCATTGCTGCAATCGGCCAACTTGCCCGGCAGGCGCAGCTTGCGCGTGGCGGCCTTGCGGCTGACTTCCTTTTCCTGCCGGCGCTTCAGCCGGTCCTCGGCGCAGTCGATGACAAAGCCCAGCAGCTTGTCGGCTTCGGCCGGGCTTTCCGCCAGCCAGTGATCGAAATGGTCGCGCACGACATTTTCCACCAGGCGCTGGGCGTCGGGGGATGACAGCTTGTCCTTGGTCTGGCCTTGGAATTCCGGCTCGCGGATGAAGACCGACAACACCGCGCAGGCGGCATCCATCACATCCTCGGCGGTGATCAGGCTGGTCTTGCGGTTGTTGGCGCGCTCGCCATGGGCGCGCAGGGCCTTGGTCAAGGCATTGCGCAAGCCTTGTTCGTGTGTGCCGCCTTGTAGGGTGGGAATCGTGTTGCAATAAGTGCGGGTAAAGGCGTCGCGCGACGGCGCCCAGGTGACCGCCCATTCCACCGCCCCCCGGCTGTCATCCTTGGTCTTATTTTCGGTGCGGCCGGAAAAATCCCGAGAGGTGACGGTCGGGGCCTTGCCCACTTCGCTCTGCAGGAAATCCTGCAAGCCGCCGGGGAATTTCAGGACATCTTCCGCCGGCGTGTCATCCTTGATCAGGGAGGGATCGCAGGACCAGCGGATTTCCACGCCGCGGAACAGGTAAGCCTTGGACTTGGCCATGCGATGCAGGCGGGCCGGCGAGAACTGCGCCTCGCCGAAGATCTTGGTGTCAGGCTTGAACGTGGTAATGGTGCCGCGGCGATTGACGGCACCCAGGTTTTTGAGTTTGCCGACGGCATGTCCGCGCTCGAAGCGCATCCTGTGGCCTTGCTTGTCGCGCGCCACCTCCACATCCATCCATTCCGAGAGCGCATTGACGACCGAGGCGCCCACGCCATGAAGGCCGCCGGAGGTGTCATACACCTTGCCTCCGAATTTGCCGCCGGCGTGCAGCGTGGTCATGATCACTTCCAAGGCCGACTTGTTCTTGAATTTGGGATGCGGGTCGATGGGAATGCCGCGGCCATTGTCGCGCACACTCAAGACATTGTCGGGCTTGAACTCCAATTCGATGCGGGTGGCATGGCCCGCCACCGCTTCGTCCATGGAATTGTCGATGATCTCGGCCGCGAGGTGGTGCAAGGCATTGGCATCGGTACCGCCGATATACATTCCTGGACGGCGGCGCACGGGCTCCAGACCCTCCAGAACCTCAATGTCCTTGGCGGTATAGGCCTTGGAGCCGGAGGAAGGGGCATCGAAAAGATCGGGATCGTTTTTGGCCATGACGACAGGGTCTTACGAAATCAAACGGATCGCAATTGCGGTAAGCGCCCGCGAATCGGACGCCTTTCTCCCTGTTTTACTTTTCCTCAACCATGAAAAGCGAGCCCAAACCGCAGCAAAGCGATTCCGCGTGGAACCCTTCAAATCAAAGCAATTATTAAGGCACCAGCCGCCATAATCCCCTGGTGGGAGAAAAGGTTTTCGGCTTGTCCATCTTTGGGTACTTGACCAAAGGGCAGGAGAGCGATCCGCGCGTGCTGAAGGCACAGCTGGCGCTCGCCGCCACCACGGCGCGCAACACCAGGGTGACGTCGCCCCTGTGGGCGGTGGCCTGCGCCGTCCTTTGCTCCGTCGGGGTCTTCGGTCATGTCAGTTTCGCGTCGACGCTGTTCCTGCCTTTGGCGGTGACGGCGGCTGTGGCCGCCAGCGGCCTGATGTCCACGGCCTATCAGCATTACAACGACAGCGAAGGCGATGTGGATTCCTGGCTGCAATGCTTTGTGATGAGTCAGGCCTTCGGCAGCTTCGCTTGGGGGCTGATGCCTTGGCTGTGCTGGGAAAGCGGCAATGCGCTGAATCACATGTTCCTGGCGGCTTGCGCCCTGGCGGTCATCGCCGGGCTTGTGGTGGCGCGTGGCAGCAACATGAAAATGTATATTGCCACCCTGCTACCCCTGTCGCTGATGACTTCGGCGCGTTTTCTGTTGGGCGATTCGATTCCCGATGTCGCGATGGGGGCGCTGGCGCCGTTCGTCGCCTTCCAGATGTGGTACACCGGCCGGCCCTTGGTGTTGCGTATGGGCGAGGATGCCCGCCTGCGCTTCAAGGTCGAGGACATGGCCAATGAGCTTCAGCAGACTCGGGACGAAGCGCTCAAGAAGCGGTTCGAAGCAGAGACCGCCAACGCCTCCAAGACCGCTTTCCTGGCCAATATGAGCCATGAGTTGCGCACCCCCTTGAATGCCATTCTGGGCTTTTCGGAGATTATCGCCCAGGAATGCTTCGGGCCGGTCGGTTCGCAGCGCTATCGCGATTATGCCGGCGACATCCATGCCTCCGGCGCGCACCTTCTCTCCCTGATCAACGACCTGCTGGACGTCGCCAAGATCGAAGCCGGGCGCATGGATATCGCGCCCCATCCGCTGGACCCGGTCCGGGTGTTCGATATCGCGCTCAAGCTGATCAGCACCAAGGCCCGGGAAAAGGACCAGACCCTGGCGATCAGCGTGGAGCCGGGCGCGCCGCCGCTTTATGCCGACGAGCGGGCGGTCAAGCAGATCCTGATCAACCTGGTGTCCAACGCCGTGAAGTTCACCCCCTTGGGCGGGCGTATTGAGGTGGTTGGCGGGCGCGCCTCGAACGGCGACTTCCAGATCATGGTGCGCGACAACGGCCCCGGCATTCCGCGCGACAAGGTGGATTCGATCTTCACGCCCTTCAACCAGGTGGACAACCGCTTCGACCGCCAGGCGGGCGGCACCGGCCTGGGCTTGGCCCTGGTCAAGGGGCTGGCGGAGCTGCATGGCGGCCGCGCCTGGCTGGAAAGCGAATTCGGCCGCGGCTGCTCGGTGTTCGTGGCGCTGCCGGTCAAGCAGCCCGAAACAGCGGGCGCGGCGGCGGCGGCGTAAAGAAAAAGGGCGCGGCATGAACCGCGCCCTTGGTTGCTTCGCCGGACCCAGCGATCAGACGGAATAGTACATCTTGAATTCCACCGGGTGCGGTGTGTGCTCGAAGGCATACACTTCTTCCATCTTGAGCTCGATATAGCTGTCGATGAAGTCCTGGCTGAACACATTGCCCTTCTTCAAGAACTCCTGGTCGGCGCGGAGATTGTCCAGCGCCTCACGCAAGCTACCGCAGACCTGCGGCACCTTCGCCAGCTCTTCCGGCGGCAGCGCATAGAGGTCCTTGTCCATCGGGCCGCCCGGATGGATCTTGTTTTCGATCCCGTCCAGGCCCGCCATCAGCATCGCGGCATAAGCGAGATAGGGGTTCGCGCCCGGATCGGGGAAGCGAACCTCGACGCGCTTGCCCTTGGGCGAAGGCGAGAAGGGGATGCGGCAGGAAGCCGAACGGTTGCGGGCCGAATAGGCCAGCAGCACCGGAGCTTCGAAGCCGGGGATCAGGCGCTTGTAGCTGTTGGTCAAGGGATTGGTGAAAGCGTTGAGCGACTTGGCGTGCTTGATGATGCCGCCGATGTAATAGAGGCAGGTGTCCGACAGGTCGGCATAGCCCGAACCGGCGAATAGCGGCTTGCCGCCCTTCCAGATCGACTGGTGGACATGCATCCCCGAACCGTTGTCGCCATAGACTGGCTTGGGCATGAAACAGGCGGTCTTGCCATAGGCCTGGGCGACCTGGTGGATCACATACTTGTAGATCTGCATGTAATCGCCGCACTTGGTCAGCGTGTTGAACTTGAAGCCAAGTTCATGCTGGGCGCAGGCGACTTCGTGATGGTGCTTTTCGGGATTGATGCCCATGTCGCGCATCACCGCCAGCATCTCGCCGCGCATGTCCTGCTCGCTGTCCACCGGCGGAACCGGGAAATAGCCGCCCTTGACCTTGGGACGATGGCCCATATTGCCTTCGGGATATTCGGTTCCGCTGTTGTAGGCGCCTTCCTTGGAGTCCAGATAGTAGAAGCCGTGGTTCATGGCGACGTCGAAGCGCACGTCATCAAAGATGAAAAACTCGGCTTCCGGACCGAAATAGGTGGTGTCGCCGATGCCGGAGGAATTGACGAAGGCTTCGGCGGCCTTGGCGATGGAGCGCGGGCAGCGCGCATAGTTCTGGCCGGTGGTGGGCTCCAGCACGTCGCAGACCAGGATCAGCGTGGTCTGGGCGAAGAAAGGATCGATCACCGCGGTGTCGAGGTCCGGCTTGAGCAACATGTCGGACTCATTGATCGCCTTCCAGCCGGCGATCGAGGAGCCGTCGAACATGGTGCCGTGTTCCAGGAATTCGTCGTCCACCATCATCAGGTCGAAAGTGACGTGCTGCCACTTGCCGCGCGGGTCGGTGAAACGGACGTCAACGTATTTGACTTCCTTTTCCTTGATAAGCTTGTGGATGTCGGCTGCGGTCGTCTTCTTGTCGGCCATGATTCAGTCTTCCCTTCGATAGTAGGTGTCCGTCCTTGCCGAACGGCTCGTTTCAACAGATGGATGGTGCCCCCGCCTTACGCGAATGCCCCTTTTTATGCGTCAAATAGCGTCCGCGCCGGTTTCCCCCGTGCGGATGCGGATGGCTTCCTCGACATTGAGGACGAAAATCTTGCCGTCGCCGATGCGGCCCGTGCGCGCAGCCTTCTGGATGGCCTCGATCGAAGCCTCCTGCCGGTCCTCGTTGATCACGATCTCGATCTTCACCTTGGGCAGGAAGTCCACGACATATTCAGCGCCGCGATAGAGCTCGGTGTGGCCCTTTTGCCGGCCAAAACCCTTGGCTTCGGTCACGGTGATGCCCTGAACGCCCACTTCCTGTAGGGCCTCCTTCACTTCGTCGAGCTTGAACGGCTTAATGATGGCTTCGATTTTTTTCATACTTCTCCTCCGCGCGCCTTGCCGGCGCGACGCTAGGTTAACGCTTTAGCAGGACTTGTGCCGGTTTGCCCATCAAAAAAGCACAATAAATTCAGCGACTTATATAAGAGGCGAAAAGGGAGGCAAAAAGACAGCCCAATTTCTAGGCATGATGCCTGAATAATAATCACGCCGGCCTGCCGCGGAGAGCCGAAAAGCCTTGAGCCTGACTGCAAGCCTGAGCCACAACCGCTGGCGGTATTTTGAAACCCATAGTCCAAATCCCTTATGCCAAATCCGGTTTTTTCCAGCCTGCCCACCAGCATCTTCCAGCACATGACCATGCTGGCTTTGAAGCATGAGGCCATCAATCTGGGGCAGGGCTTTCCCGACCAGGATGGACCCCTGTCCCTGCGCGAGGTGGCAGCCAAACAGCTGCTGGATGGCCCCAACCAGTATCCGCCTTCCAAAGGCATGGGCATCCTGCGCCAGGCGGTGGCAGCCCATGCCGCCAAATTCTATGGGCTCTCTTACGATCCGGAGGACGAGGTGGTTATCACCTCCGGCGGCACCGAGGCCGTTACCGGCGCTTTGATGGCGATGGCGGGGGTGGGCGACGAAGTGGTGATGATTGAGCCCACCTACGATTCCTATCGTCCCATGGCGGAAGGTGCCGGCGCCACGGTCAAGGCGGTGAAGCTGGATCCGCCTAACTGGCGCTTGAGCGGGCCGGCGCTGCGCGAAGCGATCGGCCCGAAAACACGCGCCATCCTGATCAACTCGCCGCACAATCCCGCCGGACGCGCCTTCAGCCGCGAAGAGCTTGAAACCCTGGCCGGCGTGGTGCGCGGCACCGACATCGTGGTGATTTGCGACGAGGTCTATGAGCATCTGGTCTATGACGGCAAGCCGCACATCCCTTTTGCCACGCTTCCTGGCATGCGGCAGCAGACAGTCAAGATCGGATCGGCCGGCAAAATCTTTTCGCTCACCGGTTGGAAGGTCGGCTGGGTGATGGGACCGCGCGAGTTGGTCAGTGTGGTGACCAAGGCGCACCAGTTTCTCACTTTCACGACCTCGCCGGCGCTGCAGACCGGCGTTGCGCATGGCCTGACGCATGAGATGGACTATCCGATTGCCCTGACGCAGCGGCTGCAGAAGAACCGCGACGTGCTGGCGGCGGGACTGACCAGGCTGGGCTTTGAGGTTCAACCCTGCGAAGGCACTTACTTCCTGACGGCGGGAATAACCAAACTGACCAACGAGAAAGACTTCGCCTTTTGCGAGCGGCTGATCCGCGAAGCCGGTGTCGCCCTGATCCCGCTGTCGGCATTCTTCAACAGCGGCACACCGGATACTTATGTGCGTTTCGCTTTTTGCAAGCAGCAAGCGCTGATCGAGCAATCCCTCGAACGGCTGGAGAATTGCTTCAAGAACAGATGACAGGCGAACTTCTCACCGGCGCGGAAATGGCCAAGGCGGATGCCTTCGCGGTCGCGCATGGGGTGCCATCGCTGGAGCTGATGGAGAATGCGGGCAGGGCGGTGGCCGAGACGATCGCGGCGCGGTTCAAGCCTTGCGCCGTCACTGTGCTCTGCGGCCCCGGCAACAATGGCGGCGACGGTTTTGTGGTGGCGCGGCTGCTGGATGAATCCGGCTTTATCGTTCGGGTGGCCCATGACGCCGAATCAAAAGGCGATGCCGCCGCCATGTCGGCGCAATGGAAAGGCACGCGCGTCGCGCTCGAGCCCGAAGCGCTCGACGGCGCCAGGCTGGTGGTGGATGCGTTGTTCGGCGCCGGGCTGTCGCGGCCCTTGGAGGGCGCGCCCGCTCAAGTCGTGAAGGCGCTGAACGATCTGCCGGTCGTTGCGGTGGATATTCCCAGCGGCGTTTCCGGGGACACGGGGCAGCCGCTGGGCGGCGTCTATGTGAAGGCCGCGCTGACCGTCACCTTTTTCCGCAAGAAGCCCGGGCATCTGTTGATGCCCGGACGCGCTTTGTGCGGCGAGACGGTGGTAGGCGATATCGGCATTCCCGCCGAAGCGGCCAACACCCAGCTGCACGAAAATTCGCCGGAGCTTTGGCGGTTTCCCTGGCCCAAGCTGGAAGGGCATAAATATTCCCGCGGCCATTGCGTGGCGGTCAGCGGACCCGCGCATGCCACTGGCGCAAGCCGCCTCTGCGCGCACGCGGCACTGCGCGTGGGTGCCGGCCTTGTCAGTGTGGCCTCGCCGCCCGAGGCGGTGGCCGTCAATGCCGCGCATCTCACCGCCGTCATGATCAAGCCGTTTCAAGGCGCGGCGGGGCTGGGAGGGCTGCTCACGGATCAGAGATTGAATGCGGTGGTGTTGGGCCCAGGCCTGGGCGTGAATGCGCACACGCGTGAATTGGTTGCCGCGGTGCTCAAATCCGGCGCGGCCACGGTTTTGGATGCCGATGCCATCACCTCTTTCCAGGATGAACCGCAAACCCTGTTCGGACTGTTGGACGACAAGTGCGTACTCACGCCGCATGAAGGAGAGTTCGAGCGGTTGTTTCCCGGCTTGGCTGACCAAAGCGCCAGCAAGCTGGAAGCGGCACGTACCGCCGCCGCTCGCGCGCTTTGCGTTGTCCTCCTCAAAGGTGCCGATACCGTGATTGCCGCACCTTCCGGCAAGGCGGTGATCAATGCCAATGCGCCGCCCGGCCTGGCGACGGCGGGAGCAGGCGATGTGCTGGCCGGATTGGTCGGTGGCCTTTTGGCGCAAGGCATGACGGCGTTTGACGCGGCCTGTGCCGGTGCCTGGCTGCACGGCGAGGCCGCGCGGCGCTTTGGCCCCGGGCTGATCGCGGAAGACCTGCCGGACATGCTGCCCCAGGTCTTGAAATCGCTTTCGCGCTCCTAAGCGCTATCTCTGGCCGGCGGTGGTGACCAGGAGAGGTTGAATCAGCAACTTGTCCAAGCGTTGGAAATCCGTGCCGGGAAAGTCGGGGAGCCCGACGCGGAAATCCCCTTCAGGTTGATGCCGCAAGGTGCCGAACAGGTAATCCCAAAGCGGCACCAGGTTTCCGAAATTGGAGTTGTTCTCGGCATAAAGCCTCGAATGATGAAGCCGGTGCAGGTTCGGCGTAATCAAAAACCGGTCAAGCCAGTTCAGGCGCGGTGGAAGAACCACATTGCCGTGATGGAAGGTCTGTACGACCAGGACTACGCCGCCATAGAAGGCCACGGCTTCGGGCGAAAAACCGAACAGCAGGGCCAGTAAGGCGTCGAGTGCAGATTGCGCCAGCACCTCGGCCGGGTGATGGCGGATGGTGGTGGTGACGTCCAGGTCGGTGTCGGAATGATGCAGGGCGTGCAGCCGCCACAATGGCGGCAAAGTGTGCATCAGGCGGTGGGTCCAGTAAGCGAAGAAATCCAGCAACACGACACTTGCGACCAGCGCTATTGCCGGCGTCACCGGCACACGGTGGAATAGCCCCCAGCTGTGACGGGCGGCGAATTCGGCGGCGCCGAAACTGGTTAGGAACGGCAAAAGCCAGGCGATCAAGGACGCCAGACCCAATAGCGTGATATTCCCAAACCAGCGAAGGCCCAAAGGTGACACCGGTGCGCGCGCGGGGCGAAAGGCTTCCCATAGAGCCACACCTAGAAACGTCGCAATAAACATCACGCCAAGAACGGAGTCCGGCCAAGCCATCATGAATCGTCCCGCTTTGGAGAGCATGATAGTCGATGGCAATGACGGAGGGGACGATTGTGCGTCGCCAGGGTGAAGACAGCAAAAACCGGCGCGCGGACGAGGCCGCGAACGCCGGCTTTTCAACCCGTCGAACGGTTACTTGCGGCCGATGAAACGCTTGACCAAATAGACCCCGCCGGCGCCCAGCCCAAACAGGGTCATGGTTGTCGGCTCGGGAACTTGGATGAGGCTGCCTGCAAAAGCAGGGCCCACAGTGCCCACCAAAACCAGCGTCGCTACGATAATGCGATCCATAATTCTTCCCCCCGACACTACTTGCGGCCGATAAAGCGCTTGACCAGATAGACCCCGCCCGCGCCGGCGGCGAACAAGCCCATGGTCGCCGGCTCAGGCACTGGAACGGTAGAAATGCCGGCAAACGCCGGGACCGCAGACGCCACCAAAACCAAAGCCGATACAAAAATCCGGTTCATAGCAAGATCCCAAAATTTTACCCCGCTGGTTCTCCAGCAATTATCGGGCCGGAAGAGAAAAATAAGGTGATACAGGTACTTAGATATTTTCACGACCGCGAATTGTAGCCTGCATTTACAATTAACCCAGGCTTAGAGGAAGGGACGAGCCCCGGGGTGGCGGCGATGACCTCCGGATTTTCGCTAGGGATGAGGGTGACAGCCGGATCGACCGGCGGCCTTTTGGCCCCGGACATAACGGCTTCAATCCAGCCTGTGCCGGAACTTGACGGCACCGACGAAAGCCTTCGAGTCTGGCGCGCTGCCGCTTTTATCGCGCAGGAACCCCTGCTATAGGGGCCGGCTTCAACGCGGACATGGCGGAACTGGTAGACGCGCTGGATTTAGGTTCCAGTGACGAAAGTCGTGGGGGTTCAAGTCCCTCTGCCCGCACCAGATTCCAGCTCAGGATGAGAAAAGAGTAGACGATGCAGATCAGCGAGACCCTTTCCCAGGAACTGCACAAGCAGTTCACCGTCACTTACCCGGTCAGCGAGTTGGAAAAACGGGTCACGGCGCGCCTGGAAGAAATGAAGCCGCGCATCAATTTGAAGGGCTTCCGTCCTGGCAAGGCTCCTGTCTCCTTCCTCAAGAAGCAGTTCGGCAAGTCCGTCATGGGCGAAGTGGTCGAGGCCGCCGTCACCGAAGGCAGCCAAAAGGCGATTTCCGACAACAAGCTCAAACCCGCGCTGCAGCCCCGCATCGAGCCCGTCGGCAGCGTGGAAGAGGTTGTCGAAGGCAAGGCGGATCTCACCTTCAAGGTGATCGTCGACCTGATGCCGGATTTCACGGTCACCGATGTCACCAAGCTTTCGGTGGAGCGGCTCACCTCCGACATCACCGATGCCGATATCGGTGAAGCGCTGGATCGCCTGGCCAAGAGTGCCCGCAGTTACGCCGCCAAGGACGGCGCCGCTGAAAAAGACGATGTGGCGGTGATCGACTATGAAGGCAGCATCGACGGCGTGCCCTTCGCAGGCGGCAAGGGTGACGATTTCAGCCTCACCTTGGGCAGCGGCACCTTCATTCCCGGATTTGAGGATGGGCTGATCGGCGCCAAGGCGGGCGAAACCCGCGATGTCAATGTAACCTTCCCCACCGAGTATCACGCGCCGGAGATGGCCGGCAAAGAAGCGGTGTTCAAG
>Ga0105243_10002715_pt1 | contig 14716 bp, 8 predicted proteins | sample KBSM34metaG_FD_81525 | JGI IMG/M metagenome (GOLD analysis project Ga0105243, IMG submission 81525) | Miscanthus rhizosphere microbial communities from Kellogg Biological Station, Michigan, USA - KBS M3-4 metaG | ecosystem: Host-associated > Plants > Roots > Rhizosphere > Soil | place: Michigan...
AAAGTGCACTCTGACCCCTGTTTTCACCTATCGGTTGAGTTGGATGCTTTGCGCGGGCGGTGCGCGCGCCTTATGCCTGCGAAACACTGGGTATTGGCTTGGACCGTGTAACTGGTAAGGTTCACTTAGGAAGTCAACCTGACGCCCTTATCCGTTGGTAAAGTGAGTGGGTGCGGAGATCTTTCGTGAATCGCCTTCATTTTCAATGCGTCATTCATAAACCACTCAATCATTTCCCACCTGTCAAGCTCGCTAGACTGGTTTCCCATGCTCTTCCTAATTTCGAGAAGTAGTGTGGCCATTAGAGCTATCCAATGCGAAGTTTTTTCTTCGATTGGGCGCGCGTCTTGTTCTGTGTGATAGAAAAAACTGCATCAGCTTGTTGTAGGACCGAACAACTGAGTCGTTAGCGATCAGTGAAAGCTTGAATCCAATTTGGCGATACTCAACGGATAGCATTCTAGCGATCGCTATCTCGTCTTTCTTTTTATTTTTATACTTGGGGTCAAGTGAAAAGGCTGTTTCGCTCGTGAAGAGAAAGAAGAACGGTTCAAGTAGTGCATTATAAGTTGTAATTCGGTCCTCTCGTAGTTTTCCTTCGAGCTCAGCAATGCGCGCTATCTGCGCTTGATGTCGTGCTTGTGAAATGCTGACTCGGTTCTGGATGAGCCATCCAATGCCTCCAAGAAGAACTAGTAATATTGGTGTGATCAGCGTAGCAACTGCGCTGGCGGCATTAAGAAGGTTGTTTTCGATGGGTATGGGCATGGGCATGGGTGTAAGGTAAAAGTCCTGGTGGAATATTTTGCTAACTAATTATGTTTATGGATTTTAGCGTCGACGCGTTTCGGTTGAGTTTAATGTTTTGCGCGGACGGTATGCGGGCCTAATGCCTGCGAACCACTGGGTCTTGGCTTGGGCCTTGTAACGGGTCAGTTTCACTTAGGAAGTCAACCTGACCCCGTGTCTGCCAACGCTGGAAAATATGAGTGAGAATTTGTGGATTTTTGAAAGCGCATTCTGACACCAGTTTTGCAATGTCACTTATTCTTCTATTTTGCTTAGGCTAAATACGATGTAATTGTATGGAATTGTTTTGGTTGGATCTGTTCTCGATACAACTTGGCCGGTGGCTGGGCTATAGGCCCATTTGGTCCAGTCCCAAGCAATCTCTGGTTCTTGAACAACGATGTAAGAACCTTCACTGAGCTTTGCTCTTGTTCGAATGCCTGCATTGAAATCGAGACCCATATCAAATTCTTGAACTGGGATATTTCGATCCTTTTTGGCAATGCCATCAACAATCCCTGTTGCGAATTTTGTAACGACGGAGCTCATGGGGTTCGTGGCGTTGATGAGCTGAAGTCCATTCTTAAAGGGGTCGCTATTCATGAACGCTAATAGTTTTTCATCATCTTCATTTTTTACGTTAATTGTTCTAACGCGAAACTTCACCCCTTCTGCTCCGACCTTGAGGCCGACAAATACAGGGTAGCCAGTTATGCCGGCGCCTTGACCTTCTAGGGCGCGATATGTTTGACTAAAATGGATGTCTTCCTCGCTTCCTGGTGTTTGGTGACGACCAAAAAAGTCAAAGAGAACTTGATGAACTCCCCCGCCGGGGTACTCAAATACGCGTAAGCGATCGAGTGTAATTTTGATGTTTCTGCCTTTCAGTGAGGCGTCTGGAGCAATGTTTCCCGCCTCCTTGATGTCGACTAATTGTTGCCCTCCGGCCGCATCCGCTGGAATGAATCCAAAAGCGTGGTTGGTGTATTCGTATGCCTTGGGCTTTTTGCTTCCCTGCCATAGCAGCGATAACTGCGTGTCTGATTTGTTGGCCTTAACTTCATTGCGCACCTCAGTGGCTCGTGCTTTGTCTCCTATACTTTCGAGGAGCTTGGCTGCTTCTAGACCTTTCATCTGGCCGATAGGGATCTTTTGTTGCGCTAGGACAGGCGTCGAACTTAGAGTAAGTAAGGCAGCTATTGTGGTAACAAAGAATTTTTTCATCTATTCGCTCCTTTAGTAAAAAATGGCTTTGAACTAAGGCTGTCGTGCGAAGAACTGAGTAAAATCGTGGTCAGGGCGCACTTATCCCACCTGGGTATAAGAAGTTACTCGATGGCTGGGCGTTTGGGATGCAAGACGCTGGTCCCAGCTCAGAGCGGAGATCCGCTCAGGCGACGTCAATCCCCAAATGGATCTATCCAGTGTCGCTCAGCATCTTATAGGAAAGTGCACTCTGACCCGTGTTTTGAGGTGAATCGTGTAGACAAGAAGCAGGATGCTTATGAACGAAAGAAGGGCTTCTGCAACGTCTCCGAAGTAGTCGCCGAACTGCCCCCAATCCTCACCGCTCGTTGATATGACCTTGTCGATACCTATGTACGAGTAGTAGGCGCCAGCCACAGCGCCGATAAGTAGAATTCCAGAAAATAAGACGACGAGCATTCTCGACATGAGGCTTAGTATCTGAATTGAGTCGACCCGTTAAGCGGATTCGGCTTTGATGGATTTTTAGATCCCTGCCGAGATTGCAGCGGAGAGGTATCTGAGCATAAGCCAGTATGCGCCAAGTATAAGCGCCACTTTCGAGTAGAAGAAGAATATCGCTGGCCAATTGATCTCTTTTGGCGCATCAAAGGCCTGCTCTTCCGCGATTCCCGATTTCTCTTTATGCCGGTGGAACGCACTCCACAAAAACGCACCAACGGCGTATTGCAGCAAATCAAACGCGAGGCCAATCACAATTAACTTGAGAGGCAGAAATAGCTGGGCTGGAATTGCAAGGCTATCTTGGTTTCCGGTTCGAAATATCCAGATGATTGCGATTGCGCCGAGGCCGAGTTGACGAATTATGTCGCTGGCCTTGCCAGAGTAGTCGTAGTAGTTCTGAAGCGCGTCCTTAAGTCTCATTTCTTCTTCCCGCGAGGGCCGCCACTACCGGTGCCGCTTCCTTTTGAGACGTGCTTTTGTGTGAGTGCGGAGCCCGCCGAAGATTTTGAGTCTTTGCTGGCGCGGCCATCTCGCAGAACCTTAGACGCTGCTTTGGCAGCGCCAGCAGACGTCTCTTTGTTCGGTGCCTTTCGCTGGGAGAGGGCGCTTCCTGCGGCCGACTTCGATGCTTTTCCGGTTGACGGACTAGACAAAGTCTTTGAGGCGCTTCGAGCGGCCGGCTTTGAGGTCACTTCCTTCTTAGCCACGAGGATCTCCCTAAGGCGTCTAACGCCTGAATTAAGCCGGCCCGCAACAGGGCGGTGATTGGGTGCAAATATGGCCGAAGTCGTGCACTCAAGCGCCGCCCTACTGTGGGCTCGGCTCAAATGAATTGTTAGGCCTCTCTTACGGACACTCTGGAAGGCTCAACAGATTATTGGGTTGCTCACCGTCATTCTGGGTCTTGATGTACTTGTTGCCTGCGGCGCTCGTGGCAACGATGACCCACACGGACTCGCCGTTGACACTAACCCAGAAGCGCCACTTACCAGACTCGATCCCTGCAACTGCATCGGGTTGCGAGACCTTCCAGCGCGTCCCATTAGCGTTTTTGCCGCCGACATGCTGAATACGCTCGTGAGCGCTTTGCCGATTTGCTTTATTGATGCAAGTGATCTGATGGTCAGACATTGAACTGCTCCAACAGTGGTGCTGGCTATCCCAGCATGCATTAGCGAATCGCACTTCTGTCTCGCCTGCTGCGACCTTTCCAGACGGGCCTAACTACTTTTCGGCGCAGCGTGCATTCCAGCTCCGATCTTCGCGAGTCGCGCTGTCGCCGAATCCTCGCGTCTAACCCACGGCCATTCCCCAGTGCCTCCCCGCATGAGTCTGACGCTATCACTTGTTGACGGCCGTCACAAGTTAAAGGCCGCTCGGCGTAACCGCCGGCGGCCTTAATTTGTAGACAAGTTGTTTGATGCCGCGCCGTCCAGATTTACCGGACGGCGCGTTCCGCGAATAACTCAGTTACTCGGTGCACTCCAAACCTGCGCCTTAACCCCACGCACACTCGCATCCGCCGCACTATCCAGATCGAACACGATCACACTGTTCTCGCCTTTCCGCTGCATCGGCGCCGGGAAATACAACGCCCGCTGCGGCCCGATCTTCCAATGCCGCCCTAGGTTGTGGCCATTGGCCCAGGCGAAGCCTTTGCCGAAGGCCTGCATGTCATGGAAGGTGTCGGTGGACGTGCCGATCTTGACGGTGCCGCGGTGGAAGGCGGGGCCGGTGAACTTGCTCGGATCGTCCATCGGCAGAGGCAAGGTTTGCCAGCCGGTCAGGGGCTTGCAGTCGAGCAGCACTGGGTCGACCAGGCAGTCGGGCAGGCTGGCGCCCTTTTATGACGTGCCTTGGGCTCGCCCGTCAGATTGTTGGGTTCAAGGTGGTGGCGTGCATTGCTGGTCTTGTGGTCCAGCAGCCAGCCCCGCCTGGCCTGTAGCAACGGCAACCCTTTTTCTAAGCACGTCCATTCGTCTCACGAACTTTTCGTTCTCGAATGCAGCCATCCGGGCGTCGTAGCAAACCTCAATTTGGCCGGACTGCACTGTTACCATGACCAGCACAGGCGTCCTGGTGCAGAAGAGTTCCGCTCCCTGTCGGTAAGAGCAGGAAAAGCCCTCGTCCATCGCATATTTGCGAACGGCGTCTACCACCGATTTCCGGGTTTCCGGGGTATCCGAGACAACAATCCTGCTTTTGAAGAATCCATCGCAGCCAGTGAGGGATATGGCTGCGGCGACGATAAGAAATAGCATCAGCTGTCGCATGAATCGTCGAACTCCTGGATTTATCGGTTGGAGAACGGTGGACAACCGCGATGCCGCGCCATCCGAATGCAGCGGATAGCGCGGCGCGCTGGGTGGCTCAGCCGCCCGGCGTCGGCGTACTCCAAACCTGCCCCTTAACTCCACGTACACTCGCATCCGCCGCGCTATCCAGATCGAACACGATCACGCTGTTCTCGCCTTTCCGCTGCATCGGCGCGGGGAAATACAACGCCCGCTGCGGCCCAATCTTCCAATGCCGGCCCAGGTTATTGCCGTTGGCCCAGGCGAAACCTTTGCCGAAGGCCTGCATGTCCAGGAAGGTGTCGGTGGGCGTGCCGATCTTGACGGTGCCGCGGTGGAAGGCGGGGCCGTCGACCTTGGCGGTGGTCCAGCCGGTGAGCTTGCTTGGGTCGTCCATCGGCAGCGGGAAGGTCTGCCAGCCGGTCAGCGGCTTGCCGTCGACCAGCACGGGGTCGACCAGGCCGGCGCGGCCGTCGGGCAGGTGGGCGCCGTAGTTGATGCGACCACCGTTCTCCACCAGCACGTCCACGGTGTGGGTGCCGGCGGGGATGTCCACGTCCACGGCCACCTGCTGCAGGCGGCGCTCGGCGCTGCCGGCCAACTTGCGATCGACGTAGACGCGGGCGTAGTCGCGCACCTCGCCCAGGTACAGGCTGCCCTTGCGCGGGCCGGTGACGGTGGTGCGGTAGAGGATGTAGCCGTAGGCCTGGCCGTAGCGCTCCATTGGCTGCGGGGTGTCGGTGGTGGCGGCCGGCGCGGGCAGGTTGTCCCACAGCGAGGCGGATTCGCGCAACGGGGTGGCCGGCAGGTCGGCGAAGCGGATCGGGGTGGGCAGGGCGGGCGGCTGCACGCCGGTGACGCGGGTGATGGCGTCGCGGAACAGGGCGAACTTGGGGGTGGGGCGGCCGGCTTCGTCCAGTACGGCGTCGTAGTCGTAGCTGGTGGTCTGCGGGGCGTAGTGGTCGCTGGCGTTCTTCTGGAAGTTGGCGCCGTTCATGAAACCGAAGCTGGTGCCGCCGACGAACATGTAGATGTTCGCGGAGTGGCCCTGGCGCAGGATCCATTCGAATTCGCTGGCCTGCTTGGCGGCATCCGTATTGGCGTGTTTGTCGCCCCACTGGTCGAACCAGCCGGCCCAGTATTCGCCCACCATCTGCGGTTGGCCGGGGCGGAACTTGCTCAGCGTCTGGAACGCTTTTTCGGCGTCGCCGGGGCCGAAGTTCACTACCGCCAGGGTGTCGGGCAGGGTGCCGTTGGCCAGCACGTCGGCGCCGTCGGCGGTGAACAGCAGGGCCTTGTCGAAACCGGCCTTGACGAACATGGCGCGGTTGGCCTGCATGTAGACGTGGTCGTCGTCGTAGGAGCCGTATTCGTTCTCGACCTGTACGGCGATGATGGGGCCGCCGTTGTGGTTGAGCTTGGGCTTGACCTGCGCGGCGACGGCGTCGAGGTAGGCCTGGCTGGCGGCGAGGAAGCGCGGGTCCTGGCTGCGCACGCGCAGGCCGGGTTCGGCGAACAGCCAAGCGGGGTAGCCGCCGGCCTCCCATTCGGCGCACACATAGGGGCCGGGGCGCAGGATCACGTTGAGTCCCTGTGCGGCGGCTTCGTCGATGAAGGCGGCCAGGTCGTTGTTGCCGCTGAAGTCGAACTGGCCCTGGCGCGGTTCGACCAGGTTCCAGAACACGTAGGTCTCCACGGTGTTCAGGCCCATGGCGCGCGCTTTCTGCAGGCGGTCCTTCCAGTAGGCGCGCGGGATGCGCTGGAAGTGGATGGCGCCGGAAATGATCTGGTAGGGCTTGCCGTCGCGGGTGAAGTGTTCGCCCTGGGTGGCGAAGGCGGGCCAGGGCGTGGTGGCGTGCGTCGGCTGTGCGGATGCCGGGAGGGAGAGCAGGAGCGACAGGGCAAGGGCGGACAGGGAGCGACGCAGCATGTGGGGGTCTCTGGCGGGGGTGACGTTGGGCTTGTGCTTTTTTTGTAGGAGCGGCTTTAGCCGTGACAGAGTGCTACCGGAGAGTCTCGGTCGCGGCTGAAGCCGCTCCTACAAAGGGCGGGGCGTATCAAACGAAGGAAGGAGGCAGATCTTCCTTGGCTGCGCCGAAGGCGGGATTCGGCTTCGGGCCCATCTCCAGTTCCAGGGTGCCGCCGGCGGCGAGGTCGGCGTGGCGCAGCCAGCTGCGCGTGTACGGCTTGCCGTTCCAGCGGGCGCGCTGGATGTAGACGTTGGCGGCGCTGTTGCCGTGGGCGACGACGCTGAGGGTGCGGCCGTTGCCGACATCGACGTCGGCGCGCTTGAACAGCGGGCTGCCGAGCACGTAGGTGGCGCTGACCGGGTCCACGGCGTAGAAGCCCAATGCGCTGAGCACGAACCAGGCGCTCATCTGCCCGCAGTCCTCGTTGCCGGACAGGCCGTTGCGCGCGTCGTGGTATTGCTCGCGCAGCAGCCGCCGCACCATCGCCTGGGTCTTGTACGGCTGCCCGGCGTAGGCGAACAGGTAGGCCACGTGGTGGCTGGGTTCGTTGCCGTGCGCGTACTGGCCGACCATGCCGTCGATGTCCGGCGGCGCGTCGGCCGGCAGTTCGGAGCTGGTGGAGAACAGTTCGTCGAGCTTGGCGACGAAGCCGTCGCGGCCGCCGAACAGTTCCATGTAGCCGTACAGGTCGTGCTGGTTGAGGAAGGTGGCCTGCCAGGCGTTGGACTCGGTGAAGTCGCGCCATTTCGTGATGTGGCCCATCGCGCGCGGATCGAACGGGGCGGCCCAGTCGCCGTTGCTCAGCCGCGGCTGCACGAAGCCGCTCTTGCGGTTGAACACGTTGCGGTAGTTGCGCGAGCGTTCGCGCAGGGCGCGCGCCTCCTTGGTGGCGCCGGCGGCCTGCGCCAGGTGCGCCACCGCCCAGTCGTCGTAGGCGTATTCGAGGGTGCGGCTGACCGCTTCGTCCACCGTGTCGCTGGGGATGTAGCCGCGCTTGCGGTATTCGTCCAGGCCGTGGGTGGTGTCGTCCATCGCGCGCTTGCGGTAGGCCGGCCAGGCGGCGGCGTAGTCGATGCCGGTGAAGCCCTTGGCGTGCGCTTCGGCCAGCACCACGGCGGAGTGGTAGCCGATCATGCAGCCGGTCTCCACGCCTTGCAGCGGCCAGATGCCGACGCCGTCCGGGCATTCGTTGGCGCCGCGCACCAGGCACTGCACCAGGTCGGGCACGCGTTCGGGCTGCATCAGGGTCAGCAAGGGGTGCAGGGCGCGGTAGGTGTCCCACAGCGAGTAGGTGCTGTAGTTGTGGTAGCCGGCGGGCGCCTGGTGCACCTTCAGATCCATGCCGCGGTAGCGGCCATCGGTGTCGCTGAACAGGGTCGGCGCGAGCAGGCTGTGGTACAGGCCGGTGTAGAAGATGCGCTGCTGCGCGTCGTCGTCGCTGTCGATGCGCACCCGCGCCAGTTCCTTCTCCCACGCGGCCACCGCGGCGGCGTGCACGCGCGCGAAATCGAAGTCGGGCAGTTCGGCGTCGAGGTTGGCCAGGGCGTTCTCGGCGCTGACCGCGGAGATGCCGACCTTGACCAGCAGCGGCGCGTCGGCGGCGTCGGGGTAGTGCAGCGCCACCTTCAGGTGGGTGCCGTCGGCCTGGTGTGCGCCGGCGGCCAGCGGCTGGTCTTCGGAATAGAGTTGGGCCTTGGCGAACGGCCGCGACAGGCGCATGGCGAAGTAGATGTAGCGGCCGGTCGCCCACTGGTACACGCGGCGCCCGCCGGTCAGGGTGCGCGCATCGACGATGCGCAGCTGCGCGTCGCTGACCCGGGTCGCGATCTCGGGTTTGTCCTGCATGCCGTGGCACAGGTCCAGCAGCAGGTGCGCCGGCTTGCCCTTGGGGAAGTGGTAGCGGTGCAGGCCGGCGCGCGCGGTGGCGGTCAGCTCGGCGTGCACGCCGCTGTCCTTCAGGCGCACGCGGTAGTAGCCGGGCGAGGCGGCTTCGTCGGCGTGGTCGTAGCGCGAGCGGTAGCCGGCGTCCGGATCTTCCAGCGTGCCGGGGACCAGCTTCACGTCGCCGGTGGCGGGGACGACCAGGAAATCGAGCAGGTCGCCGACGCCGGTGCCGGACAGGTGGGTGTGCGAGAAGCCCATGATCGAGCCGTCGGATTCGTGGTAGCCGGAGCACGAATCCCACACCGCGTTGTAGGTGTCCGGGCTCAGCTGCACCATGCCGAACGGCAGCGTGGCGCCGGGGAAGGTGTGGCCGTGGCCGCCGGTGCCGATGAACACGTCGACGTGGCGGGTGAGCTCGGCCTTGGCGCGCGCGTCGGCGGGCAGGGCGTAGCTGCCGGCGCGTGCTTGCGCCAGGCGGGCGATGCCGCTGCTGCCGAACAGGGCCAGGGCGATGGCGCCCTGCAGGAAACCGCGTCGTGTGGCCATGGTGCTGTCCTCGGGGTGTGCAGCTGAGAGGGGATGATGTTTTTGTAGGAGCGGCTTCAGCTGCGACCTTGGCGTTGCCGGTCAGATCCGGTCGCGGCTGAAGCCGCTCCTACAGGGGCTGGGGGTGGTCAGGCTTTCAGCAGGTGCGGTTTGCGCTGGTGCAGGTCGATGATCAGTTCGCCGAACAAGGTGTTGGCCCAGGCGAACCAGTCCCGGGTGAACTTGCTGGGGTCGTCCTTGTCGAAGGCTTCGTGCATGAAGCCGCTGCCGGCGTCGGTGCTCTTCAGCCAGGCCAGGCATTGGCGGATCTGCGCGTCGTCGTCGCTGGCCAGCGCGTACTGCATGATCGACATCGGCCAGATCGTGCCCATGCCGCTGTGCGGACTGCCCACGCCTTCGGCGGCGCGGCCGCGATAGAAGTACGGGTTGCGCTCGCTCCACGCCAGCTGGCGGGTGCGCAGGAACAGCGGGTCGCGGCGGTCGCAGCAGCCCAGGTAGGCCAGGCTCAGCAGGCCCGGCGCGTTGGCGTCGTCGATGAACAGCTGGTTGCCGTAGCCGTCCACTTCGTAGGCCCAGAACGCCTGCCCGTCGGCATCGCGCATCTGCCCGAACTGGCGCGTGGCGGTCTCGACCTGGTCGGCCAGCGCGCGGCATTCGCCAGCGAAGGCGGCATCGTGGTGCAACGCTTCGCTCATCGTCGCCAGCTGGCGCAGCGAGGTCACTGCGAACAGGTTGGCCGGCACGAACAGCGGGTACAGGCAGGCGTCGTCGGACGGGCGGAACATCGAGTGGATCATGCCGTTGGGCTTGGTCGGCTGGCCGTAGCCTTCCAGCACCAGGGTCTCGGTGGCCAGCGGCGAGGGGCGCTGGAACGTGTAGGGGCCGCGGTCGTGCAGGCGCTGCTGCTCGCGGAAGGTCTTGACCACCACGTGCATCGCCGCGCGCCAGTCGTCGTCGAACGGGGCGGCGTCGCCGCTGGCGCGCCAGTATTCGTGCGCCAGCCGGATCGGGTAGCACAGCGAATCCACTTCCCACTTGCGCTCGCCGACGCCGGGCTTCATCTCGGTGATGTCGGCCACCGACCACTTCAGGCGCTGGCTCTTGCCGTCGGGCAGGAACGCATTGGCGTAGGGGTCGAGCTGGATGCAGGCGGCCTGGCGCTGGATCAGGCCATGGAACATGCGCCGCAGCGCCGGGTCGCGTTTGGCCAGCGGCACGTACGGATGCACCTGCGCCGAGGAATCGCGCAGCCACAGCGCCTCGATGTCGCCGGTGATGACGAAGGTGTCCGGCTTGCCGTTGCGGGTGCCGATTTCCACGGTGGTGTCGAGCGTGTTCGGATAGCAGTTCTCGAACAGCCAGGCCAGGCGCGGATCGCCGATGCCGGCCTTGACCGTGCGCAGGTGCTTTTCCACCGCGGCGCTGACGAAGCGCCGTTGCGCCGGGGCGGGGCGCTTGCTGGGCAGGCCTGCCGCCGCTGCGCCGGACGCGGCGAAGCCGGGCACGGCGCTGGCGAGCAGGCCGGCGCCGGCGGCGCTGCCGAGCAGCTGGAGGACATCGCGGCGGGAAGGCATGGGTGACTCCTGGTCTGGTTTATACGTGTGGACGCATTGCTTTGCTTTTCTGTAGGAGCGGCTTCAGCCGCGACCGGGTGTTACCGGTGAGACCCGGTCGCGGCTGAAGCCGCTCCTACAGGAAGCAATGGTGTGGCGCATTCGCTGGTTACCGCGGGATGGGCGCGCTGCCCTGGATCGAAAACGCGGTCCCGTCGCCGGGCGCGCCGGTGCCGGGCTGGCCGCCGCCGACGAACACGCGGTAGTCGCCGGGCTGCACCGCGCGCTGGCCGGCGCGATCGACATCGCTCAGCTGGCGCGGCGTCAAGTCGAATTGCACCTCGCGCGACTCGCCCGGCTGCAGCGTCACCCGCTGGAAGCCGACCAGCGTTCGCAGCGGCGACTGCGCGCGTTGCGGGTATTCCAGGTACACCTGCACCACTTCGTCGCCGGCGCGCGTGCCGCTGTTGCGCACCTGCGTGCGCACCTGCAGGTGCGCGCCTGCCTGCAGCGTCGTCGCCGACAGCTGCGGCGCGGTGTAGGCGAAGCTGGTGTAGCTCAGCCCGCTGCCGAACGCGAACAGCGGCTCGCCCTTGAAGTAGCGGTAGGTGCGGCCCTTCATGTCGTAGCTGACGTAGGCCGGCAGGTCCTTGGTGGAGCGGTAGAAGGTCACCGGCAGGCGGCCGCCCGGGTTGACGTCGCCGGCCAGCACCTGCGCGATCGCGGTGCCGCCGGACTGCCCCGGATACCACGCCGCGACGATCGCGTCGGCATGCTGCTTGGCCCAGTTCAGCGCCACCGCGCTGCCGCTCATCAGCACCACCACGAGCGGCTTGCCGCTGGCCTTGGCGCGCTCCAGCAGCGCCTGCTGCGCCGCGGGCAGGGCGAGGTCGTTGCGGTCGCCGCCGTCGAAGCCGGGCACATCGATGCGCAGTTCCTCGCCTTCCACGTCCGGCGACAGGCCGACGAAGGCGACCACCGCATCGGCCTGCGCGACCGCGCGTTCGGCCTCGGCCAGTTGCGGCGCGGCCGGCGCCAGCCATTCCAGGCGCAGGCCCTGGTCCTGGCCGCGGTGCTCCAGTTCCAGGCGGATGCGGCGCGGGCGCGCGTCGTCGAAGTGCAGCACGGTCTCGACGTTGCGGCCGTCGGCGTTGTGCATGCCGGCCGGCAGGTGCTTGTCCTCGGCGTTGCCGGCGACGACCAGCTTGTCGTCGATGTACAGCCGCACCGGATCGTGGCCGGTGCAATCGAAGCAGCGCGCCACGCGCACCGCCAGGGTGTAGTCGCCCGGCCCGGGCGGCAGCAGCTCGCCGCTCCAGCGCACCGAGTAGCGGTCTTTGTCCACGCCCTTGGCCGGCGCCACGTGGTCCCAGTTGAAGCTGACCACGCGGTCCTGGCGTTGCGTGCGCGGCGTGCCGGCCAGATCGACGTTGTCGAAATACTCGCCACGCAGGCCGGGCTTGCCGTCGCTGCGCAGGGCGGTCTCCGGGATCATGCCGGGCACGCCGGCGGCGAGCGGGGCGCCTTGCGCGTAACTGACGTTCGCGGCGCCGAAGCGCTCGCGCAGGCCCAGCAGCGGCGTCACCGGTGCGGCCGAGGTGCCCTGGTAGTTGGCTTCCAGCGCGGCCAGTGCGTCGGCGTTGGGGCCGATCACCGCCAGCCGCAGGCCTGGCTTCAGCGGCAGGGTGGCGTTGCGGTTCTGCAGCAGCACCAGCGATTGCTGCGCGGCCTGCAGCGCCAGCGCGCGGTGCGCGGCGCTGTCCACGTCCTTGGCGCCCAGCCGTGCGTACGGGTCCTTGCGCTGCGGCTGCAGTTCGCCGAGCCGGTAGCGCGCGGCGAACAGCCGCACCAGCGAGCGGTCGAGCAGGGCTTCGTCGGCCTCGCCGCGCTCGATCGCATGGCCCAGTTCGGCATAGGCGTGGCCGCAGTTGAGGTCGTGGCCGGCCTTGAGCGCGGCGGCGGAGGAACCGGCGTTGTCGGCGCGGAAATAATGGAACTGGGTCATGTCGTCGACCGCATCGCAGTCGGAGACGACGAAGCCCTTGAAGCCCCAGTCGCCGCGCAGGCGGCCGTTGAGCAGCCAGTCGGCGGCGCAGGCCGGGGTGCCGTGCAAGGAGTTGTAGGCGCACATCACCGAGCCGGCACGGCCGTCGACGATGGCGGCGCGGAATGCCGGGGTATAGGTCGCTTCCAGGTCGCGCGGCGACACGTCCACGTCGAAGCCGTGGCGGCCGGGTTCCGGGCCGCTGTGCACGGCGATGTGCTTGGGCGTGGCGATGGTGCGCGGGTGGCTGAGGTCGTCGCCCTGCAGGCCGTGGATGAAGCCCACCGCCAGCTGCCCGGTGAGGTAGGGATCCTCGCCGTAGGTTTCCATGCCGCGGCCCCAGCGCGGGTCGCGGAAGATGTTGATGTTCGGCGACCAGATGGTCAGCCCGGCGTAGCGCGGGTGGTCCTTGCCGGGGCCGCCGGCGAGGTTGAACTTGGCGCGCGCCTCGGTCGAGGTCACGGTGCCGACCTGCTCGAGCAGGGCGGTGTTCCAGGTCGCAGCCAGGCCGATCGCCTGCGGGAACACGGTGGCGTAGCCGTTGCGGGCGATGCCGTGCAGGCCCTCGCTCCACCACTCGTAGGCCGGCACGCCCAGGCGCGGAATCGCCGGTGCGTCGTTCATCGCCTGCGCGACCTTTTCCTCGCGGGTCATCTTCGCCACCAGCGCGGCGGCGCGGTCCTCGGCGTCGTCGGCATGGGCGAGCGGCGCAGCGGCCAACCCAAGCAGAGACAACCCCCGCAAAATCCCCTGTAGGAGCGGCTTCAGCCGCGACCGTGCGCTGTCCGCCTCGCGTCGCGCGCAACCGCTCATGGTTCCCCGGATTTCCTGGTGCAGTGTCGTTGCCCTCCGCATCACTTCGTCTCCGCCGGCTCGGGCGGCGCACCGGCCAGCGTGGCGGCCAGGTCACGCACCTGCAAGGCGCCGCGCAGCTGTTCCAGCGTGGCGCTGCTGCGCACGTGCACGGTCAGCGGCTCGCCGGGCAACAGGTCGAAGGCGTTGTCGGACAGCGTGGCGTCCAGATCGCCGAACGCCAGCCACACCTCGCGCGCCAGCGTGGCGCTGGTCAGGGTCAGCGTGTAGCCGTCGCCGTCGGCGCGCAAGTCGGTGCGGATGTCCGGGCTGGGCAGATGCAGATTCTTGGCTGCATCGAAGAACACCAGATTGCGCGACAGCACGCGCGCGCCGTCGAGCAGTTCGAACACCGCGACGCTGCGCTTGGGATCGGCGCGGCGCAGCAGCTGCGCATCGCTGAAGCTGCCCACGCGCACGCTGGACAGCGGCGCCAGGGTCACCGGCTTCTCGCTCTTGCTCAGCACCTTGCCGGAGACGTCCATCACCCGCATGCGCCAGCGCGCGGCCAGCGGCACGGTGCGGTCGGACACCAGCGTCACCTCGGTCTGGCCCTTGTCGTTGCGCAGCGCGGCGATCAGCTCCGGCGCGTAGAAGCGCTTGGCGTGGTAATGCAGCGCCTTCCAGCGGCCGAAGTAGTCCAGGCTCGACCAGGACGCGCCCGGCCACACGTCGTTGAGTTGCCAGTACAGCGAGCCCATCGACTGCGGCCGCGACGCGCGCAGGTGCTCGGCGGCCAGGGCGATGCCCTCGGCCTGCATCAGCTGGCTCAGGTAGACGAAGCTCTCGAAGTCCTTGGGCTCGCCGAATTCGCGGCGGATGTAGAGCAGCAGGCGCTGGTTGCCGTTGCCCTTGTCGAACTTCTGGTGCGCGCGCATCACTGGCGATTCCGGCTGCAGGTCGCCGGGTTCGGCGAAGGCGCGGATGGTGCGCATCTCCGGGAACGACTGCAGGCCGTATTCGGACATGAAGCGCGGGGTCACGTTGAGGTATTCGGTGACCGGCAGCGCCGGACCGCCCCAGACCTTCCAGTAGTGCATGTCGCCGTCGTCGGGCTGGTCGGCGGCGCCGTCG
>Ga0105243_10002716_pt1 | contig 14715 bp, 6 predicted proteins | sample KBSM34metaG_FD_81525 | JGI IMG/M metagenome (GOLD analysis project Ga0105243, IMG submission 81525) | Miscanthus rhizosphere microbial communities from Kellogg Biological Station, Michigan, USA - KBS M3-4 metaG | ecosystem: Host-associated > Plants > Roots > Rhizosphere > Soil | place: Michigan...
ATTGTGGGCGTTGTCGGCGACGTCAGAAACCGCACTTTAAGTACGGAATCGAAACCGGCGTATTACGTGCCGCAAACGCAGATACCTTTCAGCCAGATGGTGACGGTTGTAAAGACTACCGGTGACCCACGCGCTCTGATCTCCGCGGCGACGAAGGAAGTGTCGGCGATGAACCAGGACGTTCCTTTGTTTAGCGTGAAGACGATGGAGGAATACATCTCTGCATCCGTTGCCGCGCCGCGTTTCAACACCACGCTGCTGTCGATCTTTGCCGGTGTCGCACTGGTACTGACAGTCGTTGGGTTGTATGGCGTGATGAGTTACTCGGTCGCGCAGCGTACGAATGAGATCGGGATCCGCATGGCGCTCGGGGCGCAGTCACGCGACGTGTTGCTGATGATCGTGAAGCAGGGCTCGGTGCTGATCCTGTTGGGACTGGGGATTGGACTGATCGGAGCTTATGCGCTGACGCGCGTGATCTCCAGTTTGTTGTTTGGAGTTACTGCTAAGGATCCCATTACTTTTGCTGCCGTGTCGGTGTTGCTGGCGATCGTCGCATTGTTGGCGTGCTACATCCCGGCACTGCGCGCCACAAAGGTCGATCCGATGAATGCACTGCGGTGTGAGTAACACGGATTGACGCGGATTGGGAACGGATTGAGGTCAGTGATGAACACATTATTGAGTGACATTCGCTTTGGACTACGGATGCTGTTGAAGAATCCGATGGTGACGGTTGTCGCGTTGGTGGCGCTGACACTGGGTATCGGCGCCAACACGGCGATCTTTAGTGTCGTCAACGGTGTGTTGCTGCGCGCCTTTCCTTACCACGAAGCTGAACGCATCGTGCTTGTTTGGGAGAAGAGTCGCCGAACCGATCAGAACGTCATCAACCTCGGCAATTTCTCCGACTGGAAAGAGCAGAATCAGGTTTTCACAGACATGGCGGTCTTCTTCGACCGCAGCTTCAATCTCACTGGCGACGGCGAACCGGAAGAAGTCACAGGACAGTTTGGCACTACAAATCTTTTCTCTGTCCTTGGAAGTAACCCTGTTCTCGGTCGAACTTTTGCCGACGATGATGGGCGCGATGGCCAACCGCGAGTCATCGTGATCAGCTACAGTCTCTGGCAGCGACGATTCGGCGGCGACAAAAATATTGTGGGGCGCGAGATCAGCGTCAACGAACGACCGTCCACCATCGTCGGCGTCATGCCGGCAACTTTTGGTTGGCACATTCAGAAGGGAACACAGGCAAGCAAACCGGCAGACATCTGGATCCCTTTCCAAATCTCAAACGAACTGCGACAGCGCCGCGGCAGATTCGCTTCAGCCGTGGCTCGTCTGAAGCCAGGCGTTTCAATCGACCAGGCCCAACAGGAAATGTCGACGATCGGCGCGCGACTGTCGCAGCAGTATCCCGAATTCAATACCAACTGGAGCGTGAATGTCGTTCCATTGCGCACACAAGTCACGGGCGCAATCAGACGTCCGTTATTCATTTTGCTGGGCGCAGTTGCGTTTGTACTTTTGATTGCCTGTGCGAACGTCGCAAATCTTCTGCTGGCACGCGCGAGTGCGAGACGAAAAGAGATCGCGGTGCGTGCGGGACTGGGGGCAACGGGACGTCGCATCGCGCGTCAGTTGTTGACGGAGAGCGTGATGCTGTCGCTGGCTGGCGGAACGCTGGGCGTGCTGGTCGCGTGGTGGGGCACCAAGGCCCTCGTGGCACTGAGTCCACCCGCGCTTATTGATCTCAAAAACATCACAGTGAGTTTGCCGGTACTCGCTTTCACCTTTGGTCTATCGTTACTGACCGGAATTGTGTTTGGACTTGCCCCGGCTTTGGAAGCGACTCGCTTCGATCTTCACGGCTCGCTCAAAGAAGGTGGCAAGAACATTGGTGGTAGTTCCGGTGGCCAGCGCATACGAAGTCTGTTTGTGGTGACTCAGGTTGCGCTCGCCCTCGTTTTACTGGTCGGCGCGGGTTTGCTGCTGAAGAGTCTCAATCGTTTGCAGTCAGTCGACACTGGATTCAATCCCAACAATCTCCTGGCGGTTCGCCTGAATCTGCTTCCGGGCAAGTACGACACGGACCAAAAAACAATCGACTTCTATAAGCGCGCGATCGAGCAGATGAAAACACTTCCCGGTGTGGAGGCTGCGGGCGCCATCAACACACCTCCGTTCACTGGTCTATACAGTGGTACCAATGTCGAAGTCGATGGTCAGAAGTTACCTCCGGGTCAACAACTGGGAACCGGTGTTTGCGTTACTGACGCCAACTATTTTCAAACGATGCAAATTCCGCTCAAGCTGGGACGCCTCTACACCGAGCAGGAAGCAACTGAAATGCGTCACGTCGTGGTTGTGAATGAGACGTTCGTGCAGAAAAACCTCGGCGGGCAGAATCCGCTCGGCAGACGAGTCACGATCTACATGAAAGACGAGATCGAGCCGAGTGAGATTATCGGCGTCGTTGCGGATCACAAACATCTCGGGCTCGATGTGCCTGTCGAGCCGGTTGCTTACTGGCCGCATCCCGAACTGGTTTATTCGGGAATGACGTTGATGTTGCGCACGCGCGGTGATGCGAGTGCGGTTGCGCCGGCCGCGCGAAACGTGATTCACAATCTCGATCCCCAGCAACCGATCGGCGAAGTCAACACGATGGAAGCTTTGTTATCGACTTCCGTTGCGCGAGCGAGATTCAGCGCGTCGTTGTTGACAGTGTTTTCGATTCTCGCACTCGTGATGGCTGCGGTCGGGATTTACGGCGTGATGTCATACACCGTCTTGCAGCGCACGCATGAGATTGGTGTGCGAATGGCGCTTGGGGCGCAACGGTTCGACGTGCTGACGCTCATGGTGAAGAAGGGAGTAGTGCTTGGCGTGGCGGGAGTCGTGGTGGGGTTGATCGCGTCATATGCGTTAACGAGATTGATGGCGACCTTGTTGTTTGACGTTAAGGCGACTGATACCGCCACGTTCGTGATTGTTTCTGCTGGTTTGTTTTTGGTGACGTTGGTTGCGTGCTATGTACCGGCGCGACGGGCGACGAAAGTCGATCCGTTGAAGGCGCTTCGGTACGAGTAAAGCCTTAGACAGGATTTACAGGATTTCACAGGATGATTGACGTTCAGACTCAACGTACGTGGGTTTTCGATCCCGGCTACACGACTGTCGAGTTCGTGATCAGGAATCTGTGGTTCAAGGTCAGGGGACGTTTCCGCGATCTCGAGGGACAGATCGTTTTGGATGAGAACGAGATTGGCCGCTCGTCCATTACTGCAACGATCAAGGTTGACAGTGTTGAGACTGGCAACAAACGACGTGATGCGCACTTGCTGGCCCAGGATTTTTTCGACGTTGAGAAATTTCCCGACATTGAGTTCAAGAGCACCAGCATCCGGCGCGGAAAGGATCGGGATTCGTTGGAGGTTGATGGTGATTTGACGATCAAAGACAAGACAGTGCCGGTTGCTCTTTCGGTTAACGAGATGGACCGCAGCCGTTCGCCCAATGGCGAAGAGTTTGTTTACTACAGCGCGACCGCCGAGCTCGATCGATGTGCTTTCGGCATCAACTACGGGCGCGGATTCATTGGCCGCCGCTTGCACGTCACGATCAACGTGCAGGCCTGCGATAGTTCAAAAGTGAGGAGATAAAAATGAAGTTGCTCAAACATTCACTCAAGGCGCGAGTCTTCTGGCTGCTCGCCTCGTGCCTGGCGTTACTAATGTCGTCGCCGGTGCCTGGTCAGCATGCGCAAAAGAGCCGTGACGAGAACAAAAGTGTCACGCGGTGGGAGTACTCCGACACTGACATCGGATTGAGACGTCGTTTCGAAGTACAAGGCAAGGTTGAGTTCACGGATGATTACACGGACATCAGCAACGTTTCTGAAGGTGGCTGGGCCATCATTGAAGAGCATCGCGACCGGCAATCGTTTCGGTATGAGGTGCGCCACGATGCAAATGGTCAATTGACGCGCACGTTTTACGTTAACGGAGCGGCGCAACCGATTGATGCCGCAGGAAAGGCATGGTTGGCGAAGTTTGTGCTCGATGCTGTTCGCCAGGGCGGCATCGATGCGGAAAAGCGAGTGAAGACTATCCTCGCGCAGCGTGGAGTCGCGGGTGTGCTGGCCGAGATCGATCAAATCACCGGCGACTATGCCAAACGCATCTACTTCGAACAACTTTTCAAACAGGCGAATCTCGACGCGACAGCACTGCGCGATGTGTTACACCGGATGGCGCGCGACATCTCGTCGGATTACGAACAAGCGCAGTTGCTCACGGCCGTGGCGCCGATGCTTACCGGCAAAGAGTCCGCTATCCAGCCGTTCTTCGATGCAGTCGCAACTATTAAATCAGATTACGAACGTAGCCAGGTGTTGAAGAAGCTCTTGAAACAGGAGACGCCGAGCAGCGCGTTGCAGGTGCTGGTTGCGTCGTCGACCAAGACTATCTCTTCTGATTACGAGCGTCGCGGTGTGTTGAGTGCGCTCGCCAAGACACGGATTCAAAGCGAAGAAGTGTTGCGGATGTTGCTCGACTCGGCGACGGAGATGTCGTCGGACTATGAGAAGGCGACGCTGCTAGTTGAAGTTTCAAATGCCTACACCGGCGATTCGCGTTTGAAGAGTGCGTTTCTGAAGGCGGTTGAGACGATCAAGTCGGATTACGAACGTGGGCGAGTTTTGTCGGTGCTGCTGAAGAATAAACAGATTGGATAAGCCACAGATAAACACGGATTACACAGATCAATCAGTGCAACCCGTGTTCATCCGTGGCGAAAAATTCTATGGAAAATTTGATCAAAGATGTTCGGTATGGCGTTCGGATGTTGATGAAGAATCCGGGCGTGACGCTGGTTGCAGTGATCACTTTGGCGCTCGGTATTGGGGCGAATACGGCGATCTTTAGTGGTGTGAGTGCGTTTCTGATGAAGCCGCTTTCGGTTCCTAATCCGAGTAACCTGATCCGTCCCCTGGAGGTTGCTGAGGACCGCGGTGTGGCCGATGAGTTTTCTTATCCTGACTTCGTCGACTACCGCGATCAGAGCACTTCATTCACTGGTCTCGCGGCTGAAGACCTGATTCAGGCCGCGATCAATGCTGAGAACCAGAACGATGTCATCTGGGGTCAGGTTGTTTCCGCCAACTACTTTGACGTCCTCGAAGTGAAGCCGATTCTCGGTCGAACTTTCCTGACTGGCGAAGACAAGAACGCCGGCGCAAATGCAGTCGTGGTGTTGAGTCACAGCTTCTGGCAGCGACGACTTGCTTCCGATCCGAACATCGTCGGCAAGACAGTCTCACTCAACAACCGCGCCTATCAGGTGATTGGTGTCACACCGGAATATTTTTTCGGGTCGAAGTTTGCGCTCGCTCTCGACTTTTGGACGCCGATTTCGATGTCGGAAGATCTGCGACGCAGTCCCGACATCCTCAAGGAACGTGGCGCGCATTGGATGAATGTAATTGGCCGGCTTAAGCCCGGCGTTTCACTTTCACAAGCATCGGCGGAGATGAATGCCATCGCGGCCCGTTTGAATCAGGCTTACCCGGACGATCGCGCCTCCAGCACGCAGGCGCAGGTGATGACTGAGGTTGACGGTCGCTGGGAGGATCTGGGTGGCGTCTTCAAGAGTGGCGGCGCGATTGCGATGGCCATCGTCGGGCTGGTGCTGCTGATCGCGTGCGCAAACGTTGCGAACCTGATGCTGGCGCGAGCTGCGGCGCGTCGCAAAGAGATTGGGATTCGTCTCGCACTCGGCGCCAATCGTGCTCGCCTCGTTCGACAGCTTCTCACCGAGAGCCTTCTACTTTCGATGGCTGGCGGTTTACTCGGTCTGTTGCTCGCTTTCTGGGTAACCGATCTGATGCAAGCCTTCATCCCGGTACTCGAATACAAGATCGTCGACAACTTCTTTGCGATCGAGTCACGCGCGCTCGTCTTCACGCTAGTTATCTCGCTCGCAACTGGACTCGTGTTTGGGCTCGCGCCCGCCTGGCATTCGTCAAATCCTGACGTGGTGCCGGTGCTGAAAGGCGATCCGGAACAAGCGCGTCGCGGAAAGATGAGAGCGTTTGGTTTGCGAAACGTGTTGGTCGTGGCGCAGGTCGCGTTGTCGCTCGTGGTGCTGGTGTGCGGTGGTCTCTTCATCAAGAGTTTTCGTAAAGCACAGACAATGGATCCGGGTTTCAGTAACGACAAAGGGCTGATTGTTTCGTTGAGCCCGACCCTCGTTGGCTACGAAGAAGAGCAGAGCCGGAACTTTTACAAGCAGGTCCTAGAGCGTGTGTCGCACGTGCCCGGAATTGAAGCGGCCTCATACACGCGAACGCTTCCACTCGGTGACAGCTCGAATTCCAGTGGTCCGATTCTCAGAGAAGGCGAGATTCTGCAGCGTGGTAGTGCGGGCCGGAACATTATGAACACGGTTGTCAGTCCGGGCTACTTCAACACGATGCAGATCCCGATCGTCGAGGGACGCGACTTCGATGATCGCGACACCACGAAAACAAAGCGCGTGATCGTTATCAATCAACGGATGGCCGAGATCCTCTGGCCGAGTGAAAGCGCAGTCGGCAAACGCATCTTTATCGGTGCTGACAGCAAGGATCCGTTGGAAGTGATTGGAGTAGTTAAGACCGGTAAATACCGTACGTTGGCTGAAGACCCGAAACCGTTTTACTACTACTCGATGGATCAAAGACGTCCGGCGACGATGGCGCTCGTGCTGCGGCCGAATGTTGATCCGCTTTCTATCGTGGGTGCGGTGCGAAGCGAAGTGGCGGCGATAGATCGTCGTGTGCCTCTCTTTGCAGTCAAGACGATGGACCAGCACAAGACGTACGTGCTCTGGGCGCCGAACATGGCGGCCAGTTTCTCACTCGCGTTTGGCGTGGTGGCGATCTTATTGAGCGCGGTCGGGCTCTACAGCGTGATGGCATACGTTGTTTCGCAACGCACGCGTGAGGTTGGTATTCGCATGGCGCTCGGTGCAAACCGCAGCGACGTGATGAAGATGATCACGCGACAGGGAATGAAGCTGGCGGCGGTTGGCGTCGGGATTGGGTTTTTGCTGGCGCTCGCACTCGCAAAGCTTGTGTCGTCGCTGTTGATTGGTATCAGCGGTTACGATGTAACCACGTTTGTGCTTGTTCCAACACTGCTTGTGTTGGTAGCGCTCGTGGCGTGTTATCTGCCCGCGCGGCGTGCGACGAAGGTCGATCCACTCGTCGCGCTTCGTTATGAATAGGTCGTATAGGACCTATTGGACCTATTATGTTTTCACTATTCAAAGATCTTCGCTATGCCATTCGCAGGCTCCTCCGCCAGCCTTCGTTCACGCTTGTTACCGTCATCACTTTGGCGCTCGGAATCGGCGCGAACACCGCGATCTTTAGCGTGGTTTATTCGGTGTTGCTAAAGCCGCTGCCGTTCTATCGCCCGGATCGTATCGTTGTACTTTGGGGTGAGGATCGCGCGCAGGGCGAGTCTCGCAATCAGGTGTCGCACACCGACATCGCCGACTATCGCAAGCAGCAATCAGTGTTTGAGAGCATTACCACCTTCAACAGTTGGACTCCGCTCCTCTCAGGCACTGGCGAACCGGTTCGCATCAATGCGGCACAGGTGGGCGACGACTTCTTCAACGTAATGGGCACGCAGCCGTTTCTCGGTCGCGCGTTCCTGCCCGAAGAGCAACAAGACGGCAAGGACCAGGTAGTAGTTCTGAGTTATGAACTGTGGCAGCGACAGCTTAACTCAGATCCTAACGCTGTCGGTAAATCGATCCTGCTCAACTTAAGGCCGTACACGATCGTTGGTGTCATGCCGGCGAAATTTCCTTCGTTACCCGCGACATTGCTCGATAAGCCGGCTCTTCTCTATCGACCGGTTGCGGAAGAAGCGAACGAGAAGCTGCGATCGGCGCGACACCTGAGGGCAATTGGTCGACTTAAAGACGGCGTAACGCTTGCGCAGGCTCAGAGTGAGTTGACCGTGATCGCGCAGCGCCTCGAGACACGGCATCCGGAGTCGAATACTAATCAGGGTGTTCACCTCGTTGGTTTGCAGCAAGACAACGTCCGTGATCTTAAAAAGACGTTGTGGGTGTTGTTTGGTGCAGTTGCGTTTGTACTGCTGATCGCTTGTGCCAACGTCGCAAATCTTCTCCTTGCGCGCGCAACATCGCGAGCTTCGGAGATGAGTATTCGAACTGCACTGGGCGCCTCGCGTTGGCAATTGCTGCGTCAAGTTCTTACCGAGAGTGCTTTGCTGGCAATCATCGGTAGCCTCGTTGGATTGCTACTCGCGATCTGGGGAATCGATCTGCTCAAAGCTTTCGGCAGCGAGATGATTCCCCAATTGCAAACAGTTGCGCTTAGTTGGCCGGTCCTGGGATTTACCTTCGGTCTCTCAGTCCTGACTTTGCTGCTGTTCGGTTTAGCGCCAGCGTGGCAGAGTTCAAAACCCGATCTGACTGACGCTTTGAAGGCGGTCGGTAGAGGCTCGAGTGCTGGAGCAACCCGCACGCGTCTGCGCAGCGCTCTCGTAGTCTCCGAAATAGCCTGTGCCCTCGTGCTGCTGATGTGCGCCGGCCTGCTGATTCGAACAGTTTGGCAATTGCAAAACGTGGATCCGGGTTTTGATTACGCTCACTCGTTGAAGATGGATCTGGGTTTACCTTCGCTTCGCTACTCCACCGATCAGAAGCGCATTGCTTTTTACCGCGATCTTACGACGCAGGTTCAGTCGCTTCCGGGCGTGGTCACTGCTGGTGTAGTGACTCCTATGCCGGCAACCAGCGATTTCGATAACACAGGAATCTTTATTGAGCATCAACTCGTTCCACCGGGCCAGGCGCCGACAGTCGATCGATACATCATGACGCCCGGCTATCTACAGGCATTGGGTATTCGACTCGAGCGCGGACGTGAGATCACGGAACAGGACGCGGAAAACGCTCCCCTCGTATTGCTGGTCAGTGAAAGTTTTGCGACTCGCTTTTGGCCCGACGAAGATCCGATCGGAAAGCGAATCAGGCTGCCGTGGAATCCGGGGCGCGAGGATGAGCCGTGGCGCACTGTTGTCGGAGTCGTCAAAGACGTTAAGCAGTACGGATTGGATAAGCCAGCCTCAAGCGCTATTTACTTACCGCACGCTCAATATCCTGTTTCCTTCATGACACTTGTCGTCCGCACTACCGGCGATCCCGCCGCAATGCCTGGCACCGTCAGACAAGCTGTGCGGAAACTCGATCCGGATCAAGTGCCGACCGAGATCGCCACGATGAGTGACGTGATGGCGAATTCAATTCAGACTCAACGCTTCTCGATGTTTGTGCTCGGCGCGTTTGCAACCCTCGCGTTAGCTCTGGCCGCGGTGGGCATTTATGGCGTGATGTCGTATGTCGTGGCTCAACGAACTCACGAAATGGGAATTCGAATCGCGTTGGGAGCACGCGCAGGGAATATTCTATCGCTGGTCTTGAAGAATGCATTGCGGATGACGATCGCCGGCATATTCCTTGGCGCTGTGGGAGCGTTTGCGTTGACACGATTGATGAAGAGTCTGCTGTTCGGTGTTATGCCGACAGATGTGCCGACGTTTGTTGTCGTTTGTTTGAGCTTGCTGGTTGTGGCGCTCGTGGCGTGTTATCTGCCCGCGCGGCGTGCGACGAAGGTCGATCCACTCGTGGCGCTGAGAAATCAATAGGTCGTATTGGACCTATAGGACCTATATTATGGATTTGCTAATCAAAGACATTCGCTATGCGATCAGGGGCTTGGCTAAGCGGCCGGGGTTTACGCTCGTTGCCGTGTTGACGCTCGCGCTTGGGATCGGCGCGAACACCGCAATCTTCAGTGCGATCAATGCGACTTTAATGCGGACGCCGCCGGTTTCTGATCCGCACCGCCTGGTGTATGTCTTCAATGGACCATCCGGCAGCGTCTTTTCTTATCCCGACTACGCAGCGGTGCGCGATCAGAACAACGTGTTTGATGGTTTGGTTGCGTGGGGCGGCATCAGTGCCAGTCTCAACAGCGACAATCAAACCGATTTGGTAACCGGCGCGATTGTCTCCGGAAATTTCTTTGATGTACTCGGTTTACGCGCGCAGCGAGGTCGCTTGATCACCACTGACGACGACAGGACTCCGGGCGCACATCCAGTTGCAGTGATCAGTCCCGGTCTTTGGCAAAAACGATTTGCCGGAGATCCAAATGTCGTCGGAAAGCAGTTATTGCTCAACGGAAATGTCTTCACAGTGATCGGTGTGTTGCCCGCCGGCTTTGATGGTTTGCAGATGGGCATCACTCGCGATCTTTACGTGCCGCTGATGATGCAGGCTACGATGCGACCGCCGCGCGCCGGTTATTCCGGCGAGATGAATCCTGATTTGCTTCAGGCCCGCGGCAATCGTTGGCTCTTCAGCGTTGGCCGGTTGAAGCCCGGCGTTACTGCCGCGCAGGCGCAGAGTTCGCTGGCGGTCATCGCAAAACAGCTCGAAGAAGCTTATCCAATAAATCGCAATCGTGGCATCTCAGTCTCTGCTTTGCGTGAGAGCGACGACCCATCAACCAGGCAGCAACTGTCGTCAGTTGCGCGCCTGTTGATGGGAGTGGTCGGGATCGTTTTGTTGATTGCGTGTGCGAATGTCGCGAATCTTCTGCTCGCGCGCAGTTCGAGTCGAACTAAAGAGATCGCAGTGCGACTAGCGATCGGCGCGACGCGCGGGCGCATCGTTCGTCAGTTACTGACTGAAGGTATATTGCTTGCGACCGTAGGCGGCGCCGCGGGACTATTGCTCGCCTGGTGGACCACACGATCGATCGCTGCCGCACCGCCACCGACAGGTGCACTGCCGATCAATCCGCAATTCTCAATCGACTCGCGTGTGTTGCTGTTTACTTTAGGACTCTCATTGCTCGCCGGAATCGTGTTTGGACTCGCGCCCGCACTGCGCGCTTCGCGGCCGGCGTTGATACCCGCTTTGAAAGACGACGCAGCCGCGTTTTTTGAACGAACGCGAACGTTTAGCCTGAGAAATCTGCTTGTAGTCACACAGGTGGCGCTGTCGGTCGCGTTGCTAATCGCCGCCGGCCTTTTTCTGCGCAGTCTGCAACAGGCACAAACGATCGACCCTGGCTTTGACTCAGAAAAGATCGTCACGCTCCCGCTCAACATCAACTTACTTCGTTACACAAAAGCGCAGGGCCGGCAGTTCTATGGACAGGTTACCGAACGAGTCGAGGCGATTCCGGGAGTCGAGTCTGCAAGCGTCGCACGCATCGCAGCGGTTAGCGGTAATACATCCTTGCGCAGTTTGTTGATTGAAGGACGTCCTGGTTCTGACAATCAATTTCGCAGCGAAGGATCGGGTCCCGCTTCGGGAGACAATGCGTCGGTTAGCGCGAACGTAATGGGTCCAAGGTATTTTCAGACGATGGGTATCGCCCTCTTGCAGGGCCGCGACTTCAATGCCCAGGACACTGAAGATCATCCACGTGTTGTGATCGTCAACGAAGCATTCGTGCGCCGCCACTTTCCGAACGAGGACGCGATCGGAAAACGGTTGAGCTTCAACGGTCCGGAAGGACCGTGGCGCGAGATCGTCGGCGTTGTGCGCACCAGTAAGTATTTCAGTTTGGGCGAAGCTCCGACTGCTGTGGCGTATTTGCCACTACTGCAGAATCACGAGACGGGAATGACGCTGCACGTCCGCACGAGTGTCGATCCAACGACCATCGCCGGCGCGATCCGCAACGAAGTGCAGTCGCTCGAGAAGAACCTTCCGCTTGGCAATCCGGAACGAATGAGCGAACGCGTGGCGAACTCGCTTTACGCGCCGCGCATGGGCGCGATCCTTCTGGCTGTGTTTGGCGCTCTCGCGTTACTGCTCGCGTCGATCGGTTTGTATGGAGTGATGTCATTTTCAGTTTCACGGCGCACGCGTGAGCTCGGGATTCGTGTGGCGCTCGGCGCGAGTCCCGGCGATGTGTTCCGGCTCGTGTTGCGACAGGGAATGACGCTCGTGATCGCGGGTGTCGTGATCGGATTAATAGGTGCGGCGATCGCGACGCGGCTGCTGGCAAGTTTTCTTTACGGTGTGAGCACCACGGATGCGCTGACGTTTACAGCAGTTCCGGTGTTGTTGACTTTGACTGCGCTGCTTGCGTGCTACCTGCCCGCGCGCAGAGCGACGAAGGTCGAGCCACTCGTGGCGCTGAGGTATGAATGAATTGGTCCAGGAAACATGCTTGGACACAGTCAGAACCACCTCGCGGTAGCGGGTGGGTGCCGCGCAGCGAAAGCTTGGCAAATCAAACGCTTTGACTTCGTACCCACCCGCTACCGCGAGGTGGTTCTGACTGTGTCCAAGTCGGGGATAAGAAACTATGGATTCATTAATCAAGGACATTCGCTATGCGGTTCGTGGACTGATCAAGCGGCCAGGGTTTGTCGCTATCGCGGTGATCACTCTGGCGCTCGGGATTGGCGCCAATACGGCAATCTTCAGCCTCGTGAATACGGTGCTGCTGCGTTCGTTGCCCGTCGATCGTCCCGGAGAGATCGTTTCGGTTGCGGTGCGTGGGAAGGGCGACTCTATGTCGGCCTTCTCGTATCCCAATTACAAGGATTTCCGCGATCGCAACGAGGCGCTTTCGGGTCTGCTCCTCTACCGCTTTGCGCCGCTGAGTTTGAGTCGCGGCGGTGTCAACGAACGCATCTGGGGTTACGAAGTCTCCGGAAATTATTTCGACGTCCTCAACGTGAAGGCAATTCAAGGCCGCACGTTTCTTCCCGAGGAAGACAAGACGAAGCTCTCGCATCCGGTGATCGTCGTCAGTTACGACTGCTGGCAGCGAAGGTTCGGAGGCGATGCGGGTCTCGTCGGCAAAGACGTACTCATAAACAATCACCAGTTCAAAGTGATCGGTATCGCGCCGGAAGGTTTCAAGGGCACCGAGTTCGTCTACTCGCCCGAGATCTGGCTGACGGTTTCGATGATGGAGTGGGCGGAGCCGGGGGCCAACTATCTCGACAATCGGAATGTGAAGAACTTCTTCGCCATCGGACGTCTCAAGAGTGGTCTCAATGCACGTCAGGCGGAAGCGTCACTGAATCTGCTGAGCCAGCAACTCGCAAAGGAATATCCCGACAGCAACGAAGGACAGACGATCAAAGTTGATCCACCGGGATTTATCCTGCCCGATCTGCGTGGTGCTGTCGTCAGCTTTACATGGGTCATGATGGCGGCCGTAGGCCTGGTGTTGCTCGTCACGTGTACAAATCTGGCCGGTTTGATGCTCGCGCGTGCAACCGATCGGCGCAAAGAAATCGCGATCCGCCTTGCCATGGGCGCAAATCGTTTGCGGTTGATCCGTCAATTACTCACTGAGAGTATTCTGCTTTCATTCATCGGTGGCGCCGCCGGTTTGTTCCTTGCACTTTGGATTCTCAAACTGCTGCTCGCACTGAAACCCCCAATCGACTTCCCACTCGCGCTCGATGTTGGTGTCGATTGGCGAGTGCTGCTGTTTTCTCTGCTCGTCTCTATAACTGCAGGTGCAGTCTTTGGACTAGCTCCCGCATTACAGTCCACCCGGCCGAGTCTTGTTCGTGCGTTGAAAGACACCGCCGCACAAGGTGGCGCTATGAAAACTCGTCTACGCAGCGTACTCGTGGTGGCACAGATCTCAATCTCCCTTATGGTCCTGATCGCAGCGGGCCTCGTCGTTCGTACGCTGCAACAGTTGCAAACCATGAACCCTGGTTTCGATACTCAGAACGGACTCACGATGTCGTTCGATCTCGGTTTGCAGGGTTATGACGACGCGCGCGGCAAGCAGTTCTACCGTCAACTGATCGAACGTGTGCAGTCGCTGCCGGGTGTCGAGTCGGCTGCGGTGGCGAACTACATTCCTCTCAGTCTCAACTACAACAGCGGCAATGTCTTCGTCGAAGGAAAACCGGCTGAGCGTGGCGAAAACGTGCCTACCGTAATGGTTAGCAGTGCTGGATCAGGCTACTTCAGGACAATGGGCACGCCGATTCTGCAAGGGCGGGAGTTTACTGACCAGGACAATGAGAAGACTGAAAACGTTGCGGTCGTCAATGAGTACTTTGTCCAGCGTCTGATGCCCGAACTCCAAAACACGAGCGAAGCTATCGGCAAGCGGTTCAGTTTTCGAAGCGCTAATGGGCCATTCATCCGTATCGTCGGTGTGGCTAAAGCCGGCAAGTATTTCAACATTGCTGAAGATCCGCGTCCGTTCGCCTGGACGTCAATGATTCAGGATTACAGTTCGGGCGGCATTCTCGTGGTGCGTGCGAAAGGAAATCCGGAAGGGCTCATTGCACCAGTTCGCGGTCAGGTGCAGTCGCTCGATCCGAATCTGCCGCTCTTCGACGTCAAGACATTTACCGAGCATATAAAGTTCGCGTTGTTCCCGGCGAAAGTGGCGGCGACTGTGCTGGGCGTGTTTGGGCTCGTTGCTTTGATGCTCGCGGCGATCGGTGTTTATGGGATCACGTCGTATGCAGTCGCGCAACGGACGCACGAGATCGGCGTGCGACTCGCGCTTGGCGCGCAGTTGAGCGATGTGCTGAAACTCGTGCTCGGTCATGGGTTGAAGTTGACGATCATCGGCGCCGTGCTGGGATTGGTGGGCGCGTTTCTCGCTACCCGCGC
>Ga0105243_10002727_pt1 | contig 14680 bp, 15 predicted proteins | sample KBSM34metaG_FD_81525 | JGI IMG/M metagenome (GOLD analysis project Ga0105243, IMG submission 81525) | Miscanthus rhizosphere microbial communities from Kellogg Biological Station, Michigan, USA - KBS M3-4 metaG | ecosystem: Host-associated > Plants > Roots > Rhizosphere > Soil | place...
CACCCTTGGCTATGACCACAGGTCCTTGGCCCCTATTGATGGAGATGCCGCGATGAATGTGAATGTGATGCCGAAACTGCCGCTGCAATTGCAGGACCATGATGTGGCTTTCTCGTTCTGGTGCAAGGGCGCGCCCGAGGACAGGCGGGGTTTGTCGCCAGTGAGGCAATGTCGGGGCTGACGCGCACCGATGTGACGCTGACCAGCAAGGACGAAGGGGCGATGGCGACGCTTGACGGACAGGTGGGCGTCGCGCTGACACAAGGCGATACCGTTCTGTTGAGAGTCTCCGAACATCGGACGCTATTGATCCGGTTTCCCGAGAGCAGCTACTACGCCGTGCTACGGGAGAAACTGAAATGGGGAGATGGATAGCGCGAACGCCGGCAGTTAGGCTTTCACCCGTTCGATCAACGCAAGCATTTCCTGGTTGGTCACGAACTTAAATTCTCCGATGCAATCCGTTGGCCCCTTGTGACCCTTCTCTGCAGTTTCGAGGGCACGAAGTCCCCTCACATCAACGGGGCGGCTCTTGCGTTCCTTTAAGAGCGTACGCAACTTCTCGAGGACCGCGTTGGCCGGGTTGGCAGCCGTCTTAGTCGCCAGGTAGCGCAGAACGACCTCTGCGCACCAATCACCATCGCGTTTGGCCACGCCGACCAGTCCCTCGCTGGCCTTCCTTGCCCAACCGGCCAAAAACACCCCGTCCACAATTTTTCCGCTCGCTTCGTCATAGGCCTGGAACAAGGCGTCGTCCGGATCGTTGCTCGTTTTGTTGGGACAGGTCACATACACGCCCCCTTTATAAGGGAGGCCGACTGTCTCATCGACTTTGTCCCCGACGGCGAAAACCACCGAGTCGCATGGGAACTCATAGTAGTGCTTGAGTCCGACCGCGGCGGTATCTTCTCCTTTGGGTTCGAGCTTGTTGTCCTCCATTTCCAAGGCGCGAACCTGGTTGTGGCCGTCTACGAGGATGCGCTTCGGTGATGCGAGAAATCTGAATCCCATTTTCGTCTGGCTGACTGTGGGTTCACATTTCGTAAACTCTTCCAACAGTCCCTTCATGATCTCATCCGGATTCTGTCCGACTGCCACCAGGCGGTCCTTGATCCGGTCGAACTCCTTCTTGATGCCGTCCAGATCCATGTTCGCACAGATGGCGCGAATTTCCTTAGGGTTGTATTTCCGTTCCGCCGGACCTCGTCGCACGATAGCCGTGACGCGCTCAACTTTTTTATACCGGGTCAGCCAGTGGGCAATGTCGACCATGACGTCGCCGGCGCCGATGACGGCTACATGTTTGCCCATGTCAAAAGGACGATCGCCGAATCCAGGCAACCGGTTGAAGTGGTAGACGACGTCCTTGGCGTGATACACGCCCTTCGCCGAGTCACCCTCCACACCAATGGCTTTCGTTCCCTGTGCGCCGATCGAAAACACGATCGCGCTGGCTCCCAGCGCACGAACGTCCTCCACGGTCAAATCTTTGCCCTTGCCGATGGAGACGTTCCCAAAATAATGGACATGCGGTTGGCCGAGGAGTTCCCAGTATTGCTTTCTGAGTCCCCCCCGTAATTTGAGCTTGCTGGGGAAGATGCCATATTCAGCGAGCCCACCGAATTTGATATCGCGGTTGAGAATGATGACTTCGTGGCCCGCCTTCCCTAACGCGGCGGCCACGGCCATGCCGGCAGGGCCCGCACCGGCCACAATCACCACATGCTTCTGTTGTGCGCTCATTCGTTTCCTGATTCCGGAGTGGAAAGTGACTAGAACCCCAACAGTTCCGCGGACTTTAGCATAGCCGTTTCAATACTGTCAAAACGAGAACTTCTGAGGTTTACCCTCCAGCACTTCCAACAGGACCGCCCGGTTCGGTCATTCGCCAAGGATCCAGCAATTCGTCAAGTTGTTTTTCCGGCAGCACTTTCTGTTCCTTCGCCACCTCCCGCACGGTCTTCCCTGACCGGTAGGCCTCCTTTGCCAGTTTGGCGGTGGCTTCATATCCGATTTCAGGGGCCAGCGCGGTGCACATGGCGAGACTCTCTTCGATGAGACTCTGGCAGCGTTCCTTGTTCGCCGTAATTCCCTCGATACACTTGGCAGCGAAATTGTCGGAGGCCGTTGCCAGTAGCTCGATCGATTGCAACAAGTTGTAGGCCATGACGGGAAGCATCACGATCAACTCAAAGTTCCCCGCTTGGCCGCCGATCGTCACCGTCACATCGTTCCCAATCACTTGCGCGCACACCATGGTCACCGACTCGGCAATGACGGGATTCACCTTCCCTGGCATGATGGACGATCCAGGTTGTGTCTCGGGCAGCTGAATCTCCCCAAGCCCGCATCGAGGACCGGACCCCAGCCACCGAATATCATTGGCGATTTTCATCAGACTGACGGCGAGGGTCCGTAACTCACCGCTCGCTTCAACCAGGGAATCCTGCGTTGACTGCGCTTCAAAATGGTTTGTCGCTTCTCTGAAGGAACAGCCGGTTTCCTGCGAGATCGCCGCCATCACCTTGGACGAAAACTCCGGATGGCAGTTCAAACCCGTGCCGACCGCGGTCCCGCCCAAGGCGACTTCGCTCAAGGCTTCCTGTGCCCGCTTCATCCGTGCGATGCCCAACTCGATTTGTCGGGCATAGCCGCTGAATTCCTGACCCAGGCGGACGGGTGTGGCATCTTGCAGGTGGGTGCGGCCGATTTTGACAATCGCATCGAACTCCTTGGCTTTCTTCGCAAGTGCCCGATGCAAACGGGTCAGGGCGGGAAGGAGGTGATGTTGGATTGTTTCCGACGCGGCAATATGGATGGCGGTGGGAATCACGTCATTGCTGGATTGGCCGAGATTGACGTGATCGTTTGGATGCACGAGCTTGCTGCCTCGGGCACCTCCCAACAATTCTGTGGCGCGGTTCGAGATGACTTCATTGGTGTTCATGTTCGTTGAGGTCCCCGAGCCGGTTTGGAACACATCGACGGGAAACTCCGCGTCAAGTTTCCCCTCCACGACTTCGGTTGCCGCCTGCTTGATGGCATCAGCCGGTTGCTGTGCCAATAACCCCAGAGACCGATTCACGGCGGCAGCGGCTCGCTTAATGAGACCCATGGCCCTGATCACGGACCGTGGCATACGCAGTGAACTGATCGGAAAGTTCTCGATCGCGCGCGCGGTCTGCACTCCATAGTAGGCGTTGGCCGGGACAGCCAACTCTCCCATCGTGTCGCGCTCAGTCCTGGTGCCGGCAGGCGCCGGGTGCTCCGGATGTGTCTTCATGCGGGCGGCTCCATGCGTGAAGGGCTATTCTTGTGCGGGCGTCATGATAAACTCAGGCCACCTGCTTCCACAAGGGTGAGAGTGATGGACGGCCCCCACCTCATCGTTGATGCCTGTCCCGGGTATAAAGGCGAGAAGACTCCCCGATCATTTACTCTCGAGGGCAAGACACTGCACGTGCAACACGTCGTGGATCGCTGGTACAGTGACACGCACAGCTATTTCCGAGTCACTGCGAGCGACGGTCAACGATACGTGTTGCGGCTGGACTTGGACGAGGACTGTTGGGAACTGATCATGCTCGAGCGCCGGTTAGACTAACGGGGGCGCCAGGATGCAAGAAGGCCCGCTTCGGCGGGCCTTCACGTGGGTCCGATGAGAGAGGTGATTAGGCGACTTTCACGTCGATCGCTTTCGGCTTCACTTTTTCCGACTTCGGCAGGTGGAGATTCAACACGCCATCTTTGTATTCGGCTTTGACAGAACTCTCATCGACCGATTCCGGCAGTGTGAAGCTCCGGACGAAGCTTCCGTAGGAGCGTTCTACGCGGTGGAACCTTTTACCCTTTTCCTCCTTCTCCTGGCGACGTTCTCCCTGGAGCGTGAGCACGCCGTTTTCAACGGTGACTTTGACGTCCTCTTTCCGCACTTCGGGCAGTTCCGCCTTGATGAGGTACTCCCCTTCTGTTTCGCTGATGTCAACTGTCGGCATCCAGTCGGCCACCGTGAGATTTTCCTTCCCGCTGTTGCGTAATGACGGACGCGAAAAGACGCGATTCAACCGTTCTGACATGTCTTCGAGTTCACGAAATGGATCCCAACGTACGAGTGTCATGATCAACCTCCTTCATAAAAAACGAGCTTTTTTTATTGTCTGTATTGACGCGGCGTCGAGAGCGCTCTTACGACTGGGAGGTAATCCTGTTCACCCGCAAGTCAAGGGGGAAGGGTTCAACACGCTAGCGCTGGTCGAGGGGAACATAGGGACAATCATGCTCGCCTGCATAAATCTGGTCGGGGCGAAAGAGTTTGTTTTCTCTGAGCTGTTCCAGCCAATGGGCAAGCCAGCCGGAGACTCGCGCCATAGCAAATATCGGTGTAAACAGATCCGTATCGATACCCATCTTCTCGTAGATAATCCCTGAGTAAAAATCTACATTGGGATGGACGGCTTTCCCCTTAAACAATTCGCCCGCTCTCCGTTCAACGCGCAGCGCGATGTCGTATAGCTGGGAAGTGCCGCAGGTTTGGAAGAGGGTTTCGCAAAGGCCCTGTAAGATTGTCGCGCGCGGGTCTTTCACTTTATAGACTCGGTGTCCAAAGCCCATAAGCTTACGCTTGTTGCGTAGCTGCTCTTCCACATAGGAGGCTGCCTGATCCGCCGTCCCGATCTTCTTCAGCATCTCCACGACTTCTTCGTTTGCGCCCCCGTGCAAGGGCCCTTTCAGCGCGCCGATCGACGAGGCGACGACCGTGTACGGGTCGGCCAACGTGGAGGCCGTCACGAGACCCGTAAAAGTTGAGGCATTCATCGTGTGCTCGGCGTGCAGGATGAGGCAATCGTCGAAAATGTCGACCCACAGTGGATGCGCCGTCGTTTCGGTGAGCATGTAGAAAAAGTTTTCACTGAAGCCCAGCTCGTCTCGCGGGGCGATAGTATCGTCCCCGCGGCGGAGCCTCGCCCAGGCTGCGACGATTGTGGGAAGTTTGGCGATTAACCGCACCGCCGACCAGTAATTGTTCTCCATATCTGTGACATTGCGGCCGGGATAGAACATCCCCAGCGCAGCCACTGCCGCTTGCAGGGCATCCATTGGATGGCCCTGCTCGGGGAGACATTTCATGAGATCTATGATCGAGTATTTGAGGCGCCGATGAAGAGCAATATCTTGTTCCCATCTTGCGAGTGCGGAGCGTGTTGGCAGATGGCCGAAGAGAAGTAGGTACGTGGTTTCCAGGTATGACGAGCGCTTGCACAGCTCTTCCACGCGGATGCCGCGATATTCAAGGACGCCACGTTCCCCGTCGACGTCGCTGACGGCAGATTTGGCGGCAGGAATTCCGGCAAGGCCCGGCATGAAATCATGCGGCATGAACAAACTCCCACCCTACTCTGCCTACTTCCCACGAGCGAAGCAAGCGTTTGGCGAGATCTCATCGCGATGTTGATCGCGACCTTGAAATGGTATGACTCGGTTGGCATACTGGCTTCGATGAGTTCGCCGCGCACCATCAAACGCAAACGCCTCCTGCCGTTTCCTATTGGCGCCAAACTGGTCGTCCGGATTGCCGTCCCCCTGTGGGCTTCAAACGCAGTGATCCCTTACAGTCGCCGGCTCCCGCGAAGCCGCCGGAAGCTAAGACGCTCAGTCATGGCGGACCTGGACCCGCTCGGTAGGCGTCGCCATCGCTTGGAGAACCGCATCGCACTCTCTGGAGAAGGATGAGGCGAGGACGGGCATGAAGGGGTTGTGTGGGGTGGCGGTCCTGCTCGCATTCGTCATTGGAGCGGGCCTGGCAGGGCATGCGGAGGAGGAGCTGCTCATCTTTGCCGTCGTCAGTGAAGTACCCAAGGACAAATCCCGCGTCGCGGTCAAAGCCTCTGTCAACGATGTCGCCACGGATACCAAGCTCATTGCGTCCGACGCCATTCTGAACAATCTGATCTGGAAAAAACTGGAGATCTGTCACGCGATGCGCGTGGAAGGGACGAAGACACCGGAGGGATATCGCGTCGTCACGGTGCGGATTATCGATGCGAGCATGCTTCCCATGTCGCTGCAGTCGTTTGCAGGAGATTGCTTGATCAAGAAGGCCATCGAGGTGGCACCGCTCGTTGATTGACATCAGCAGGCAGGGCTCTGAAGGCGGCTAGCCGCGGCACTCTGGGCAGGTCGTCGGCTCCGTGTCCGATTCGCACTCGCCCGACGTCAGCGGAAAGAGTTGTTGACAGTGAGTGCAGGAACGGATTTCGAAATAGGCGGTTCCATCCGGATCGATGTCCGTCGGGAGAAGCAGTTCGTAGGGGTCATACCCGATGGCCACACCGTCGCCAAATTTCACCACGGCAAGGCGATCGTTGAAGACCTCGAAGGTGGCTTCCTTTCCCTTGCGTTCGAGCACGTGGCCCATGACAAACACCGGTTGTCCCTTTCGCTTCGTGCGAAGATCGCGCAGAGAATGCTGCGTGGGGCTGGCACAAGCGAAGTGGCCGCTGGAACTTGTTCCTACCGTTGGCATCGTGGGCGTTGGGACGTCAGTGTGACCGATGGCAACGTGTACCATAGGAAAAAAAAAGACGTCAAGGCATCAATTCGAGGTGCAAAGGAGTCTGCATGTCTAAACTGACCATCTATCAGAAACCGACGTGTTCCACGTGCCGGCAGGCGGTGCAATTGCTCAAGGAGAGCGGCATGCCGTTCACCACTGTCAATTATTACGAAGAGCGGTTTACAAAATCGCGGCTGACAGCGCTGTTGAAGAAGGCCGGATTGTCGCCGCGCGACATCCTCAGATCAAAAGAAGATCTCTATAAGAAATTGGAGCTTGCGAAGACCACGCTGTCCGACGACGCCTTGATCGGCCTGATGGTGGAGCATCCGGATTTAATTCAACGTCCGATTGTCGAGAAGGGTGAAAAGGCTTGGCTGGCCAGGCCGGCTGATCGTGTGAAGGAGCTGTTGTGAGAGCTTTTAGGATTCGCTGCCGGTGCTGACAGGAGCCGGGTATCGAGACGACCGTCTCAATGATGCCGCCGCAACTGGCCCGCGCTTCACGACATTCCCGCCTCCCGCCTTGGCCTCGTACAGCGCACGATACGCCGCCTTGATCACCATGCTGAGTGTGGTTCCCTCCGTGGCGGAGTCCGCCACCCCGACACTGGCCGTCATCGAAAGTTCCTGGTCGTTCCGGCCCGGCGTAGCAGCGCCCCTGGTGTTGTCCCAGACCCGCTGGCCGTCGCGTAGATACAGAGCGGTCGACTCCAGACTCTTCCTGATGTGCTCCAACTCGACGAGTACTTCCACTGCCGACTGACGGGAAAACAGCAAGGTCAGTTCCTCTCCGCTCACGCGGAACACCCGGCCCGCTCGACAGCCAGCCTGGACTTTGGTCGCAGCCAACTTGAGGATTTGTTCAACGACGCGTTTACCGTGGGTCCCGGCATACGTTTTCAGCTGATCGATGGCCAATACCGCCATGGCAAACTGTCCGCCCAGTTGGGCCGTCGCTTCCTCGTACGCGATCCGCCCTGGGATGCCGGTCAGTGCATCGCGGTAGGTCTGCTGATAGGAGGCCTGCACAAGGGACAAGAACAAGATGAGCCCTGCGGTCGCGAAGAAGTTCGTCGGCCGCCATCCGAACTGCGTGCCATGGTACGCGAGAAATACAGCCGCCAATGCCCACGTCGCGCCTGCATCCATCGGATGCCGTCGCAGCACAAAGCGTATGAGGTGCATCAGGCCGGAGATGAGAAACACCAACAGGGCTGCTTGAGGAACCGGAGTCCAAGACGCCGACCAGGCGGGAAGGTAATCCGTTTGAAGCGCCAAGGCCATGTCCTGGTTGGTGGGGTCGCAGAGCCACAGCACGACGAAGGGCTGAACCAGAAATAGCAGCACGGGCACGGCTCCACGGAGGCTGCCAATCGCCTCTTCCTTAAGGATGGAGAACGCCAGGAAATTGAGCGGCAGGAGAAACGTCGTCGCAGCAAAGATCGTGTGCGAGACCGATGCGTAGTTAGTATCGAGTGGCCATGTGACCAGGGCTTGGCTGGCAAAGGTCAGGCTGAGAAGCGAAAGCAGCATTCGAGTGCTGGCAAAGTACCAGCCGAAGACGAGACCAAACGTCAATGCGAGGTAGGGTAGCGCTGCGACAGGACCCTGGCACCAGACAGGCAGCCCATGGGGACGTAGAAACCCAAGTGCTGCCACGAAGAGCAGCCCACCTGGAAACACAAACGTCAACAGCAGTTGTAGCAGGCGATACAGCATTCTCGCAGCTTAGAATCCTCCACGTGCGAGTTCTGTACCAAAAACGCATTGGGAGGTATTGCCTCAGTCTATGCGGATTGATCAGGAAGCTCGCCCGTTTCCAGTCCGCCGTTGCGCAGAACCTATGACGGCGCAGCCCTCGCAGTGCAGGTTTGTCATCGCGAGCGGTAACTTTTGAACAGATGCGGGCAGAGGTCGGATACTACTGCGGGTGTGGCGCGGGATCACCTGACATGCGCAACATCCCTTTCTCAGGGTCTACAGACACTCTCACCTTGCCATCCAGAATTTGTACAAGCAGATCACCGATCAATTCACGCCGCCATCCACGCAAGACCGGCAGGTCCGGGATTTTGTGCTTTTCCTTGGCTTCGACGAGAGCCTGAAGGTCACCACTCGTGGCCAACAGAGTGGGGGCGATTTCGGCATCGGCCGCGCGAGCCTTAAGGACCGCCTGAAGCAGCTCAACCAGTCCGATCGATTCCGGTTCAGGTTTGCGGTCCCGCGGCACCTGCGGCCACGCAGACGGCGGCAGCGCCAGAGATGCCGTGATGGTTGCGATCAGTTGCTCACCGTTGCGGTCAATTTCACCACCGTGCAATCCGCGGAGGCCGCGCAGTTCTTCCACAGTCGCTGGCGGATGCCGCGCGAGCTGCAACAAGACCTCATCGCGCATCACGCGCCCCCGCGGGACATTACGTCGCCGGGCTTCCGTTTCACGCCACGCAGCGAGATCCCGTAGAATGGCGGCGTGTTTTGGTTTGAGACTGTCCCATCCTCTGATTCGCTGGTAGCGGTCGAGAGGATCCTTGCTTTTTTCTGTCACGGCGGTTTCCAACCGTGAGAACTCCTCTCGGACCCATTCGGTGCGTCCGAGCGCATGCAGGCGCTTCTGCAGATGCGTATGGAGGGGGAGCAAGAACTGCACGTCTTCCGCCGCGTAAGCGATTTGATCGGTCGAGAGAGGACGAGCGCTCCAATTGGTAAATGTATGTGCTTTCGCGAGTTTGGTGCCATGGATCCGCTGCACCAGATTGGCATAAGCGACTTGGGCGCCGAATCCCAGCATGGCGGCGGCAATCTGGGTATCGAAAAACGGCTTGGGAATTTGGCCAGCGTGCAGCGCAAACAGATCGAGATCCTGGCGGCCTGCATGGACGATCTTTTCCACGTGCGGATCGCAGATCAATTCCCAAAACGGAGCCAGAGAGCCGTTGGCCTGGACGGCTGGAAAATCAATGACGGCCGAAATGTCCTGAGCGGCCACCTGAATGAGTTCCAGTTTTGGAATGAAGCTGTCTTCGCCGACGAATTCCGTATCCAGGCCCAACCGCCGGCTCGACCGTAATTGCCGACAAAGCGTCTCCAGCGCTGCGCCGTTGGTGATGTACTGTTCCTGCAAAGGAGTGGTCACAGGATGTTTACTCGGCTGGACTGAACGGACGATCGGGCGGCCGCATGGGCTCTGTATTGCTGAGGCTCAAGTATTCCTTCAAGAATTGATAGGCTTCGAGCATGCGCCGCAATTCTGGTTCGGAGCTGCGGTCCCCCTGATTGGCATCCGGATGAAGCAGCTTCGCCTTCTGTCTGAACGCGGCAGTCACATCGGCCAGGGAGCTGCCGAACTCGACCCCCATGATCGCATAGGCATCCACTGCATTATTAACGCTCCCGGCGCTCTGCGACAGGTCCCCCCCGCCCCCGCTGGCCGCCTTCAACATGTCGGCAAGGCTGATGCGCCGTCGGCGGCGCCTTGGCCGCTCACGGATCTCGCTGTCAAGATCGTCCCAACGGTCTTCGACGAATTCCAGTCTCGATTCCAGTCGCATGGCTCCGGACAAATCGCAGATTTGCTCGAGCTCTTCCTCAATCTGTAACAGGGACTTGATGATTTCGTCGAGTCCCTGCTCGACTCGAAAGTAGCTATCGACACGCTCCTCCATCATCGTGTCGACGGCGACTTCCATGCTGTCTTCAGTCTTCGAGCGCAGGGACCCGATTCGTTTGTGCATGCCGCTTCGGAACTTCATGTACTTGCTGGAGGAAAAGGGCATCGACGTCTGCACTCCCGGGGCTCGCGGCATTGTAGCATAGGCCCACAGTAGCGCTGAAGGGTGCGGTGATGCGAAAGCAAGTGGCGATCGAGGCGGCAGTTGGGATTATCCGGTCGGGCGTTCCTCGGACAGTTTCAACCGCCGGCGGGCAGCGCCGCTGGTGTGTGCAGCTGCTGCGACGGCCCGTGATACCCGCGGCACCACGTCCTTGTCGAAGATGCTGGGAATGATGTAATCCTCGCTCAGCGCGGCCCGGGGAATCGTTTCCGCCAATGCGCGCGCGGCTGCGAGTTTCATCGATTCGTTGATTTCAATCGCCTGCACGTCGAGCGCCCCGCGGAAGATGCCGGGAAATGCCAACGCGTTGTTGATCTGGTTAGGGAAGTCCGAGCGTCCCGTGGCAAAGATCCGGCAGTGTGAAAGCGCCAGTTCGGGAGAAACCTCTGGGTCCGGATTCGCCATGGCAAAAACAATGCGGTCAGGAGCCATGAGATCCAAATCCTCGGCGCTGAGGAGATTCCCGACCGACAGCCCGATGAACACGTCGGCATGCTTTAACGCGTCACGCAACGTCCCGTGTGGTTGATGCGGCGTCAGACAGGCCGAGAGGTCGGTCCGACACGCACGAAGATGGGCGGGGTCGCCTTGGAGGATGATGCCTTCTTTGTCGCAGCCGATCAAATGCGAGACGCCGGCGGCCAACAGGATGCGGCAACATGCGGTACCGGCTGCCCCGAGTCCGTTGACGACGACGCGGACCTGATCCATCGGTTTATTGATCACCGTCAACGCATTCGTTAAGGCCGCCAGCAGGACCACGGCAGTGCCGTGCTGGTCGTCGTGCATGACCGGAACATCAAGTGAAGCCTTCAGGCGGCGTTCGATATCAAAACAGCGGGGGGCACCAATATCTTCGAGATTGATCGCACCGAACCCCGGTGCAATCGCCTGCACGGTACGAACGATTTCGTCGGGGTCTTGAGTGGCGAGACAGATGGGCCACGCGTCGATCCCCGCCAATTCTCTGAACAGCATCGCTTTTCCTTCCATGACGGGCAATGCCGCCTCTGGGCCCAGATTCCCCAATCCCAGCACGGCTGAACCGTCGGTGATGACCGCGACGCTGTTGCTCTTCGTCGTAAAGGCGAACGCTTTGCTTTTGTCGCTGGCGATGGCCTGAGCGACACGTCCAACCCCGGGCGTATATACCATTGAGAGGATGTTGCGTGTGGTCAGCGGGAGTTTGCTTCTGACTTGGATCTTGCCCCCAAGATGCAACAGGAAGATGCGATCTGACGCGGAAAGGACGGTGACATCGGGAATGTCGTTGAGCCGTGCCAACACCCGCTCGCCATGCGCTTCATCGCGCACGTCGAAGGTGACGTCTCTCACCATGTGCTCTGCGGTGGCCGACGCCAGGTCGACGGCGCCGAGGTTGGCCCCTTCTTCCGCGAGCGCCGAAGCGACCTTCGCAAACATCCCTGGTTTATTCGCGAGTTCAAGCCGAACCGTGAGGCGATAGTTTGAGTATGGACCGATGTCGTTCATGTCGCCAGCTCCGAAGGCGCTCTCATAACCATATCATACAGTTGAAGGGAGGACGTCCGTCTGGGGCCTCAGAGGACGAGCCAATTTGACAATCGAAACGGGAATTAGGTACGTTCTCGGCGTTTGCCTGATTGTCAGGTAAATAACCTATTTACTTATTCCAAGGGGGAAGACATATGACGCGCGTGTTCATTACAGTCATGGCAGTGGCAGTGGCGGTTTCGTTTAGCGCTCCTTCATTCGCCGGTGAGGAGAAGAAGGATAAGAAGGATGAGAAGAAGGGCGGCCAGGTCCTTGTGTACGGCGATGAGACGAAGGACAAGAAGGATGAGAAAAAGCCCGGCCAAATGGACGAGCCGAAGGAACAAAAGAAGGACGAGAAGGGCAAGTAAGCATCCCTGGCGTCTGGGAGAATCCATGAAAGGTCTACGACATGGGTCGTAGACCTTTTTTGTTTCGTGGAAGGCCGCATTGACCCGTTTCGGAGCAGGGTGCTACCGTGACTCATGTCTTCGACCTTCACGTCTTCCCGTCAGCCTAATCGCCTGATTCACGAGACCAGCCCCTATCTCCTCCAGCACGCCCACAATCCAGTCGAGTGGTATCCCTGGGGGCCAGAAGCGCTAGCGGCGGCCAAACAAAGAAACTGCCCGATCCTCTTGTCCATTGGCTATTCCGCCTGCCACTGGTGCCATGTCATGGAGCGCGAATCGTTTGAAAACGAAGCGATCGCGGCCTTGATGAATCGGTGGTTCGTCTGCGTCAAGGTCGATCGGGAGGAACGTCCGGATCTCGATGAGATCTACATGGCCGCCACTGTGGCCATGAACCAAGGGCAAGGGGGCTGGCCGATGACGGTCTTTCTCACACCGGAACAACAGCCATTTTTCGCCGGCACGTATTTTCCTCCCGAAGGTCGCTGGGGCCGTCCGGGGTTTCCGGATCTCCTGAAAAAAATTGCCGACGCGTGGAACCGAGATGCCAATGGGCTGCGGCATCAGGCGCAGGATCTCACGGCTCGGCTACAGCGTGAATGGCAGAGGCCGGCGCCGGTATCGGTCGGTGAGCAGGTCTTGGACACTGTGATTTCTGAGTATCGACAGGATTTCGACCCCCGCTTCGGGGGCTTCGGTACCGCGCCAAAATTTCCTCCCGCCGCGGGTCTCTCTCTCCTCCTACGATGCTTCCGGCGCACCGGCGATCCCATCGCGTTGCAAATGGTCAAAACCACTCTGAACGCCATGGCGGAGGGTGGCATCTACGATCACATCGGCGGCGGCTTCGCGCGGTACTCGACGGACGAGCGATGGCTCGTGCCTCACTTCGAAAAAATGCTCTATGACAATGCCTTGCTTGCGAGAACCTATCTCGAAGCGTTTCAAGTGACCGGCGAGGCGGCCTACCGGGATGTCGTGATTGACGTGCTCGATTACATACGAGGCGAGATGACGGATCCGCTGGGAGGGTTTTATAGCGCCACCGATGCGGATTCCGAAGGCGAGGAAGGGAAGTTTTTTGTCTGGACGCCCGGAGAGGTCGCACGAGCTCTCGGCAACGAGGAGGACGCCCGCCGGATTTGCGCCTGCTACGACATTTCGGCCCAAGGAAATTGGGAGCACAAAAGCATTCCCAACCGACTGCGACCGTTCGACGCCGTGTGCCGGGAGCTGAATATAACCGCGGATGAGCTCAAGGACACGATACGTCGTGTGCGGCCTCTCCTGTACGAGGCTCGCAAACAACGGGTGCCGCCGGGCCTCGACGATAAGATCATTACAGCGTGGAACGGCATGATGATCTCGGCCATGGCGGAAGCCGCTCGCGTCTTGGACCGGTCCGATTATCTGGATGCGGCACAGACGGCTGCAGATTTCCTGTTGCGTGCGCACCGGAAGGACGATGATCGCCTGTATCGAACGTCCCGCAATGGGCGCGCGCATCTCGAGGCCGTGCTGGAAGACTACGCGTTTCTCGGGGAAGGCTTGGTTCATCTCTATGAAGCCGGCGGAGACGACCGGTATCTTGATGCGGCCCGCCACTTCGCGGAACGCCTGATCCGCTCCTTTCAGGATGCCGAGCAAGGAGGGTTTTTTACAACGGCCAAGGAGCATGAGATGCTCATTGTCCGCGGGCGTGAAGGCGCCGATGGAGCGACGCCAAGCGGGAACGCCGTCGCGGCGATGCTCCTGGCTCGGTTGTCATTTCACCTGGATCGCGCCGATTTTCGCGAGGTGGCCATCGGAGCGATCCGGGCCTACGGCAGGCACCTGACCCGATACCCGCGCGGGTTCGCCAAGAGCCTGGCCGTCGTCGACTTTCTCACCGAAGGTCCCATCGAATTGGCACTGGTCGGAGAACAGAATGATCCTAACTTTTCGGCCATCCAAGGCGCGATGCGAACGGCGTACCTCCCAAACCGCATTATCGCCGTCACTCATCGTTCGGATGGAGGGTCCGCTCATCCGCTACTTGCCGGGAAACAGACAGTGGGGGGGCGGTCGGCGCTCTATGTGTGCCGGAACTTCTCGTGCCAACAACCGTTGACCGATGCCGTGGCCGTCGCTGAAGCGCTACGTGAATCCTCCACGCGGTCTTCCCGGACGGTCGCTGGGCTGAAACTGCAGGGACGGCTGCTTGACGGCCGTGCTTCCGTAGAAGGCACGGCGCGATATGCCGCGCGTGTTGTCAATGTCCCGCGCCCTGACCGACGTTTCGAAAATGGCTTTAGGCGGTTTGGCAAGACGGCTCTCACGGGATCTCGACTCGGATTCGGTGGGTATCGAATCGACGGCACTGATCCAGAG
>Ga0105243_10002729_pt1 | contig 14678 bp, 13 predicted proteins | sample KBSM34metaG_FD_81525 | JGI IMG/M metagenome (GOLD analysis project Ga0105243, IMG submission 81525) | Miscanthus rhizosphere microbial communities from Kellogg Biological Station, Michigan, USA - KBS M3-4 metaG | ecosystem: Host-associated > Plants > Roots > Rhizosphere > Soil | place...
GGCGAGGAGATGCTGGTTGAGCGTGGTCATCAGCTCGCCCTTGGTGGTGCCGCGCCGCTCGATGCCGAGGTCGTCGAGGATGGTCCCCACCAGCTCCACGTCCGAGAGGTGCGGGTTGAGGACCAGCGCGCTCTGCACCTCGCCGGGCAGCTCGCGGAGGAGCGCCCGGCAGAGCGTGGTCTTCCCCGTCCCCACGTCGCCGATGAGGGCCATGAGCCCTTTCTGGCTGGTGATCCCGTAGAGAAGGGTGGTGAGGATCTCGTGGTGGCTCTTCGAGCGAAGCAAGAACCGCGGGTCGGGCGTGAGAACGAACGGCGAGTCGTCGAGGCTGAAGAATGCCTCGTACATGGCGCTACCTCCCCGCCGTCTTGCCGGCGGAGATCACGGAGGGGGTGATGACGATCACGAGCTCCTCGCCGTCGGACGCGACCTCGCGCGACTTGAACAGCCAGCCCACGATGGGGATCTTGCTCAGCAGCGGCACCCCGCGAGTGGTCCGGGCCGAGTTGTCGAGCGTGACGCCGCCGATCACGAGCTTCTCGCCCTCGGTCACGACCACTTCGGTCTCGCTATGCCGCTTGAAGATTGGCGGATTCCCTGTGCCTCCGACGGCCCGGGTGAAGTCCGGCTCGTCGTTCTCCACGCGGATCTTCATGCGGATCCTGGTCACCCCGTTCTCGTAGATCACGTTGGGAGTGACCCGCAACCGCAGCACCGCCTCCTTGAATTGCACGTTGGAGACATCCGCGGTGGGGGTGCTCGTGAAGGGCACCTCGAAGCCTCGAGAGATCTCGGCGGTGGCGTTCTCCACCGTGACGACCTTGGGCTCCGAGATCTTCCGGGCCTTCCCCTGCACCTCGAGGGCCTGGATGGCGAGGCTGACGTTGTAGTTCGCGCCCACCAGCCCGAAGAGCACGCCCATGGCGGGGCTGGAAATCGTGGGCAGGAACGAGGTGGGCAAGTTGACGAGGTTCTGGCCGATGGGCAGCCCGGTGGAGGGCGACACCGGCAGGAGATCGGAGCCGGTGAAGTTGGTGTTCGGCGAGAAGGGTCCGCCCACCACGCCGGTGCCTCCGGTGCCGCTGCGAGGGGTGGCGAACCCGGAGCCCACCACCGCCGGGCCGCGGCCTTCGGCCGTCTTCCCGATGACCGCGCCGCCCCACTGCACGCCGATCTGTTCCAGCGCGTTCTGGGTGGTGATGACCATGGTGGCGGCGATCTGCACCTGGGGCAGCGGGATATCGAGCTGCTCCTTGATGAGCCTCTCGATCCGCTCGAGGTCGTTCGCGTAGTAGCGGATGAACACCGAATTGGTGGGCTTGTAGGCCCGCACGGTGAGCCCCTGCGCCAGGGCCTCCGCGGGGAGCGAGACCACCGCGGGGGAAAAGGGCGAGCTCGGAGGAGGGAGGGGAGTGGACGGTATGTTGATCGGGGGCGGGGGCAGATAGGCGCTGGGAATGGGCGCCTGCGGCGGCTGCGCGCCCTCGGGCGGCAGGCCGAGGATACCCTGGATGGTCTTGGCCACCTCCTCCGCGTTGGCGTAGGACAGGCGAATGGTCTTTTCCCTGACCGCGCCGCGCGCCTTCACTTTCTCGAAGTCGTCCCGGTCGCGTTCGGCCTCCACCTGCTTCTTGGCCGCGGTCGCCTCCTGCTCGCCCCGCTTCGCCGCCGCGTCCCGCCGCGCGTTGTCCTCCTCGCGGAGACGGGTGAAGCTCGACACGCGCAGCACGCCGGCGACCTCCACGCACTGGAGATAGGCGGCGTCGATCACCGACTGGAAGATGTCGCGCGCGGGTACCTGGTAGAAGTCGAACGTGATCGTGCCCTTCACCTCGTCGGTGACGATCATGTTGATGCGGTACTGCTGGGCGAGCAGGCGCAGCGTGGTCTGGACATTGGCATCGCGCAGGCTGAGCGTGATGCGCTCGGCCGGCAGCCGGTCCGCGCACGGCCCCTGCGCGAGCGCGGCGGCGGGCAGCGCGAGCAGGGCGACAACGAAGGGTCCCACGAGTCGACGGATGCGCACCGGCATGGCGTCCCTCACCTCCTCGGCCCGCCCGGGGGGCCATCTGACAGTCCGGGAAGGGTCACCCGTCGGGTGCCGCCGCCCGGTTCGCGAAAGACGACCGCGTCCTCGGCGATCCGCTCCACGCGGTGCCCCAGGACCATGTCGCCGGTCTTGACGATCTGATTGTTCACGATGGCGAGAAAGCCGCCCGGAAACGCCACCACGCCCTTGAGCTCGAGCCCGACCTGGCCCGGCTCGGCTCCCGGTCCCGCGGCGGGGCGCGGGGGCGCGACGCCGGCGCCCGACGGCGTGGGACGCCGCATCGCGGTGGTGGTGGCGAAGGGATCACGCGCATCGCTTCCCACCTCCGCGGGCGCGGCCGGCAGCGGCAGCGCCAGCGAGGGAGCGGCGGGGCCCCCCGCCCGCCCGCCACTGGCCGCCATCGCGCGCTCGAACACCTTGCGCGCGTCCGGGGTCAGCTCGAGCGCGGTCATCTTGAAGCGCGCCTCGATGTCGTCCGCGCGCGACCCGCCCGCGCGGCCCGCGTCCTTGACCGCGGTCACGGTCACGTCCTCGAGAATGCCCTTCTCCGCCTCGACGCGTCCGGCGAGATCGCGCAGCTCGCGGTAGGGCCCCACGATCTGGATGGTGTGCCACGACTTGTTGAACTGGGCGGTGGTGGACCGCTCGAGGGGGCCGATGCCGATGACCTTGGTCCGCTTCTCGCGCGCGAGGTCGGCCAGCCGGGTGAGAAACGCGGCCGGGTCGCCGCCCGCCGACGTCCACTGCATTTCCTGGAGCAGGCCCACGTTGGCGCGCATGAAGGCGACGATCTCCTCCTCCTTCGACCGGATCTCGTTGGCGAGGAGCACGCGCTCGGTGGTCGCGCGCTGGCCGCGGCTGACCAGCGCCCGCCACTGGGTCAGCGCCACCCCGATGAGGAGCACGAGGACGACCGCCGCCCCCACCCAGGCCAGCGCCAGCGGGCGGCCTCTCACTGGGCGCGCTCCGAGAGGAGGATGGTGATGTTGAGGTACTGCGCCTCGTCTTCCCCGCCCGTGCCGCCGGGCGGCTTGATGTCCCAGCTCTTGAGCTGGAAGCGCTTGTTCACGGCGGGGTCACGCATGAGCCCGGCCATGAACTGGGCCACCTCCAGAAGTGGCGGGCTGCCCGAGCGCACCGGCGTCACCGACTCGATGCGCAGGATGCCCTCGGCCTTCGCATCCGCGGCCGGCGGCGGCTGACCGGGCGCCGCCGCCGACGCGGGACGTGACGCCTCCACCGACTGCAGGCGCATGGACGTGGGGATGTGCTGGCTGAAGGCCCCCAGCAGCTCGGCCCAGCGCACCTGGCGCCGCGCTTCCAGGGTGAGCGCCTGCATGTTGGTCCGGAGGACATTGAGGTCGCCATCCGATGCCGCCAGGTCCCGCTGGAGCTGCGGAATGGCATTCAGATCCGACGACAGGCGCCAGTAGGTGGGCAGGATCCCCGCCACCATGATGAGCACGAGAACGAAGACCCCGGCGAGGATGAACGCCGTCAGGCGGCGCGAGCCGCGATTCCCCACGAACCATTCCTGCCAGGTGAGAGAGAGCTGGCCGGGATGGATGAGGTCGATGCTGAAGCGGCGGCTCACAGTCCCCTCAACGCGAGCCCGAAGGCCTGGAGATACTGCGGTCCCGTGTCACCCGACTCCGGCGCCGGCACCGCCTGCTTGATCCTCACTTCCACCGACCGGAACGGGTCCATGATCTCGAGCGGCGCGGGGATCCCGATTCGCTGCGACAGCCAGCGGCCGAGGACGGGGAGCTCGGTCCAGCCCCCGATGGCGTAACGGGGCAGGCTCTCGCGGTCGTACTCGGTGCGATAGAACGTCAGCGAGAGACGGATGTCCTCGGCAATGCGATCGACGAGATCGCGGCAGGCAAACTGCGTGCGCTCCTGCTCGGCGGCGGTCATCGCCCGCGCCATGGCCTCCGGGGAATAGGAGGCCCCGGTGGACGGGCCGCGCAGCTGCTCGAAGAAGGACTCCGCGCCGATATCGAGGTAGCGCGAGACCACCGGGCCCCGCTCGCTGAAGAGGCACAGTGAGGACGAGCGGCGCCCGACATTGAGCAGGACCAGCATCTCGCCCGCCTCGAGCTGGGTGATGTACAGCGCCGCGTTCAGGAGCGCGAGGGGCTCCACATCGAGCGTCTGGAGGCTCACGCCCGCCTGCTGGAGCAGCCGGGTGCGCTCGTCAACGAGGATCCGCGGCACGCAGATGGCGAGAATCTCGGACGTGATGCCGTCCTTGCCGCGACGGAGCACCTGGGCGTCCATCACGGACTCGCCGGGGGGGAGCAGGCCGAGCTCCCGGTGCTGGATCTCCAGCGCGGGGATGATGCGCGCGGGCGCCACCGGCGGCAGCGACACCTGACGGATGACCACCTCGGGACCGCCCACGGCCGCAATCACCGGCTGACCGTCTGCCCCCGCGGCGGCGAGCGCGGCATGGATGGCCTGGACGAGCTGTCGCGAGTCGGGCGCGCCCTCCAGGCGGGTCACCCCCCGTCCCACCACGACCTCCTGGGAGCCCCGGCGCTCCAGCGCCACCGCCTTGATGGACCCCCGCCCGACGTCCAGGCCCACCACCCGCTGCCGGCGCAGGAAGTTGAGGTTCATAGGCTCCCGGGACAGAGGTTCGGCGTCGGCAAAGACAGTGGTACCAAGGTGATCGATGATATCAACGTAAACTGCGGACTCCCAAGCAATAAACGGCGGCGAGGGGGTCCTGCGCGGCTAGTAGCCGCAGACGCCGGTGGGCGTGGTCGGCAGGGTCGCCGAGGGCGCGATGGGCCGGCACTCCAGCCACAGGCGGGGCACGCTTTCTACCCGCCAGCGCTTCGGCGCCTGACCGTTGGGCGAGGGGGCGAGGGCGAGGAACTCCTCGGGCAGCCCGCGCGCGTCATGGGCCAGGGGCGGGACCGCGTTCAACGACGAGCCGTTCAATGGCGCCTGGTAGACCTCGGGGACGTTCGTGGTCCCGCCCGGGCAGGCCCCGCCCCCACCGAAGCAGAAGCGGCTGGCCGCCACGCCACCCACGATACGCGTGGGGGTCGCCGGCACCACCGAGCGCGAGATGAAGTCCGTCCCCGCGTAGAGCATCGCCATCACGCGCGAGACAACATTGCCCGTTGTCGCGGCGACAATGACATTGCCGGGCGTGAGGAGCGCCATGAGGTCATTGGTGGGAAACTTCTCGTTCCCGGCGGTGCAGTCCGTGTTGGTGACGTCGCAGAGGCTCGTCACCGTCTCCTCGATCGACACCGAGTTGACGTTGTAGACGATAGCCACCCCGGTGTAGCAGATCTGCGTCCCCGGACACGTCGTGTCCGGCCGGGAGAAGACCCCCCGATCGATTCGCCAGCCGCTCGCGCTTGTGTTGTAGACCAGGAGCGGGTCGGCCGCGGTCGCAGGCGTGTTGCAGGGGTCGCCGGCGGTGGACACGCCGAAGGTGAGGATCCCCGAATTGCGGGTCCAGCAGATCCGCCCCAGTCGCGCGGCTCCATTCTTGTTCGTGAAGCCTATGATCGGGCTACACGCCGGATTGAAGCAGTTGGAGGTGCTCGAGGTAAGACCACCGACGGCTCCGGGCATGTTGTTCGCCGACAGCATGGCCGTCATGTTTGCCGCGCGCGTCGAGAAATAGCTCTGGAGCCCGGCCGCGTAAGTGGCGCCAGCAATGCGCACCGGGCTCGTCAGGGTGGGGAACGGCGAGACCGGGTTCTCGGGATACGCACGACCGATGGCCCCCATGTCGACGGTCGGAAGCTGCGAGGGCGTCGCGACCGCATAGCTGTCGGTGCAGCCGCTGGTCTGGCAGCCATCGGCGACGAAGATGGCGTCGAGCGGCCCCTTGCCCGCGAGGGAGCCCGGCGTGCTGCCGCCGGTGGCATAGGCGGCGCCGGCGGCGGCGCCGATGGCGGCCCCGCCCGCGAGTTTGACCGCCGCGATGCCCGTCGGGCGCGCCACCTGGACCCCGGCCCCCAGTGAGTACACGTTCGGAACGGCGCACGGCACCGCGGTGGGCGCGCACACCGCCTGCTGCGCGGGCAGACGCCGCAGGATCTCGGCGTCGACGGTGAGATTGCTCAGATTGTTTCGGAATCCGACCCCGACTCCCCCGTTCCAGTCGACGGCGGGCAGGGCCCCCACCGGACTTCCGAGTATCTGCGCCGAGCCGGCGATGAGGACATTGCCGTTCACCGGCTGGAACGCGGAGGGCGTGCCGGCTACCACGCCATTGGCGAGCACGGACGGGGCATAGGCCCGGGCCAGCACCTGGATCGTCTTCACCGCGGCATAGCCGGCGGGCGCGGGCGCGGTGGCGCCCCCCGCCGGGCTGTCCGTCACCGTTCCCGTGCTCCGGACGAAGACGAGGTTGGTGCACACGTTCGCCGCGTTGCGGAAGCAGTTGAGCCCAACGGGATAGGGGCTGGTCGCGTTCGCCTCTGCCACCGTGACCAGCATGATCTCGACGGTGTAGGTGCCGCCGCCGGGAAAGCTGGTGTTGGCGAGGGTCATCGGCCGATACACCCCGGTGGCGCAGGAGGGCGAGCAGATGGGCGCGTTCACGCCGTCATTGTCGGCCCAGCTCTCGCTGCCCGCGGCATCGGCGACGAAGCCGTCCTGCAGCTCGCGGAGGGCCCGCTCGATCCCCGCCTGCGCCACCTCGAAGGCGCGGGCGTCGGCGGCGCTGGACAGCGACATGCGGTTCTCGATGGCTCCCAGCTCGAAGAGGGCGAGGCCCAGCAGCGTCATCACGAAGACGAGGACGATGCTGATCAGGATGACGCTGCCGCGCTCACCGGCGAGAGAACGCGAGGAAGGCGCGGGGCGCGTCATCAGTTCCTCAGCGTGGTGGTGAAGCCGAAGCGCATGCCTGTGTAGCTGGCCGGATTGAGGTTGTACATGACGCCGTCGTAGAGGTCGAAGCGCACGTCGAGCGCGCGGCCCGCGATGGCGGAGCCGTTCATGGAGGACACGGTGAGGAAGGTGGTGCTGGCGACGCGGAGCTGGGTGCCGAGCTTGCGCGCGGACTCATTCATTGCCTGCGCCTGCGCGGTGAGGCTCTGAGCCGAGCCGACATCGCAGGCGAATCCGCCGCTGAAGAGCGGGATCCCCGAGTTGAGCGAGCACACGTAGAGCTGCGGAAAGGAATCACCCACCTTCTGGTCCTGGTGCAGGCACCAGACGCCTCCGTCGGGGAGGTTGTAGCGAACGGAGGCGGTGGCGGTGCCGGATCCGCACCCGGTGACGTTGAAATCCACCGCGCGCTGGAGGCGGCGCTGGAGATCCTCCTGGATCATGGTGCCCTGCCGCTGCGCGTAGGCCTGCGCGCTGCCGTAGTCGAAGGCGCGCTGGGTCGAGACGTAGAGCGAGCCGACGGCGACGGCCACGATGGTGAAGATGGCGGTGGCCACGAGCAGCTCGACCAAGGTCACGCCTCGCCGGTCGCGGTAGAGCCGCGAGAACCGTGTGGTCACTTGAGCACCATGACCGAGCGCAGCACCACCGGCGAGGCCGACACGTCGGCGCCCTTCACTCCCTGGGTCGCGCGCACGGTGACGGTGATGAGCTTGGCCTCGATCGGCGTGGGCGGCGAGCAGGCGGGCAGGTAATTGTCGGCGCACACGGAGGTGATGACGATGGTCCGCTCATAGCCGGGGTGAATGCCTGCATAGGGCGCCGCGGTGAACGTCAGCTCCTCGCGCGGATCGGCGCCGGCGGTGGGGCCGAAGCCCGAGGCCCGCACCTGTTCCACCGCCTGCCGGGCCAGCGCGGCCGCGATGCGGTTGTCCCCTTCGCCCACGATGAAGGCCTGGCCGGTTCCGAACATGACCGCGACGCCCGCCGAGGCGATGCCGAGGAGCAATGCCGCGATCAGCACTTCGAGAATCGAAACGCCTCGCTGGTCCTTCAGGGTGATTCGCAGTGCTCGGGCGGGAGACCCCATGGGCGACGCTGACCTCTCTAGACAGTGTAGCAAACGGGGTGCCGGGAAGCACAATGGGCGCCGGGGGTGTCCCGGCGCCCATTCGGCTCAGAATGTGCTGATATAGCAGCTACTTGGAGCCGGCGCCTCTCCGTCGGGTAGCCAGCCCGGCGGCGGCAAGCCCCGCACCCAGGAGGAGAAGGCTACCAGGTACGGGGACCGCCTGGTCAGGGCCCAGGGGACGCTCGGCGCCGAGGGTGACGTTATCGAAGCCGATCTGGTTGGCCGTCCCCGAGAAGTCCACGGAATGGGCGATCCCGTCAAACGCCACCCCGAAGGGCAGGAAAGGGCTGAACTGGCCGGTGGGATCCATCGCTCCCGAAGCCGGCGTGAGGGGCAGAGCCAGCTCGGCCAGGATGGTGCCCGTCCCATCCAGGTCGCTCCAGACTCGAACCACCCCGGGGGCGACGATCGCCGAGTAGTAGAACGAGAACCCGGTGTCGAACCCCGCCGCGACGTTCATGGTCGTCGCGCTGGCGCCGAGGAAGGTGATCGCCGTCGAGGGCGAGGGCTCGCCGCCGAAATTGCCCGACCCGCCCGCATCGCTATCGATGAACGCGACGGCATTGCTGAAGTTGATTCCGAAATCGGTGCCCGGACCGCTGCCAAGGCTTCCCGTCCCGCCATTGTAGAACTGGTCCACGCTTTCAAAATCCGCCAGGCCCTCGAAGGTCAGGACGACCGGGACCGCGAAGGCCGGACTCGAGCTGCCTGCCACCAGCAAGGCGAGGCCGAGGGCCCCGCCGAAGATTACCTTCAAGCTTTTCATGTGTGCGCTCCTCCCACGGATGTACGTCTGATCAGGAAGAGAGCAAGTCGTGTGCCACCCATGATTCGCACGTGGTTTCAGGCACCTCGACCCGTGAGCAACGGATGCATAGTTCCCTCTGTCAAACGGCCGACCGAACGCTCGAGTTTCTATCTCTCTGATTGGAGGGACGGAAGAATCTTGAGGCAGGTTACTCTAACTAATCCAGCTACTTACGCTCACGAGAGCGTCGAGTTCCTTTCCACGCAGAAAGTCCGCGGTCGCTAGAAACCCGTATCGAACTTCCGGTCCATCCAGAGGGTGACGTCGAAGAGCCGGGTGTCCCCGTAGAGAACGACGGGATGCTTCCACTGCATGGCCACCTGGATGGCGTACGAAGCCGGCGTCACCGCGAGCGTCTGCTCCTCCACCGGGAGCTGGAGTCGCCGCGACTCACGCACGATCAACGCGCGCACGTCGTTCGCAAGCTCCGGCGTGGCGGCGGTCGTGCCTCCCACGGATACGCCGACCTTGCGCTTGTTGACGGCGTCCACCACGAGCTGGCCCACCAAGCCGGAGGTGTTGAAGTAGTCGAACGCGATCATTGCCGCGTTGTAGCCGGCCCACCCGAAGACCGCGACGAAGACCACCACGCGGACGAAGGTCGCAAATCGCATGCGCCCACTGTAGCGCGGTCCCCGCGCTGGCTCCAAGATCCGTGCTTCCTTGGGAGGCCTCCGGCCGCGTGCTAGTCTGAGCCCGGTGAGATTCCTCGCCCCGGCCGCGCGGCACCTTCTCGCGGGTGGCCTCTTGGGCCTGGTGGTCGCGCTGGCTTCCTGGGCGCACCCCCTGGGCTACTACAACCCCCTGAGCTACTACTTCAGCGTGGCCGAACTCAAGGCGCTCGACAGCCAGTTCGACCTCCGCAGGCCGCTCCCCGCCTCCTCCCCCATCGTGATCGTGGCGGTGGACGAAGACTCCTTCGACGCGCTCGACTTGCGCTGGCCGTGGCCTCGGGAGCGACACGCCGAGTTCATCGATATCGTCAACCGAGGCCGGCCGGCCGCCATCGGACTCGATATCCTCTTCGCGGAGCGGTCACTACATGGGCAGAAGAGCAAAGATGACGCCGATGAGCAGAAGAGCAAAGATGACGCCGATGAGCAGAAGAGCGAAGATGACGCCGCGCTGGCCGCCGCCATCGCTCGCGCGAGAAGCATCGTCCTCGCCGCCGCCTTCGAGAAGTTCAGCGATACCGTGACGCCCGAAGGTGTCGGCTTCAAGAAGGAAGTTTTGAACCCGCCGCTCCCGATCCTGCGCGAGGAGACGGCGGACTGCGTATCGCCTGCTCCTCGGCGGTCGGGAGGTTCGAAGGGGACACCTCTCAGCCCCTGCGGCTTCGGGTTTGCCAACTTCGAGCATGATGCCGATGCTGCCGTACGACGGGCCATGCTGCTCCGACCTACCGAGCACTGGGTGCTACCGAGCTTCAGCCTGCTCCTCCTGGAGCAAGCCATCCGAGGAGGTCACCTCCGGCCCCCCCCGCTACCCACTGGCGAATTTCTCATCAACTATCGTGGCGGGCCCCGGAGCTTTCCGACGTACTCCTTCCACCGCGTGTTGTCCAAAGAGATCGCACCAGAAACCTTCGCCGGCAAGATCGTACTCGTGGGCGCGACGACCCCGACGCTGCACGACATGTTCGCCACGCCCTTCGCGCCGCAGGGGGACATGCCCGGCGTGGAGATCCACGCCAACGTGCTCGAGACTCTGATACTCGGCGTCCCCATCCGTCCCATCCCGTCGTGGATCGTTGCGATGCTCACCGTGGCCGCGGGAGCCGTCGCGGTACTGGTGGCCCGGAGGATACGTCCCGTCCCGGCATTCGCGGCGATCGCGGGGGTGCTGGCGGCCTATCTAGGCATGAGTCACGCGGTATTTCGCGTCTGGCATCTGTGGATCGGGGTCGTGACGGTCCCTCTCGCTCTGGCACTGGGCTATACCGGCGCCGCGGTGCGGAACTTCATCCACGAGCAGCGGGAGAAACGTCGCCTCTCGCGCTTCTTCTCACCCTCGGTGGTGCGCGAGATCGCGCGCAGCCAGGCCTCGGGCGAGGCACTGGAGTCCAGGCGCCGGCGGCTGACCGTGCTCTTCTCCGACATCCGCGGGTTCACCACCCTGTCGGAGCGGCTCGCCCCCGAGGATGTGGTGGAGTTCCTGCGGGAATACCTCACCGTGATGACCGATGCGGTGTTCAAGCATGGCGGCACCGTGGACAAGTACATCGGCGATGCCATCATGGCGCTCTACAACGTGCCCTTCGAGGCGCCGGACCACGCCGCCCAGGCGGTGCGCACCGCGCTGGAGTTCCAGCGCCGGCTGGAGGGGCTGGCGGCGCGCTTCGGCCCCCGGCTCGGCGCGCCGCTCCGGTGCGGGGTCGGCATTCATACCGGGGACGCGGTGGTGGGCACTCTCGGCTCGGAGCAGCGGCTGGAGTACACCGCCATCGGCGACACCGTCAATCTCGGCTCGCGACTGGAGAGCATCACCAAGGATTTCGACGTGCCCATCGTGATCAGCGAGGCGACGTGGATGGAGGTGAAGGACCTGTTCCGGACTCGTTACCTCGGCGAGGTCACGGTGAAGGGGAAGGAAGTGCCGGTGAAGATCTACACGGTGCTGGACGACGAGGACCCTACTCGATCGGCGGCTTCCCCCTCACCGTGATATCCACCAGGCGATCCGCCTCGAAGTAGAGCGACCACCCGGAGGGGTACGTCCACATCTCCTTCGCCTTCTTCGAGACCTGGGGCCAGAAGATCTCCGCGGCGGCCTTCATCTGGTCGGGATCGGTGGTCACCGCGTCCGGCGCGCCGAGGAGCAAGGTGACCTCCTCCTTGCTCATGCCGAGATCGACACGCCGCTCGAAGCGGAACTGGCTGGCGCGGGGCGAGGTGGCAATGGCCGGATGCCTGGTCAGGTAGTCGCTCGTGCGGCCGGCGAGGTCGTCGCGAAACTTCGAGGTCTCGTCGAAGGTGGGCAGGCGCGCGTAGTCGCGTACGAAGCGGGCATTGTAGACCGAGTCCGCGCGGGGACCGACGGTGGCGCGCTGGACGGGAACGTCGGTGATCGAGGCGCAGCCCCCCAGCATCAGGAGCGCGCCGACGAGCAGGGCCTGGATCAGGGGTCGAGCGCGGCCGAGACCTGGATGCCGACCGCCTGGCCGAGATATTCGAGGTCGAACGGCTTGGGGATATAGTCGGCGGCGCCCATCGCGAGGAGGCGCGACGTGACGTCCACGTCGGCATTGGCCGTCACCATGATGATGGGCAGCCCGGGGTTGGCGGCGGCCAGGCGCTTGAGCGTCTCCATCCCGTCCATCTCGGGCATGGTCACGTCGAGGAGCACCACGTGCGGCTTGACGGCATCCACCAGGGAGATGGCCTCGGCGCCGCTGCTGGCGGCCGTGACCTCATAGCCGCGGCTTTCGAGGAACTCGGTGAGCACGAGCCGCACCTCAGGCTCGTCGTCCACCACCAGAATCTTGCCCGCGCTCATGGCCAACCTGGCGGAATCTTAACGCCCGTCGCGGGGGCGGTCAACAACGTTAAAATGGGGCGTCGTGCGCGCTCTCGCGAGAGGCCTTCCCGTCCTGATCTTCGCGGGTGCTCTGGTCACCTTCCTCCCCGCCCTCGGCGGAGGCTTCCTCAACTGGGACGACGCCGAGAACTTCCTGGGCAACCCCCACTACCGCGGCCTGGGCCCGGCCGAGGTCCGGTGGATGCTCACCGCCGTTCACATGGGGCACTATATCCCGGTCACCTGGCTGACCCTGGGGCTGGACCATGTGCTCTGGGGCATGAACCCCGCGGGCTATCACCTCACCTCCCTCGTGTTTCACGCCGTCAATGCGGTGCTCGTCTATGCTCTGGCCCTCCGGCTGCTGGCGCTCGGCTTCGCCCCGATTTCTGACGACGATCGCCTGGCCCTCCGCCTCGGCGCCGCCGCCGCCGCCCTGCTCTTCGCCCTTCATCCGCTGCGCGTCGAATCCGTGGCCTGGGTCACCGAGCGCCGCGATGTGGTGAGCGGATGCCTCGCCCTCACCTCGGTCCTCGCCTATCTGGCCGCGGCGCGACGGGCGGGGCCCTCGGGCCGGGCCCATGCGGGCTGGCTCGCGGCCGCGGCGGGCGCCTTCCTCCTCGCCGCCTTCGCCAAGTCCATCGTGGTGGGTCTACCGGTGGTGCTGCTGGCCCTCGACGTCTATCCGCTGCGACGTCTCTCGCGGCGGACCCTCGTCCCCGTCCTCATGGAGAAGATCCCCTTCGTCGCGGCGGCCGCCGCCGCGGCGGGGACCATGCTGGCCATCGCCTTCAAGTGGGGCATCCTGGCGCCGGTGGAGGCGGCGAGCATCCCGCAGCGGCTGGCGCTCACGGGCTACGGCCTCGCCTTCTATCTGGGTAAAACCCTGTGGCCGTGGCCGCTCTCCCCGCTCTACACCCTGTACCACCCCGTCGAGCCTCTCACCGCCCGCTACGTCGTGCCGGCCGTGATCGTCATCGCGCTGACCTGCGCCTTGATTGCCCTGCGTCGGCGCTGGCCGGCCGGGCTGACGGCCTGGATCGCCTATGTCGCCCTGCTCCTTCCCGCGGCGGGAATCCTGCCCAACGGCCCCCAGATCGCGGCCGACCGGTACTCCTATCTGCCGCTCATTGGCGGGGCGATCGTGGCCGGCGCGGGCCTTCCCTGGGGCTGGCGCGCCTGGCGCAGCGGGCGCCTGACCCGCTCGCTGGCCCGCGGCGCGCTGGCCGCCACCGCCGTGCTGCTCATCGGGCTCGCCGTCCTCACGCACCGCCAGATCGCCGTGTGGCATGACTCCGTGGCGCTCTGGCGTCACGCGGCCTGGGCGGACCCGGACAGCGACGTCCCGCTCTTCTACCTCGGCTGGGCGCTGGCGGAAGGGCGCCGTTTCGACGAGGCTCGAGCCCACTTCGAGGCGTCGCTCGCGCGGGTGCCCGCCAGCCTGCCCGTGCTGCGCGCCCAGTTCCTCGTGCATCTGGGCATCGTGGAGCAGCAAGCGGGACGGTCCCCGGAGGCGGAGCGCCGCCTTCGCGAGGCGCTCGCGCTGGACCCCGATCATCCGGTGGCCTGGATCCGTCTCGGCACGCTGCTGCACGCCCGCGGCGCGCGCGGTGAGGCGGCGGCCGCGCTGGCTGCCGCGAGCGAGCGCGCGCCGGCCTGGTCTCGCTATCATGTCTGGGAGCTGCGCCTGGCGATCGCGGAGGTGCCGGAGGAGCTCGCGGAAGCTCGCGCGCACCTGGTCTTCCCCCTCGCGGTGCTGCTCCAGCAGTACCGCGCCCACCTCGAGGCGGAGGAGCTCTACGGGCTCGCGGTGCGCCTCGATCCCCAGTTCGCGGCGGCCTGGAACAACCTGGGCGCCGCCCAGGCCGAGCGCGGCCGCTATGCGGAGGCCATGGAGGCCTTTGTCCGCGCGCTGCGCCTGGTGCCGCGCGCGACTGACGCCTGCGCCAATGCGCGCCGCGCCGCCGCCGCGCTGGGCGTGCGGCCGGTGGAGCTGGACGGCTGCCCGCCCGAGCGGAGCTGACGGTGGACCCCGCGTCCCGCTCGCGCTGGGTCGGCGCCATCGCGGCCACGGCGGTGGTGGCGGCCGCCATCGTGCCCTTCCTGCCCGCGCTCTCGCCCGAGTTCGTGAACTGGGACGACCCCGGGGCTTTGCTCGACAACCTGCACTACCGCGGCCTGGGGCCGCGCCAGCTCGTCTGGATGTTCACCACCTTCCACATGGGCCACTACATGCCGCTGACCTGGCTCAGCCTGGGCTGGGACTATGTCATGTGGGAGATGTCGGCCTGGGGCTATCACCTCGA
>Ga0105243_10002732_pt1 | contig 14670 bp, 12 predicted proteins | sample KBSM34metaG_FD_81525 | JGI IMG/M metagenome (GOLD analysis project Ga0105243, IMG submission 81525) | Miscanthus rhizosphere microbial communities from Kellogg Biological Station, Michigan, USA - KBS M3-4 metaG | ecosystem: Host-associated > Plants > Roots > Rhizosphere > Soil | place...
AATAATTCCTACCACATCATTATCAAAGAAGCTGAAAGATACAATAGACTGATCATCTCCTTTTACAATGCCACGATAATAAATTCCAGGATGGTAAGGTACGAGTTCATCTTTTTTGGTTTTCACTTTAAAATCTGCGGTGAAAATCTGCTTTTTATACAGTTGAACGGTGATTTCTTTGTCTCCGTCAAAAGGAAAAGAGACCTCAAAGAATTCGGGACTTTCAGCCATTAAACGTTTTAATTTTGACTGATCAAGACCAAAGATGGTAGCATCGGTTGCTATTTTTCTGAGATCAACCATATTATCAAGGTTTTTCACATCAAATAAGCCATACCTTGGCGCACGGTAGTTTAATTTCTCATATTCATGGATTTTTCTGGCTACAGGTTTAATCTCCTGAGAAAAACTGAAAAAATTCCAAAACAACACAGTAAACACTAGAATTTTTTTTAATCATTATTAATTTTTAAATTAAAAATACAAATAATACCCACATATTAAGGTAAACTCATACATAAAGATTAATAATGTATAAAAAAACCATAGCAGAAATAATTCTACTATGGTTTATCTATTATTTTATGATCTCTACTTCTATATCATTATGAGAACACTTTTTATTATTGTTTTATCAGTTTTTTGTTTACTGTCTGTTTCTCAGTTTCTATGCTGATTACATAGTTTCCTGTCTGTATGGAAGAAAGGTTTACTTCTGTTTTATTCCCTTTCAAAGAAGAGGCTGAAGACACCAACCTTCCCGCTTCATCAAAAATTTTATAGGATTTTAATGTTTCATCAGATGAAATGACAATCATATTTTTTGCAGGGTTAGGATAGATGTTTATTGAGTTATTTTTCGTGTTAACATCTGCCACTCCCAAAACATTACAGGAGAAATTAACATTCCAGCCATTTGCAGTAACCCCGGCATCAGAAACAAATTTTACAGTTATAGCACCGGAAGGATCTGTTGATGTAAACGGACCGGGAACGATATTTCCTGTCAGATTATTTCCATTAGCAAATACTGGTGAAGCCGTAGAAGGTCCATTATACACATACATAAAATCATAATCCTCTTCAAGGTCAAATGCTGTAAATGTCATGGTCATAGAAGAACCTGAGGCAGGATAAAATGTCTTTACCAGTTCTTCATTGTTTTTATAACTTCCGGCAGAGCCTCCCGTATCTGTAAACGACACTCCTCCACACCAATCTGCATCGGTAAGAACCAGACCTGATTTTTGATAATACGTTTCATTTGCACATGGACCTACAGCGTCAACTTTATAGTATGTTCCCGGCTGTAGATTTGCGATACTGAAAGAGGGAGAATTTGTATTTCCTGTAGCCACATTAGTTCCATCCAATTTAGAAACTTTATACTTCCATGAGGAAGATATAGCATCTGTAATGAACATATTGGCAGAATTCTGTGTAGTAGAAGTGGGCGCTATAGAAGAAATACTTGGAACACATGATGTTGTACAATTGGTACCAAGGCATGGTTTGGAGTCTATTGTACTTCTAATTAAAGCTGCCGGTTGGGTACCAAAACCATTACTGAAATTAATCCCGATATTTGACATCAGATGGCAATAGCTCATAATGGTACCTGATGGTGGCAGAACATTACTGGTACATGTAAGTCCTTCGCTGTTTATGATAGAAGGCATTGCTGTGGGTCCACACCAGTCAATGGGAGTATTATTTCCGTTCCACGCACAAGCATGAGTATGCGGAGACCCTAAGCCGTGTCCCATTTCATGAGTCATCGCCTGAATAGTCCATGAATATACCGGCACATTATTATACGTCTGAGAAATCCCGGAATACGCATGTGCGTAGGTTTTACACAGGGAATTCAGAAAAGCAATACTTGTAGTACTCGGAGTATTAATTAAATGGGCAAGATCGCCGTTAAAAGTTTGTCTGGCAGCTGAAAATTTATTTAAATTACTACTTGGGCTTCCTGTATAAGGGTCCTGGGTAGTCCAGATATAGATCTCGCTTAGGGCTGTCTTTATATCGTCATTGGTATATAACGTAGCAATGTTGTTATGAATGGCTGTAAGCCAGTTGGTCACGGTTGTTGTATTGGAACCGTTATTCTGATAGGGCTTAAAACAAACTTCATAATAAACCCGAACACAATTCTGAGTTAATGTTGTATTCTTATTTGCATTCGGATCGTATGATATTTTTTGATCATTGTTTTCTTTCAATTCATCAACACCACAGATAAAAGGGTTTGCCCCTGTCAATTTAGAGTCTGAATAGCTTACAAAATCTTCAGAATTTTTAGCTTTTCCAACGACTATATTTCCCAGTTCCGGGGTAGAAGCTACTCCTACAACGTCATTATTAAAAAAACTAAAGGCCACAATGGAATTATTATTTCCTTTTACAATTCCCTGATAATAAACTCCCGGAGTATAATTGACTGTTTTCCCGGTATTGGTAACCACTTTGAAACTGTTGGTGAAAATCTGATTTTTATACATTTCTACGGTAATCTGCCGTCCTCCGGCAAAAGGAAATGTAATTTCAATAAAGTCAGGCTTGTCATTAACGAGTCTCTTCAGCTCGGAAGATTTTAGGGAAATAACACTAATATCTGTTGCAGACTTTCTGTATTCTGCCAGCTTATCCGTGTTGTTATTAACTTCAAACAGGTCATACGTTTTAGACTCTATTTTACCATTATGATATTCCGAAATTTTCTGAGCAACCGGTTTCAATTTCTGGGAAAATCCCAAAACAAAACATTGCATGAAGCAAATCAATAGAACTTTTTTCATGATTTTGATAATTTTATTCACTCAGCAAATAAACAAAAAAAATCAAAACGTAGTGAAAAATTAATGCTAATTTCTAATAATATTTTAAAATATCGTAATCCGTAAATTAAATTATAAAAAAAAGACGTTAAAATTAACGTCTTTTATATTTTTATAAGGTATCTCTCTCTTTTCGCATGGTAACCTTCAGGAAGCGGATCAATACGAGCCCTGCTCCAAAGAATACAGTCATTGATAAAGCTGCGATACGCATATTGTTGAAATGCTCAATAAGAGTGGCAAAGATAAATGTACCGATGATAATCGCAATTTTCTCCAATACGTCATAAAAGCTGAAATAAGTGGTATTCTCCATAGAGTCTACCGGAAGCAGTTTCGAGTAAGTAGATCTGGACATGGCCTGAAGACCACCCATTACCAATCCTACTACTGCAGCAACACCGTAGAACTGATATTCCACAGTTGGGTTTTCTTTATTTAGGAAATAAGCCCACAGACAGGCTACAATCCATAATACGATAGCAATGGAAATTACATTTTTATTACCAATTCTTTTGGATAGCCTTGAGAATATTACAGCTCCTATGATGGCTTCAATCTGAATCACCAATAAGGTACCGATCAGTTTATCCTGTGCCAGATTGATCTCACTTTTCCCAAATAACGTTGCCATCAGGAAAATGGTCTGCATTCCTACACTATAAAAGAAGAAACTTGATAAAAAGAATTTAAGGTTTCTGTCTTTAAAAAGAACTCCACCCACTTTAAACAGTTCATGAAAACTTTCTTTGGCAATATCTTTATAAAAGCTCATATTGTCTTTTAATACCTCAAAAAAACCTCCCTGCTCTTCATGCTTTTTAAAGATGTTTTTATAGTTTAACAATACAAGGTCCTTAGGTAATTTATCTTTCACATCTCCAAATTGGGGAAGATGCTTGAACGTGTACTGAGAGAAACCGAACCACCATGCCCCGGTCAGTAAGAAGCTTATTCTTGTAAATAATAACTGTTGAGCTGCTCCTTTTGCAAAAACCTGGATTAATATTAAACAAATTACTACCAAGACTACGGATCCAAGATAACCATATACATATCCTTTTGCAGAAAGAGCATCCTGTTTATCTTGTGTGGCAATATCAGGCAGAAATGAGTTGTAGAAGACCAAACTTCCCCAGAACCCTATACTGGCGGTTATACTGAAAAGAAGGCCTAGAAATACATTGTGCATTCCTGTAAACATAGCTAATCCCATACATGAGGTAGCCCCCAGATAACAGAAAAACTGCAGGAATGATTTTTTATTTCCAATGGTATCAGCCAATGAAGACAAAAATGGAGAAAGCAATACCACTACAAAAAATGATATTGTTAAAGAATATCCATACACGGCATCCGGTTGATATTCTTCTCCAAAAATTTTGATCATGTGCCTTACCGGAACATCAATCCACTTTTTTGTTTCTGCTACATATTCCTTTTTTTCATACGCAGTGGTAAGAATAGAATAATAGATAGGAAAAATAGTAGAAGTAATAACCAAAGAGTATACAGAATTGGCCCAGTCATATACTGCCCAGGCTTTCATAATCTTTGGATTATTTTTTATGTTTTTAGGCTGTCGATTCTCAGTTTCAGACATTTCAATTAAATATTAGTAGCACAAAAATAGAAAAACCATTAAGAAATGAATAAGTTTTTAAAAAAATTATCCATTCCTTAATGGTAATGTATTATTATACAGAATATTAGATATTCTCAATCACGATTGCAGAAGCACCACCACCACCATTACAGATAGCTGCAGCACCATATTTTGCATTATTCTGCTTCAATACGTTGATCAATGTAACGATAATTCTTGAACCAGAACTTCCCAGTGGGTGTCCCAATGCAACAGCACCGCCATTTACGTTTACTTTAGAAGCATCCAATCCCAAAATTTTATTGTTAGCCAGTCCTACTACAGAGAAAGCTTCATTAAATTCAAAGAAATCAATATCTGAAACTTCCAACCCTGCTTTCTTAAGAGCAATAGGCAATGCTTTTGCTGGAGCTGTTGTAAAGTTTTCAGGTTCGTGTGCTGCATCAGCATAAGAAACGATTTTTGCTAGAGGTGTAAGCCCCAATTCTTCCATTTTTTCTTTAGAAACAAGAATTAAAGCTGAAGCACCGTCATTTAATGTAGAAGCATTAGCAGCCGTTACCGTACCATCTTCTTTCTTGAATACTGTAGGAAGCGTTGAAATTCTGTCGAAATTCACCGCTTTATATTCTTCATCTTCTGCAAAGATGATAGGTTCTCCTTTTCTTTGAGGAATAGAAACCGGTACGATTTCGTCATTAAATTTCCCTTCGCTCCAGGCTTTTGCTGATCTTTTATAAGATTCTACTGCAAAATTATCCTGTTCTTCTCTTGTAATATTATAGTCAGCAGCACACTTTTCTGCGCATACTCCCATATGTACTTTATTGTATACGTCTGTAAGACCGTCTAATACCATACCATCCAGCACTTTGATATCACCCAGTTTTGTAGCTACCCTTGCATTATAGTAATGAGGTACTAAAGACATATTTTCCATACCACCTGCAACAATTACCTCAGCGTCACCTGCCTTAATAGCCTGTGCAGCCATTGTTACAGCTTTCATTCCTGAAGCACAAACTTTATTTACAGTAGTAGAAGGTGTATGTATTGAAAGACCCGCTCCCAAAGCTACCTGACGAGCCGGTGCCTGACCTTCTCCAGCCTGCAGTACATTCCCCATATAGATCTCCTGAACATTATTAGGATCAAGACCAATTTTATCTAATGCTCCTTTTACTGCAGTAGCTCCCAGCTTTGTAGCCGGAACTGTTGATAAGCTTCCCATAAAACTCCCCATCGGAGTTCTTACTGCGGAAACAATGAATACTTCTTTCATGTGTATAATTTTATTTTGATTTTGCTTTTGCATATATCAGCTCTATCTGAGAGTTCCCGATACGTGTCTGTATTTGTAAATAGTTGTCCTGAGTCTTCGTAATGATATTACTGAAGACATCACCAACCTTTATGCGATCATTTTGAGCCGTTTTCTCTATGACTATGGCTTTATAACTACAGTCATTCAAAAAAACAAGCGATGATTTTATATAGTCTTTACCATTATTAAAATATTCCGTCTGAACATTATCTTTAATGGTCATATTCCAAATTCCAGCAGGATAATCTACGCGAACGAATCTTCCTTCTTTTATACTGGCACATTTAGCCGGGTTATCCGGTTTTTTCAGTTCAAATCTCTGAGCTTTAACCTGTGAAACACCCAGTAATATCATCATTACCGGAAAAATTTTAAAAAATCTCATATCTGTGTTCTATTATTTACTTTTTTACTCCTTCCTCCGGCGATCATCAGTAAGGCTCCCAGAAACTCTACTCCCCAGCCCCATTTCAGTTTTACGACCCCTGCAAAGGTTTCTCTCCATGATTTAAAAGGTAAAAAGCTGAAATAATCTAAAGACTGCATTTTCACTGCGATCAATGTGAATATAAAGAATAGGATCAGCAGAATACCAAAAAATCTTACGATCTTCGTGTTGTTATTTACGATTCCAAAGACGGCACATGCTGCAAAAAGCCAGCACGTGATGGCTAAATAGTGGTCAAGTTTCCAATAGTTCCAATTTCCGATAATAGGTACATGTACCAAAGGTAAAAAACTCCCTATAACCACCAATAAAAGTCCTAATAACTGAATGTTTTTCATATTTACTAAAGTGCCAAAATACGAAAAAAAACACATTTCCAAATGATGTATTTCAAAAACAGAACATTCACATAAAAACAATAATTAATAACAAATATTCTTTGCTAAAAATATCTATTTAATAATTAAACGGCATTTTTATTATCAAAAAACAAAAATTAAAATTGTAATTTATCATGCAATTTTCATCCCTGATTAGCAGTTTACGGGAACCAAACTTATTCCCTAAAAGGTCTTTAATAAAAAATTGCACTTTCATGACAAAAGTGCAATTTTTATTTTTTATGATTAATTGAATTAATGTTTTATTGAAGACAGCTCTTCCGGATTGTGCTTATGTCTAAACAGTATAGCAAAAAATATAGCAAGTACTAAAGCATAAATAGCAAAAGAAAGCCATATCTGCTGCCAGTCTTTCACCATAACCACTGAAGAAAGCGTTCCATCAGAATTCACAACTGCATTAAAACTTGTTTTTAAAATCTCCAGGAAAGTAGGATTGTCAGCTGTTGTATCCAAGTACGCAGAAAGATCTGAAGCAGTGGTAAACTTATGGGTAAAGAATCTATCTATAGCCCACCCTGCAATATAACTTCCAAAAACAGCTCCAAATCCATTGGTCATCATCATAAATAACCCCTGAGCAGAAGAACGGATATTCTTATCTGTAGTGGTCTCCACAAAAAGAGATCCTGAAATATTAAAGAAATCAAAAGCCATTCCGTATACAATACAAGAAAGGATGATTAATGATAATCCATAGCCATCCGGAACACCGTAGGCAAAGAATCCAAATCTTAACACCCATGCCAGCATAGACATTAACATTACTTTTTTAATTCCAAATTTCTTCAAGAAGAAAGGTATTGCCAAGATAAACAGGGTTTCTGAAACCTGAGAAATAGACATAATAATAGTAGATCTCTGTACTACAAATGAATCTGCATATTTTGGAAAATGGGCAAATTCACTTAAAAAGACATCACCATATGCATTTGTCAGCTGAAGTGCTGCTCCCAAAAGCATTGAAAACAAAAAGAACAAAGCCATTTTATAGTTCCCAAAAAGCTTAAATGCATTAAGCCCTAATTGCTCGGATAAAGGAGCTGTTTTGTCTATTAATTTTTGTGGCGGGCATTTCGGTAAAGTAAGAGCATAGATTCCTAAAACAATTGCTATTGCCCCTCCGATATAAAACTGTCCTTCAGTTGCTTTATTCCCTGTAAGATTTGTAATCCACATAGCCACAATAAAACCAATAGTTCCCCACACACGAATTGGTGGAAAATCTTTTACCACATCCAAATTATTGTTTTTAAGGATGGTGTAGGAAATAGAATTGGCAAGGGCAATAGTAGGCATATAAAAACACATTGCCACAAGCATCACCGAAAAGAAAGAATTAGGATCAGCAGAATGCGGCAAAATGAAAAGAATAGCCCCGTAAAGGATATGCAAAACTGAGAAAATACGCTCGGCGTTTACCCAACGGTCAGCAATAATCCCAGTAATGGTAGGCATAAATATGGAAGCAATTCCCATTGTTCCGAAGACAGCTCCAAACTGTGTTCCTTCCCAATGTTTTGTGCCAAACCAGAAGTTAGCCATCGTAATCAGCCATGCTCCCCAGACAAAAAACTGGAGAAAACTGAGGATGGTCAGTCGTAATTTTAAATTCATAGTTTATATAAAATATCTCTTTTAATCAATTTTCTTTTTCCTCCTCTTAATTTCTTCCTGAATTTCAAGAGCAGTATCATAATCTTCTTCTCTAACGGCATCATCCAATAATTTCTGAAGCTCCTCCATAGAAAGAGATGTTAAGTTGTCTTCATTCTGCACAGTTTCTGAAAAGCCCTGCTCTTCTTTTGCTACATCTTCCAGTTCCAGTAAAATTCCGGCTTCGTTTAAGACCTGTTGAGTCGTAAAAATAGGCGCATCAAATCTTACTGCCATTGCAACAGCATCAGAAGTTCTGGCATCAAGGATTAATTCTTCCTCAGTAGTTTTACTTTTAAAATTGATGTTTGAAAAGAAAACACCATCTACAATCTGATAAATAATAACAGAAACCAATTCATAATTGGCAGAAACTATAAATTTTGTGAATAAGTCATGGGTAAGAGGACGTGGCGGATGAATATCTTTTTCCAGTCCTAAAGAGATAGACTGGGCTTCGAAATTTCCTATAACAACAGGTAATTTTATGTGTGTTTCTTCATGCTCCAATAACAATGCGTAAGCCCCCGATTGGGTCTGACTATACGATATTCCGCGAATAATTAGCTGCTTATAATCCATAGCTACAAATATAGATTAATTTTTTATTGTGATTTTACTTTTTCACACAAAAATAAAAGCCCGGAAAGCCGAGCTTTTATTGTATTGTGTATGACGATCAATGGTCAATAGTTAAGCTTACGTTGCAAGTGAATTATTACTATTAACAAGCAGAGCTCCCTGGCTATTTTCCATTCATTTTTATCCTTTTAATGCTTTGATTTTCTCTGTTAGTGCAGGAATAATCTGGAAAGCGTCTCCTACTACTCCATAGTCTGCAGACTTGAAGAAAGGTGCTTCAGCATCACTGTTGATGACAACAATAGTTTTTGAAGAGTTTACTCCAGCCAGGTGCTGAATAGCTCCCGAAATCCCTACAGCAATGTAAAGATTAGGTGCAATAGCTTTACCTGTTTGTCCTACGTGCTCTGTGTGAGGTCTCCATCCAATATCAGAAACAGGCTTAGAACATGCTGTAGCAGCTCCTAAAACATTAGCCAGCTCTTCAATCATACCCCAGTTCTCAGGTCCTTTCATACCTCTTCCCGCAGAAACTACAACTTCTGCTTCTTTAAGGTCTAATTTCCCTGAGCTCTGCTCGTGAGAGATCACTTTAGTATCTTCGTTAGCTACTGAAAGGTTTTTCACTTCTTCTGAACCGGATACAGCATTTTCTTTTACTCCGAAAGCGTTCTGAGAAACAGTAACAATAACTCCGTTTCCTTCAGCTTTTGCATGCATAAATCCTTTTCCTGAGAATGCTTTTCTTTTTACCTGGAAAGGTGAAAGACTTTCAGGAGCTTCCAAAGCGTTAGTAAGTAAAGAATAGTTCTTCATTACTGCAAGCATTGGAGCAATTGAAGAAGCGTCAGTAGTATGAGGGAAAACAATAATATTTCCGTCTAATACTTCACTTACTGCCTGAGCATATGCTTTTGCTGAAAAGCTCTTAAGACCTTCGTCTTTGATATTAATTACATTAGATGCTCCATACTTATATAATAAATCTGAAGAATCGGTAGGGTTTACCGTGATTGCTGTCACTGTATCTCCAGCTTTATCAGCAACAGCTTTAGCATAAGAAACCGCTTCAAAAGCTGCTTTTTTGTAAACTCCGTTTATATTTTCTGCGTATACGAATACTGCCATTTTTAAAATAATTTAAAGATTAAAATAAGGGTTTAGATTAAGGCTAAGGATTGAGTGGGACCCAAACTTTGCCTCTACCTCAATACTAGATTACTTTAGCTTCTTCGTGAAGTAATCTTACCAACTCATCTAAATTGTCCGGAGAAACCATTTTTACAGCAGCTCTTGGAGGAACGCTATCATAAGATACTCCCTGAACTTTCACTTCAGAAGAAGTAGGTTCTACTACCTGTAAAGGTTTTGTTCTTGCAGACATAATTCCTCTCATATTCGGAATGATAAGGTCTTTTTCATCTACTAATCCTTTCTGACCTGCAATAATTGCCGGTAGTTTTACAGAAATAGTTTCTTTTCCTCCTTCAATTTCTCTTATAGCAGTTGCTTCGCTTCCATTCACGTCTAATCCTACTGACGCGTTAACGAAAGGCTGGTTTAGCAATTGAGCAACCATTCCCGGAACTGAACCACCGTTATAGTCGATAGATTCTTTCCCGCAAAGGATAAGGTCATATCCTCCGTTTTGAGCTACAGCAGCGATTTCTTTCGCTGTAGAATAGCTATCTTTAGGATCAAGGTTTACTCTTACAGCATCATTTGCACCAATCGCCAGAGCTTTTCTGATTACCGGTTCTGTAGCAGCGTCTCCTACGTTAATTACAGTTACAGTAGCTCCTTGAGATTCCTGAAGCTTAACCGCTTTTGTTAACGCAAATTCATCTAAAGGGTTAATTACCCACTGAATTCCGTTTTTGTCGAAAGCAGATTTATCTGCTGTAAAGTTAATCTTCGAAGTAGTATCCGGAACACTACTAATACAAACTAATATTTTCATGTGTACTATTTTATTTTTTCCCTTTTACGCACAAAACCAACAACGGTTTATGCAGAGATTTTGTTTGAATTAATTTTTGCTAATATAAATAAAAAATATATTATGCATGCATAATACTTACTAAATTATTATTCAATACATTAGAAGTATTTACTTTCCTGGTTTTGTTGCTCTAAACTCTATTTTACTTGGCAAAACTCTAGGATTCATCTTTAAAATATCCAATATAAGATTTCCCATATCTTCCGGCTGAATCTTCCAGCTGTCTTTTTCGGATGGGGTATTTCCGTTAAAATGAGTGGCCACTGATCCGGGCATAATGACGGTAGATTTAATATTATATTTTCTTAAATCAATCATTGCTGCCTGAGTAAATCCTACGACTCCAAATTTTGAAGCATTATAACCTGTTCCATTTTCAAAAAAGTTAGCTCCTGCCAAACTTGAAATGGTAATATAATAACCTTCTGTCTTTTTCAGTTCTTCAACAGAAGCTTTTAGGGTATAGAAAACGCCGGTAAGGTTGGTTTCTATCATATCATTCCATTCTTCAGCTGTCAGCTCATCTACCGGCTTAAAAATACCTAATCCGGCATTGGCAATAACAAAATCCAGTCTTCCGAATTTTTCCAAAGTATATTGTATAGCTTCCTGTTCGCTTTCAAGGCTTCTTACATCAGAAACAATCCCTAACACATTTTCAGAATACTGCTTAAGCTCTTCTTCAGCTTTCAGAACATCATCTCTTTTTCTTCCTGAAAATGCCACTGAGATACCATTTTCCAGCAATATTTTCGCAATCCCAAAGCCTATTCCTTTAGTTCCTCCTGTTATATAAGCTGTTTTATTTTCTGACATAGCATAAAAAATTTAATTCTCTAAAATAACAAAAACGCTCCAATTGGAGCGTTTACTGATACTAAGATTTATCAGGTATTATTTTTTTATAAATTTCTGACTGGTTTTTCCTTCTTTTGTTTCTATACTAAGAATATAATTTCCTGACGGCAAATTCTTTATATCAATCTTATTGCCGTCTAGCTTTACATTGATTACTTTTCCTGATACATCTGAAACAGAAATATTTTTAATATCTGAAGAAGTGAGAATATTCAGAATATCCGAGGCCGGATTCGGGAATAACTTCACTTTTGTAATAAGTTCCTTTTTATCATTTGCTTTATCGGGTTGTATATTCCTTAAATTCAAACGCATATTATCTTTTAAGTTTTGCCTTTTTGCCTCAACCTCACCTCCCGAGCATCTGCAATCTTCTATTTCCGCTAAATATTGAGACCCTTTCTCGATATAAGTATCAGGAAGAAGACTAATACTATTTCCTGCCTTCATCGTGATATTCTGAGTTGAATTCACTTTATAATTGAGCTGTGTAGTAATGGTATTACTTGCATGATAAGTATAAGGTGTATTATGCATCTCGGCAGTAGTTAAATCATATGACGTAACACAAGTACCTGTTCTTTTTGAAAGTGTAGGAAGTAATTGAGGAAAGCTGTTGGAAGCTCCCACATAAATCATAGCACTAGGATAATTCAGGACGTTAAGATTAATTGAACTTTGCCCATAAACATCGGGATTTACTATTTGGCTCAGACTTTGTCCTGCATTATAGTTAACCATATGAAAATAAATATCTCCTTTCGAGTTCCTTTGGATAGTACTGGGATAACCTAAACCACCTGTTCCCCACATTCCGTTATAAATTGGAGTGTATACCACATTGGAATTCGTAGAATTGAGCAGATCTACAGCATAGAAGGTAGTAGTATTCCCAACTCCATAATAACCACTTACGTACAGTATATTAGCATATTGATTGAATTCGGCATTAAAAGCATCTGTTCCTGCAATAGACAAATTGTAATCTGTAGTAATCAATCCTGAAAAATTATCAAAAGAGCGTACCATTCCTTCGTTTTCTTTTGTACCGGGATTGGAATTGTTTATACATATAAAGTGTGAATAATTACATGAACTCTTTATTTCAGGAGAGGCCTTCATAGAGATTCCGTCATAACCGGTTAAAAAACCTGAAGTACCTAAATCATTCACAACCGGCGTTGTACTTAATCCTGAACTGCTTAGGCGATAGGCGTATAATTTCTTCCCATTAGTTACTAAAACCCAATAAGAATTACCATCTCCGTGTGGAACAACTGTTACTGCTCTCGCATCATTAATTTCATTTCCCTGATCATCTAAAACAGGAACCTTTATAAGATTTTGCACGACATCACCCAAGGGCTGCCCGTTTGATCCGATACCTCCCAAAGACATATCAACTACTGAATACCGGATTACCCCATTATTATACATCCATGTTGCTGCAAAAATATAATATAAATTAGGATTCGTAGGATGCTTTACAGTAGCCAGCTGACGCCCACCATGCTCAATAAGCCCATTAGGCATTATCTGATGTTCTCTGTTCCAAACCTCACCCCCATCACTATAAAACAACAAATTTCCACTACTATCACTTACTGTCGCTGATGAATTTAAATTATTCATGGTACTGCCATTTACAAACTGAGGAGCACTCCCTGAAAAATTAATTCCTACCTGATAACCGAAGTACCAGTTATTGTTTTCACCCTGGGCATATGCCAGAAATGAGGCAACCAAGCCTATTGATAAAAAAAGTTTTTTCATAAATAATACTTAGTTGGTTGATCAATTATTTACATGTTTTTTCTCCAGGATTTCAATACGCTTATTCTGTTCATCCATATACTTTTGCTGCTTCTCCATTTGGTTCTGCTGTTGCAATGTATACAAGGTCAGTTCTTCTACTTTTTTAAGAAGAAGAATATTCATTTCCTTAAGTTCTATACCATTTTTGATTGCTTCTTCCGTAGTAGGCACTTCCGGCAGGTGTCCTTTATCATCAATATAGGCCTGCAATTCTTTTAAAGGCATCAGTTTATAATCTTTGGCAAAAACATAATCAGCCCAGCCGTTGTTTGCTGCAATTTCAACTTTTAATTTCTCAGTTTTAATACCATCTTTTACAAACAAGCGATAGTCGTCACAGTCTACACAGGTCAAAGTATTGGTTCCCATCCCTATTTTAGAGGTAGAAGAAACAAAGAAAACCTTGCTTTCGGAAGGAACATCATTTATTGGGCTTAAACCGGAGTGAGATGGATATATATAAAGTCCATTAGCGTTAGAACCCGATAGACTTCTAAAATTCTGTATAGTAAAATAAGAATCATGATTCACTCCTGTTCCCGGTGTAAAATAACCAAATTTAACAGCTCCATCTACCATTCTTAAATTTCCTTTACCTACAGTAAATTTATCATAAGATTGAGCTGTCCCTACACTTACAGAACCTCCTCTGTAAATAGGATCTGTATTCGTGTTATTACCTGTCCATTGTTGAGAAAATAGAGAATTCGCACCCAATAGCGCGAATAAAATCACTGTTATTTTTTTCATGTTATTAATTTTTTTCTTTAATTATAAAAATATATAGAATAATTTTAATACACAACCCGTGAAAAGAAAAAACTCTCTTCATACATTATATAATAAAACAGTGATATACTATGAGTTTATAATTTTCTCTATACATATTATAAAGTTTTTAATTTCAGCGTGCTCACCATCATAAAAGCATGATTAAATTGTATAACAAAGGACACTATACTATATAACAAAACGCTCCAATTGGAGCGTTTATTAATATTAAGATTTATCAGGTATTATTTTTTTATAAATTTCTCAGTAAAGGTTCTATCTCCTGACTGTATGCTCATAAAATAAAGCCCTGGTAAAAGGTGCTTTACATCTATTGTATTATTCTGTAATCCTATATTCATCT
>Ga0105243_10002733_pt1 | contig 14669 bp, 31 predicted proteins | sample KBSM34metaG_FD_81525 | JGI IMG/M metagenome (GOLD analysis project Ga0105243, IMG submission 81525) | Miscanthus rhizosphere microbial communities from Kellogg Biological Station, Michigan, USA - KBS M3-4 metaG | ecosystem: Host-associated > Plants > Roots > Rhizosphere > Soil | place...
CCGCACTGTGCCGACATCGTCCCTGACAATGCCCCGTCTGGAGAGCGTCTGCGCTCCGGGTCGCCCACGCCATGACCACCCCCCGCAAGCCCACCCGCACCGCCGCCATGCGAAAGGCGTTCATGCGAGAGTTTAGTCGTCATCCCACAAGCGTCGGCTGCGGCTTGTTCACGAACGAACAGGTCCAACGCTGCGAGTGGGTAGCCTTCTATGCCGGTGCCGCCTGGCAGCGCCGTCAGAAAGGTCGCCCGTGAGCACTCGCGCACAGGTCAAACGATGGTTGCCCGAAGCGTTCTGCGTCAAGTTGCTCGACGGCTCCGGCTACGTCGTGTGGCCCTATCCAATCGCCTCGCGACCACGCGGCCTTGAGCCAACTGTGTGCGGATTTGGTTCAACGGCCCGTGCTGCGTGGGCGAGCGTGCGTCGGCAGCGCCGTCAGCGGAGGCCCAAGTGAGCGATACCGAGAAATGCTCCGTGCAAGGCTGCGAGCGCGTCGTACACTGCAAAGGACTGTGCCAAGCGCACTATCAACGCCAGCGCTACGCCACCGACCCGGAAGCGCGCCGACGCAAGCTCGCCTCCAACCACAAATGGCTCGGCAAAGGCGACAACCTCAACATCGCCCTCGACCTCACCGCTAAATGGTGCGCCCGTAATCGCGCTCGCAAAGCCGTTCAGCGTATCACCATCAACCGCTATCAGCGCGCCCAGATCAACCCCGCCGCTCTCCAACGCGAAGTCGCCCGACACCTCGCCAAAGGCCGCTCTCTCGCCACCATAGCCGTCTGGACCAACCAGCCTCTCTCCGTCATCGCTCCCATCGTCGACAAACTCACCGCGCCTCCGCCTCCGGCCGCCCCGTCTGGAACGTCCGCCGACGTTCCGGGCACACCGGCACCCACACCATGACACGCCCTACCATCACCGCCACCGAAGCTGTCGCTCAAGCCGGCACCACCGTCGCTCAGTACCTCTCCCAAGCCCGCGCCATCCTCGACGAGCGCTTCGACCCGCTCGAAGACGGCACCCCATTCTCCGAAGCCCACCCAGCTTTGCTTGCCGCCCTCGTCTCCGCTCAAGCCGCCGACTTCCACTCCGCCGTCCTCCTCGACGCCGCCCACGAAATCGCCGACGCTCTCCGCTCTGCTTGCGATAATATCGCCGGTGCCGTCCGCCCTTGACCCCGCCGCCCGCTGACGCCATACTCGGCGCGTGAATGGAGAGACGCTGGAGCTTAACTTTGCTCAGCCCGTCGCGGCTTCTTGCCCACCGGCGGAATCCATTCACAACGGCGGGCTGGGCTTTCTTCCTACGCTGCCCCCTAAAAGACGCTGTCGCCAATGCCTACAACTTCTACCGCTGACAGAGTTCGCCTCTAAAGGCAAGCAAGGGCGCAATCGCTTTTGCCGAAAGTGCTATGCCCCGCGGAAGAAACTCTACAAGAATGCTTGGCGGCAGCGTCACCGCAGCTACGTCAACGCCTACTCCAAAGCCTACCAGCAGCGCATAAAGCAAGAACAGCGACCGCCCCTTGCACCGTGCGCTATCTGCGGAAGCGACGACATCTTTTGGAAAGGTGGAAAGTGGAACTGTGCGCCGTGTAACCGAGCGGCTGCGCGTAAGCGAGGGTGGGCTAGGGGCAACGTCCGAAAAAAGTCCCGAGACGTAGCACGATATACCGAAAAGTTGCAGCAACAGCACGGCAAACCTATCGCCGACGCCTACGCCCAACTTCATCGCGAGCGCCCGCAAACCCGTGTCCGAGTCCCTCTCGAAAGACTCGTCATGCTTGGGCTGCGCTTTCAAGGCCGTGCGCTGACCTTCAACAACGCACTCCGCGTCATCCAGCTCAATCGCCTGTCCAACCAGCGCACCGATAACCTTGGTTGGCACTGCGCCAAATGCGACCTGTTCTCCGACGACTTCCGCTTCTTCGACGTTGACCACATCACACCGCGCTCCAAAGCCGGCCACGGTCGCATCGCCAACCTCCAAGTCCTTTGCCCAAATTGTCACCGACGCAAAACCATCGTCGACGTTTACCCCGCGTTGCCAGAATCCCCTTCGTGCACGATACCGCCCTTTCTCACGGATGAGGCTCAAATGGGGTCGGGGACGCCACCCGGCACCCCGCCGCCACCCTCCAGCGCATGAGCCTGCTTAGTAATTCTTACTTTTTCGCCCACGCCAGGGACGCGACGCGGGCATGAGAAAGCCCACGCTGCGAACGTGGGCCGTGCGGGTGAGCGTGTGCGCTAGAGCAGGCCGAGCAGGTCCGCGATCCAGAACGGCGCGACGCTGACGATCAGGCCGGCGACGAGGAACAGCAGGCCGAGGCCGAGCATGGCGAGAACGCCGACTGCGGCGCGCGCCTCGTAGGTGATCTGGTCGTGCATGGGCGTTACTGGTTGAGTGCGGCGAGCAGGTCGGTGAGCGCAGTGTTGGTCCAAGTCGGCGAGCCGGTGGTTAACGCGATGCGAGCCGACTCGCACGCAGCCCGGAGCGCGTCACGTTCGGCGCGCAGCCGTTCGCACTCGGCGGAGAGCGCGTCGCGTTCGGCGAGTAGCGTTGCGCTCGCTGAGTTGAGCATGTCACACGTTTCTATCGCCGACTCGCGGTCAGCACACCATACCGTTTCGGTTGGGCCAACAACGCCAAACTTTTCCCAAGCCGGGTCAATGCTTTTGTGAACGCGCCACGGACCGGGCGTAGGTTGCGGCGCGCTCATCGTGCCCTCCGTTCGGCGATGCCGCAGTAGTTGTAGCTGACGCGAATTGTCCGATTGCGCAGGCCATCGGCGCGTTGCTTAAGTGGATCGTTCATTGTCTCCTTACGCGCGCGCGGCCGCCGTGGTGAAACCTGTCTGACAGTGGTGGCAGACAGACACGGCGCCGCGCGCAGATTGTTCGTTGATTCGATGCGGGTTTCACTTCGCATCCCGGACCGTCGCACACTCACGCGCTCTTGTCAACCGTGGGCGTTGACATTGGTGCGGCGGCGTCACGAGTGCGCTTTGCGGGCCGTGCATTGCGCGCTTCAACGGGCTTTGGCTTGCCCTCGCCGCGAATCGCCATTGTTATCTCATGCAAGTCGGCCCACGCTCTCATGAGCGCAGCTCGAACATGAACGGGCGTATCTTTGGCGAGGGCATCGGCGTAGGCTTGTGTTTTAAGGTCAAGTGCCTGGGTGAGGGCGGAAAGGCGATTGAGGCCGGCGCGTGGGCCAGTGTAAGCGGTAGAGATTGGTACACGACGCTCGTCCGGGGTTTGCACGACGGCATCCGCAATCATGGCGCGAAGCTACGCTGTGAGAGGGCGGGCGGTCAAGGGCGGTGTTTAGGCGCCCCACTGTGCGGCCATGGCATTGGCGATGCCGGGCAAGGTACGGGATCGGGCTTTCCAGCGGTCGGGAGAGGGCGGAGCGCGGTGGACGAGGGCTGCGCGACCGGGGACGAGCTGGGTTGTGGTGAGCGCAGGCAAACCGCGTAGCCAAAGGCAAGTGCGCTTAGTTTCGCCGTGGCCGAACTGGTAAGGCTGGATTGACTGTGAGAAGGGCGGGACGCGCCAAGCGGATTGCAGGTAATCGCGGGCGTACTTGTGCATGACGGGGTTTTCGACGCAGACGCGGGCGATGGGCGCGTGATAAATGGCGGCGAAGAAGTCGCAGGCTTGTTGCGTAAGGCGATGGCGAGCTGGATCGAGCTTGCCACCGGGCGCAAGCCAGCGCACGCCAGAATTGCAAAGGTATGTGCAGGGCGGGTGAGCGATGAGCAAGTCCCAGCCTTCGTCGAGGACGCTGCGGGCGTCGCATAGAAGATGGCGGTTGTTGGCAGGTAGCTCCGAAGGGAGCAGGTCGCAGGACCACGCTTCGTGGCCCAAGGCGGCGAAGGCATCGCGCACAATGCCGCTAAACTCGCAAGCGATCAGGACGCGCACAGGATTTCTTCGCTGCGATTGCTATGCTTCCAGAGTCGGCCGTTGTAGCTGATGACGGCGAAGGGCCTGCCGTCGCAGCGGACGACGATGGTAGGCCAGTTGCCGCCGCCGAGGTTCCAGCGGACGATGTAGGCGCTTGCGGCTGTGACGATGCCTTGGGGCGTGTCGGATTCGACGGTTTGCGGGTTGGACACAGGCGTGTATTGGCCGTGGTCGGGGTTGCCGCACGAGCGGAGTTTTGCGGTGTATTTCATGGGATGCCCTGAGCCGCGCAAACGCCCGCGGTCGAACCTGCCTGTGGGTGGGCACGGGCAGACGCGAACGATGCGCGGCAAAGTGGTTGTGGTGCGGTGAGGTTCGACGTTCACGGAGCGAATATACACCAGCACGGGCGCTTGTCAACTATGGGCGTTGACGGCGTGCAAGGCACGCCAAACAGGGCGCTAATAGGTGGCGGGCAGCGGTTCGTTGACAAAGCGCCAAGTAGCGGATTGTGGGCAACGGTGCAAGGCGCGTTCAATGCAGGCATCGCATTGCGGGCCGTGGTCGATGGGTGAAGCGTGGCACTTGCTGGTGCTCACCCATGAGATTAGGCGCTTGGTAGCGGGCTGGTGCGGGTGATGGCGGCAGTTCATAGGGTGCTCGTGGCCGGCGCGTTGGACGCGCCAAGCGGGGCGGGCCGCGTGCCCTCTGGCACGCAAACAGGGGCGAGTGCTTCGAGGGCAGCGGAGATGGCGCTTTGTGTGTCGTGGTAGCCGAAGCCGCCCACGGTAAAGGACGGGTAGAGGCCGGGATAATCGACGGCGATGCCGAGCGTCGAGGTTACGGAAGTAGTCGGCCGACTCGTACCAGTCGGCCCGGCCACGCATCCACTTGTAAAGCTGCGTCGAGCGCCGCGCATAGGTTTGGAGCTTGTAGTCCAGTTTGTTAAGCTCGGCCTCAGACCAATGGATTGGCTTGGCGCGCTTGGCGAGGCGATCCCGCGCAAATTGGCAGCGAGCGTCAAAGCTGTTGAAGAAGCGGTCGCTTAGTCCGGCGTTACAGTCGAAGCAAGCGGCTGCGGTTGGCCCGAAGCGGATGCGAGTGCCCTTGCGCCTTGGTATAAGCGTCTGGAACGAAACCGGGACAACGTGGTCTCGGCAAGTGGCCGGGTCGCCGCAGTAGCAGCAATCGCGTCCCTGGCCGATGCGAAAGAATGGAAGCTCTCTGGGATTCATTGCCGCGGGTGCCGGCGATCCCACGCTTTCCACCTACACGCTGGCGAACAGTGCTTGCCCCAGCGTCGCGTCTGGTCGAATTCCTTGCCGCAAAACTCGCAAATGGCGATTGGAAGCACCTTGCGTTCTGGCGGGGTGGAGGAGGGCTTGCGCATGGATAGACGTTAAATGCGTTTGTAACGCTGCGCAAGCCTAATCCTGCGACGCCTCACCGGGTTTTACACGCTTTTGCAACCTTCAATGCCCGTGCTACGCTCCGGGCGTGAATGAAGATCGAGCTTCCAGTGCCAGAGGGCGAGCGTGTCAGGAAAACGCCATTTGTGCCGCGGCAGGCGGTTGGCGAGGCGCTGCGCCAAAGCGACGTGTTCCGGCCCGCCGTGCTCATCGCGTGGCTCGTTGCTCGCAACGGTGCCCTGGTGGTCCGCATCCGGCAGCTTGAGGAGGAGGTTGAACGGTTGTCCCGCTTGTCTCCGTTGTCCCGCTGTCCCGCACGCCCTTCTCTACTATCCCGCCATACCCTTGGGACAAACGGGACACCTCCTACGCCCACCGCGTCTTAACCCTTTACCTTTACCCCCTTATGTGGGTACTAGCGTAATGGGACAAGTAGGGACGAAACGGGACGGCGCTATTTGGGATCGAGCGTTTCAGCTTCGACGAGGTGAAAGGTATTGCCGCCGCTGGCCTGCACGACCTCGCCCATTTGAACGAGCGGACGCATCGCCATCATAAACTCGTCCACGGTAAGGTGAAGCGTCTTGTAGATTTCGCGGGCTTTGAGAGTACGTTTGTCGGCTTCTGTGAGCAGCAGCTTAATCCGCTTCTGTACCGCGCCGACCGCATTGTTGATGAGCAGTGCCCGCAGCATGGACACGCCGCCGAGTAACTTTTGGGTAAAAGCCTCCGTTGCTTCCCAGTGCTCAATTTCTATGACGCGACTGCCAGCGAGCACGGCGCGAATCAGGGCAGACTTCAGACGTTTGGTGTGCAAGCGGCTCAAGTAGTCCTCCACGTTCTCGTCGTCGGCGGTGTAAATGGCTTTGCGGTTGGCCTCAAGCATCTTGTCGTGTGCCTTGACCACAGCGCCGTCCACTTCGATGGCGCCAGGTTGAAGCTGGCGTAGCTTCAAGGGCTCAATCAGTTCATCGGTGGGCGGTATCCACTTGGCGCTTGAGAACTCAGTGTAGGCCGTTTCGACGAGGAAGTTCCACCGTGGCCAGAAACCGTTGCCCCAATAGTCGCGCTGCTTGAGCATAGCGCGAATGCCGAGCGGTGTAGTGGCGAACAAACAGGACGGGCAGGTTTCCGCTGTTGTTGTTAGCCCGTGTGCGATAGTCGTTCGTGCCACCGCCTTGCAATCGTAGAGCGCCATTTGCAGGTCGATCATCCCGGCGTTGTATTCGCGGGTCATGCTGTTGAGCCAGCGCCCTGCCTCATCATTGAAGCAGGTACGTCGCGCTCCCCACTGCTGACCGAGCTTCCAAATGTTTTGCTGGTCGGTGTCCAGCTTCTTGAACCCTTTTGGCTTGCGCCCGCTTAACTCGTTCATCAGTGCTTCTGGCGTAAAAAGCCCGCGCAGGATGCGGTCGCCAAGATTAGCCTTTATCGCCAGCTCATCGGCCACGTTCATGGCCACGCTCTTGGCAAAGATCGACGTTTTGCCCAAGACCAGCGTGTATAGGTTCGGGTAAACGCGCTCGTGCGGCATTTGGACGTAAACGCGGCCCGCAATGGCAGTCGTGGCTAGTGTGTAAGCAATGCCTTCGTGGAAGTGGCGCGGCGTCAAGGGAGAACGTTTGAGCGCCCATTCTACATAGGCGTCAATCCACGATGCAGGCGACGGTGAGACTTGCGTTTCCGCTACGGGGTCGGTAGAGGTATTCATAAGTGTTGGTAGTGGGCATCGGTGCCCCGCTCCACCAAGAGCAACGCATCGGTGCCCGTTTTGTTTTCATCGCCCGTGATTGTGCCTGCCCACACCGCGCACGTCAACAACCAAGCGCAATTCGACCCTTCCAAAGTTCACGCCCTGCGTAACTTGCCAACAATCGTGCGTGATGCACAAAAAAGTGTTGACGCAATTCACGCACACCGTAAAGTGTATCCACGATGAACAAGCAAGAATGGGCAGACACGTTACAGCACGCACTTGACCCTTACCCCGACCTTGACGCTATGCCAAGGGATACGGACCAAAGCGGCGACACTTCGCCTTCGGTATTACAGGCCATCCAAGCGGAACGAGACTGCGCTGCGGACCTCTATCAAGCAGCCTGCACACTGATGCGTTACAAGCTCGACGCGGCGAGTTGGATCAATCTGGAAAATGCAGCGGCCCGGTGGAATGCGGCCATGCAGTTTGCCCGCAACACAGAACTCAGAAAGGACAAACCGAGTGCATGAAATACAAAACTTATGCGGAACTCGGGCCTAACCAGATGCAATTTTTGCACAGAGGCAGGACACCACGAAACCCGCAGGAATGGCGAGCCATCCTCCGTCCTGAAAGGCCGTGGATAACAGTCGAAAGAGATGGCGCAATTTCGGCTGGTCTGCCTCTGTGCTTTCCGGACATCACCCGTGGTCAAAGTGCTGGTTTGGGGCGCACAAGTGGGACATGCGCGGAGGCCATTGCGAGCGGTGCGGGAAGTGCGACGAGTTTTTTGGAAAACACGACCATAAGCCATGACCAGACAAGAAGCACAAGTTATTCTGGACGCCCACGACATCGAGCGCATGCTGGACGACGATGAGGAAGGGCGTTTGCTGCAAGAGCAAAACCCTGAACTGTTCGATGCTTACGAAGCACTACGCGCCTATGCTCAGGAGAAAACCGCGTCCCTCAAAAAGCCAAAACGGGCGTGATGCACTTATGGGTAAAGTTCGCCTGCGCCCCAGCAAAAAGTTTATGGCACTCATCACAATTCACGGCTCGCTCAACGCGGCGGTGAAGCATTGGGGCGTGCCCTACATGACCATCAAAGACTGGCTGGCAGGCGACAATCAACTGCCGGGCAACGCCGTGGCACGCATCATCGAGGTGACGAAGCTGCCGTATGAGGCGCTGTTCGAGCACAAGGGAGGGCGACGATGAACGAACGGGAATTGTTGGGGACGATGGCGGCGACGATCTGGGCGGGTGTCGCGGCGTCGGACAGAGTCATGGACGAGCAAGCCGCTGCGGATGTCGCTTTGAGCCTGCTGGCAGCCATTGACCATCGCCTGTATCCCTCCGTTTACGACGCGCCCAAAGCGCCCGCAACTACACCCGCACGATGAGCACCACCGGCACCCGCGCCAAGCTGGCGGAGCTGTTCAAGCGGCTCACCGACCCGGCGACCACTGACCTCGAAGCGCTCGACGCCTTCGTGTGGTTCCGCAAGATGCGCCTGGACGCAGGCGACGTGAGCGGCGCGTTGGGCACGCCAGCGACGCCGACCGGCCCACCTGTAACGCTGCCTGCGCAGTTGGCGAAGCCCGCAGCGAGCGACGGCCCGCTGATGCCGTTCGGCAAGTTCGTTGGGAAGTCGCTGGCTTCGTTAGCCGCGCAAAACCCGGACTACCTGCGCTGGCTGTTGACGAAGGAACTGCGCGAGCCGTTGCTGGGGCAGGTCAAGGCGGCGCTCGCGAAGGCGGGCCAGCCCATGCCACCCGCGACGGCGAAGGCGTCGCAAATCGCACCGAGCACTGACGACGTGCCGCACACGGACGTACCCTTTGAGCCATGACCCTCAAGATACGCCACGCCCGCATTGACCGCGCTTACCACAACGCCTCACGCGCCTTCCCGTGCGCCGCCCACGACACGTTGCTGGAGCTTACCAGCTCAGCACTCGCTCGCGAGCACGGGCTCGTCGTAACGCCGACGGAGATTGAGCGCGTCCTGTCCGCGCTCGCGGAGCCGATGATATGAAACGACGCGAGAAAGCTAACTACACGCTGCTTGTGCGGGTGCGCCTTGAAGAACCGTTGACGGGCGTGCGCGGCTCCTTAGAAGAATACGTTGCGGAGGCTGTGCGCAGTTGGATCGGCGGCGGCAACCCGGACGACCCGCTCTACGGCAACATCAAAGAAGTAACGGCCCGCGTCGTCAACCTATGAAGCCCCTCACCAAGATGGAACGCGCCGGTGTCCAAGCCGTGTGCCGCGCGGTGCGCCGCATAGCCGACGCCACACCTGACTGCCTCGAAGGCGAGGAGTTGGTCGTTGCGCTCGTCACGCTGTTGCGCGCCGACGCCGACGAGCTATGGTCCACGGAAGGCATGACCGGCATGGCGGCGGCCGCAATCGCGGCGCTGGTCGAGGCGGAGCGGGCGCAGGCGCGCGGGGAAAGGACGGCGACGGCATGACCACGATTACCCTCAGCTCCACGTCTGCGGGCATGTATTCGCGATGCCCGACCGCTTACCGCACCGTTTACGTGCTCGACCGGCGTCCGGTGGGCAAAGGCAGCGGGCTCATTGCAGGCACGGCTATACACGCACCGATGCCCCTGTTGCTCGCGGGCAAGCCCGTGGCGGAGCAGGAAGCCGCCGTGGACGCTGTGCTCACGCAGACGCCCATCCCGGCGAGCGAGAAGGAGTACCGCACCGCAGGCTACATCAAGGACGCGCTGGCTGCGTTCCGGGCTGAGCACGCGAGCACGTTCGCGCACTGGACGATTGAGGAGGTGGAGCAGCAGGGCATTGTGGAGTTGGGCGAGGTCACGTACACGTTGCCGCAGCAGCCATCGTCAATTATTGAGCCTTATCCTTACGCGCCGTTCCGCGCCGTCGCTAAGGTGCTGTGGGAGTTCCGTCGCGACCTCGTTGGCGTTGACCCGGACGGCCGACGTTGGATTGTGGACTGGAAAACATCGGCGCGTGAGGAGGAAGCCCAAATCAAGGCCATGCAAAACAGCGGCCAGTTTATGGGCTACATCGCGTCGTGGCAGATACAGCACCCGGATAAGCCCGTCGCTGGCGTCCAGCCCATCCGCATCATCATGCGCAAGCCGTACAAGAACGGCGTCAACTTTGGCTTTCCAAAGGACGGTGGCTTGTTCTTTTCGCAGGCTCGCATCGACGAGTGGAAACGGCACACGCTTCGCAAAGCACGCGAACTGCTTGAACGCGACCCCCAAGATGCCGACGCCTGGCCTATGGCCGCAACAGAGCTGGGCTGTTGCCGTCACACCTATGGCTGCTGCGAATTCATTGGCGTGTGCGTGCTCGACCCGGCAGAGCGCGCGCTCAAGCTGAGTACGGACGAATTTGAGAGTGCCAAGGCCGCCAAAGCACGCGACCGCGGCGCAAAGAACGGAGACGAACCATGAACCAAGCCGAAGTTGACTCGCTGTTACAGCGCCCACCCAAACCCACCTACGACGACCTGCGCCCGAGCGCAACCGCGAGCGAAGCTGTTGACCGACTCGTTGAGGCGCACAAGCAATACACGCAAGAACTGACCGCCCAGCGCGATGCCCTGTTGCGGCAACGCGACGAACTACGCCAGTGCCTCCATGATGTGCGCTACGGCTTCACAAGCGGCCAGTTTGTTGCGTCACTCAACATGAGCGGCAACGGCGTTGCGGACTTCGCACGGTTCCTGGCGCGGTTGGACGCCGCATTGTTAAGGAGCGAGCCATGAGCGCCCAAGAACTAGACGAGCTTAGGCAACGCGAGCGCGAATTGTGGGAAGCCTGCAATCGTGCGCAGGCCGCTTACGAACGTGCCCGCGATGCCTGGGTCGAAGTGAAGCATCAAGTCGATGCCGCCGACCTCGAAGCGCTCATCGAGGCGCGCGTCGCGAACAGGCTGGGTTTCGTTGCGGAACCCAAGGAGGCCGCATGACCGACACCGAGTACGAAGCCCTCGTCGAGCGCGAGAACGGTCTGTGGCGCGAACTGCTGGTCGCCCAAGCCGCCGCCTGTGCTAAGGAGAGCGAGTGGGAGAACTGCAACGCGACCATGCACGACGAGCAGCGCCGCCGTGCCGTGCGCGACCGGCTCGCCGACCGCGTTGCCGCAGAGCAACGCAAACAGGAGCGCCTGTGAGCGACCCCGTGACCATCCCGACCGGGCTCATCCCGCCGTCGCGCGTCAATCCTCAGATGGCGCTGCTCTACGGCAATCCGAAGTCCGCCAAGACGACCGTCGCGTCGATGCTGCCCGACTCGCTAATCCTCGAACTGGAGCCGTCCGGTGCTGACTTCGTCGCCGCCCGCAAAATCGACGTGCCCGATATGAAGACGCTCCGTGCGGTGCTCGATAAGCTCATCGCTCTGCGTGCTGCGGGCACGCCGGCCTGCCGCCGTCTCGTCATCGATACCATCGACGAGGTGGAACGGCTGTGCGACCCCGCCGCTCTCGCCGAATACAAGGCCAGCGTTATGGGCAAGGACTTCCAAGGCACGTCCATCACGGAGCTGCCGCTGGGTGCAGGCTACGGCCGACTGCGCGACAAGATGGGCGAGATGCTCTGGTTGTTTTGTAAGGCCGCCGAGGAAGTGCTGCTGCTGGCGCACGTCCGCGACAAGTTCATTGAGCGCAAAGGCGTCCAAGATGTGGCTGCCCAAGATGTGGACCTGACTGGCAAGGTGCGTTCCATCGTGTGCAGCCGATGCAGCACCATCGGCTACCTGCGCCGCGACTTCACCGACACCGTCTATGTGAACTTCAAGACCAGCGACACGGTCAACTGCGGCTCGCGCTGCGCCCACCTAACCGGGCGCGAGATCGTGCTGAGCGAGAAGAAGGACGGCGTCATCAAGGCGTACTGGGATAGAATTTATTTGGACGAGCCGCCCAAGGCTGCTTGACAGCGCAACCTGCTTGCGCATACTCCCCGTGAATGCAAAATCCATTATACGCCGACATCACCAGCGCATCGGCTCGCTTGGAGGCAAAGCGGGTGTGGGAAAGTCTAAGGCCCGAAGCCGTAAGCTCGCACGCAAGGCGGCTTTGGCGAGATGGGGCAGAAAGGATGGCTGCGCTCATGCTTAAGCTAACCCGGCTTGACCTCGTAACGGGTTGCGCAGAATGGCAACGTGGCTGCACTGTAGCGGGGGGATACGCAGCTTTTCAGATGGGTGGTGGCCGTATCTTGTTGGGGCATCGCGTAAGTTGGCAATTGTTCGTGGGCGCTATAGGAGCCCCTTGCTTGCTGCACAAGTGCGACAATCCTAAGTGCGTAAATCCTTACCACTTGTTGCCGGGCACTCAGTCGGACAATTCCAAGGACATGTGGATTAAGGGGCGCAACGCTCTTTTGCGGGGTGAGCAGCTTAGTTATAGCAAGCTCACCGCAGAGCAGGTGCTCGCCATCCGCGCCCGCTACAGATTACGGTCCAAGCTGGATAACACCACAGCAATTGCTCGCGATTACGGCATGAGCCAACAGCAGATTTATAGCATCGTTACCCGTCGCGATTGGGCTTGGTTGCCTGACGTGGGCGGGGCACAACCAACGGCGGACGCACCCGCGCCCGCTTCAACCGCGCCCTGACCATGACCGAGCGGGCACAACGCATCGCCATCGCTAAGCTCATGGGCTGGTCGAAGATGACGAACCCCGCTTACGAGAGCGCCGTGCTTTGGCACATTAAAGGCGTTGGCTTTCGGCTTGAGCGTGACATGCCCGACTATACCCACGACTTGAACGCGATGGCGGAAGTGGAAGCAAAGCTGGGCGCGAACAGGCTCGCGCTATACGCGGACGAACTGGACAAGTTATGCGTCCCGCAACACATCTGCGCGTTGACCCATTGGCAGGCAGTTGCGATGGCGACCGCCGCGCAGCGAGCTGAAGCCCTGCTCCGCGCTCTGAATTTGTGGGTTGACGACACGCCGTCGTCGCCCTCACCGCAAACAACAACCGCGCCCTGACCGGCGCACAACCACAGGACACACAGTTATGGGACTCCTCAACGCAGACTACAAGGGCGTCGCGCTCGAACGCGTGCTCGCCGCAGGCATACTCCGCTGTGAACTTGGCGACATGCGAGAAGCGCCGCCACGGGAAGGCGGCAACGGCACTCCGGGCTCCGGCCCGATTGGCAAGACCATCATCAACCTCACGCTTACGGAGGCGCACAAGACCGTGGATGGCGACGTGGTAAACGCGGGCTTCCCGTTCGTGACGAACATCGCGGAGTGGGCAGACCGCCCGCTCGAAGGCCCGCAGAAGATGAAGGAGCTGGCGCTCGCGGCACTCGGGCTGGACCGCAAGGAGCATAATGCGAAGGACGATTGGATTAAGCTGCTCGCTGACCGCGGTGGCTGGTCCGGCCTCAAGGGCTCGCACCTGCTTGTCGAAGTCGAGGTGAAGAAGGGCTTCAACAACGTCAAAGCCTGGAACCGCATCCCCCGCTGACCTATGCGCACCAGCAAAGCCGTGGCCGTCTTGGACAAGCACCAAGCGGCCCTCAAAACCGAGCACCAACGGCTCATCGCTGAGCTTGCAGGCATTGAGGCCACCCTTGAGCGCCTAAAGGATATGCGCGCTGCTATGGAGGCGCTGCCCAAGCGGACGAGTCGCAGCAAGCGCACCGTCGCGTTGCCCGCACAACCGCCCGCAGCCGCATGACTTTGCCGGACCTTTCCCATGGCCAGCGTCGGGGTCTAAAGGTGCTTTGCGCGGGCGCTCCGGCAAGCGGTTTTCTAACGCCCAAAAGCATCGTCCGACGCGCTCCTTTCCCATGCGCCAACTGATCGAGTTCGTGTTCGAGGCCGCCGACGAGCAGTTCAGCGTCGTCGCCTATAACCAAGACGATGCGTTTGCCCACGCCTGCGCCGAAGCCGACGCACGCGGCTTGCACGACGCCAGCCTGCGCTGCGTCGATTACTTTCCGCACGACCCCAGCGGCGGCGACGGCGACGATGATTGAGCCATGGACGCCGACGTTGTAGTACCGAACATGCCACCGCTCGTTGATCCGGGCGACGTGCGTCTCGCAGTGGTCGGAGAGAGCGGGGCAACGGAGGAGGCGTCTTGGGCTTATTGCAGCAGCGGCCACGGGTTCGCTACGGAGCATTGGCAGAACCGTCAACTCGTCCAGCGCGACCGTTGCAGCTATTGCGGCAGTCAACGCTTCGAGCATCGTCCCGAGCCATTTCGCGGTGAGAGTGGGCGTCTCCTCGACAGCTTGCTCAAGGACGCTGGTTTGCCGCGCGAACGAGTTTGGGTGGGCAACGTCTCGCGCCGCCCGCTCTCCGAGGGCGAAAAGACGCTCGACCATTGCCGTGGTGGCCTCGCACGGCTCGCCTACGACCTTGAGCAGTTCCGCCCGCACGCCGTCCTGTGCCTCGGCAATCTCGCGCTTGCGGCGTTCATGGGCGAAGGCCGAAGCGTGAGCGCATGGCGTGGCAGCATTGTCCAAGGCACGCTCGCGGGCGTCACGTACAAGGTCGTCGTCGCCGTCCACCCAGCCGCGATTCTCAGGGAGCCGTCGCAGCTCTGTTTGCTCAGACACGATATAGCCCGCGCCGTCGCCGAAGCCGCTACAGCCACCTACAGCGTGGCCCAGCGCGTTGTGGACG
>Ga0105243_10002736_pt1 | contig 14662 bp, 15 predicted proteins | sample KBSM34metaG_FD_81525 | JGI IMG/M metagenome (GOLD analysis project Ga0105243, IMG submission 81525) | Miscanthus rhizosphere microbial communities from Kellogg Biological Station, Michigan, USA - KBS M3-4 metaG | ecosystem: Host-associated > Plants > Roots > Rhizosphere > Soil | place...
CGCCATGCGCATCCTGCTGGCCGAAGACGAACACACCCTGGGCACCTGGCTCTGCAAGGCGCTGGAGCATGCGGGCATCCAGGTCGAATGGGTGGACGACGGCCGGCTGGCCGACCGGGCGCTGCAGCAGCGCGACCACGACGCGCTGGTGCTCGACCTGGGCCTGCCCGGCATGGACGGCCACACGGTGCTGCAGCGGCTGCGCGAACGCGACCAGCGGCTGCCGGCGCTGATCCTCACGGCGCGCGACTCGCTGGACGAGCGCGTCGCCTCCCTCAACGCGGGCGCGGACGACTTCCTCGCCAAGCCCTTCGCCTTGGCCGAGCTGGAAGCGCGGCTGCACGCGCTGGTGCGCCGCGCGCGCGGCGTGGAGCATCCGCGCCTGGCCTGCGGGCCGCTGGTGTACGACGGCGCACGCCGGCAGTTCACGCTGGGCGGCGAGGCGCTCGCGCTGTCGCCGCGCGAACAGGCCGTGCTGCGCGCGCTGGTGCAGCGCAGCGGCGAGCCGCTGTCGAAGCAGCAGATCCTCGACCGCGTGTTCTCCGACGACGACGAGGTGCACCTCGAAGCGGTCGAGGTGCTGGTCTACCGGCTGCGCAAGCGGCTCGATGGCAGCGGGGTGCGCATCGTCACGCTGCGCGGCCTGGGCTACGTGCTGGAAGCGGACTGAGTGAGCGCGCTGCGCCGCTTCACCGACCGCCTGCGCCGCACCAGCCTGTGGCAGCGGCTCGCGCTGCTGCTGTTCCCCGCCCTGCTGCTGGTGACGGGCATCGAGCTGTGGATGACGCGGCACGACGCGCTGGCCGCCGCCAACGCCGCGTATGACCGCTCGCTGCTGGGCGCGCTCAAGTCGATCGACGCGAACATCTCCACGGCCTCAGGCGGGCTGTCGGTCGAGCTGCCGTACACGATGTTCGAGTTCTTCGAGCTCACGGCCAGCGGCCAGGTGTTCTTTCGCGTCGCGACCTCCGACGGGCTGGTGGAGCTGGGCAGCGCCGACCTGCCCGCGCCGCCCGTCGAGCCGGCGATGGGCGTGCCGGCCTTCTACGACGCCACCTACTTCGGCGAGGCCGTGCGGCTCGCGGCCTACCGGCGCGACCTGGACCGCACGCCGGCCGGCAGCACCGGGCGCAGCGTGCTGATCCAGGTCGGCGAGAGCACGCGCTCGCGCCAGGAATTCACCAGCCGCTTCGTGCGCAGCGCGGCGCTGCGCGACGGACTGATCCTCGCGATGCTGCTGTGCGGCACCGCGCTGGCGCTGGCGGCGGCGCTGCGACCGCTCTCGCGGCTGGCGCGCGAGGTGCAGGCACGCACGCCCGACGACCTCACGCGCATCGCCGAGACCGACCTGCCCGCCGAGGTGCGCCCGTTGGTGGCCGCCGTGAACCAGCAGATGGCGCGCACGCAGGAACTGGTCGCACAACAACGGCAGTTTCTGGACGACGCCTCGCACCAGCTGCGCACGCACTTGACCACGCTGCAGATGCAGGCCGACTACGCGCGCCGCGAGGACGACCCGGCGCAGGTGCGCGCCGCGCTCGATGCGCTGGGCGCCGAGATCGGCCGCGCCACGCGCAGCGCGCAGCAGCTGCTGGCGCTGGGCCGCAGCGACACCGTGGCCGTGGCACCGGCCGACTTCGACACCGCCGAGCTGCTGCGCGAGGTCGCGGTCGACCTGCTGCCGCTGGCGCGCGCCAAGCGCATCGACCTGGGCATCCATGCGCCCTCGCCCGAGCTGCACGCGGTGGGCGACCGGGGTCTGCTGCGCGAGGCGCTGAGCAACCTCGTGGCCAATGCCATCGCCTACACGCCGGCGGCCGGCACCATCACGCTCTTCGCGGCCGGCGACGCCGCGGGCTGGAGCCTCAACGTGGAGGACGATGGCCCCGGCCTGAGCGAGGACGAGCGCGCCACCTTGGGCCAGCGCTTCCATCGCGGCGCGCGCGCGGACCAGGGCGGCTTCGGGCTCGGCCTGGCGATCGTGCGTTCCATCGCGCAGCGGCACCGCGGCGACTTGCGGCTCGAAGCACGCGACGCGGGGCCGGGCCTGCATGCCATCATCTGGTGGCCCCGGCCTGCGGGGTGAACCGCCACCCTCCTTCTTCTTCGATGCCACGCCCTCTCGCCTTCACCCGTCGCCATGCGCTGCGCGCGCTGTCCGCGTGGCTCGCGCCCGCCGCGCTGCAGGCGACGGCGGCGGCGGGCGATGTGTCCGAAGGCCCGGCGGAATGCGTGATTCCCGCCAAGGCCGGCGGTGGCTTCGCACTGACCTGCGCGCTGGCGCGCGATGCGCTGCAGGCCGTGCGCCCCGCGCGCACGCCGCTTGCGCAGCGCTATTTGCCGGGCGGCATCGGCGCGGTGGCATTCGACCGCATCGCGAGCGGCCAGCTCGGCGGGCCGGGCACGCTGGTCGCGTTCTCCAGCGGCTCGCTGCTCAACCTCGCGCAGGGCCGCTTCGGGCCGCACCCGCCCTCGGCCGTGCGCTGGATCGCCACGCTGGGCACCGACTACGGCGTGGTCGCCGTGCACCGCGACTCGCCCTACCGGCGCCTGCAGGACCTGATCGCCGCGCTGCGCCAGGACCCGTCGCGCGTGGTCTTCGGCGCGGGCGGCACGGTCGGCAGCCAGGACTGGGTGAAGGCCGCGCTGCTGGTGCGCGCGGCCGGCGGCGCACCGAAGGCGATGCGCTTCGTGTCCTTCGAAGGCGGCGGCGATGCGCTGGGCGCGCTGCAGGGCAAGCATGTCGACGCGTTCCCCGGCGACGCCGCCGAGGCGCTGCAGGCCATCGCCGGCGGCGCGCCGCTGCGCCTGCTCGCGGTGCTGTCCGAAGCGCGGCTGGGCGGCGCGCTCACCGGCGTGCCCACCGCGCGCGAGCAAGGCGCGGACATCGTCTGGCCGACCGTGCGCGGCGTCTACCTGAGCGCCAACGTGCCCGACGCCGCCGTGCGCGCCTGGACCGCCGCCTTCACCGAGGCCACGGCCGCGCCGGGCTACGCGGCGCTGCGCGAACGGCACGGCCTTTATCCTTTCGCCCTCACCGGCGCCGCACTCGACGACTACGTGCAGGCGCGCATCAAGGCCTACCAGGCGCTCGCCGACGAGCTCGGCCTGCGGCGCTGGAAGCCTTGACCTCATCCAATCTCCATGACCGAAGACGACATCACCCAACACCTCATCGACATGCTCGGCGGTGGCCATTTCGAAGTGGCCGACGACAACACCTTCTTCTTCCACGGCGCGGACAACAAGTTCCCCTTCGCCACGATCGTGACGAAGGACAACGACTTCGACAGCGCCTCGAAGCTGAGCCGGCCCGGCGTGTTCCGCCTGAACGTCGGCGTGGGCAAGGAGACCTTTCGCGCGCTGTTCGGCGAGCAGCCACCAGTCGACATCGACTACACCGCGATCGACCGGCTGATGCCGCACCCGGTGTACGCCAAGATGCACTGGGTGAGCGTGATCAACCCGAGCGCCGCGACCTTCGAGACCGTGAAGCCGCTGCTGGCGGAAGCGCGCAACCTGCTGATCGCGCGGGACAAGAGCGCGTAGTCCACCCAAAACACCGGGCCATATGAAATGCATACAATCCATATACGTTTCATACAGAGGTGGCCCATGGGTATCGTCAAGATTTCAGACCTGATGCACGAGAACCTGCGCGTGGCGGGCAACGCCCTCAGCCGGTCGATCAATGCACAGGCAGAGCACTGGATGCGGGTCGGCATGCTGACCGAGATGCATCCCGACCTCGACTACCGGGAGGTCTGCCAGTTGCTGATCCAGGCCGAGCTTTCGGGCGGGCTGGACATTGCCGCGACAGTCACTGCGGCGCCACCGGGCAAGCCCCGCGCCCCCGCGAACGGCAAGCAGCACTGATGGCACACGACGTTCCCCTCAAGTCCGCCGAAGAGCTGGTGATGGCGCGGCGCGCCGCACAGCTGGCCGCCGAGGTCCTGGCCATGATCGAGCCCCACGTCGTGCCCGGCGTGAGCACCGAAGCGCTCGATCGCCTCTGCCACGAACACATCGTGAAGGTGCAAGGCGCCATTCCCGCCAACGTGGGCTACCTGGGCTATCCGAAGACCATCCTCACCTCCGTGAACCAGGTGGTGTGCCACGGCATTCCCTCGGCCGACAAGATCCTGAAGGCGGGTGACATCGTCAACATCGACGTCGCCGTCAACAAGGACGGCTGGTTCGGCGACACCAGCCGCATGTTCTTCGTCGGTGCGCCGAGCGTGCTGGCGCGCCGGCTGGTGGAGACGACCTACGAAGCCCTGTGCGCCGGCATCCGCCAGGTGAAGCCCGGCGCGACGCTGGGCGACGTGGGCCACGCGATCCAGTCGGTCGCGCAGCGCGAGCACTTCAGCGTGGTGCGCGAGTACTGCGGGCACGGCATCGGCCGCATCTACCACGACGAACCGCAGGTGCTGCACTTCGGGCGGCGCGGGGCGGGCCTCGTGCTGGAGCCGGGCATGGTCTTCACCATCGAGCCGATGCTCAACGCGGGCCGCGCCGAAACGAAGCAGCTGGTCGACGGCTGGACCGTCGTGACCAAGGACCGCTCGCTGTCCGCGCAGTGGGAGCACATGGTGGCGGTGACAGCCGACGGCTACGAGGTGCTGACGGCCTGGCCGGGCGGCACGGGGACGTACGCGCCGATCTGATGCGCAGCCCGGCCCCGGGGCGATGGCGATTCAGTAGGTCACGGTGACCGTGATCGTGTCGCTGTAGCTGCCCGGCGTCACATTGGTCTGGGCCGGCACCCGCCCATAGACCGGAATGCTGCTGCCGGGGTTGCCGCTGCCGTCGACCGTGTCCGTGCCGACGGTGTTGCCCCAGCGCAGCGAGCGCGCGGCATCGCGGTAGAGCTCGTACTGGATGTAGTCACCGGTGCCGCCCGCCATGCGCCGCTGCGTTCCCGCCACGTTCACGCCATTGCTCAGTCCCACCTTCCAGGCGGTGCTGGGCGGGCAGGCCATCGTGATGGCGGCCGTGCCGTTGACCGCGGCGCTCAGCGAGCTGGCACTGCCGAAGTCCAGGTCGGTGGCCGCCACGCTGACAGTGCAGGCGTTGGAATAGAGCGCCGTGACCTGCGTGTAGAAGTTCGTCCTGCCGACGTACTTGGCCGAACTCGCGGTGCAGCTGTCGGGCGCGTTGCCGCTCTTCATGCCCCAGACGACCTCGGAGTTGTAGATGTTGGCCTGGTAACTGCCTGCCGCCAGCGATTGCCCGGACGGCACGCGGCCATACAGCGGGATGTTCAACGCGACGTTGCCACCGCTGGCCGGCAGCACGAACGTACCACCCGCGCTGGCGTAGGTGCCGCCGCCCGGCGGCGGGCCGACGATGCCGCTGCGGGCCGCGTCGGCGTAGATGTTGTAGGCCATCTGCGAACCGTTCCAGTTGGTCATGTAGCGCGGGGCGTAGCCGGCGATCTCGTTGCCCTGGGAGACGTACACGCAGTAGCTCAAGTACATGGTCTGGCCGGTGTCGTTCTGGCAGGCGAAGCCGACCGTGGCGGTGGTGTCCGTCGCCGCCGACGCCGTCACGGTGCCGAAGGCGAAGCTGGGCTGGCTGGCGACCCAGCAGCTCGGGTCGGCATGCGCCGCGCCCATGCCCAGCAGGCATGAGAAGGCCAGCGCCAGTTTCACGAATCTCAACGTCCACATGTCAACCGCTCTTTCTGCAAACCACCGCCCTCGGGACGCCGCCAGTCGAACTGTGCCCGGCACACCGTGCCGTCGGGCGTGCGCACGGCCAGCGTGTTGCGCACGTCGAGCGTGTCCAGGTACACCCAGCCGTCGTAGCCCACCACCGCGCCACCGCCCTCCTGCCCGTTCACCTGCACGCGGCTGCCCAGCGGCAAGGGCTGGCCCTGCGCGTCCATCAATGCCACGTGGGCGGCCCGCACGGGCGTGATGCCGAAATGCGCCCGCGCGCCCGACCGGCCGGCCGGGGTGATGAGGCTCTCGGCGCGCTCGATGCGCACGTCGGCGGGCAGGTCCATCGGGTCGATCGCCAGCTTGTTGTTCTGGTAGGCGTTCACCGGCACGACCAGCAGCAGCCCGCGCGAGTTGGTCTGCCCCACCGGTCGATTCTCGAGCTTCACGGGCACGCCGGCCACGCCGTCGGTGTCCACCACCGCAAAGGCGTCGTCGATGCGCCGCGCGGCCAGCACCCCGCCGCCCATCAGCACCAGCGCACCGCTGGCGCCGGCATAGGCGTAGCGGCTGGCACGGCCGCCGCCCATCTCGCTCACGCCGGCCTGCACGCGGCCGTAAGGGCCCAGGTAGTTGATTTCGGCCTGGCCACCGGTCGTGCCGCCGCCCGTGCGCGCGGTGGTGCGCCAGCCCCAGCCGCCGTCGCCGAGGGGGGAGTGCTGCGCGCTGACGGTGCCCACTGTGCCCTGGTCGCCGCTGCGCTGCACGCCGGCGCTCACGCTGGTCTGCGCGTCCCACGACCAGCTCAGGCCGACGAAGATGCCGCGGTCACTGCGCTTGTCCAGGTTCTGGTTCATGCCCACCGAGACCGAGGTCGTGCGCCCGATCGAACGGAACCAGTTCACGCTGGCGTAGCGCGACGCGTTCTGCCCCACCGGGCGCAGGTAGAGGTAGCTGACGCTGACGTTGCCCAGGCTGCCCATGTCGTAGCCCACGCTCGCGCTGGCGCTGCCCTTGGCCGGTGCCGAGCCGTAGGCCGTGGCCACGTCGCGGTAGTCGCCCTGGGTGCGCGTGCCGTTCAGGCCCACCGACAGGCGCTCCTGCCGCCACAGGTAGCCCAGGCTGGTCTGCGTGCCGCTGCGGCTGCCGCCCGGGGTGTCGGCGTCGTGCCGGCTGCCCGCCAGCGCCGCCGACAGCGTGCCCGCCGCGCCCAGTTGCCACACGCCGCCGGCGCCGGCCAGCGCCAGGCCGCGCGTCACTTCGCCATGCGCCTCCACCGTGAAGCTGTCGCTGAGGCCCCGGCGCCAGGTGCCGGTCAGCACCGGCTGCTTGCCGTAGTCGAAGGAGCGCAGGCCGTAGTTGCGGCGCACCACGCCCAGGTCCACCGTCCAGTCGCTCAGCCCCGGCGCCAGCAGGCGGCTGCTGTCGAAGAGCGAGAAGCTCAGCGTGGCGGCGCGGCCCAGCGCGTCGGTCACCACCACCTGCGCCGTGCCCGTGCTGTTGATGCGCGGCAGCGCGTTGAGCTGGAAGGGCCCCGCCGGCACCTGGCCGCTGTACTGGCGGATGCCGTCGATGAACAGTTCCACGTCCGAAGGCATCGTCGCCGAGCCGATGAAGCTGGGCAGCGGCGCGGTCTGGCGATAGGGCTGCAGGCCGAAGTCGCGCGACAGCTGGATGCCGCCGATGCGCGTGGCGCGCGACCAGGGCACGGCGCCGGTGAGCGTGTCGCCCACGCGCAGGGTGAGCATCCTGTCGGGGAAGGCCATGCTCCAGGTGCTGTCCATGCGCACGGACTGGTCCTTCCAGCCCTGGGTGTCGTGCGTGCGCTGCATCAGCCAGGTGGTGCTGAGCACGCTGGCGCCACGGAAGGCGCGCAACTCGCCGAAGGCGCTCAAGCTGGCGCTGCCACCCCGGCCCTGGGTGCCATAGAGGTCGTAGTTCAGCAGCAGGCCGGTGGAGGTGCTCAGGGGCTGCGCGGTGACTGCCGCCTGCCCCACGGTGGCCGTGGGCAGCTGCAGCATCGCCAGCGGCGCGGTCAGGCTCAGTTGCTGGCGCGCGGCGTCGTAGTCGGCCACCAGCCCGGGCAGGTCGCGCAGGGGCAGCCATTCGGCGCCGTTGTCGGGCAGGGAGAAACTCAGTTCGCGCAGCACCGCGCGGGAGGCCGACAAGGCCCCGGCCTGCAGGCGAAACGGGTGCAGCCCGCGCGCCATGCCGTTGAGGCTGACCTCCAGGTACAGCGTCATGGCCCCCGGCACGGACTGCGCGGCGGGCGCTGCATGGGCGGGGAGCGTGGTCAGGGCCAGTGCAAACGGAGCCAGCAAGGCCCTCGCAGCGAACCCGGCCCGCTCAGCGCGCCAGCGGCGCGAGGTTGGCGTCCGTCGTTCTGCCATCGATCATGACCTGCCAGCGACCCGCGCCAGCCAGGGCGGCGGGCGACGTCTTCAGCGGCCAGCGCATGGTGGCGCCGGGCAGCACGTAGCCCAGCAAGCCGGTGTAGGCGGCGACGGCGCGGCCGTCGCCGCCGGTGAACACGAGGTCCGCCAGCTGGGCATGCACCCCGCCGCTGTTGCTGACTTCCAGCACGGCCTTGCCGTCCTCGCGCCGCAGGCTCCAGCGCAACTGCGCGGGGGCCGGCTCCGCGCCCGCCGGGGACACGAAGATGGGCAGCGAGTGCCGCATCACGAAGTTCAGGTTGCTCTTCTTGCCGTCCGCCGCCGCGCCCGCCGCCTGGGGCACGGGCAGTTCGTCGACCAGCACGCGGTAGGCCTCTTCCGCCGGACCCGCGGGCGGCGGGCCGTTGCGGATCACGCGCACCAGTTGCCGCCCGTCGGTGGGCAGCTGCAGCATGGGCGGGCTGACGACCAGTCCGTCCGCCGGCTCCATGCGGTCCTGCCCGTCGACCTGCGTCCAGCGGAACACGCGGATCTGCGCGTCCAGCGGCGCGGCTCCCGTGTTGCTGAGCCACAGCCCGTCGCCCTGCCGTGTCGGCGCCAGCGTCAGGGTGACCGGCGAGACCTGCAGGCCGGCTGCCTGGACCGCACCGCCGCCAAGCAGGCATGCGCCCCACAGTCCGAGGATGGCAAGTGCACGTCTCACGATTCAGCTCTGGCTCGGTGATTCAGCTCTGGCTCAGTACGTGACCGTCACCGTGACGGTGTCGGCGTAGCTGTCCGGGGTGAAGTTGGCGTTGGTGTTCTTGGCGTAGACCGTGTGCGTGATCGCCGCACCGGTGCCCGTGCCGCCGACCACATTGGCGCCGGTGCCGATGGTGTTGCCCCACACGGTGGTGTTGCCCGCGTTGGAGTACAGCGCGTAGGGCACCTTGTCGGTGTTGGTGGCCGAGTTGGCGACGGACGACATGGCACCCGTGCCGTCGGTGGTGCCGCCGTTGGTGGACGAAGGCAGCAGGCCGACGGTGTAGGGCGTGGTCTTGGAGCAGGTGACCGAGATGGTGTTGTTGCCCGTCTGGTTGGTGGCGGTGGGCAGCACGGTGGTGCCCAGGTTGATGTCGGAGGCGTTGCCGGCGGTCACCGAGCAGCTGCGGACGATGGTCATCTTGACCTGGAAATTGGCGCTGGCCGTGTCAGCCAGGGCCGAACCGGATGCGAAAACGAAGGTGGCGGTGGCCGCCGCGGCGACTGCGAGCTTGAGCATGAAAGCACTCCAAATGTAATCAATAAGACCTGATGGGTCGGTATTTTGTAATCATTTTGCATACGTTTTGACTACAAAGTGGCGCAAGGATGCCCCACAACCGGCCCGTTTGCCCTCGGATTCACGGCGCCTCGGCTCAAGTTTCGTGATCTAGTTCTCGTAACAATTGGAAAACTGTTTGCATTGTTTACATTTCCGCCACAGTCAAAGCGCCCCCCTGTCTCCGCGAAGTGGAGGCCTTGGTGCGGTCGATGGCGGGGGAAAAGTGGTCGCAACAAGCGCAGGGCTTGGTGGCGCCCGAGGCTGGGCAGCCTCAGGAAGTCGATGCGGGCCGGCTCAAAGCGTTGCCCGGACCCGCCCGGGCGCAGGCGGCAGGGAGTCGCCCTGCTCCCTCGTCAGCCTCAGGCCTTGGCCAGCCGCCGCCGCGCCTTCACCGCCGACGCCAGCCCTTCGAGCACCGGCACCGTCTGCGCAAAGCCGATGCAGGCATCGGTGATCGACACGCCGTGCTTCAGCGGCACGCCGGGCTTCAGGTCCTGCCGGCCTTCCTCGAGGTGGCTCTCGATCATGATCCCGGTGATGCGCCGCTCGCCGGCTGCGATCTGCGTGGCCACGTCTTCGGCCACCACGATCTGGCGCTGGTGCTGCTTGCTGCTGTTGCCGTGCGAGACGTCGATCATCACCTGCGGGCGCAGGCCGTTGGCCAGCAGCGCCTCGCAGCTGGAGGCGACATCCGCCGCCGAATAGTTGGGCGCCTTGCCGCCGCGCAGGATCACGTGGCAGTCGTCGTTGCCGCGCGTCTCGAAGATCGCGGCCATGCCCATCTTGGTCATGCCCATGAAAGCATGCGGCGCGCGGGCCGCGAGGATGGCGTCGGCCGCCACCTTCACGCTGCCGTCGGTGCCGTTCTTGAAACCGACCGGGCAGCTCAGGCCCGACGCGAGCTGGCGGTGGCTCTGGCTCTCGGTGGTGCGCGCGCCGATGGCGCCCCAGGCGATCAGGTCGGCGATGAACTGCGGGCTCAGCAGGTCGAGGAACTCGGTGCCGGTCGGCAGGCCCAGCGTGGTCAGCTCCAGCAGCAGGCGCCGCGCGCGCTCCAGGCCTTCGTTGATGGCGAAGCTGCCGTCCAGGTGCGGGTCGTTGATGTAGCCCTTCCAGCCGACGGTGGTGCGCGGCTTCTCGAAGTAGGCGCGCATGACGATGAGCAGGTCGTCCTGCAGCGAATCGGCCACCTTCTTCAGACGCTGCGCGTACTCGATGGCCTGGTCGTGGTCGTGGATGGAGCACGGGCCGACCACGACCACCAAGCGGTCGTCGCGGCCGTGCAGCACGTCGGCGATGGCCGCGCGGCTGCCTTCGACCAGCGCGAGCGTGTTGTCGCGCACGGGCACGCGCTCCTGCAGCAGCGCGGGGGTCATGAGGGGACGCACGGCGCCGATGCGCACGTCGTCGATGCGGGTGGTGTCGAGGGTGCTGTCGCGGGAGCCGACTTCGGCGTCGTGGCGGGGGTCGTCGAGGCGGGACATGATCGTGGAATGCTGTGATGTCGAGGGGGTTGCTTCGATTGTCCCCCAGCGCGCCCTCCTCCCCGGCTCAGGCCGCCTTCAGGAACACGTCGGGGTCCGTCGCGGCCTGCAACGGCAGCTGGCCTCACAGGACCCACGCCAGGCGATCACGCCGACGAACGCGACAGCGTCGCCAACTTCTTCCTCGCGCTCTGCAAGAGGCCGACCTTCTCGACGGGCAGCGGCGCCTTCGTATCCCCGGGCTTGATGATCTCGAGCGCCGCGGGTTTCGGCATGAGCGCATCGCGCGGCGTGAGGCCGTTGAACTTCGCGTTCGAGATGACGTGCACCTTCAGGTGACGGTGGATGCTCTTCGAGAGCTTGCGGCAGGCGGCCGCCAGGGTGGCTTCGTCGGGCATCGACTGGCCGTGCACGACGAGCAGCTCCAGGGTGCCGTCTTCGTCCTCCGCGAGCACGAAGGCGCGCACGACCGAGGCCTTGAACTTGCCGCGCAGCATCGCGCGAACCGGCTCGGCCGCGGCGAACGACTTGAGGGCGATGTTGCGCAGTTCGTCGTGGAAGATGAACGCACGGTCGATCGAGAAGGTCTCGGCCTCCTCGGCCTTCGGCTTTTGCTTCTTCAGGATGCCGCTGCTGACGAGATGCGCCAAGGTGCGTTCCACATCGGCCGTGTCGAGCTTCGAGCGATGGGCCAGCTCGCTGGAAGACAAGGGTTGTTGGGGCGCCGCGTAGGCGACCATCAAGAGCTTTTGCACCTCGGGGGCGAAAAGAAAATCTGCTGCACTCATTTCGCGGTTCTCTACTTCCGTGCTTCTGTGGGGTTCTCTACAAGCGGGTTGCATTATCGAGAGCGCCCCGCTTCCCGTTCGATGCGGCTTTCTCCACGGCGTTTTCGCGGCGGATTCCGTCACCGCGCATGGCGCCGGCCTACAGCGGAGCCCGGCGTGCACCGGTAAGAACGGCTGAACACGACAAGGAGCTTCAGCCATGGACCTGAAACAGACGATCGACAAGATCAAGCAGGTGGATGCGGCGCGCGCCGACTACCCCGGCGAACACCTCGTCGTGCTCGGCGCCGGCGTGCTGCTGTTGCTGGCCGCGGGCCGCAGCCGGTCGTTCCTGATGCGAGTCGTCGCGGGCGCCGCCGGCTGCGCGCTGATCGGCCGGGCGGCGAGCGGCACCGGCGGCATCGCGAAGCTGGCCGGCGTGTTGCAGAACGGAGGCCTGGCATGGCCGCGGCGCTGACCCCGCGGGCCCGCCCGTCCGCAGGCGACCCCCGGCGGTACTGGGCCCCGTGCCTGGGCGTGGCGCTGGTGGCGATGTCGCTCTTCTACGTGACCTTGAAAGACCTGGTGCACGAGAGCGCGGTGCGCGCTGCGGCCTTGACCACGGCAGTCGTTCCGGTCGAGCCCGACAGATCGGCCGCCCGCGAAACGTTCCCGGATGCGGCGACCCGCGCATCCAAGGAACCTGCCACGCTGACGAACACGCACTTCGAGCCCCCAGTGATCGCCCCCGCAGCCAAGTCCGTGCCTGCCGTCGTCGAGGTGCACAAGTGCGTCATGCCCGAGGGCGATGCGGCCTACTCCGACGGGCCGTGCCCCGCAGGCGCTCGCGCGACCACGCTGCGATTGCCGCGCGACCTGCACGCCTCGGCGAGTCCCTGAGCTCTTGAGCGGCTCACCCCGCCTTCAAAAACACATCGTGGTCCGGCGCAAAGTTGGCGTGCAGCGGCAGCATCGCGCCGCCGAGCGCGCAGGCCTGCGCCCCCGCCCTGCCCCCATGCAGCTGCGGCGCCCACAGGCCTTCCCAGTTGCACTGCGCCAGCGCCGCGCGGGTCTGCACCAGCAGCGCGTCGAGCAGCGCGCGCGACATCGATCCGTCCATCACCACGTCGGCCAGGTCGAGCACGGCCGTGCTGCTGACGATCGCATGCGCCAACGCGCGTGACGCGCTGCCGAGCCAGGCCTGCGTGGCCGCGGCGAACGGCGCTTCGAGCGCGCGGTCGTCGTAGGCGGCGGTGGCGTCGAGGCCTTCGACGCGCAGGCGCTGCTCGAGCTCCCACAGCGACGCCTCAGCCACCACCTGCGTCGACAGGCCTTCGGAGGGCTTCTCGGTGCGCATCGGGATCGACGCGAGCGCGCCCGCGTTGCCGTGCGCGCCGGTGTGCAGGTGCGAGTTGATGACCAGCCCGCCGCCCACGAAGGTGTCGACGAAGATGTAGAGAAAGCTCTTGAGGTCGTGCCCGCGCCCTGTCACCAGCTCGGCCACGCAGGCCGCCACGGTGTCGCGCGCGAAGCCCACGGGCACGTCGGTGCGCGCGCGCACCTCGGCCAGCAGGTCCATCTGGTTCCATTCGTCCGACTGCGCCTTCGACAGCCCCAGCGTGCGGTGCCAGCCACCAAGCTGGAACGGCGCCGCCAGCCCCGCGCCCACGTTGCGCGCAGCCAGCGGCCCGAGCCCGTCGCGCAGCCGGTGGATGTGCTCGGCGATCACGGGCAGGAGCGCCCCTGCGTCCGGAAATTCATAGCGGATCGCGTGGTGCTCGCGCACGCGCGCCGCGAAGTCGATCAGCAGCCACTCGGCGCCGCGCCGCCCGAGCTTGACGCCGATGGCAAAGGCGCCGTCGGGGTTCAGCGCCAGCGGCACCGAGGGCTGGCCGATGCGCCCGCGCACGCGGCTTTGCTTGACGATGAGGCCGTCGTCCTCGAGCCGCGCGGTGATGAGGCCGATGGTCTGCGCGCTCAGGCCCGTGAGCCGCGCCAGGTCGGCCTTGGGCAGGCTGGTGTGCACGCGCAGCGCCTGCAGCACCACGCGCTCGTTGAACTGGCGCATGCCCACCTGGTTGGAGCCGCGCGGACGCAGCAAGGCCGACGGGCGCTCGAGGGCATCGGTATCAAGCATGCGCCTCCGCGGGCAACTGGTCGGCGGTCATAGCGCCGGTCATCACGGCCACGGTGTCGCTCATGCTGATCTTCTTCGGATTGAGCACGGCCGCGCGCCTGCCCAGGCGCGCCACGTGGATGCGGTCGGCCACCTCGAACACATGCGGCATGTTGTGGCTGATGAGCACCACGGGCAGGCCACGCTCGCGCACGCGGCGGATCAGCTCGAGCACCATGTTGCCTTCCTTCACGCCGAGCGCGGCGGTGGGCTCGTCCATGATGACCACGTGCCGCGCGAAGGCCGCGCTGCGCGCCACGGCCACGCACTGGCGCTGGCCGCCCGAGAGCGTTTCGACCGCCTGCGTCATCGACTGGATGCCGACCTTCAGGTCCTGCATGCGCGCCGTGCTTTCGAGCAGCATCTTCTTCTTGTCGAGCATGCGCAGCACGTTGCCCAGGAAGCCGGGGCGGCGCAGTTCGCGGCCGAGAAAGAGGTTCTCGTAGATGGTCATCGCGGGTGCGACGGCGAGGTCCTGGTAGACCGTCTCGATGCCGGCGCGGCGCGCATCGAGCGGGTTGCGGAAATGCACCGGCGCGCCGTCGAGCAGGATCTGGCCTTCGTCGGGCACGATGGCGCCCGACAGCGCCTTGATGAGCGACGACTTGCCCGCGCCGTTGTCGCCGATCACCGCGAGGATCTCGCCTTCGCGCAGCTCGAAGTCGACGCCGTCGAGCGCCGTGACCTGGCCGTAGCGCTTCACCAGGCCCTTGGCCTGCATCACGATCTTGGGGTTGGCCACGGTGTTCATCAGCGGGCTCCCTTGCGCGAGAGTTGATCGGCCGCCACCGCCAGGATCACCAGCACGCCCGTCACCAGCACCTGGTAGATCGACGACACGCCCATCAGCGTGAGCCCGTTGCGGAACACGCCCAC
>Ga0105243_10002737_pt1 | contig 14659 bp, 12 predicted proteins | sample KBSM34metaG_FD_81525 | JGI IMG/M metagenome (GOLD analysis project Ga0105243, IMG submission 81525) | Miscanthus rhizosphere microbial communities from Kellogg Biological Station, Michigan, USA - KBS M3-4 metaG | ecosystem: Host-associated > Plants > Roots > Rhizosphere > Soil | place...
CGATGATGATGACATCCCGTACGGATTCGTTGCTCATGGTGCCCTTCGTGACTCACTGCGGGGTGACGTGTAACCCTACCTCCGCGGAACGGCTCAGGGACGCAACCTATTCCAAAGGTGAGGCCGGGCCGACGTCCGCGAATCCACACCTAAACCGACGCGAAGCCCTCGTACGCAGCGTGAGACATTTCCTCAGCGGGGGAGCAGTGCTGATGGGCCCGCCGAGGGCGTACCGGCTCCACAGCCCGTCACTACCGTCACCTGCCTCGACCGATCGGACTCGGTGTAAACCAGCAGTGCCGGTGTGCCGTCGAGGCTGCTGGCAGCAAGCCCGGTGATACGGCCGTCGGTCACCTTGCGGGCACAATCCCAGGCCTGGGAAAAACGATGCGGGCTCAGGCCGCCGCTGGCTTGTTCCAGCGCCCGCGCGTCCGCTCCGAGATCGCGGCTGTTGACCGCGGCTACGGGTGGAGGCTCATTGAGTCCAGCGCTGGCGCTGATCACGTACGCCCCGAAGCCCACCACCGCCGCAGCCACTGCAGCAGCGAGAGCGGCTAGGGCCCAACGCGGCCTGGGCTTCTCCACTTCCTTGCCGAAAGTGCCAAGTGTCGCCCGCGGTTGCTGGCTCGGGACGGATTCCAGCCCACGTCCCTTGACACTCGCATCGACTCGTCGGACCTGCTCGGCAGCAATCACATCGTTCAGTCGATGCGCCACCGCTTCCGGCATCGCCGACGCGGGTTCTGCATGCAACGTGGCGCTGACCGCGTGCAACGCGTCTGACTGGGCATGGCAGTCCGGGCAGTCGGCAATATGGGACTCCGCAAAGGCGGCGCGTTCGGGGTCCAGCAGGCCCTCGGCCGCGTCGGCCAGCTCGTCGGTAGTCAAGTGCTGCGCGTTCATCGGATGAGTCCTCGGGTCTTCAGCAGAGCCATGGTTTTCTGAGAACCCTTGTCAAGATGTGCCTGAGGGGCTCGAGTCAGTATCCATGTGAAGAGGGCCGAGTGGCCGCCGCGCAGCAGCGCCACCGGAGCCACGACGCGCGTGGTCTGCCCGTCGGGACCGCGTACTGAGAGCCGATAGCTCGGGCCGTTCGGCGTCACGAACTGGCTCACCGCGATGAGATCCGCGGCCTCAATCGTGGTCAACTTCCGGTAGCGCCGCACTGTCAGTCGCGAGCCATCGACCATCAAGTAGGCCCTGGTACGCAGATATATGACGCTGACAACGAGCGCCCATAACACGACGACGAGGACAAGCGCCGGCAACCAGCCATTGACCCGCCCGCGGGCCAGCACTCCGACGCAGATCAAGGCAGCGATGCTGGCGAACGTCGCCGGGGTTCGCCAGTTGTAGGACTGCTCGAGCGGATGGGGCACGCCTATGTTCCCTCCTCCGCTTTGAGGTGAATGAGCAGTGGCAGCAAGCGTGCCCGGCCACGGGCGCACCGGCTCTTCACGGTGCCCGGTGCGCAGCCAAGAATCTGGGCCGCTTCTTCGACCGAGTATCCCTCCATATCCACCAGCACCAGAGCGGCCCTCTGGTCAGGGTTCAAGGCGCCCAGTGCCGCGGCCACCACGCCGCGTTGCTCTTTGATTTCCACCGGATCCTTGATCAACGTTGTGCCCATCCGGTTCCAGCGATCAAGGTCCTCCGGCAATGGCTCGGTCTCGCGCGACCTCAGAGTACGAAGCCGATCGAGGCAGGCATTGACCACGACACGATGCAGCCATGTCGTCACCTGAGCGTCGCCGCGATAGCTGCCGGCCTTGCGAAACGCGGATATATAGGCATCTTGCAAAGCGTCGGCTGCGTCTTCGGGATTCCGCATGATCCGGATGGCGATCGTCCACAGGCGATCCTGATGCCGGGTGACGAGGGTCGTGAATGCGTCCGGATCTCCGGCAACGTGCGCGCGCAGCAGCGCGGCGTCGGTTACGGAATCGCCCTCAGATTCACCCTCGATCAAGCCACTACCTCGACCTCGTAGATGCCGCCGCGGTAGCCCGTCCCCTCCTTCGGCAGCGAGGTCAAGTACACCAAGACGTACCGGGTGGTCACGTCCTGCTCCGCGGTCAGCGTCGCCGATCCGCCTGCTTTGGACTCGGCGGCCACCGTACGCCAGCGCTTGTCCGAGCTCATCGGCGGATTCGCGGTCTGAGACGGGTCGGACTTCGGCACTCGGAACTGGACAGTGGTGCCGGTACCGCTCAGGGTGAGGTGCAGCGAACGAACCGGCTGCGGTGTTTCAAGATCGAGAACGAGGCCAACGCCGCGCTTCAGGTTGCCCAGTTTGGGATTGCCGAAATACTGCACCGTACGCCACCTGGTGGCCGGATCGCCGTCGTAGGCGAACTTCACCTCGTCAGGATTCTCCGTTTGATCATCGCCCTGCGGATCGAAGTCCCGGGCGTTTGCGACGATCAACTTGCTCGGCTGAGCGGGCGATGGCTCCGCTGCCGTGCTTTGTTGATCACGTGAGCTCTGCGGCTCAGGTGCGGAAGAGATGCGGCGGTCCAAGATCAGCGCGGAGATAATGCCTGCCGCGATCAACAGCACCGCGAGGACGAGGAGCAGGCCAATCCATCGCCGCCGCCGCTGGGTGCCGGACGGCTGGCTCGGTGGTCTGGTTTGCGCTGGACGGGTCGCGGTCGGCGGGGGTCGTCCACTCGTTCGCAGCCGGGTCTGCGCGGCGGTCGGTGGTGCGCTGGCCGCTGGGATCGTCCGGGTAGAGATGGCTCGTTGTCGAGCAGTGGTCTGGTCCAACAGCGAGGAGACGGGGGTGGCCTCGGGTGCTGCATGGAGCGGTTCGGACTTTCCGGCCACACTGGGTATCGGCTGCCGCAGGCGGCGTTCCAGATCCGGCGCGGCATCGGCACTGCCGAGCACCTTCGTCAGTGCTGTGACGATGCCACCAGATGTAGTGATCGGCGCTGCATGATGCCGTGGCGGGTCGCCGAGAATTTGATCACAGACGTTGTCCAGCGCTGGGGAGACACCGGCCCGTACCTGGCGCGGGCTCATCCAACGATGTCCCACCATCGGGGCATTGGGCAGGCCGAACGCCGGGCCGCCTGGCCAACGGCAGACCAGTGATGCGTAGAGCAGGCGACCAAGATCGGTTACGTCGACCTGCTCAGGGCTCGTCGCCTGAGGCAACGCAGTGTCCGCGCCCGGTCGGAGGGCGGCCTCGATCAACAGACCGACGATCTTGATATTGCCGCTGGGCGTGATGATCACGGTCTCAGGGCTGAGCCTGCGGTGATACAGACCAAGGCTGTGTACGCCGGCGAGGGCGTCGGCAACCTCGCGGGTGATCCATGCCGCCTCGAGGCCTGACAGCGGCCCGTGGTTGACGATCTCCTGGAGCGACTGGCCCGTCGCGTACTCGCACACGATGTAGGAACCAACCGCCGTGTTCGTGCTGTGCACCGCATCAAGCACCCTAAGGAAGCGGGAATCGGTTGCGACCGATGCCTTGCGCGCCGCGGCGAGCAGCAGTTCCTCGTTCGGATCTCCAGGGGCCAGCAGGTGCACCAACACCGAGCGCGACAACACCTGATCGAACGCACGCCAGGTCACCGTCGGCTGGGATTCGGCGATCAGCTCCTCGAGGCGATAGCGGGACGCCAATACTGTGCCGGCGGGCAGGGCCGCCGCCCGCGGACCGTCCCCGCCCTGATCAGCACCGCCCTGATTAGCCTCGCCCTGATGAGCACCGCCTTGCTCGACGCTCTGGTCAGCGGCCGCCTGAACCATAGGTTCTGAATTCTCCTCAACTGCTTCTTTGATGCTAGGAGACGGCGGCCGGATCACCGTTGGCGAATCGCCGGACGGCGTAAGATCTCCAAACCGATCAGCGCTGGCCTCGATCACCGACTCCTCTCGAGCCTCTCGTGCCTCCGGGGAGGAATCGCTGCTACGCCGCAGCACGGTGGAAAGGATCTCGGTCACCTCATGGATTCGCATCAGGCGAGCCAGCAGCCCAAACAGGCCGACCGCCACGACACCGGCGATCACCAGACCAATTGCCAACATAAACGTCGAATCAAACTGAGTTGTAAATACCCACGAGATCAGCCACGCCGCGATCGCTGCGGGAATCACCGCGATGAGCAGCCGTACGCAGTGCCGGATCAGCTCCTCAGCGTTGAGATCTCCGAGCTTGCGTCGTAGCCGGGAGAAAGAGACCGGTAGTCCGATCAGGTACGCCGCCGAGTACGCGAAGGCCAGGCCGGTCGCGACCAGCGCCGGATTGTCCAGGAGCAGCACAGCGGCTACGCCGAGGGCGACATTGGCGCCGGCGATCAAGCACTGTAAGAAGAAGGTCGTCTTGGTGTCCTCGAGCGCATAGAAGGCTCGGAGACAGATGTATTGCACAGTGAACGGCACGAGTCCGATGGCCAGAGCCATCAGCGCCCCGCCTACGAACGAGGCGTCCTTGGCGCCCTGCCCAAAGCCAAAGATCACATGGGCCAGCGGAAGCCCGAGCGCCAGGAACGCGACCGATGCGGGTAGCAGAGCAGTCACCGACAGCCGGATGGCCCGCATCGTCTCAGCAGCTACTCCGGGCAGATCACCGGCAGCAGCCAGCCGCGAGGCGGCCGGCAGCATGGCGGTCGCCAACGAGACCGTGATCAAGGAATGCGGCAGGATCCACACCGCGTACGCGTTGCTGTACGCGGTGAGGCCGGCGCCTTTACCACCGACAGTTGCGCTGCTGGCCAGCTTGCTGACGACCACGAGCGCGGCCTGAGTGACCAGCACAAACCCGAGGGTCCATTTTGCCAATCGAAACGTCTTGCCTAGCCCGGTGTGCTTGAAGTCGAAGCGCGGCCGGAAGTGGTAGCCGCTGGCTCGCAGGAACGGGATCAGTACCGCGGCTTGGGCGACAATGCCCAGCGTGGATCCAATACCGAGCAGCAGCGCCTGACTCGTCGTAAAGGGTGCGCCCGTGCTCGTCCGGTCGAAAACGACCACGTACATCAGAAGCACGATGATCGACACGACATTGTTGGCGATCGGCGCCCACATCATTGGCCCGAACCGATCACGCGCGTTGAGCACCTGCCCGGCCAGCACGTGCACCCCGTAGAAGAAGACCTGCGGCATGCAGTAGTAGCCGAGCAAGATCATCGACTCGTATTGCGCGGCCAGCTTTGGCGACTGCCATCCGGCAGCCGAATAGAGCCCGATGATCCACGGCACGGCAAGGGTGAGCAGCAGCGTGATCAAGCCCAATCCGATGAGGCCGGCGGTCATGATTCGGTTGGTGTACGCCTCACCGCGATCTTTGTCACTGCGGATGGCGCGCACGATCTGCGGTACCAGGACGGTGTTCAACACGCCGCCGGCGAGCAGGATGTACATGCTGTTCGGCACGGTCGTGGAAATGGTGAACATCTCTGCCTGCCGGGTGCCATTGCCGAACAGGTACACCAGCAGCATGAGTCGGAAGAAGCCCATCACCCTGGAGAGAGCCGTGCCGGATGCCATCAGAACGCCTGCCGACACCAGCCGTCTGGTATGCCTGCGCTCCTCCGTCGTCGGCCCCGGGTCGCCGCTGATTCCGGCGGGGACCACCCCGTCCTGCGCCCCCGAATCCGGTCCCGACGGGTTGATCTTGGGCGTCGTCTCAGACATCAAGTTTTTCTGCCGGCGCCGAACTCAGCGCGGGAAGCTGGTCGGCGGGAGGGCCCGCGTCCCCCGGATGCCCACGCGTTCTGCCACTCGAGGACCTCGTCCGTTCCTTGGCCACCTGGCGAATCCGGAAGAACGTGGAGGCGACGAGGACAATGCCGGCGGCGACGGCGATTGCCCAGCCTGTGGTGCCGTTCTGGGTAACCTGCACCTCGATATCGAACGGTCGGCCTACCGCCCGGCCGGATTCGGTCATCAGCTGCGCGGTGACCGGCACGATGCCGTTGGCCTTGGCGGTGACCTCGGCGTTGGCGGTGTAGGTGTCTTGCGCCTGGATCTCGGTCGGCTTGATTGGTTTGATCGTCAGCCGCTGGCTGTTCTCGGAGTTGAACACCAGCTTGACCTTGACGGCACCGGCATTCGGCGCTGAAGGGTCGGCCGCCAAGTTGTTCTTGATCGTGATCGGGAATTCAACACCTTGTTGTGCCACGGTTTGCACCCGTGCGCTGCTGCGAATCTGAATCTTGTTCAGCAAGATCTCATCGAGGGTTGCCTGCTGCGGGCCCAAGAACGCGCGGCGAGCTTTATCGTGCTTGCGCCACTTCAGACTGGCGGCCCGGGCTACGGCCGCGCTGCTCTCGGCACGCGCGTTCGTGGCATCGACAAGTAGGTCGCCGTACGTCTTAAGACTCCAGTCGAATTTCCTCAGACTGCTGAGCTGCCCCGGGGTGAGTTCGGCCGCGCGTGCCGCGGAACTGTAGTGATACTTCTCGGCCCAAGCCGCTGGGGTAGATTTCAGCAGCTCGCTCAAGGTGCGCTCTTTCAGCCATGGCGCCTGGAGGTTTCGGTCACTTCTCTCTGCCTGCGCGGCTTTGGTGATCAGCTGAACCTTCCCGTGGTTCAGGCCGTCACGTGCCGCTGTCGCGTCGATCCAACTCTCGGTCAGCATCCGCTGGTGAACGTGGATGGCGGTTTCGCGGGGATCCGGTCCAGGTCCACCCTTGTTGGCCGCTGCTGTGAATCTGATGATCGGTACGTCCTCTGGGCCCGCGAGCAGCGGCGTCGCTGGACCGCGGGCCGAGGTGTCGGCGAGCAAGATCGCAGCAGGGTGCAACGCCGCAGCAGCCTCCGCAACGGCCTCATCGGCAGCTCCGCCGCCAGGCAGGATCAGTAGTGGTAGTGATCGCGTGGACTCGACCAGTTTGTTGGCGTTGGCCGCGTCCTCGAGGACGCTTTCCTGCCCGTCATGAACCAGCGCGGCAACGTCGGGTGAGCCGTACAGCAGCCGGTATCCGTCATGTGAACCCTGCAGGGTCTCAAATCCCTGGAGCCATCTCGTCGCGTCGGCCTGACCCGTGCCCGCCGACACGGCGCCCTCGGAGTCCAGCACCTGATAGCCGGCTGACATGATCTTGAGTTCGTCGATTAGCGCCGGGTCGACCGCATAGGTCGTCTTGTTGGTGTTCGCCGCCTTCAACAGGGCCGTGAGCCGGCCGTTCTCGCCGACCTCGGCCGCTAGATGATCATCTGAGAGGGCGCCCTTGCGTACCAGGGAAGGGCGAGAATTGAGCACCACGATCGTCGTCGTGGTGAGCTTGCTGCTGGGCTTGCCCGCGATCATGGGCACGAATATGCGGGCGCGTCCAATAGCCACGTTGTTACCCCGCTGCAGCACATGCACGCCCATCAAGTAGATCCCATCGGTGGGGGAGAGCTCCAGGTCAGAGACCCTGACGCGAAGCGTGAAGTCGACTGACTCATTGGGCGCGAGGAAGGGATTCTGGGGCGTCGTGAGATTTCGGAACACACCGGTGTATCGGGCGCCGAGAGGCTCATTGGAATTAGACACCAGCGCCTGTTCCATCCCTGCCCTGCCGAGGATGGGTGCCTGGTTCCGCCAGAAGAGGGCTTCTAATCGGTAGAGCCGCTCCTTGGTGATGTTGGTGACCCGACCGGAGACGGTAATCTCGCCGTCTCGACTAGGCAGGTCGGGGCTCAGCGACGTGATGGCGATCGAAACCGACGCGACCGGCTCGGCGGCGCTGGCTCGTATCGGCATCAGGAGCATGCATAGCCCGGAAACCGCGACTGCTAGCAGTACGCGGGCCGCACGCACCGCGCACCACCTCCCCACTCAGTCATGGTAATTGGATAACGAACTGCCGATGCGGTCTGAGCCCGCTTCGACGAGCTCAGGGCGACGTCTGCGACAAGCTCAGGACGGCGCCTATCGAAGACTGGCCATGGAGGAAGATCACCGCGACAAGCGCCAACCCGGCATGAAATCCGATGACGATACAATCGCTCAGCGTGTCCACCTTCCAGCTGAGCTCGGTGCAGGCCGCTGCGGTGGCCGACCTTCTCAGAATCGCACCGGTCGCCGATCGGTTGGGCGAGCTGTTCAGCAATGCCGGACACGAGCTTTACCTGGTCGGCGGGAGTGTCCGCGACGCATTGCTCGGCAAGCTCGGACACGACCTGGACTTTGCAACATCAGCCCGCCCAGATGCGGTCGAGAAGCTGCTGCGCAAATTCACTCCGGCCGTATGGACCATCGGCAAGGAGTACGGCACCATCGGCTGCAAGGTCGAGGCCGGCGACGTGAGCTGGGTGATCGAGGTCACCACGTACCGCTCCGATGTCTACCCCGGGCACAGCCGCAAGCCCGAGGTCGCGTTTGGTGACACCCTTGAGGGCGATCTGCTCCGCCGGGACTTCACGATCAACGCGATGGCGCTGTCGATTCCGGACAAGAGATTCGTCGACCCGTACGGTGGGCTGGGCGACGTGGCGGGGCGGGTGATCCGGACACCGGGGACGCCGCAGAGCTCCTTCAGCGATGATCCGTTACGGATGATGCGTGCGGCACGCTTCGTCGCTCAGCTGGGATTCGTACCCGCGCCTGAGGTCGTTGCCGCTATGCGAGGTATGGCGGATCGGATCTCGATCATCTCAGCCGAACGAATCCGCGACGAGCTCAGCAAGCTGCTGCTGACCGATCGCCCGCGTCCCGGTCTGGACCTGCTCGTGTCCACCGGACTAGCCGCCCGGGTGCTGCCCGAGCTGCCCGCCCTCCGGCTGGAACGCGACGAACATCATCGCCACAAGGACGTCTATCAGCACAGTCTCACCGTGCTGGAGCAGGCGATCGACCTAGAAGATCGACTGCCGGACCGGCCCGATTTGATCATCAGGCTGGCAGCGCTGTTGCACGACATCGGCAAGCCCGCGACTCGGCGGTTCGAGCCGGGCGGGAAGGTGTCGTTTCATCATCATGACGTGGTCGGCGCCAAGCTCGTCCGGAAGCGGTTGACGGCTCTGCGGTTCAGCGGCGAAGAGGTCAAAGCGGTCTCGGATCTTGTCGCTTTACATCTGCGGTTTCACGGGTACGCCGGCGACGGCCGGGGTGATGGCGGGGTCTGGACCGACTCCGCGGTTCGTCGGTATGTCCGTGATGCCGGTGATCAGTTGGCCAGGTTGCATGTGCTGACCAGAGCGGACTGTACGACCCGCGATGTGGCGAAGGCGGAAAGGCTCCGGCGCGCGTACGACGACCTCGAACGTCGGATCGCTGAACTGGCTGCTCAGGAGGAGCTGAGCGCGATGCGGCCAGACCTCAATGGAGGCCAGATCATGGAGATCCTGGGCATTCCGCAGGGTCGTGATGTTGGTCGTGCATACGCGTATCTGCTGGAACGCCGGATTGAAGAAGGTCCCCTAGGTGAGGACCGAGCCCGCGAGGAACTGTTGGCCTGGTGGGCCGATCAGCAATCCTGAGCAGTCGTCCCGGATTGGCTCATGCAAATTATCCACCAACCCGTACAAAACCTAGGCTTACCTAGCTTCCCACACCCTGCACACTCTGCGACCAGTGCAATGCGACAGCAATCTAGGTCACCATAGGTTTCTGCCGCCCAGCGCTGAGAAGAAGTGATTTCTGCATATTGCGGCCGCTCTCTGAGATGGCCAAGATAAAGATGGTGACGTAGGCATCGGAAACCTATCGATCTCATTTGGCAGGTCATATTTGGACGATTGTGGGTATAGCAACCCAGACGCCCCATCCACTGCACTCGGGAAGAAGGAACGACCGTGGCAACCAAGGTTTTGACCACTCTCCAAGACGACATCGACGGCTCAGTCGCGACTGAGACCGTCCACTTCGCTCTAGACGGTGTTGAGTGGGAGATCGATCTGTCGGAGCGCAACGCCAACCGGCTGCGCAACAATCTCAGCGACTTCATCCAACATGGCCGCAAAGTAGGTGGGAAGAAGCGTCGGGCCGCATCAACCAATCACGTGGACACCAAGGCAGTGCGGAAGTGGGCTGAGGCGAATGGCATTGAGGTCAATTCCCGCGGCCGCGTACCGACTGAAGTAGTGGAGCGCTATAAGGCCGCCGGCAATTAGCCGCAGGTTCTTACCTCCTCTCACCGAAACCGGTCGATAACAACGCGAGATTTGCCCCGAGAGTGGTTGTTCATGACCAGTTTCGCCGGTTAGCTCGTCTTATTCTTCTGGCATCTCAAGCCGAGATCGCAGCAGCTGCTGCTCGGCCGGGTTGCTCGTCATCGCCAACGCCCGCTCATTGGCGGCGCGGGCTTCCTCATGATCACCGAGTTCGGTGAGCAGCTGGGCCCGCGTGGCATGCCATAGGTGGTAGCCGTTCAATCGATCGGCAAGTTGATCGATTTCAGAAAGTGCTGCCGCCGGACCGCGGAGATGGCTCAGGGCGATGGCGTGATTCAGCCGGATTACGGGAGACGCGTCGTGACGCAGCAACATGTCGTAGAGAGTCAGGATCTGCAGCCAGTCCGTCTCGGCCCATGAGGTGGCGGTGGCATGACAGCCGGCAATCGCCGCCTGGAGCTGGTACCGACCGGGCTGGCGCAGAGCCGCCGCGGTGGCCAGGTAGCCGTCCGCGCGACTGATCGCGACCCCATCCCACCTGCCACGATCTTGATCTTCGAGCAGCACGAGCTGACCCAGATCATCGAAGCGTGACTGGGTGCGGGACGAGAGAAAGGTCAACAGCGCGAGTAAGCCCCAGGCCTCTGCTTGATCCGGCAAGGCGCGGGCCACCAACTCGGCTAACCAGATAGCATCCTCACTCAATTCCCGTCCAGACGCCGACGGCTCCAAGTAGCCCGCGTTGTAGCTCAGATAGATCACCGTCAACACGTCGTCCAGCCGCGGCGCAAGATCATCAGCGTCAGGAATGCTAAAGGGGATGCCGGCGCTGGTGATCTTCCGCTTGGCGCGTACCAGACGCTGTGCCATGGTCGCCTCGGGCACGAGGAAAGCGCTCGCGATTTGCGGCGTCGTCATGCCGACGACGGCTCGCAGTGTCAGCGCCAGCCGAGCCTCGACGCTGAGCGCCGGGTGGCAGCAGCCGAACAGCATCGGCAATCGCTCGTCGCCCGTACGCTGGGTCGCTCCGTACGCGGTCGTCAGATCCGCATCCCACTCCTCAGCGAGACTGACCTCGCGAGCGCGTTTCCGGAGCAGATCGATGGCCCGGCGCCGAGCCGCGAGCGACAGCCATCCTCCCGGATTGGCTGGCACCCCGTCGCGACGCCAGGTTCGCAGTGCGACGATGATCGCTTCTTGGACTGCCTCTTCGGCGATGTCGAAGTTGCCGAGCCGGCGCTGCAACTGAGCAACGATCAGACCAGCCTCACGGCGGACGATGCGGGCGAGTGCCGCGTCCTCAGCCGAGAGCTGGGAGCTGCCGGAGGGGTGCCCTTCGACAGGCTCAGGGCGCTGGTTCGCAGGCTCAGGGCGCTGGTTCGCAGGCTCAGGGCACATGGTTCGCAGGCTCAGGCCGCATGATTCGCAGGCTCAGGGCACATGCGCTCACATATCGCCGCTGTGATCGACGATGGGCCTGATCTCGACTGCCACGCCGGGTAGCGCGAGCGACGGCCACTCCTTGACGATCGCGATGGCCGCATCCAAGTTGGGAACATCGATGACGCTGAACCCTCCGACGTTCTCCTTGGCCTCAGAGAAGGGCCCGTCGACTACAACTGGCGCGCGACCGTTAGAGCCCGACTTCACAGACGTGGCGGTTTCTGGTCCCTGTAGCTCAGCGCCGCCGTCGACTATCACCGCTCCATGCTTCTCGAACCAGCCATAGATTGCTTGGTACACCTCGGCTTGACGTTCCTCGGGCACGGCGGCATCGAGATCGGGCCGGTTGGTGTACATCAGGACGTACTTCATTTCTTGCTCCTTCTCAGCTTGAGAGTGTGGACACCTCTCCCACGTGCGATGGCGGCCGTAATCGACAGTGTGCGAGCAAATTCTTTAGCACCACGTCCGGCTCTCGTACGGCGGTCGGCGATGGGGGTTGGCGGGGCTCGACCATGGCAGACTATTCATCCGTGGTCGCCCCCGAAGATAAGTACGAGGCGAGTGAGACGACTTAGGCGAAGGTACGGGAGATCAAGAGCCATGGCCGATAGGAAGGCGGTGTCGCGATGACCGCGACCAGCCGTCCGCGACAGGTGGAGTTCGAGCCGATCTACCACCATTACGGACCCCATCGCGCCGGCTTGCCTCCGCTGATTCCGTACTTCCGCGAGGTGTGGCACCGGCGGGCCTTCGCGGCCGAGATGAGCAAGGCGACCATGCGTGGCGCCAATACCTCGACGTTTTTCGGCCAGGCGTGGCTGGTACTCAACCCACTGCTGCTCGCGGCCGTCTACTACATCCTTGTGACGATCATCCGTCGGCAGAGTGATCCGGCCTTCTTTGCTCATCTGACTCTTGGGATCTTCGCGTTCCAGTTGGTCGGTACGTCGATTACCAGCGGTGCGACATCGGTGACGAGCTCGGGCAAGTTGCTGCTGAATACGCCCTTTCCCCGGCTTTTGATTCCGTTGTCTGCGGTGCGTACGGCGTTCTTCCGGTTTCTGCCCACCATTCCGGTGTACTTCATCTTCCACGCCATCTTCTTGACCCATGTGTGGTCGCTGAAGATGCTGCTGTCCTTGTACTTTCTCGGCACCATGATCGTTTTCGCCATGGGCCTGGCGGCTTTCTTCGCGGCGCTGCAGGTCTACTTCCGCGATACGTCGAGCTTTCTGCCGTTCTTCGTACGGATCTGGATGTACCTGTCCCCGATCCTCTGGGCACCAGAGCATGTGATCGGCAGATTCTCCGGACCGATTATGACGATCATTCAGCTCAACCCGATGTATTCCATGATTGGTGGCTACACCGAGCTTTTGCAGAACGATGCGTTCCCCACTCCGTACATGTGGATCTCAGCAGCCGTCTGGGCACTCGCGGCTGCGGTGATCGGCTTCTTGTACTTCATCTCGAGGGAGCGTGAGTTTGCTGTCCGTCTTGTCTAACGGCGAGGTGCCTAACGGCGACCTTCCGCTGGCAGTCAAGGTCGATGATCTCTCCATCACGTATCGCACGACCTTCGAACGCAAGCCGACGTTGAAGCAGGCGCTGGTCCGCTTCGGACGTGGGCAGCGCGCTGTGCGGGAAGTCGAAGCGATCAAGAATGTCTCTTTCGACGTGCGTACCGGAACGGCGATGGGCATCATCGGCTCCAATGGCGCCGGCAAGTCGACACTTATGCGCGCGATGGCGGGCATCCTGCCACCGACCAGCGGCTCGATCGAGGTGTGGGGTCGGGCCAGCACCCTGCTGGCGCTTGGCGTCGGTTTCAACAAGAACCTGTCCGGGCGGGAGAACATCATTCTCGGCGGCCTGGCTGCGGGCCTGTCCCGTCGTGAGGTGGAGGAGCGGGCGGAGGAGGTTGCAGAGTGGACTGAGCTCGGCGACTTCATCGATATGCCGATGCGAACATATTCATCGGGTATGTCGGCTCGCGTGGAGTTCTCCGTCGCTGTCCATATGAAGCCCGACATCTTGATGATCGACGAAGCCTTGTCGACCGGTGACGCGCACTTTCGGGAAAAGGCCAACAACAAAATGGCCGAACTCCGCGACAGCGCGCGGGCCATGTTCCTGGTCAGCCATGGGCTTGGCAGCATCAAGGAGATGTGCAACGAGGTGATCTGGCTGGATCGCGGCGCGCTGATGATGCGCGGCGAGCCGGACGAAGTTGTGAAGGCTTACCTCAAGTTTGTAAAGGTGAAGAAGCGCGAAAGCGCCATGGAGGACATCTAGTTGCCACGGCACTAGCTCCCGATCCTGGCGAGTGGGCTTTCTGATCATGGGCGCTAAACGCTGGGTACGAGCTTGAGGCGTGCGCCTGTATCACGTTCTTATCACGTTCGAAAAAAGGGTCCAAACTGCCTTGAACCCGACCCGGGTCTGGTGCGTACCCTCCTGTGAGGGAGCTGTGACCCTGGGGGGCGGGTAGCGGGGCCGCCGGTGTATCGCGGGGGATAGCGCGGTGCACGTGATGTTTTGCGACGCAGAAGCTATAGAAATCTGCGCCGTTTGTTCCGTCATGCCCAGCTCCCGCTCCTAATGCTGGTTAGCACTCCCCGTCCGTTTGACGGCAACACAATTCTCAACGGGGAGAAGTCGATATGCATGACCATTGAGTTGCTGAACACTGCGGTGTTCGAGCGTCGGAAATCATATGTTCGAAGTTATTGCCTGAGCGTCGATCCATACGCTTCAGACTCTGATATCGCCCGCGGCAGCACCACTCCAGACGTCGACGGAGGCGAGTACATCGACTTCCCGTCTGCCACGGATTCGCTGGATAACGGCAACAACCCAAACCTGCGGTCCGCCCTCACCGAATACCTGATGCGCGCCGGCACCAAGACCGCCCGCGCCAGTGCGGAACAACAACGGACCGCTCTGCTATCGAGACGGAGGCCATAGTGACAATCGACGTCCCGACCGGCCATCTGATTGCTGCTGGCAGGTACCGCAGGATTCCTGCTGGCCACGATGTGCCTGGAATCGCCTCAGGCGATGCTCGCCGGAGGAAAAGAACACTCATCGAGTATCAGATACGTGATGGCGAGTATCTGAGACGTGACGGTGTCACTCACCGCTGCGCCAGTGCGGAACAGCA
>Ga0105243_10002749_pt1 | contig 14628 bp, 8 predicted proteins | sample KBSM34metaG_FD_81525 | JGI IMG/M metagenome (GOLD analysis project Ga0105243, IMG submission 81525) | Miscanthus rhizosphere microbial communities from Kellogg Biological Station, Michigan, USA - KBS M3-4 metaG | ecosystem: Host-associated > Plants > Roots > Rhizosphere > Soil | place: Michigan...
GACAAGGTCGACGCGGTTGCGACTCAGGTCAACACGGTTTCCGACAAGGTCGACACGGTTGCGACCCAGGTCACTGCGGTTTCCGGTCAGGTGTCGACCTTGACGACGACCGTCGACAAGATGGCGGCGAGCGCCCCGGTCGGCACGGTTGCGGACCAGACCGGAACGGCAATCGGCCGCAACTCGGTCGTGAGCGCGTCGAACGGCACGGCGATGGGTGCGGGCGCGAACGTATCCGGCACGAACTCCACCGCCATCGGTACGAACAGCCAGGCCACGGCGAACAATGCCGTCGCGCTGGGCGCGAACTCGGTCGCCGATCGGGATAATACGGTGTCGATCGGCTCGGCCGGCGCCGAACGTCAACTGGCGAACATGGCCGACGGCACGGCGCCGACGGACGGCGTGAACGTGCGCCAGTTGAACGGTGCAATCGGTTCGGTTCGCGATGAAATTTCGCAGTATCGCAAGGATGCGAACGCGGGTACGGCGAGTGCGATCGCGGTCGCCAGCCTGCCGCAAGCGGTCCTGCCCGGCGAGAAGGTTGCCACGCTTGGCGCCGGCACGTACGGTGGCCAGAGCGCGATCGCCGTCGGTATCTCCGCCGCGTCGGAGAAATGGCTGGTCAAGGGCTCGATGACGAAACCCGTGTCGCGGCACGGCGCGTTCGGTGCGGGCGTAGGTGTCGGTTATCGCTGGTAACCCGTCTACTCCTTGCGAGTGGGCTGACCTGCACGAACCCGGGCGACATTGCCCGGGTTCATGCAAGACCCGTAATGCGAACGGTGTGTTTTCAACGGCGTGTCGTTACTTTTCATAAAAAGTTTTGCTGACTGCTCGACTATAATGCTTTACATTCTTTGCAAAGCTTGTGACGTCGGTAACATTTACCGCCGCACCATTCGCAGTCCATGTCGTCCAGTCTGTCCAGCCCGACGCTGCCCACTACCGCCCAGGATATTGCTGGCGCCCACATCCTGGTCGTGGATGACCGCCCGAACGAGCTTCAATTACTGATCGAAATCCTGCGCGCGTCGCGTTGCCGGATCAGCGTCGCGTTCGATGGGGCGCAGGCGTACAACCGCGCTCAACTGATTGCGCCCGACCTGATCCTGATGGATGTGCGCATGCCGCGCATGGACGGCTTTACGGCGTGCCGTCTGCTGGCCGCGAATCCTGCCACGCAGGATATTCCGATTCTCATCCTGACCGCCGTCGACAAGCTCGACGATCGCATTCGCGGGCTCGAACTGGGGGCGATGGACTATATCGTCAAGCCGTTCGAACCGGCCGAGGTGATCGCGCGAATCCGGAATCATCTGAAGAAAATCATCCGCACGCGGCTGGACGAGCACCTGCCCGACCTGCCCGACGGACCCGATGCGGCGCTGGTGCGCGCGGCCGCCGCGGTGCTGGTGCGCGACTTGCGCAATGCGCCGACGGTCGAGGAACTCGCCAGGCTCGTCGGTACGCACGAAAAACGCCTGTCCCGGGCATTCCGCGACAACCTCGGCCAGACTGCCGGGGAATATATCCGCGACACGCGCCTGAAGACGGCCCAGCGCTTCCTTCTCAATACGTCGATGAGCATCAGCGATATCGCGGAAGAAATCGGCTTTTCGACGGCAGGGAATTTCGCCACCGCATTTCGTGAACGCTTCGACATGACACCATCCGACTGGCGGCGCCAGCAAGGCCGAATGGAGGACGTCCCCCCATCCTTGGAACAACAGTCCGATGCATAGGCTGTGCGATCTACCCGTGCTGGCCTGCCGTACGCTGCTTCTTTGCCTGCTGTTCACATGCCTCTCCCTGTGCAGCGCCCGGGCCGCAGGGACGACCGGCATGCCGGCGCTGCCGGAAGGCGTATCGGTTTTCGAGGATCCCACATCCGCGTTGACGGTCAGCCAGGTGGCCGCGCGACTCGGTCATCCGCAGGACGGCTTCCTGCCGGCCAGCAGGGAACGGCTCAATCCCGGATTTTCGCGGTCCGCCTGGTGGCTGCACGTTACCGTGCCCAATCGCGGCGACAGCGAGCGAGCGCTCGTGCTGGCGCTGCAGGATCCTCGGGTCGACAGCGCTGTCTTCTATATTTCCAGAAACGACAAATGGACCGTTGACACCGTCTTCCCTTCCGCCAGCGCCACCGCCAATGCGGCGCGCCCGCGTTATCCGTTGCTCGACCTGAGACTCAAGCCGCACGACGAAGTGTCCGTACTGGTTCGCGTCTCGTCCCGCAAGCCGATACACCTGCAACCCGCGATCGTCACCTGGGCGGCCTGGCACGCCAACGAAGTGCGCGCAGCGCTGTGGGATGCCGTGCTTCTCGGCGGGTTCCTGGCGCTGACGTGGTGCGCGTTGCTGATCGGCCTGTTTTCGCGCAGCGTCACCTTTCTCCTGCTGGCCATGGTGTCGCTCGGCACCGCCGTGTACGAGGCCGGCATCCGTGGATACCTGCGCGCGTTTCTATTGCCGTCCGCGCCAGAATGGGTGGCGCGCGGCGAAACCGTGGCCGTCTATTTTGCGATCGCCTGCTTCATCCTGTTCGTGCTGAGAATTTCGGATGGCGAGAAGATCCGCATACCCGTGCGCATCGCCTATCTGACGATATTCGCGCTCGAATGGGTTGGCATGGCCGGTGCGGCGTTTGGCGACCTATATGCCTTCGTCCGGTTTTGTGCGGGATTGAACATCGTGTTCGGCCTGTTGAATATCTGTCTTGCGTTGCTGCTCGCCCGACGCCGGACCCCGGCCGGCCGCCTGATGCTCGTTACGGTGGTCTTCTCGTTTTTCAATTTCGTGATACGGACCCTCGACGGGCACGATGCGCTGCCGCCGGCGTTGCGCTGGCTGCACTCCGATATTGTCCCCAACCCGGTCATCGCGCTCATCGGTCTTGCGACGAATCTCGTGGTGCTGGCGGCCTGGATCCACCACGTGGGCCGGCAACGCAGTGAAACGAAACGGCATCTGGAAGATCAACAGCGCACGGAACAGGTACGCCTGCGGGCGGAAGTCACCAGGCGCACGCTCGAACTCGATGAAGCCCTGCACCAGGCGCAGGTCAACGTGCGGCAAAAGGTCGAGATTCTCGGTTACGTGAGCCACGACCTGCGCGCGCCGCTCTCCACGATCAATGGATACGCGAAACTCCTGCTGGGGACCGCGACGCAGCATCAGGCCAGGCTCATCCAGTTCATCGACCGCAGCATCCATTATCAGCTCGCCCTGATCGATGAATTGCTCGAGTTCACGAAAGCCGAACTGCAACCGCTCGATCTCGACCCGCAGGAAATCGATCTGCCCGCCTTCCTGGACGACATCAGCAGTTTTGCCGTTGCGCTGTGTGCGCAGCAGAACAACGAATTTACCCGTCGCGTGCTGACGCCGCTGCCGCAGACGGTGATCGTCGACCGGACACGTCTCCAGCAAGTGCTGCTGAACCTGTTGTCCAACGCATCGAAATTCACGCACGACGGCCAGGTCACGCTGTCCGTCGACGCGCACGAGGAAGCCGGCGCCTGCCATATCGGCATCGAAGTCGCGGATACCGGCATCGGTTTCGATGTCGACGACAAAAACGAACTCTTCGAGGCATTCCGGCAGGTTCACCCGACCGACGGCGGGACCGGGCTGGGCCTGTTCATCGCCGACCGCATCGTCCGATCCATGGGGGGCACGCTGCAGGTATCGAGCCTGCCGGGTGCCGGCTCATCGTTCTCGCTCCGGATCGCCGTGCGTAACCCCGGATCCATGCTCGTGCCGCCCACGCAGGCCGATCGACCGGTGGCGCCGGCGGCCGAAGCGACGCCGACGCCGCGCCGTGTCCACGACATGTCGTCTTGCCCGGAACCGGACGCTCTCGACAGGCTGGCCGGATTCGCGCGCAACGGCCGTTTTACCGAAATCGAACAATGGATCGAAACGCAGTCGGCAAATCCTGATTACGCGGACTTCCTCAAGGAGGTGCGACATCGCATCGATGCGCTGGATTTCCAGGCCATTACCATGCTGGTCGACGCATTGAAATCACCGCACGTCACGGTCGAGGACAATGGTTCCTAAGCATTCAGGATATTGGTCGGGTTCCCGTTCGCAAAGTTCACGACATTCTCGAACGCCGCCCTGAAGTACAGTTCATAACTATCCTGTTCGACATACCCCAGGTGCGGCGTCGCCAGCACGGTCGGAATCTTGAGGATAGCCGCATCGGCCGCCAGTGGCTCGCTGGTGAACACATCCAGCGCCGCATACCCCGGCCGTCCCTTGCGCAACGCGGCCTCCAGCGCCCCTTCTTCGACCAGTTCCGCCCGGCTCGTGTTCACGAACAACGCGTCGCGCTTCATGCGCGCCAGGTCGTCCGCGTTGACGATGCCGCGCGTCGCATCGTTCAGGCGCAGATGCAGGCTCACCACGTCGGCCTGCTCGAAGAAGGCCTCGCGTGACGGCGCGGCCGCCAACCCGTCGGCGGCCGCCGCAGCGCGGCTTTTCTCGCTGCCCCACACCATCACCTGCATGCCGAATGCCCGCGCATAGCCCGCGATCATGTGCCCGATCTTGCCGTAGCCCCAGATGCCCAGGGTGCGGCCCTTGAGCACGCGGCCGAGGCCGTTGAGTTCGGGATTGATGGACGCCGTCTGCCACAGCCCATCTTTCAGGTTATTGGCGTAGGGCACGATCTTGCGGCTGGCCGCCATGATCAGCGCCCACGTCAGTTCGGCCGGTGCGACGGGCGAACCGACGCCTTCCGCGATCGCGATGCCGTGTTCCGTCGCGGCCGTCACGTCGACGTGGCCGGACACCTTGCCCGTCTGCGAAATCAGCTTCAGGTTCGGCAGTTTTGCCAGCAATGCGCGCGGGAACACGGTGCGTTCGCGGATCAGGACAAGGGCATCGAATGGCGCCAGGCGGATCGCCAACTGGCCCAGGCCGCGGGTCGAGCTATTGAACACCTTGACGTCGTGCCCCTCCAACAAACGGAAGCATTCGAGACCGCGAACGGCGTCTTGATAATCGTCGAGAATCGCAATTTTCATGGATGTTAGCCGATGTTAGCGGCAAGAAAGTAATGAAATAACAGAATTTAAACGATGAGAAATAGCCTACTACATTAGTCAACCAAAATTCCTACATTTTTGTTATTGAAGCATTTGAAACGGGTTTGTGCAGGTGTAGAATCGACCAGAAATAAGAGCCCGAGATGTCAGAGTTACATCATATGCGGCCAGCAGCACACGTTCCAACCAGTCCGCCGGCACTGCGCAACCGCGTCCGGGGCTGGCGACAAGACCGCCGTAGCGCCGAACCGTGATCGCACGGCTCCGGGCGCGGGCCCACGAGGCCATCTCGACGACGATCCTGCCGGGACAAGATAAACGGGATTCCCGTCACCGCGCGCATCGCAGGCCGCCGCCTCTGCCGCACCCCGGTGCCGGAATCGCCAGGAATTCTTAATTGGCATTGGAGGTATCTATGAACCAGCCCGTGATGCGCGGTGTCGCCGCACTGAACGTCCCAGCTTACATCAAGCACAACAAACTCATCAATTGGGTGTCCGAGATCGCGGCCCTGACGAAGCCGGACGCCATCTACTGGTGCGACGGCTCCGAAGAAGAGTACGACCGCCTGTGCGCACAGATGGTCGAGGCTGGCACGATGAAGCGGCTGAACCCGGAGAAGCGCCCGAATTCGTACCTGGCCTGTTCCGATCCGAGCGACGTGGCGCGTGTCGAAGACCGCACCTTCATCTGCTCGGCCACGAAGGAGCAGGCGGGCCCGACCAATAACTGGACGGACCCGAACGAGATGCGCCAGACGCTGAACGGCCTGTTCGATGGTTGCATGGCCGGCCGCACGATGTATGTCGTGCCGTTCTCGATGGGCCCGCTGGGCTCGCCGATCGCCCACGTCGGCGTGGAACTGTCCGATTCGCCGTATGTCGCCGTCAACATGCGCATCATGACCCGCATGGGCAAGGCCGTGTACGACGTGCTGGGCAACGATGGCGACTTCGTGCCGTGCGTGCACACCGTCGGCATGCCGCTGCAGTCGGGCCAGCAGGACGTGCGCTGGCCGTGCAATGCCACCAAGTACATCGTGCACTATCCGGAAACGCGCGAGATCTGGTCGTTCGGCTCGGGCTACGGTGGCAACGCGCTGCTGGGCAAGAAGTGCTTCGCGCTGCGCATCGCCTCCAATATGGGGTACCAGGAAGCCCAGCAGGGCGGCACCGGCTGGCTGGCCGAGCACATGCTGATCCTGGGCGTGGAATCGCCGCAGGGTGACAAGAAATATGTCGCGGCCGCGTTCCCGTCGGCCTGCGGCAAGACGAATTTCGCGATGCTGATCCCGCCCGCCGGCTTCGAAGGCTGGAAGGTCACGACGATCGGCGACGACATCGCCTGGATCAAGCCGGGCACCGACGGCAAGCTGTACGCCATCAACCCGGAAGCGGGTTACTTCGGCGTCGCCCCGGGCACCAATGACAAGACCAACCCGAACTGCATGGCCTCGCTGCGCCAGAACGTCATCTTCACGAACGTGGCGCTGACGGACGACGGCGACGTGTGGTGGGAAGGCATGACGAAAGAGCCGCCGGCGCACCTGATCGACTGGCAGGGCAAGGACTGGACGCCGGCCTCCGGCACGAAGGCCGCGCACCCGAACGCCCGCTTCACCGTCGCCGCCACGCAGAACCCGGTGATCGACCCGGCCTGGGACGATCCGGCCGGGGTGCCGATCTCGGCCTTCATCTTCGGCGGCCGCCGCTCGACCACGGTGCCGCTGGTGACGGAAGCCCGCAACTGGACGGAAGGCGTGTACATGGCCGCCACGATGGGCTCGGAAACGACGGCTGCCGCCGCCGGCCAGATGGGCATCGTGCGCCGCGACCCGTACGCCATGCTGCCGTTCATCGGCTACAACATGAGCGATTACTTCCAGCACTGGCTCGACCTCGGCCGTAAAGTGGCCGACAAGAACGCCGCCGCGCTGCCGAAGATCTTCTGCGTCAACTGGTTCCGCACCGACGACAAGGGCAGCTTCGTGTGGCCGGGCTATGGCGACAACATGCGCGTGCTGAAGTGGATCCTGGACCGCACCCAGGGCCAGGCCGGCGGCGTCGAAAACATGTTCGGCACGACGCCGACGTACGGCGACCTGAACTGGACCGGTGTCGACTTCACGGCCGAGCAGTTCACGCAGATCACGTCGATCGACAAGGATGCATGGCGCGAAGAACTGAAACTGCACACCGAACTGTTCGACAAGCTGGCCTACCGCCTGCCGCAGGAACTGGTGGCCACCAAGCAACAGCTGGAGAAGCGTCTGGCCGAATAAACCGGCTGCGAAAAGTTACAGGCGAGGAGACGACGGCGGTCCCATGAGGCCGCCGCGACATGGGAAAGGGACAGGTTTGCATGCCTGTCCCTTTTTTCATTGATACATGCGATGCCTAATAGCAACCGGTCCGTTAATTTGGTTTTTTGATTTTACTAAACGATGTTAATACCTTATCCTGTCGTTAACTCGCACTGTTAGCGCAAACATTTTCCCTTCAGCGAGTCCCGACGTGATAAGGACAATAAGCATGAGACACCGCCGTACCGTGCTGCGCGCCGCCCTGGCGCTGGCATTTACTACCCCCATCGCACTGCCGGCAACGGCCCTGGCCGCGGACGCCGCGCGCCAGATCGTCGTCGACGCCAAGGCACCGACCGTCGCCCGCGACCACGCCGCCGACCTGTCGGTGGGCTCCGATTACCCGGGCACGCTGATCCGCGACGACAGCCTGGCCCAACTGAAGATCGCGAGAGACGAACTCGGCTTCCGCTACATCCGCTTCCACGCCATCTTCCACGACATCCTCGGCACGTACAAGATCGTGGACGGCAAGCCGGTCTACGACTGGACGAAAATCGACTACCTGTACGACAAGCTGCTGGGCATGGGCATCAAGCCGTTCGTCGAGCTGGGCTTCACGCCGGACGCGATGAAGACGTCGGACCAGACGATCTTCTACTGGAAGGGCAATTCCTCGCACCCGCAACTGGACAAGTGGACGGGCCTCGTCGACGCCTTCGTGCGCCACGTGCAGCAGCGCTACGGCGCGGAAGAAGTGCGCTCGTGGTTCTTCGAAGTGTGGAACGAGCCGAACCTGGACGGCTTCTGGGAAAAAGGCGACCAGAAGGCCTATTTCGAACTGTTCGACGTGACGTCGAAGACCCTGAAGGCGATCGACCCGGCTCTCCGCGTGGGCGGTCCGGCGACGGCGGGTGCGGCCTGGGTGCCGGAATTCCTCGCGCACACGCAGCAGAGCGGTGCGGCCGTCGACTTCATCGCCACGCACACGTACGGCGTGGACGGCGGCTTCCTGGACGAGAACGGCCAGGGCGACCAGAAGCTGTCCCCGTCTCCGGACGGCATCGTCGGCGACGTGCGCAAGGTCCGCAAGGAGATCGAAGCCTCGTACCTGCCCAAGCTGCCGCTGTATTTCACCGAATGGAGCACCAGCTACAACCCGCGCGACCTCGTGCACGATTCGTACATGAGCGCCGCCTACATCCTGTCCAAGCTGAAGGCGACCGAAGGCATCGCGCAGGGCATGAGCTACTGGACCTATACGGACCTGTTCGAGGAACCGGGTCCGCAGACTGGGCCGTTCGAAGGCGGCTTCGGCCTGATGAACCCGCAGGGCATCCGCAAGGCGGCCTGGTTCGCCTACAAATACATGCACGAGCTGGGCGACCAGCAGGTGCAGACCGCCGACACGCAGAGCTGGGTGACGCGTGACGACAACGGGGTGCAAGTGCTGGCCTGGGACTTCCAGACGCCGGACATGGGCAACAAGACCAACCGTCCGTTCTTTGGCGCCGTGCAGCCGACGAAGAACGCCACGCCGCTGAAGATCCAGCTGAAGGGCATGAAGCCGGGCACGTATGCCGTGCAGATCTACCGCACCGGCTTCAAGGCCAACGATGCGTACACCTCGTACATCGAGATGGGCAAGCCGAAGACGCTGACCGCCGACCAGCTTGCGAAGCTGCAGGCGCAGACGCAGGACAAGCCGCAGACGAAGTCGGTGAAGGTCGGCGCCAACGGTACCGCGAGCCTGCAGGTGCCGATGCGCGCCAACGATGTCGTGCTGGTGAAGATCGCGAAGTGATCTGATCCGAAAGGATGCCGCTCAGCTCCACTGCATCAGGCAGGGCGGCACCAGCAGCGCGAGGGCCAGTACGAGATAGATCAGCTGCAGCGGGATCATCCACCTGGCCCAAGTGAGCCACGGCACGCGCGCGAGCGCGAGCACGCCGACCGTGATGCCCGACGTCGGAATCATCGGCGTCGACAATTCGCCGAGCTGGAAGGCGAGGATCGCGGTCTGGCGCGTCACGCCGACGAGGTCCGCGAGCGGTGCCATGATCGGCATCGTCAGCGCGGCCTGTCCCGTACCCGAGTGGATGAAGAAGTTGATCACCGACTGGATCAGGTACATCTTCTGCGCCGCGAACACGGGGTGGCTCGACTGCACGAGCGGCATCAGGCCGTGCAGCATCGTGTCGATGATTTGGGCGTCGCGCGCGATGATCATCGTGGCGCGCGCGATCGCGATCACGAGTGCCGTCGGCGCCAGGTCCTTCACGCCCTGCATGAAGGCCGCAACCCAGTTGTCGGGTGCCAGGCGGCCGATGATGCCCACGCCGATCGCCATGGATAAGAACAGCGCGGCGATTTCGTCGATGCCCCAGTCGAACTTCACCACCCCCACCACCATCGAACCGAGCGCCAGCGCGAACAGCGCGAGCACCGCGCCATGGCGGCCCGTCATGCGGTCGTGCGTCAGCGCCGGCGGCTGTTCCTGGCGCCTGGTCTGGTCCAGCACATAGGTCGGGCTCAGCGTCGGGTTGTTCTTGACGCGGGCCGCGTACCACATCAAAAAGAGGATCGTGACAACGGTAGCCGCCGCCCACACGATCAAGCGATACCCCATCCCCGAGGAGACCTGCACGCCGGCGATTCCCTGCGCGACGCCGACGTTGAACGGATTCAGGAACGCGGCGCCGAAGCCGACCTGCGAGCCGAGGAAGGGAATCGACACGCCAACGATGGTGTCGTAGCCGAGCGACAGCGCCAGCGGCACGAAGATCAGGATGAACGGGATCACCTCCTCGTTCATGCCGAACGTGGCGCCGCCAAGCGAGAACAGGGTGACGAACACGGGAATGAGGGCGGCGCGCACGAACCGCGAGTGGTCGTGCGCGCGCGCGATCGAGCGGATCGCCGTGTCGATCGCTTCCGTTCTCTGCACGACGGCGAACGCGCCGCCGACGATCAGCACGAAGCCGATGATCTGCGCCGCCGCCGCGAAGCCCTTGATGGGCGCCTTCATCAGCGCTACCAGGCCTTGCGGGCTGCTTGCGACGTAGTGGAACGAGGCCGGGTCGACGAGCTGCTTGCCGTCCACGAGATGCGTCTCGTACTTCCCGCCGGGGACGAACCACGTCGCCAGCGCGATCAGCGCAAGAATCGAAAACAGCAGCACGAAGGTGTTGGGCATTCGCAGGCGCATGCGCAGCGTCTCCTCATTGACTCAAAAGGGAACCGGACCGGAAGGGCGTCGTGCCCGCGATCTTACAGACCTGCATGCCGCGCAGCAGGTGGCGGTGTGCCGTGCTCGCGAACAGCAGGCCGTCGCGGCTGGCGCGCACGGTGGCCGTGTTGCCGGTCACCGGATCGACTATGTCGGCGACCGCGTCGCCGGCCTTGACCTCGTCGCCCAGCGCTTTCAGGAAGACCAGCACGCCCGATTGCGGCGCGTTCAACGGTTCCACGGCTTCGAGCGGCGTCGGTGTGCACAGCGGCGCGGGCAACGGTGCCGCCGCGGCGGCCGCTGCCGGCATGTCGATCAGGCCTTCGCGTGCAAGATACTGCAGGATCGCCTGCGCATCGTGTTCCGCGTAATCGTAGCGCACGTCCATCTCGCCACGCAATTCGACGGTGACGGCGGCGCAGGCGGGCGGAATCGGTATCCCGGGACCGAAGTGCGCGGCCAGGTCCCACCACAGCCGGCTGCACGCCTCGTCGAACGGCTCGCCGCCCGACACGTCGGACAGCAGCAGGGCGCGTGCGCCGAGCAGCGTGGCCAGCGGTTGCACGCGGTCCGCCAGCGCGGTGCCCGTGTACACGTGCAGCAGGGCTTCGTTGTCGCAATGCAGATCGAGCACGATGTCGGCGTCGATCGCCAGCGCCAGCAGCGTCTTTTTCAGGACTTCCGTGTGATTCGTCGGCTCCCAGCCGTCGACGGCGGCGCGCGCGGCGGCGCGGATCGCGGCGACGTTGGCGTTTGCGTCGGCACCAAGGCGGCCTGTGAGCGTGGCCTTCAGTTCGTCGGCCACGTGGCGGAATGCGCGGTTGAAATTCACGCCGGAGCCCAGGTCGAAACGTCCCAACGGCATGCCGTGCACGACCTGCGACAGCCCGATGGGATTCGCCGCCGGCACGAGGACGATTTCACCTTTGATGCGGCCGGCGGCATCGAGCCGCTCCAGTTCGCGCCGCAGCACGTGCGCCACGAGCATCGCCGGCACCTCGTCCGCGTGCAGCGAGGCCTGGATATACGCCTTCCCACCGCTGCCCGCGCTGCCGTAGTGCCAGGACGTGAGCTGGTAGGTGGCGATGGCCGGCTCGGTCGCGATCGGGTGTGTCTGGGCATGCATGGGCAGGGTCTCCGGGTGGCGGCTGCTCGGCCGATTATGTATGAATTTTTACACAACGTAAATCGATGAAAGAATTCTTGCAAAAATTTGTTGAGCTGGCCATTTGATCTGTTTTACATTTAAACATGTTGATTCCTTGACATGCACACGATGACGCCTGCCGCCCCGCCCAGCGCTGCCCCGGACATCGGCTTTGCCGAGTCTTCGCTCGGCCAGGCGCTGCTGCGTGTGCTGGCCGAGGGCTCGGCATCGAACCGGGCCATTGCCGACTACCTGCTGCGGAACCAGGTGCGCGTGACGGCGCTCGGGATCGAAGAACTGGCCGAGGCGTGCGAGGTGTCGACGGCGACCATCAGCCGCTTCGCGCGCGATCTCGGATTCAAGAATTATGCGGCGATGCGCGGCGCGGTGGCCGAGACCCTGCAATCGGTGCTGCAGCCCGTCGAAAAGCTGCGCAGCACGATCGCGCGCCGCGCCGCCGCAGCGTCACCCGCGCTGGAGAGTCTCGGGTATGCGGAAGCGGCCATCGAGGCCACGAGCCGCGCGCTGGCGGGCGCGCATCTCGATCGCATCGGCACCATGCTCACGAAGGCGCGCACCGTGTACGTGCTGGGGTTCGGCCTGTCGTCGTTCCTCGCCGGGACCCTCGCGATGCATTTGCAGCCGTTCTGCCGCCACGTCGTCGAAACGGCGGCGAGCGGCGGTACCGAGGTCGCGGCGAGCCATCTCGCCACCATCGGCGCCAGGGACGTGCTGGTCGTGATCTCGCTGCCGCGCTACACGCTGGACGCCGTGTCGCTGACGCGCTTTGCGCGCGCGGGTGGCGCGACCGTCGTCTCCATCACGGATTCGCCGGCGTCGCCGCTCGCCGAACTGGGGCACCACGTGCTGTACGCGCCCAGCGCGCATCCCGTGCTGCCCAGCAGTTCGAGCGCCGCACTGGCCATCATCGAGGCACTGGCCGTGTCGCTGATGACGTCGAACAAAGACAACGTGGCCAAGGCGGCCCGCCACACCGAGGCCATCGCCGCCTACCTCTACGGTGAACACCAGATCCGTACCAGAGCGAAAAAGTCCTGAGTCACTACCAGACACGAGAGAGGGAACCGCATGACCAAGCATATTTCGAGAGCCTTGCAACCGACCATTCTTGCGGCGGCCGTGGGCCTGCTGGCGCAACAGGCGCACGCGCAGGCGCAGGAGGACGAACCCAGGATACACCGCGTCGAGATCACCGGCTCGTCGATCAAGCGCATCGACACCGAGACCGCGCTGCCGGTGCAGCTGATCACGCGCGAGGACATCGAGAAGATGGGCGCCACGACGGCCGCCGAACTGGTGAAGAACATCAGCGCCAACACGGCCCCGCTGACGGACGGTCCCAGCATCTCGGACGGCACGTCGGGCCAGCGCGGCCTGAACGGCGCCAACCTGCGCGGCCTCGGCGTGTCGTCCACGCTGATCCTGCTGAACGGCCGGCGCCTGGCCAATTTCGCATCGCCCGGCGACAACGCGGGCGTGGACCTGAACAACATCCCGGCCGGCGCGATCCAGCGCGTGGAGGTGCTGAAGGATGGCGCGTCCGCGATCTACGGCACGGATGCCATCGGCGGCGTGATCAACTTCATCACGCGCAAGGATTACACCGGGGTCGACGTCGCGGCGTCGGCCGCGGGCACCCAGCAGGGCGGCGCCGGCAAGCGCACGCTCAGTCTCAGCGCGGGCACGGGCAACCTGTCCACCGACCGCTTCAACGTGTTCGGCGTGCTCGACGTGCAGCAGCTCGACCGCCTGCGCTCGGGCCAGCGCCGCTTCATCTCGGAGCACCCGCTCGCGACCACCTTGCCGGCGCAGATGTCGAGCAATACCTTCCCGGCCAACATCGACATCTCGGGCGCGCAGCGTGCCGCGCTGATCTCCGCGGGCCTGCTGCCGGCCGGCAGCACGTCCAGCCGCGTCAATCCGAGCGCGCCCAAGTGCAATCCGCCCGCCACCGTGTATGCCGAGAAGGGGCCGGGCGGCGTGGCCGGCTGCAGCTACGACTACATGGAAGACACGGAGATCTATCCGGATTCGCGCAAGATCGGCTTCATCGGCCGCGCCACGTTCCAGCTCGACCCGGACAACCAGCTGTTCGCGGAACTGGTGCAGAGCGAGGCGAAGACGAAGTACGTGCTGTCGCCGAACCCGGTGCGCATCCGCAACCTCCCCGTGAGCATCCTGCCGGACGCCTATCGCACGGCGCTGTCGGCACCGGGCCTGCCATCCACCTTCAGCGGCATCCGCTACCGCATGGCGGAGGCGGGCAACCGCAGCAACGAAGTGACGAGTACCGGACAGCGCCTGTTGCTGGGCGCGACCGGAACCCTGGCCGGCTGGGACTACGACGTGGCCCTGGGCCGTGCCGAGAACCGGGCCGTCGACAAGTACGTGAACGGCTACGTCCTGTACGACCAGTTCGATGCGGGCGTGCGCGCGGGGACGATCAACCCGTTCGGCCCGTCGTCGCAGGCCGGCCTGGACCTCATCAACAGCATCAAGATCAACGACGAGGCGCGCAAGGCGAAGGGCGTGTCCACTTCGCTCGACGGCAAGATGTCGCGTTCGCTGGCCACCCTGGCGGGCGGCGACCTGGCGCTGGCGGTCGGCGGCGAACTGCGGCACGAGCACCAGACCTTCACGCCGTCGGATCTCCTCCGGTCGAACAACATTGCGGGTGACCGCGACAGCACGATCCCGGCCGGCGAACTGGCCGACGTCGAGACGGCGGACAATACGCGCAAGGTGGCGTCCGTGTTCACGGAAGTCGTCGCGCCGTTCACGAAAGAGCTGGAGATGCAGTTCGCGCTGCGCTGGGACCACTACAGCGAAGTCGGCAACACGACGAATCCGAAGATCGGCCTGCGCTGGCAGC
>Ga0105243_10002756_pt1 | contig 14610 bp, 8 predicted proteins | sample KBSM34metaG_FD_81525 | JGI IMG/M metagenome (GOLD analysis project Ga0105243, IMG submission 81525) | Miscanthus rhizosphere microbial communities from Kellogg Biological Station, Michigan, USA - KBS M3-4 metaG | ecosystem: Host-associated > Plants > Roots > Rhizosphere > Soil | place: Michigan...
CGAGGAGTTGTAGTCACTGAGGTTGGTCGCGGTCCCGGCCAGCTCACCGACGGAGTGCTTGCCGGTGTCGACCGTGACGGCCCCAGTCGTGTCGCCGTCTCCGGCGTCGGTCTTCTTGGTGGTCCCATCGACCTGGAGGTCGACCAAGCCCGCGGTCCCGACGAAGTCCTTGACGACCTCGATCGTGCCCTGCTTGCGGGTGTTGGTGATCGTGCAGACGATCGCGTCGCCCTGGTTGACCTGGATGTTGCCGAGGCTCGTCGAACCGGAGTTCGCGGCGACCTCGGTGTTGGTCTGGTCCAGGCAGCTGATCGAGGAGTTGTAATCACTGAGGTTAGTGCCCGTGCCGGCGGTCTCGCCGACGGAGTGGCTGCCCGTGTCGACCGCGACGGCGCCCGTCGTGTCGCCGTCACCGGCGTCTGCCTTCTTCGTGACGGTGTCGACCTGGAGGTTCACCTTGCCGGCGGTCCCGACGAAGTCCTTGATGACCTCGATGGTGCCCGCGTTCCTGGTGTTCGTGACCGTGCAGACGATCGCGTCTCCGTCACCAACGGAGATCCCTGTCAGGCTCGTCCCTGAGCCGGAGGCAACCGTGGCGGTCCCCTTCTTGCAGACGATCGATGACGAGTAGTCACTCAGCGAGGTGCCCGTGCCGGCGGTCTCGCCGACCGAGTGGCTTCCGGTGTCCACGGTGACCGCACCAGTGGTGTCGCCGTCACCCGCGTCGGCCTTCTGCGTAGTCCCGTCTACCTGCAGGTTGACCTTGCCTGCGGTGCCGACGAAGTCCTTGATGACCTCGATGGTGCCCGTCTTGCGGGTGTTAGTGATCGTGCAGACGACGGCGTCGTTCTTCCCCACCGGGACGCCGGTGAGCGGCGTGCCACTGCCGGACGCAACAATCGTCGTGCCCTTCTTGCAAACGATCGAGGACGTGTAGTCGCTCAGCGAGGTGCCGGTGCCGGCGGTCTCGCCGACGGAGTGGTTGCCCGTGTTCACGGTGACCGCTCCGGTGGTGTCGCCGTCGCCGGCGTCGGCCTTCTGCGTGGTTCCGTCGACCTGCAGGTTGACCTTGCCCGCGGAGCCGACGAAGTCCTTTATGACCTCGATCGTGCCCGTGTTCCGGGTGTTGGTCACCGAGCAGACGATGTCGTCGTTGGGCCCCACATGAACGGAGCCACCGTTCGTGGTGGCCGTCACGGTGACATTGAGCTCCCCGCCGTCCTTGGTTCCGTTGTTGGCGGTGCCACCGCCCGCCCCGTTGTCGTTGAAGCAGGTGAACGCGCTCGCGGTGTAGTCCGTCAGGCCTCCGCTCTCCGAGAGGTAGTAGGTGCCTGGGACGAGGTTCGGATTCGCTCCGGTAGTCAGCGGGGCCGCGCCGCCCACGCCTGTCTGCTGGGTGTCGACCTCGTGACCACCGTCCGTCGTGCCGATGTTGAGGGTCGTTTGGCCACCCGGCCCGCTCCAGACCTTCTTCAGCTCGAGGGATCCCCGGACAAGGCCATTGTTGAATGTGCACGTCGCGGAGTCGGGGCTACTCGTGGCGCCCTGGACCGTTGCGGTGGCAGTTGAGCCGTTGAACGTACACGTGCCACCATTCGCGCCCGTTCCGCTCCCCGACACGAATGCATATGTCCCCTGCGTGAAGTCCAGCTGCGCCTCGGTGATGTCGTGGGCCCCGTCGATGACGTTCGTGAAGACGGTCTGACCAGACGAATCTGTGTTCTGACATGTGGTCGTACCGGTGGAGGGGTAGTCCGCCATGCAGAACTTGTATTCGCCCGCGGAAGCGGAACTCTCGAACGTGCCATCGCCGTCACGGTCGATCTTCTTGATCACTGTCACGTCGCCCAGCTGGATGATGTCCTTCGCAGGAACTGGCCAAGACTGCGTGCCAGGGCTGCCGACATCGCCCGTTTGGGAACTGGACGCGAACCCGACGTGTGTGCTCGACCCGTTGCACTGACCAGCGTCGCCCGAAAGCTGGAGGTAGAAGTAGATCCTCGCCGATCCAGCGTTGTTGAAAGCGAAGTGGACGACCTGGTTCCAGTTGGTCCCGTTCACCGTGGGACTGCCGACGGTCGTCGCCGTTGGCACAGAGCCTGAGATCGACTCGACCGCCGGATGCGTGGAGTTCCACGTCCCGAAGTTGAACGGCGCCAAGAAGAAGCCGGCTGGAGAGCACCCGCTACCGACGTCGTCGTACTCGATCGTGACGTTGCCTGACCGAGCGGCCGCGTCGGAGTTGGTGAGGGTGAAGCGGAAGTTGATCCTGTCTAATTCCCGGTACGAGGTGATGTTGCCGCCCACATACGTACCCGAAGGGACGCCCGCGGTCGCGGTCTCTCCCTGCGTGGTGCCAACGTTGATAGCCGCGTCGGTGAAGCTCGTCGTCGCCTGGCGGAGGGTGTCGTTGCCGGTCGCGGTCACCTGATAGACCGCAACGAAGTTCGAGGGCAGTGTGAACGTGTCGCTGATCGACCCGTCCGCGGCGACCGCGACATCGACCGACCTCGACCAGGTCTTGCCGTTGGTGTCATCGACCGCGATGTGCACCGAGTTGTCGCCCTGCCAATCGGCTCCGGTCAGGGTCACGGTGGCTCCGGCTGCATAGTCCGGCTGATCGCTCGTGATCGATGGCGGCGATGTCGCCGTTGCCGGCGTCACCCCCCAGCCGAGGAAGACCAGGGCCGTGGCCAACAGCGTGAGGATCAGGCGTGTCGCGGTGCGCGAAGCATTGCTCATCAGGTTGTCCCTCCGCAGAGAGGCTCGCGTTGCGAGCCAGGAGATCGAGGCGTATCGAGATAAGAACGCGGCGGCTCTTGGCCGCCGCGTGAAAACGCTGGGAGCATGCGCGAGCGCAGGCGTACTGCATCGAAGATGCGATCCAACCTGTGTCCCCTCCCTAGGGCCACGTGGGGTGCCGAGAACGCTCCCCACCGCTCTTCTCGTTTTCGATAGCCAACGCCACAATGGGGTTGGTAGACAGAGGATGGAGGCTACCAGGGAGGGTGACCTACTCCGATAAGAGTATTTATCCCCCGAAACAGGTGACGGTTAGGAGGCCGACACAGGAACGTAGCCTGCACGGATAGCCATCGCGGCCGCCTCCAGCCGCGAGGCGGCATCCAGCTTCCGCAGGATGTTCTGGATGTGGGTCTTCACCGTCTTCTCGCTGATGACCAGCCGGCGAGCGATCTGCCGGGTCCCCGATCCGCCGGCCAGCAGCGCCAAGATCTCGCTCTCCCGAGGGGTCAGATCACGGAGCCGGGCCAGCTCGGCGTCCTCGCCGACGAAGGGCGAGTCGACCGAGGCGACGCTCGAAACCGGCAGCCTCTGGAGCAGCCCCGCCAGATCGCGCCCACACGACTCGAGCTCCGGCTGCCGCCCGCTCGCGACAAGCACCACAGGTCCGCCGTCCACCACGGTCGCGTCCATGCCGAACACCGACCCCACGCGCTCGCCCAGCTCCCGCAACGACGCCTGACGATCGCTCCCCAGCGGCGCCGATGACGCCACGGCTTCCAACGCCGTCCGGTGGCTGTTGCCGAGTCCGCTCGACGGACCCATCCGAAGCACCTGCCCCGACGGATCCGCCCGCCACGACACCACGGGCGTCTTGAATTCCTTGGCCAGGAACTGCACCGACGATCGCGTGGCCGCTCCCAGCTCGCCCGCGTCGATCACGACGCCGGCCAGTCGCACACCCAGCGCGAACGACGTCCCCGCGACCTGTCCCTGCTCATGCCGGGCGAGCGTCGCGGCATGCCAGACGCGCAGCGCCGCCGACATCGAGCGAGACACCATCGCGAGCCGCTCTCGCTTCGCGTCCACCATGTCGCTCGGGATCACGAACTCGAGCACGCCCACGACTCGGTCGCCGTCGTGCAACGGCGCGGCGACCAACCGATGTCCGGCGGGCCGGTCGATCGCCGCGACCTCGACAGCACCCGACGCGATCGCGCGCGACCGATGCGCCCGCTTGGTCGACGCGAGCGAGCGATCGCCGCGAACGTCGACCTGGATCGCCTCGCCGTTCGATTCGACGATGAAGAACCGAACGACCAACGCACAGTGGTCGTAGAGATCGAACACGACTCTGTTGGTCGTCTGGGCAAGCGTGTTCAGCGTGTGTGCGGCTGCGAGCTTGCGATCGATCTCCGCAGGGTCGAACGGAACGGGCGATCCGGCGCAGACGGTGCGGGACACTGCCAAAACTGATTCCTCCCGGGTGTCCGCTTCCTCTCATGAGGCGGACCAGTGGATGAATGTGTACCGACGGGTGCACAAAAGCGCAAGGCAGCCCGTCACACGCCGGCGTAGAAAAGGTGTGAAGACGGGCCCGCACCGCGCAGAAGCACTTGGCCTTTCCGCCTCCGTCGGTACCCTGAACCCCGATGCCCCCCGACCCCCCGATCGGGCGCCGTGCCCTTCTCAAAGCCGCCGGCGTCGGCGCCGCATCCCTCGCGCTTCCGTGGAACTTCGGACGTGCGGATGCGCGCGTGATGCCCAAGCGCGCCTACTACTACTTGTGGTGGAGCCGAGAACACTGGCACGACAAGCTCGGTCCCAACTTCCCCTACGGCCGCTCCCCCCTCCCCCTGCCCGCGACGCTGAACGCGGCGGGGTGCCACGCGCACTCCCGCTACGCCGGCAATTCCCTGACAGACGTGCCGCGCGAGCTCTACTCGCAGGACCAGCCGGCGGTGATCGAACGCCACGTCCGGCAGGCTCGCGCGGCACGTCTGCACGGCTTCATCGCGAACTGGCGCGGGACCGGCAACCTCACACAGGGCATCCATGCGACGCCCTACACGCCGAGGCTCGTCCATCTGCTGAACACGGCGAAGCGGAGCACGGCCCACGGCCACCCGTTCGACGTCTGGCTTTCGTACGAGGCCGCCGCCACGATCCTGCCGGCGAGCCACATCATCCACGACCTCCGGTGGCTGCACGCCAGGCTCGGTCATCACGCGGCCTGGGGCCGTCGCGGCGGCCAGCCGGTCGTGATCTGGCAGGGCAGCCACCACTACCCGCTCTCCACCCTGCGAGAGGTATCGAAGGCGGTGCGCGGACGGTTCTTCCTGGTCGGGGACGAAAGCCTGACCTCGATCTCCGCCGACCGGCTGCATGCGTTCGACGGCCTTACCTATTACTGGTCGAGCCAGAACCCGTACGCGAACCCCCAGTCGTTCGAGCAGGTGCGGCATCTCGCGCACCGGGTGCACTCGGCGCACAAGCCGTGGTTCGCGCCGTTCGCGCCCGGCTACCAGAATCAGCTCGAGGGCGGGATCTGCGTTCCGCGGCGCCACGGTGAGACGCTCAAGCGCCTCTACAACGGCAACCGGCGATCCAACCCTCAGGCGATGTGCCTGATCTCGTGGAACGAGATCACGGAGGGGACGTACATCGAGCCGCTCCGCCGGTACGGCGACGGCTACGTGAAACGCACCGCGAGGCTGTGACCGGCTACTCGGCCCAGCGACCGCAGGCGTTGCAGGACTTTGCGGCCATCGGATCGGTCCGCACCACCCGACCGCCGCACTCGCGGCACCGGGTCGGCAGGGTGCGCACGAAGACCTGGATGGTCGCACCGAGGGATCGGCGCGACCGCTCGAGCTGGCGTCCGAGCTCTGCGGGAACCTGCATGCTCTCGCTCCCCATCCTTCTGTCGAGGTCCTGACTGAAGGGTGGCAGCGGAGTGCGACCGGTCCGTAGCCGAGCGATGAACATCCGGTGACATCATGCGCCTGCCGAGACCCGTTTGCCTGTAATCATTTCGGTCTAGCACAAACGTTTGAGCACCGTAGGCCGGACGCGGTACGGCCGACGGACGGCCCATAGCCGCCGTCGGCCGTCCGGCGAGGGCGGCTCAGATCGGGTTCTTGGACACCGTGACGTCGTCGAACACGACATCGTAGGTACCCGTGGTCCCCGTCTGCCCCAACAGGAACTGCCCGAAGTTGGTGCTGCCCAAGTCACCTGTGGCGCCGAGCTCGGGCAGGAGGGTCCCGTCGAGCCACACCTCGGTGGTGCTCGGGCTGCCGATCTTCCCGTGGATCTCGACCTGATACCACTGGTTGGGGTTGATCACGACGTTGCTTTTCGTGGTCGTCCCCGCAGCGTTACGGGTCGCGAGCTTCCCGGTCGCACCGTCGACCAAGAGCGACAGCTTGCTGCCGCCCGAGTTGTTCCGGAATCGCATCAGGTCGACCGCCCCGGTGCGGCTGAGCACCTGGAACCGGAACCGCGCGTACACATCGGTCACGGTCGGCGAGATCGTCTTGTAGGCATACGTCGACCCACCGCCGCTCGCGGTCTCGCGCGCCACCCACTGCCCGCCGCTCGGCGCCGTGATCCCCTGGCTGACCGACAGGCCGGCCACGGTAGACCACATCGACAGCGATCCGCTCTCGAAATCGTCGACGAACAGGACCCCCGCCGACGGCGTCGTCACGACCGCCGTGTTCGAGTCGACCGACTGGTTGCCGGCGGCGTCGCGCGCCCGAACCGTGTAGCTGTACTGCGTGGCCGAGCTCACCGACAGGTCGCTGTAGGTGGTCTGGTTGCCGGCGACGCTGGCGATCGGGCTCCCGCCGCCGTCACGGTAGATGTCGTAGGCGGTCACCCCCACGTTGTCGGAGGCCGCGTTCCACGAGAGGTCGACCCGGCCCGAGCTCGGCGCGCTCGCCTGGAGGTTGCCCGGCGCGCCCGGATCCACGGTGTCGATCGACGGGGTCGTCACGTCGGCGGTGTTACTCGGGTCCGACGTGTTGTTCGACGGGTCGCGGGCCTTCACCACGTAGCTGTAGTGGGTGTTCGAGCTCACGCTCCCGTCGGAGTAGGTGAGGGTGCTTCCCCCAACGGAGTCCAGCAGGGTGCCGTCACGGTAGATGTCGTAGGCGGCGATGCCGTTGGCGTCGGTCGACGCGTTCCACTGCAGATCCACCCGGTCGCCGACGGGGGCCGTCGCCTGGAGGTTGGACGGCGCGGTCGGGTTCGTCGTGTCGGGCGAGAAGTCATACGTCTGCTGGTCGAACGATTGCCCGAGCGAGTTGATCGGCGTCACCGTCACCTGTTGACCGTTCACGTCGACCCGCAGGTAGTGGTACACCTGATCGATCTGGGTCGGCTTGATCGCTGAGCCGCACTTGCTGCCGCCGGTCGAGCTCCAGCCGATCCCGTACGCGTCGTACGGCTTGCAGTGCGAGATCGGCTCCGGCTTCGCGCCACCTCCACCGGTCACGTAGCTGACCAGGCCGTCCGTCGTCTTGACGTTGCGCTCGTACATGTGCGCGTGTCCGTTGAAGACCATGTTCACGCCGTTGTCGGTGAGCAGACCTTCGAGGCTGTTGGGGCCCTGGAGGAACGTGTCGCTCGGCTCGGTGAAGTTGTCCGAGTACAGCGGGTAGTGCCAGATCGCGAACTTCAGCTGCGACGGGTGCGTCTCGAGGTCGTGCTTGAGCCATTGGTACTCGGCGCTGTTCTGCTGCCACCGGTAGGCGTAGTCCATCCCGTACGGGGTGCTGTTCCCGACGTTGGAGTCGCTCCACTGGGCGGTCAGGACGTAGAACCGGGCGTTACCCTCGTCGAACGCGTACCAGGAGCTCGGCGATTTCGCCGAGTTGGAGCCGCTCTCGCAGCAGTACGTGTCCATCTGGTAGCTACCGTTCGAGCCAGCGACCGCCTGCGCCTGTGGCCAGTTCGTGAAGAAGGTGGCGTTCGCGCCGTGGTTTCCGGGCACGCTGAACAGCGGAACCTTCGATCCTGCTTGCGCCCAGAAGCTCGGGCCGAAGATCGAGCTCACGCGGAACCCGGTCTGGTTCAGGTCGCCGTAGTTCAACTGGCTGCCGCTGTCGTAGGCGGTGTCGCCCGTGGCGAGCGCGAACCGGACGCCGCTCTGACCCACCAACGAGTTGAGCGAGGCCTGATACGGGTTCGTGCCCTGTTGGTTGGTATCGCCCCAGTCACCGAACACCGCGAACGAGAAGGACGTGTTCGAGCCCGCAGGGATCGCCGACCAGAACTGCGGCGAGGCGTCGCTGCCGAGCAGGTCGGTCGTCCCGAGCAAGACGCGGTAGCAGTACTGCGTGTTCGGAAGCAGGCCGGTCAGCTTGGCCTTCCACTGGTACTCAGCGGCCGAGCCGACCGAGATGCTCGTCTTCGATGCGGAGACCGTCTTGGTCGCGCAGTTCGACCCGACGACCCCGTACTTGACGGAGCCCTTGGTCTGCGAGCGGTCGGTGGCCCAGTTGACGGTGGCGAACGTCGTCACGACGTCGGTCAGGTAGGGGTAGCGCGTCAGCTGCTGCGCGACGGCAGCCTGTGCGGCGGGCGCCTGGGCGAGCTGGGACGTCACCACGCCGATGCTGGCTATGGCGAGGACGAGCGCAGCGACGCGCGTACGGATCGTGTGGGGGGAGGTCATAGCTGTGGTCGGTTCCCTTCTCCCGGGCGCGCGGCCCGGAACGTCACCCCGAGTGCGAACAGGACGCCGGTGATCACTACCAGCGTCATCAGGTAGAGCACGAAGACGGATGAAGCGTGTTGCATGCCGGCCGCCGCGTACGGCGACTCCTCCTTCAGCGATGAGATCTCAGTGGAAAGGTTGGGCGTCGTGGTCCAGACGCCGGTCAGCTGATCGGTATGCGGCGTCCGGTCCCACCGGAGACCGAACAAGGAAGCTGCGAACGCAGGAACAGACGAGTGATCGAGCTCCAGATCAGACACCTGGCCCGCCTCTGCATACGGCGAGAGGAGGATCATCGGCACACGGAACCCAAGCTGCTGGCCGTCGTTCCCCTCGGGAGGCGGAACGTGGTCGTAGTACCCGCCCCAGTCGTCCCACGTGATCAAGATCGCGGTGTTTGGCCAGTCAGGTGATGTCCGGATCGCGTTGACGACCGACAGCGCTCGAAGATCCGGTCCCTCGACCTGCGGCTCGTGTGACGTCGGCTGCGGCAGGAGGTAGGTGATGTTGGGAAGGGTGCCCTTGGCGGCGTCGGCGAAGAAGTCGTTCTGCGTCCGGATGTTGGCGGCGAGTTCGGGGTTGTCCCAGAACCGCTTCATCGACAACACCGGCGCCCAGTAGAGCTGGCTCGGCGTCGCCTGCCCGGATCGTGCATATGCGCCGTTCGCGAGCTTGTTCTCGTAGATCTGACCGAGGCCTCCGACGTAGTAGCGCCATGAGACGTCGGCCTTCTCGTTCGCGGCGTCGAAGATGGTCCTGATGTGGCTGTTCCACAGACTGCCGAAGTCGGCACTTGCGCCCGTGTCGCGGCCCGCCGACGTTCCGGCGACAAGGTTCAGCGTGTTGGGCAAAGACCCAGCCATGGCCGAGGAGAAATAGCGGTCGAACACCACGCCCTGCTGGGCGAAGATCCCCCAGGGGGGGTCCGCCTTCGGATCGATGACCGTGAACGACAGCCTCGGGTGCTTGCCGGCGGCACGCTGTGCCCGGTAGAAGCCGTCCATCTCACCGCCGTCGAATGACTGCAGCGCAGCAGTCGATCCATTGCTGAGGACCTCCTTCCCTCCGTTCACCTCGAACGCATTGGGGCTGAGTTTGGAGAAGCCCCGGATCGGCATCGGCCTGCGCCGATCCGCCTGCGCAACGGGTTCGCCCGGGGGGTGCCCGTTGGCCGTCGAGAGCCAGCCGAAGATGTGATCGAACGTCGAGTTCTCTTCCGTGATCACGACCAGGTGCTGGATGGCGTTGGTGGGCGGCGTCGCTGTTGCCCCAGGGATCGTCTGGGCCGACGCGGGCACGATCCAGGCGGCCCCAAGGAGACCGACCGCGACGAGAGCGAGGACGGCGCGCCTCATGCGCCCGTGTCCGTTTGGCCGGTCCCGCTCACCAGGGGGTCGCCACCGACGAGCTGGTACACCACGATCCGCACCTCGGCCCCCGGCGGAGGCGGCCCGTCGTTGTAATCGACCGTGTTGCCGGCCACCCACACCGAGAACACCGGCGTGCCCGAGTACTTGGAAACGTAGTCCATCAAGCGCTGGCCGAAGAACGGCGCGCGGTCGTTCGTGTAAGCGTCCCACACCGCGTACTGCACCTCGAGCTGGCGGATGTCGTAGTCGGGGTTCGGGATCGGCCGGTACGCGGGGTTGCGCAGCTTCGGATCGTTGCTGACCGACAACGCGAAGAAGTCGCGGTCGCCGTAGAAGCTCACGAGGTTGCCGAGCGACGGGCCCATCGTCATCGCGACCGCGCCGGGCGGCGTGTGCTCGGCGAACCAGAGTCCGGTCTCCCGGCCGCCCGCGAAGTCCTGCACCTCGACGTCGGTGGTGAGCGGTCCGGAGAAGCTGCTGTCGCGGATCACGTTGCCCGCCCGCGACGTCGGCCCCACCATCGGTCCGAGCACCGCGAGCGCCATCACGAAGGCCACCGCCGTCGCCGCCCGTGTGGACCACCGCTCCCGGACGCGCTGGAACAGGTCGACCAGCCCCCGCGCACCGAGGATCGTCATCGCCGGAACGAGGATGATCGCGTACGGCAGCAGCTTGGTCGGCCAGAACTGGAAGAACGCACCGAACACCGCGAGCCACGAGAGCAGGAGCATGTCGGCGCGCGTCCGGTTGATGCAAGCTAGGATCACGCCGTACGCGATCGCGAGCGTCGCGACCGGCGTGATGAAGATCCAGAAGACCACCGGGAAGTACCACGCCGGGTGGTTCGGCGGCCGGAACAGCTGGTAGATGATGTACCCGCCCGCGCCCGAGCCGGAGAACAGGAAGCGCGTGCTGATGAACGGCGCGAGCATCACGAGCATCAGCACGCCACAGGCCACGATGTCGCGGACGCGGGTTCGCTTCAGGATCCTCGACCACGCCAGGTACAGCACCGCTGCCGGCGCGAACACGACCATCGTCTCCTTGATCACGCAGCCGATCCCGGCGAGTGCGGCCGCGAGATACAGCCACCGTCGCGTGGCCGGGCCGTCGTATCGGTAGAGCGCCGCGAACGCCAGGAGGATCGCGAGCCCGGCCGGCACGTCAAGCAGCACCTGACGGCTGATGAGCACGTGGTAGGGCATGACCGCGAGGGCCAGCGCGGCCCCGAGTCCCGCGACGAGGCCGAACATCCGCCGGCCGAGCAGGTAGGTCGAGAACACCGCGGCGACGCCCGCGACGACGACGGTCGCCCGCGACATGAACTCGCTCATGTGGCCGAGGATCGTGAACGCCATCGCGAGGATCGTCTGGAGCAGGAGCGGGTGCGCGCGGAACGGCGAGAAGTTCCGGGCGTAGTCGCCCACCCCGGCCAGCGCGCCTGACTGCCCCGTGTAGACGGCCTCGTCGCTGTTGAACCCCAGCGCCGTGAGATGGATCAGCCGAACGTAGAGCGCGATCCCAACGATCACGAGCAGTGCGAAGCTCACGAGCATCCGCCGGCGCTGCCGCGCGTGGTGGTTTTCCAGCTCGATGATGACCTCGTCGCCCTGCTCCGGGGCGGTGGGCGGGGCGGACCGGGCGCGCACGCCCATCATGGTTGCACCACGAGGGATGAGCGCGCGCGACCCGCCACGCTCACCCCTTGCCTTGTGTGATGCGCGAGTCGCGGAGCGACCGCACGCTTGCCACCAGACCGGACACCGCGGGCGCCTCCCGGTCGCTCTGCTGGTCCAAGATGTCCGACACCTTCTGGAGCAGGGTCAAGGCGCCGGACAGCGCGCGCTCCACCTCTTCTGCCTCGTCGGGCGACAGCTGCGCGAACCGCGATGCGATCGATTCGGGCGTGAGCCGCTCCTCGAGCGCGATCACTTCGCCGTCGGGCTCATCGTCGAGCTCGATCAGGGCGACCTCGGGCTGGGCGTCCAGCGCGATCACCGCGCCGTTGGCGGCATCCGCGTCGGCGCCGACGCCGGTCAGGTCCAGCATCACGTCGCCGGTCTCGTCGACACGCACGACCTCGGCGCCGAAGGGAACGACCACGCCGGCGGCGAGCTGCGGCAGACGCTCGAACCAGTTGCGGTCCGGCGTGCGGAGCTGCACGGCCTCGAGCCGGCCGATCACCTTGCGCCGGATCGCACGCTCGGCCTCCACATGGCCGTTCGTCAGCATCGATTCGATCCGCGGGTACGGCGGGAAGCCGTACGCGTCCTCGGTGTTGTCGGACAAGATCTCGAACGCCGTCTCCTCGTCGAGCTCTCGCAGAAGCGCGTCACCGCGCTCGATCACGACGAGCCGGTCGAGATCCAGCTCGCGAACCAGCTCGGCCTCGGGGATCAGCCGGTCGACGTGGAACTTGGGCGGCGGCACCGCGATCTGGACGAGCGCGCTCATCGTCGCGATGGGCAGGTTGATGTTGCCGATCGCCATGCCGACCGACCGGCCGAACTTCGAGTGGATCCGGCCCTGGATCTGCAGCGCGGCTCGCGTGATCGTCGGCATCGGCGCGCCCTTCACCGCGTGCAGCGTGTGCGACGAGATCGTCAGCGGCTTCGGGTACGACAGCGCGCGCCCCTCGGGGTCGATGATCACCATGTCGTCGGACACGAAGCCCGAGCCCTGCTCCTTGATCGACTTCAAGCACGTGGTGGTCTTGCCGGTGTCGGTGCGTGCGGTGATCAAGACGCCGTGCCCATCGATCTGCAGACATGCGGCGTGCGCCAGGATGTAGCCCTTGCGGACCATGAGCCAACGCACCACGGGCTCGACCACGTTGGTGTACGCCACGTGGGGGGAGCGGCGCAGCAGCTTCGAGACCTGGATCCGCGACAGGGTCTCGACGTCGATCTTCGCGGCGAACCCGAAGCGACCGAGGTGCTCGATGTAGGTGACCTCGCCGTCCGCCTCGGTGACGCTCACGCGCCGGCGCAAGCCACCGAAGCCCCGGTTGCTCACCGTCACGTCGATGTCGGGCGCATCGAGCAGGGCCGGCACCTCGAAACGTTCGAGCTCTGGCAGCGGCGTCTCGGACGTGATCTTCACGATGCCATGGACGTCGTAGGACCACGTCGTTTGGCGCGTGCCCGGCACCACGCCCGCAGCGTCGATCCCGCCCGTCCCCCCGCGCCAGATCAACCGGTTAGAGATCGCGAAGCGCACCAGGGTCATGCCGCACACGACGATCCAGTTCGCCCAGCCCTTCGGCACATCGAACCCGGTCGTGATCGCCACCATCACCGGCGCGCTCAAGACGTTCCAGACGTTGTTCATCAGGGCGTACCAACCCAGGCGCGCCCAACGACCCTCGCTGCCGCCGTCGAAGACGTAGCGCTCAAGGAGCACGAAGTTCCACGCCGTCGAGAACTGTGTCGCGAGCAGGAACGCCCACAGGAAGTAGAGGCCGAAGACGTCGGTCAGCGTCCAGAAGGCAAGCTGGTTGACGATCAAGCCGGTCGCGCCGACAACGAGGAAGCCCAGGAAGCGCCCCCGCTTGCGCGAGGGGATGCGTGGGGTTTCCGTGCTAGTGGCCATCGGTCGCTCCCTCCGGGATCCGCGCCGATGCCACCGGGACCCGGGGACGCTCGAACGCCAAGGCGACGCAGCGACGCGTGGCCTCCCACACGATCGAACGCGACATCTTCGATCGCCCATATGCCCGGTCTCGGAACGTGATCGGGACTTCTACGATCCGCATACCCGCGCGGCTCACCGCGTACACGCCCTCCACCTGGAAGCCGTATCCGTCGCACTCCGTCCCCTGATCGAGGATCAGCTCGATCGCCTGGCGGTCGTACACGCGGAAGCCACCGGTGACGTCCTTCGTGGGCAGCCGCAGCAACGTGCGCGCGAACAGATTGGCACCGCGCGACAAGACACGTCGCTGCAACGGCCAGCCCTCCGACCCACCCCCGCGCGTGTAGCGCGAGCCGAGGGCAAGATCCGCGCCCGCTCGCGCTGCCGCGTCCAACGCCGTCAGGTACGACGGGTCGTGGCTGAGGTCGGCATCCATCTCGCCGATCCGCGCGTAGCCGTGCGCGAGCCCCCAGCGGAAGCCCGTGCGATAGGCGGAGCCAAGCCCTTGGCGGCCTTCGCGCTCGACGATGCTGATCCACGGCCGCGTCGCGCGCAGTTCGTGGATCCGTGCGCCCGTGCCGTCGGGCGATCCGTCGTCGACGAAGAGCACATCGACGGGCGTCGCCGCGCGCACATCCGTCACCCGCGCGACCAGCGTCTCGATGTTCTCGATCTCGTTATACGTCGGCACAACTACAACCAGCTGTGCTTGTTCCGATGCCAACCGATGTCCCTCCCCTATGTCCACCGGCGAACCGGCGGTTCATCGGCCAGATCCACTGGGGTCCAATGCGGACCTCAATGCCACGTCCCTTGCCGTTCCCTGCGAGCCCAACACCCCGACCCGGACGGCCCCTCCCCCGGCGGAACTAGCCCGGAAGGGGATGGATATCACGCGTGCGGCCTACCGTAAATGAGGCCATCGGCCTAACTGTAGGTGAACATGCCGTGACCTGCCGTTTCTCACTTGCGGAAATCCTGTGACGAAGCAACGGCGGGGACCTCCTAGACTCCCCCGACCATGGACCTCCGCGAGCTGCAGAGCCGGATGCGGGAGACCTACGGAGCCCGGGACGCGGCCCGCGGGGTCGACGCGACCTTCCGATGGTTCACGGAGGAGGTCGGTGAACTGGCTAAGGC
>Ga0105243_10002757_pt1 | contig 14610 bp, 15 predicted proteins | sample KBSM34metaG_FD_81525 | JGI IMG/M metagenome (GOLD analysis project Ga0105243, IMG submission 81525) | Miscanthus rhizosphere microbial communities from Kellogg Biological Station, Michigan, USA - KBS M3-4 metaG | ecosystem: Host-associated > Plants > Roots > Rhizosphere > Soil | place...
CCGGCGGTGCCGGGGGAGCCGGCGGCGCGGCGGCCGGTGCCGGGGGAGCCGGCGGCGCGGCGGGCGCGGCGGCGGGGGCGCCCGAACCGATGACGGCGAGCTGGCCGCCGACCGGGACGGTGTCGTCCTCCTGGGCGCTGATCTCGAGCAGCGTGCCCGCGACGGGCGAGGGGATCTCGGTGTCCACCTTGTCGGTCGAGACCTCGAGCAGAGGCTCGTCGACGGCGACCGAATCGCCGACCGCCTTGAGCCAGCGGGTGACGGTGCCCTCGGTCACGGACTCGCCGAGTTCCGGCATGGTGATCGGGGTTCCGGACGCCGCCTCGGCGGGCGCGGGTGCGGCGGGTGCCTCTGCGGCCGGGGCGGGGGCGGCGGGCGCCTCTGCTGCGGGCGCAGGCGGTGCGGCCGGTGCGGGTGCGGCGGGCTCCGGGGCGGCTGCGGGCGCGGGTGCGGCGGCTTCTCCAGCCGCGCCGATCACGGCGAGCTCTCCGCCGATCTCGACGGTCTCATCCTCGTGCGCGACGATCTTGGTCAGCACGCCTGCCACCGGGGAAGGGATCTCGGTGTCGACCTTGTCAGTGGAGACCTCGAGCAAGGGCTCGTCGACTTCGACCGTATCTCCTTCCTGCTTGAGCCACCTCGTGACAGTCCCCTCGGTAACGCTCTCACCAAGAGCTGGCATCTGGACGGAGAAGGCCATGCTTTTGACTCCTCGACAGTTGTGTTCGGGTTGTTGAGTTTTGCCGACTTGTGGTCGAAATCCATTGTGCGTGTCGTACTGGGTCCACGGGGCGTGTTGCGAACCGTGGACCTCGCGGACCCATCCTGTCATTGATCGGATTCGCCCGTCCTATGAGGGCCTGGTCACATGTTCCACATTCAGTTCTCAGCAAGCGCTGGCAAACTTGAAACTGGTCAGAACGGGCGGTCGCGCCACGGTGGGAGGAGGTAGGACGTGGGTCTTTTCAGCAGGCTCTCGAGGGGACGGGCGGGTTCCGGCCGACACGGCACGCGCGGACCCGACGCCAAGTACCTGGCGAACTGGGTGCACACGCACACCGGGGTCGAGGCCTTCGTCGAGCCGCAGACCACCGTCACGCCGGTCACGGTCGTGCTGGTCGCGAACGACGGGGAATGGACGCGACGCCCGGTGGGCGGGGTGCACGGAGCCCGCCGCCTCGGCGAGGATCTGCGCATCCCCGTGTACGACGTCCACAAGACCGGGTACCCGCAGCGGATGCGCGACTACGACGCCCGGCAGAAGATCCTGCGCAACCGCGCCCGCGAGGCGTAGGCGGCCGCGCCGCCCGTGAGTCCTTCCGGCCCGCGGCGGGGCCGGAAGGACTCACAGGGTGTCAGCCCTGCTGGTCGATGTCCTCGAGGACGCTGATCATGGTTCGAACCGGGACCCCGGTGCCGCCCTTGCCGGTGAAGCCGAACGGCCCGCCGGTGTTGTAGGCCGGACCTGCCACGTCGATGTGCGCCCACTGCACGCCCTCGGCGACGAACTCCTTGAGGTAGATCGCGGCGGCGAGCATGCCGCCCCAGCGATGGTTGGTGACGTTGGCCAGGTCGGCGACCTTCGAGTTGAGGTCCGCGCGCAGCTCGCCGGGCAGCGGCATCGCCCACGCGTTCTCGCCGATCTGCTGCGAGATGCGGGCGACGCGGTCGCGGAACTCGTCGGTGCCCATCACGCCGGGCGTGCGGTTGCCAAGCGCCACCATCTGCGCCCCGGTCAGGGTGGCGGTGTCGATCAGGTAGTCGGGCTTCTCCTCGCAGGCCCGCACGATCGCGTCGGCCAGGATCAGCCGTCCCTCGGCGTCGGTGTTGATGACCTCGACCGTGGTGCCGCCGTACTGGGTGAGCACGTCGCCGGGGCGCTGCGCGGTGCTGGACGGCATGTTCTCGGCCATCGGCACCCAGGCGTCGACGCCGACCCTCAGGCCGAGCTTCGCGGCCAGCACCACCGTCGCGACGACCGCCGCGGCGCCGCCCATGTCGGAGGTCATGTTCTCCATGCCCGCGGCAGGCTTGATCGAGATGCCGCCGGTGTCGAAGGTGATGCCCTTGCCGACCAGGGCCACGGACCTGCCGCCGGACCCCTTGTGGGTGAGCCGGACCAGTCGCGGCTGACGCGAGGAGCCCTTGCCGACGCCGAGGATGCCGCCGAAGCCGCCCTTCTCGAGCGCCTTCTCGTCGAGGATCTCGACCTCGAGTCCGGCCGCGGTGCCGAGCGCCTCGGCGCGGGCGGCGAACTCCTCCGGGAAGAGGTGGCTCGGCGGGGTGTTCACGAATTCACGCGCGGTGGCGACGGCCTCGGCGATCGCGGCGGACCGGGCGAGGGTGCTCGCGGACTCCTGGTCGCCGGGCTCCTCGACGAGCAGCTCCACGCGGGCGAGCGGCTTCCCGTTGTCCTTCGGCGCCGACTTGGCCGACTTGAACCGGGTGAAGGTGTAGGCGCCGAGGTAGAAGCCCTCCGCGGCCGCGCCGAGGTCGAGCGAGGACAGCGTGGTCGCCGCGACGGTGGTCCCGGCCAGTGCGCGGGCCGCGACGCCCGCGCCCTCGCGGATCCGCTGGGCGTCCACGTCGTCGGGGTCGCCGAGCCCAACGGCGAGGATGCTGGCGACGCCCGAGCCCGCGGGCGCCGGGATCCGGGTCAGTTCCTCCGCCTTGCCGGTGGCCCCGACCGCGACCAGCCCGGCCAGCACCGCCTCGGCGGTCGCGTCGTCGAGCGCATCGCCCACCGAGGCCTCTGGGCCCTCGGCGCCCTTGGTGAGGCCGATGACGAGGACCTCCACCGACTCGGCGACGGATCCGGCCAGCGCGAGCTCGGGGCCGAGGGGTGCGGTGGGGGTCTTGGCGGCACTCACTTCGATCTCCTGATCTGTTGGTGAACAACTGCGGGCCAACTCTAGTGCGGGGGCGATGCCCCGGTCGGCTAGCGTGTTCGCCCATGAGCGACGCTGAACTCTTGCAGGGCCCCCTCCGCGCGGTGCACGCCGAACTGGGTGCCACCTTCGCCCCGTTCGGCGGCTGGGAGATGCCGGTTTCCTACGCGGGTGTGGTGGCCGAGCACACCGCGGTCCGCGAGACCGTCGGCGTCTTCGACGTCAGCCACCTGGGCAAGGCGCTGGTCGCGGGACCGGGTGCGGCCGAGTTCGTGAACGCCTCTCTGACCAACGATCTGGGCAAGATCGGGCCCGGCCAGGCGCAGTACACCCTGTGCGCCACCGAGACCGGCGGCGTCACCGACGACCTGATCGTCTACTACGTCAGCGACGAGGAGGTCTTCCTCGTCCCGAACGCGGCAAACACCGCGGCCGTCGTCGCCGAGCTGGCCGCCAAGGCTCCCGCCGGGATCACGGTGACCGACCAGCATCGCGAGTTCGGCGTGCTCGCCGTGCAGGGTCCGAAGTCCGCGGAAATCCTTGCCGCGCTTGGGCTTCCGTCCAATATGGAGTACATGTCCTTCGCCGACGCCACCTTCGGGGGAGTCACCGTTCGGGTGTGCCGCACCGGGTACACCGGTGAGCACGGCTACGAGCTGCTCCCCGCCTGGGACGACTGCGAGAAGGTGTTCCGCGCGCTCGTCGCCGAGGTCCGTGCCGCAGGCGGTGAGGTCGCCGGGCTCGGTGCCCGCGACACCCTGCGCACCGAGGCGGGCTACCCGCTGCACGGTCACGAGCTGTCGACGGAGATCTCGCCGCTGCAGGCGCGCTGCGGCTGGGCGATCGGGTGGAAGAAGCCGGAGTTCTGGGGCCGCGCCGCGCTGGTCGCCGAGAAGGAGGCCGGACCGGCCCGCAAGATGTGGGGCATCAAGGCGCTCGACCGTGGCGTGCTGCGTCAGGGCCAGACCGTCATGCGTGACGGCGCCCCGATCGGCGAGACCACCTCGGGCACCTTCTCGCCGACCCTGAAGGTCGGGATCGCGCTGGCGCTCATCGATACCGATTCGGGTGTCGGGGCGGGGGATCAGATCGAGGTCGACGTGCGCGGCAGGGCGTTGCGCTGCGAGGTCGTCAACCCGCCGTTCGTCCCCGTCCACACCAAGTAAACGTCCTCACCCGGTTCGATAGGATTCCCGCCATGACTGGTGTTCTCGACTTCACGCGCATCCCGCACCCCTCGCCCGCCACAGCCGCGGAGCGCGATCGGGTGCTGGCTGCTCCCGGGTTCGGGAAGTACTTCACCGATCACATGGTGACGATCGACTACACCGAGGGACGCGGGTGGCACAGCCCGACCGTGCAGCCGTACGCCCCGCTCCAGCTCGACCCGGCGGCCATGGTGCTGCACTACGGCCAGGCGATCTTCGAGGGGCTCAAGGCCTACCGCCAGCAGGACGGGTCCATCGCCTCGTTCCGGGTGACCGCGAACGCGGACCGTTTGCGTGCCTCGGCCCGCCGCATCGCGATGCCCGAGCTGCCCGACGACCTGTTCCTCGCCTCGATCACGGAGCTGCTCGCGGTGGACCGGGACTGGGTGCCCGCCGCGGGCGGCGAGGACTCGCTGTACATGCGCCCGTTCATGATCTCGACCGAGGTCGGGCTCGGGGTGCGTCCGTCCACCGAGTACCGGTACCTGCTGATCGCCTCGCCCGCCAGTGCCTACTTCCCGCGCGGGGTGAAGCCGGTGAGCGTGTGGCTGTCCACCGAGTACGTGCGTGCGGCTCCCGGCGGCACCGGAGCGGCCAAGTTCGCAGGCAACTACGCGGCCTCGCTGGTCGCGCAGGCGCAGGCGGCCGACGAGGGCTGCGACCAGGTGGTGTGGCTCGACGCGAAGGAGCGCTGCTACGTCGAGGAGATGGGCGGGATGAACCTGTTCTTCGTCTTCGGGTCCGGCTCGTCCGCCCGACTGGTGACCCCGGAGCTGTCCGGTGCGCTGCTGCCCGGCATCACCCGCGACTCGCTGCTGACGCTGGCCGCCGATGCGGGGTTCGCGGTCGAGGAGCGCAAGATCAGCACCGACGAGTGGCGCGAGAAGGCCGCCTCCGGCGAGATCACCGAGGTGTTCGCCTGTGGCACGGCCGCGGTGATCACCCCGGTCGGCACGGTGAAGTCGGCCGCGGGTGAGTTCACCATCGGCGACGGCGGATCGGGCGAGGTGACGATGGCCCTGCGCGACACCCTCACCGGGATCCAGCGAGGCACCTTCGCGGACACCCACGGCTGGATGTCCACGCTGGCCTGAGTCCGGCAGCGGGAGGGCGCCGCAGGCGCACCTACCGGGTGCGTCAGTCGACGTCCTCGACGGCGATCCGGCCGAGCCGCCGACGGTCGGAGAGGATGTCGATCTCGGCGATCCGCCCGCGCCTGATCGTCACACCGACGACCGCGAGCACCCGGCCCCGCGCGATGGTGACCACCCCCGCGGTCCCGTTGACCAGCACCGGACGGGCGAACCGGGCCAGTCGCGAGAAGGTGATCGTTCGAGCCGCCACCGCAGGCGCCCCGGTGACCACAGCGGGTACTCCCGCCTGGGCCGCTCCTGCGTCGGTCCGCAGGACCACGTCCGGATCGAGCAGCGCCACCAGCCGGTCGAGGTCGCCGCCGCGCGCGGCGGCCAGGAAGGCGTCCACGACCTCGCGTTGGCGTGGCCGATCGGTGTCGGGAACCGGGGCGCTCCGCACGCGTCGTCGCGCGCGACTGGCGAGCTGCCGGGCGGCCTCGGGCGACCGATCCACTATGGGGGCGATGTCGTCGAACGGCACGGCGAACATGTCGTGCAACACGAACGCTAGCCGCTCCGCCGGCGGCAGCGTGTCGAGCACCACGAGCAACGCCAGCCCCACCGAATCTGCAAGGAGCGCTTCGTGTTCGGGCCCCGTGTCGTCTGGCCCGGCGACGATCGGGTCGGGTAGATGAACGCCGAGGAGGGTCTCGCGGCGCGCACCGCGGGCCCGCAGCAGGTTGAGGCACACGCGGGCGAGCACGGTGGTGAGCCACCCGCCCAGATTCCGCACGTCGTCCGTGTCGGCGCGGCTGAACCGCAACCACGTCTCCTGGACGGCGTCCTCGGCCTCGCCGACAGACCCGAGCATGCGGTAGGCCACCGCCCGTAGGTGTGCGCTGTGCGCCTCGAACTCTTCCGCCAAGAAGTCGTCGCCGTCCATCGGTCACATTCCTTCGTCGCCGTCTGTCAATTAGATGACGGACAGAACCCGGCCGGTGTGACAACGGCGAGCCGGGTGATCAGACAGGAGACCCGACATCATGAACGCAATCACGAACACCTCCCCGATCACCGCGCGGCGATTGCGCCCCGGCGACCCGATCGAGCACCGGACCCTGACCACCATCGGAGGGGACCGGATCGCTCTCCCCGATCCCTCCGGGCTGACCCATCTGCAGTTCCGACGCTTTGCGGGGTGTCCGATCTGCAACGTGCACCTGGCGTCGATCGCCCGGCGGCACGACGAGATCCGCGCCGCCGGGATCCGCGAGGTCGTGGTGTTCCATTCCCCGGCCGAGCACATGCGGCCGCACCAGGGCCGGCTGCCGTTCGCGGCGATCGCGGACCCCGACAAGGTCCTGTACGCCGCCTTCGGCGTCGGATCCGCGGCCAGGGCGGTGCTGCACCCGAGTGCCTGGAGCGCCCCGCTGCGCCCGCGGACCTGGGCCGTCGTCGCGAAGGGTGTTCGGGCGGGCGGGCTGCCGACCCCACACGGACAGAGCGTCCTCGGGTTGCCTGCCGATTTCCTGATCGGCCAGGAGGGCACGGTGCGGGCCGTCAGGTACGGCAGGCACGCGGCCGATCACTGGTCGGTCGACGAGATCCTGAGCGAGGCCGCTGCCGCGCCGTCCCGGAGGTGATGCCCGCCCGCGGCCTCACCCGGCCAAAAGCGCACCGACGGCGACGACGGTGACCGTCACCTCGACCGCCGCGCCGAGCACGTCCCCGGTGACGCCGCCGAACCGGCGGACGCAGTGCCGGGTCAGCAGCGCGGTCGCGGCCAGCGCTGCGAGCACCACGACCGGTCCCTGCCACCAGCGGCCGGGTACCGCGAACAGGGCAGCCGCGGTCAGCGCCAGCGACCACAGCGCGCACGACCACCGGCCCTGGCTGTCGGCGACCAGCGCGCCGAACCCGGTCGGGCCCGCTGCGGGAACACCGCGCCTGCAGGCGAGCACGACCGCCACCCGGCCCGTCGCCACGGCGACACCGATCGCGATCCACTGCCCGGACTGGGCCAGCGAGCCGAAGGAGAGGGCCTGCGCGCCGATGCAGGCGATGAGGGCGACCACGCCGAAGGGGCCGATGCCCCCGCCGCGCATCACCTCGAGGGCGCGCGCGGGCGGGCCGTAGCAGCCGAGCCCGTCGACGGTGTCCGCCAGCCCGTCGACGTGCATGCCGCGGGTGAGCAACGCCAGTGCCGTCACCGCGATCAGCCCGGCCAGGGCCGGATCGAGCGAGGCCGCGAGCAGCAACCAGAGTAGGCAGGCACAGGCGGCGCCGAGCAGCATCCCGACCACCGGGGTCGCGGCGATCGCCCGACGGCCGGCCGTCCGGTCGATCGCCGGGGCGTCGGGATCGTGGCGTGCGGGCAGCACCGTCAGCCAGGACAGTGCGAGCCGGATCCCGCCGAGCGCGTCGGTCACCGTCAGCGCGCCTCGGCCTCGGTCTCGTCGTCGGCCTCGGAATCGGTTGCCTGCTCACCGGATTCGGTGCTCACACCCGCGTCGGCGAAGGTTGCCATGTCGGCCAGGGCGGCGACCGCGGACTGCAGCACGGGCAGCGCCACCAGCGCACCGGACCCCTCGCCGAGTCGCATGCCCAGTTCGAGGATCGGGTCGAGCCGCAGGTGCTTGAGCGCGATCGTGTGCGCCGGTTCGGTGGAACGGTGGCCTGCGACCCACCACTCGCGGGCGCCGGGCGCCAGGTCCTCCGCGACCATGGCGGCGGCCGTCACCACGACGCCGTCGAGGATGACGGGGGTGCGGCGCAGCGCGGCCTGGGCCAGGAACCCGGCCATCGCCGCCAGGTCCGCTCCCGCGCCCACCCGCAGTAGCGCCACCGGGTCGGTGGTGACGGGCCGGACCCGGCGCATCGCGTCGCGGATGGCCGCGGTCTTGCGGCTCCAACCGGCGTCGTCGACGCCGGTGCCACGCCCGACCGCGGCGACCGGCTCGGTGTTGGTCAGCGCGGCGATCAGCACCGTCGCGGGCGTGGTGTTGCCGATGCCCATCTCGCCCGCGATGAGCAGATCGGCGCCGCTGTCGATCTCCTCATCGGCGATGGCGCGCCCCGCCGCGATGGCCTGCAGCGTCTCCGACTCGCTGAGCGCGTCCTCGCGGTCGATGGATCCGCTCGAGCGCCGGACCTTGTGCGTGGAGACGGAGGGCTCGGTGTCGGTCGCGACGGCGATGTCGACCACCCGTACCCCCGCCCCCGTGGTGGCGGCGAGCGCGTTCACGGCCGCGCCGCCCGCCTGGAAGTTGGCGACCATCTGCGCGGTCACCTCGGCGGGGTACGCGGACACGCCGTGCGCGGTCACGCCGTGGTCGCCCGCGAAGACGACGACCCGGGGGCGCGCGAACACCCGTGGCGGGCACTGGCCCTGGCAGGCCGCCGCCCATCCGCCGAGCGCCTCGAGCCGGCCGAGCGAGCCCGCGGGCTTGGTCAGCTGCTGCTGGCGGGCGTCGGCCTCGGCCGCGACGGCCGGGTCCGGGGGCGTGACGGCCTCGAAGGCCGCCTCGGAGGGGATGCCCGATTCGGTTGTCACAGTTGACCTCTCACTTCAGCGTGGTACCGCTTGAACGTGTCACTTGAAATAGGCGTCACTTGAGTCTGGTCGCCAGCCCGGCAACGACGAGGAGCACCTCGTCGCAGACCTGGGCCATCCTCGCGTTGAGGGAGCCGATCTCGTCTCGGAAGAGTCGACCGGACCGGGTCTCGGGGATCACGCCGAGGCCCACCTCCGGGCTGACCAGGACGAGTCTGCCGCGATGGTCGGCGACGGCGTCGACCAGGTCGTCGATCCGGGGGGCGAGGGTGCCTCGTGGGAGTTCCCAGGCCTGCGCCGCGTCCATCTCCGCGGTCAGCCAGGTGCCGAGATCGTCGACCATGGTCGGGGCGGCGTCGGTGCGCAGCAGCTCGGCGAGCCCGGCGCCGGTCGCGCTCTCGACGGTGGTCCACTCCCGCGGTCGGCGGCTGCGGTGCGCCTCGATCCGCTGCTCCCAGTCGGCGTCGTCGGCGTCGAGGCGGGCCGTGGCGATGTAGCGGACGGCGGTCGGCGCGGATCCGTCCATCAGTGCCTCGGCGTGGCCGGACTTGCCGGATCGTGCCCCGCCGAGCACGAGGGTGCGTAGCGGCGGCTGCGGGGCGGGGGACGGCACGGGCTAGACGGTACCAACGGCAGGGGCGCGGTCGCCGAACCGTCGGCGGTAGTCGGCGGGAGCCAGCCCGACCTGCCGGTGGAAGTGGTGGCGCAGGAGCGCGCCGGACCCGAACCCGCAGCGGCCCGCGATCTCCTCGAGCCCGTAGCCGGTCTCCTCGAGGAGCTGCTGGGCCAGCAACACCCGTTGCGTCGTCAGCCATTTGACCGGCGTGGTCCCGGTCTCGGCCGCGAACTTCCGCGCGAAGGTGCGGGTCGACATCGTCGACCGCGCCGCCAGGCTCTCGATGCTGTGGGCGGCGTCGAGGTGCTCGCTCATCCATCGCAGGGTGTCGGTGATGCTGTCGTCGGCGCAGTCGACCACGGCCCGCTCGATGAACTGGCGCTGGCCGCCGTCCCGTTGCGGCGGCACCACCATGCGACGCGCGATGGTGTTCGCGACGGCGCTGCCGAGTTCGCGCCGGACCAGGTGCAGGCAGGCGTCGATCCCGGCGGCGGTGCCCGCGCTGGTGATGAGGTTGCCCTCGTCGACGAAGAGGACGTCCGGATCGACGGTGGTGGTGGGAAAGGCGCGGGCCAGCTCGTCCGCGTGAACCCAGTGGGTGGTGCACTTGCGTCCGTCGAGCAGCCCCGCGGCGCCTGCCAGGAACGCGCCCGAGCAGACCGTGAGCACGGTGGCGCCCGCGTCGGCGGCCTCCCGCAGCGCCGCGACGACGGCGGGCGGGAAGTCGGTGCGGGTCGCGGAGGCCGGGATCGCGACCAGGTCCGCCCCGCGCAGTCCGTCGAGTCCGCGCTCGGGGGTGATGGAGATGCCGGGGGTGACGGACGTCAGGGGTACGCCCGCCTCCGGGCCGCAGACCCGGAAGTCGAAGGCGGGCAGGCCCGCCGCGGTGCGGTCGACGCCGAACACCTCGCAGACCACGCCGAACTCGAACATGGCGGCGTGGTCGACGAGGAGTACCGCGACCGAGGACAGCATGAGCACAGTATATGGCGCGATATTGACGAACTATGTCATTGCTGCCACTGTTGGCGGCAAATCCATGGCCGCAAAATTACAGCCATGACCACATTCATTGCGCTCGTCCTGCTGATGATCGCCCTACAGGGAGTCTTCGTGGCGGTCGCCCGCCGCGACCGGGACCGGGAACCCGCCGGCATCCGGCGATACCGGTTCAACCACTTTCGGTCCGATGTCGCCTCGGGTTCGGTGAACGTCGTCGATCGGGACGCCGAACGGATGTTCGCCGACCTCCAGGCCGTGCGGCACCGGGCGCCGCACAGCTGAGGGGTACCGACTAGACGGCGTCGCCAGGGGAGACCCGGGGCTGCGGCGCCCGCATCTTCCGGATCTGCGAGGCCCGGACGAACGCGTACCAGCCCAGCTTCAGGCCGCCGTCCATGGTGTCGGGGAACCTCTCGCGGACCTGCCGATTGATGGTGCGGCCCATGATGTACCCCTCGGCCAGCATGAACAACATCAGCACCAACATGCCCAGCGTCACGATCGACTGGATCGCGGGGCTCAGGAACATCGCCATGATCAGCAGCAGCGCCAGCGGCATGAACAGCCCCACCAGGTGCCTGCGGGAGTCGACGAGGTCGCGGACGTAGGCGCGCACGGGGCCCTTGTCGCGCGGCAGCAGGTACTTGTCCTCACCCGCGAGCATTCGGGCGCGTCGATCGGCGGCGGTCGCCCGGCGCTCCGCGGAGGCCTGCTTGCGCTCCTCCTTGCTGCCCTGGGTCTGCTTGCGTCGAGCCCGCGCTTCCTTTGCGGTCAGCGGTGCGGGTGCGACCGGGCCGCGTCGCTTGCTCTCGGCCTCGCGGCGCTTCGGGGTCGGCCTGCCCTTGCCCTCGGTCTCAGACGTGGGGGAGGTCAGTTCGACCGCGGTCGACTCGACGACCTCATGGTCGCCGTTGTCGGGGGTGTCGGAGTTTCCTCGGCGCAGCAGCTTCACCCCTTCAGGTTACTTGCCGTGCGCGTGCATCGATTCGCACCCGTCCCGTCGGGATGGACACGGGGTCACCCCGCGCCGCGCTGCCGGGCGGCGCCGCCGGTCCTACACTCGGCCGATGCGAGTGCTGATCGCGCCGGATTCGTTCGGGGACACCCTCACCGCGGTCCAGGCCGCCGCGGCGATGGCGGCCGGCTGGTCCGCGGGCAGGCCCGACGACGAGCCGATCGAGGCACCGCAGTCGGACGGCGGACCCGGTTTCGTCGACGTGCTGGCGGCCCGGATCGGTGAGCCGATCGCCGTGACCGTCGACGGCCCGCTCGACGCGCCCGTGCGGGCCCACTGGCTGGCCGCCGGAGACACCGCCTACCTCGAATCGGCACAGGCCTGCGGCCTGGCGTTGCTCGGCGGGCCGCCGGATCCGCGCATCGCGGTCGCCGCGCACAGCCGCGGCGTCGGGCAGCTGATCGCCGCGGCTGTGGACGCGGGCGCCACCACGGTGGTGGTCGGGCTCGGCGGCAGCGGCTGCACCGACGGCGGCAGGGGACTGGTCGAGGCTCTCGGCGGCGGGACCGACCGCGCGGCCGTCGCCTCCGCGCGGGAGCGGCTGGCGGGGATCCGGCTGATCGCCGCCACCGACGTGCGGAACCCGCTGCTCGGCGAGCACGGCGCCGCCGTGGTGTTCGGGCCGCAGAAGGGTGCGGACGCCGCGGCCGTGGAGGTGCTGGAGCGACGCAACGCCGAGTGGTCGCGGGTGCTGGAGTCGGCCGCTGGTAAACGGGTGGCCGACGTCGAGGGGGCGGGCGCGGCGGGCGGGATCGGCGCGGCGCTGCTGGCGCTCGGGGCGACGAGGGAATCGGGGGCCGCGGTGGTCGCGACCCACACCGGGCAGGAGTCGCTGCTGGCGTCCGCCGACCTGGTGCTGACCGGGGAGGGGCGGTTCGACCACCAGTCGCTGCGCGGCAAGGTGGTGATCGCCCTCGCCGAGGCGGCGGCCGGGCACGGGGTGCCGACCGTGGTGATCGCGGGTCAGGTGCAGCTGGATGCGGGCGAGGCCGAGGCCGCGGGCCTGCGCGCGGTGTACTCGGTGACAGATCACGCCGGCTCGGTGCGCCTGGCGATGTCCGATGCGGCTGGTCAGCTGCGCGCGCTCACCGAGAAGGTGGCCCGGCAGTGGCCGCCGGAGGGGCGATGACACGGCCGCTGGTGGCGCGGTAGGGGCGCGGCGCGGCACACTGGAGGCAGTCCGACCCGGAACATTGTCGACGGCGCCGTCATCGTCGTCGGCCCCGTCAGGAATACTGCACGGCAGAGTACCGTTGAAGCGTTCACGGGTTTGGTACGAGCGAACAGGGAGAGCCCATGACTGTGCAGAACGAGACGACAGCTCCGGTCGAGACGGAGGCGCACAAGGTCACCATGACCGACGCCGCCGCGTCGAAGGCCAAGGCGCTGCTCGACCAGGAAGGTCGCGACGACCTCGCGCTGCGCATCGCCGTGCAGCCGGGCGGCTGCGCCGGACTGCGTTACCAGCTCTTCTTCGACGACCGGAACCTCGACGGTGACCTGGTCGTCGACTTCGGTGGCGTCAGCCTCGCGGTCGATCGGATGAGCGCGCCGTACGTCGAGGGCGCCTCGATCGACTTCGTCGACACCATCGAGAAGCAGGGCTTCACGATCGACAACCCGAACGCCACCGGCTCCTGCGCCTGTGGAGACTCGTTCAACTGATCCGCCCCCGCGACGTCCGCGTCGCGTGAGTCCGTCGACACCTCTGACGCGGTGCCCCACGTGGGCCCGCGTCAGAGTCGTATTCGGGGTACCGCCAGGGTGCTCTGGTCGCCGCGGCGCCGACGTGCCGGTACCGTGGCAGTTTTGCGGCACATCAGCGCCGCGGCCGACGGACATGGCCGCGGTATCGACGAACTACTGAGAGGTCTCTGCGCGTGACAATTGCGGTCACCGGCTCCATCGCCACCGATCATCTGATGCGGTTCCCTGGGCGCTTCGCCGACCAGCTCCTCGCCGACCAGCTCAGCCACATCTCGCTGAGCTTCCTGGTCGACGACCTGGTGGTGCGTCGCGGCGGCGTCGGCGGCAACATCGCGTACGCCATGGGCGTGCTCGGTGGCACCCCGCTGCTCGTCGGCGCGGTCGGTGCCGACTTCGCCGAGTACCGCGCCTGGCTCGAGTCCGCCGGTGTCGACTGCGACTCGGTGCACGTCTCCGAGACCGCCCACACCGCGCGCTTCGTGTGCACCACCGACGAGGACATGGCGCAGATCGCGTCGTTCTACCCCGGCGCCATGAGCGAGGCGAGGGAGATCTCCCTCGAGGGCCTGGCCGAGGGCGTCGATCTGGTCCTGATCGGCGCGAACGACCCCGCGGCGATGATCCGGCACACCGAGCAGTGCCGCGAGCTGGGGCTGCAGTTCGCGGCCGACCCCTCGCAGCAGCTCGCCCGGCTGTCCGGCGCGGAGGCGAAGGAACTGATCGGCGGCGCGAAGTACCTGTTCACGAACGAGTACGAGTGGGGCCTGCTGCTGCAGAAGACCGAGCTCACCGAGTCCGAGGTCGCGGAGCAGGTGGGACTGCGGGTCACCACGCTCGGCGCCAAGGGAGTCGAGATGGTGGACCGCGAGGGCAACTTCGTCCGCGTCGGCGTCGTGCCAGAGAAGGCGAAGGTGGATCCCACCGGCGTCGGCGACGCCTTCCGCGCCGGATTCCTGGTCGGACAGAGCGCCGGCCTCGGCCTGGAGCGGTCCGCTCAGCTCGGCTCGCTGGTGGCGGTGTTGGTGCTCGAGACCACCGGCACCCAGGAATGGACCCTGGACCGAGACGACGCCGTCAAGCGCCTGGCCGAGGCCTACGGCACCGACGCCGCGGACGAGATCGGCGCCCTGCTGAAGTAACTGGCGGCTACGCCGCCTGTGCGCGGTTGACGAGTCCTGAGACTCGTCAACCGCGCACAGGCGCGAAGCGCCTAGACGTGGACCGGGTAGACCGGTTCCTGGATCTGCGGCACGATCCGCTTCTCCACGAAGATGCCGTGCCACACCATGAAGCACAGCACCGTCCACAGCCGGCGGCTGTGATCCGACGCGCCGTCGCGATGCTCGTTCAGCATCGCCGTGACCGCCGCCTTGTCGAAGATGTGGTCGGTCTGCGAGTCCGCGATCTGCTGGTGTGCCCAGTCGAACAGCTCGGTGCCGCGCAGCCAGTGCCGCAGCGGAACGGGGAACCCGAGCTTGGCGCGGTGCAGCACGTGCGGCGGGACGATGCCCTCCAGTGCCTGGCGCAGCGCGTACTTGGTGGTGTGCG
>Ga0105243_10002761_pt1 | contig 14598 bp, 13 predicted proteins | sample KBSM34metaG_FD_81525 | JGI IMG/M metagenome (GOLD analysis project Ga0105243, IMG submission 81525) | Miscanthus rhizosphere microbial communities from Kellogg Biological Station, Michigan, USA - KBS M3-4 metaG | ecosystem: Host-associated > Plants > Roots > Rhizosphere > Soil | place...
CCCGGGCAGACGACGTGGCAAGGCGCCCTCGGCACCGTCCTCGCCTGCGCACCCTGGGGACTCATCCCGCTCATCGGGCCCAACGTCGCCTTCCCGATCTGCCTCGCCTGACGGCACCCGCCACGCGCCCCGCGTCCACCCCGCATCAGCGCCGGGTGCGGTCGCCCTCCGCGGCGATGAGACGGAAATCCGCACCGATACGGTTGCACCATGACGAACGCCGGCCTTGCCGACCGCGCCTGCCTCCCGATGAGCGACGGCGACCGCGTCCGCCTGTTGCTCGACATCGTCGAGCTGGCACAGACCCGCGTCGGTCCCGACGAGGTCAACGACCTCGCCGGACCCGCGCTGGCTGCGCACGGGGTCGCGCTCACGCAGGACATGGCACGGGGCTGGAACCTGGCCCTCGAGATCCTGACCCGCACCCTGGAGGCCCGACTTCCGCAGTGACGTCGCCCGCCGGGACGGTTCGGCGCGAACCCCTCGTGCGCGCCGAACCGTCCCGGCGTGCCGTCACCAGCGCGCGGCGGCGGCGAACACCCGGTTCGGGTCGAACCGGTCGCGGATCTCGGACAACCGTCGGCGCTCCTGCGGACCCCAGGCCGCCAGCACCCGGTCGGCTGGGGCACCCTCGGCTCCGCCCGCGAAGTTCATCAAGGCCCCTCCGGTCCCCCACGGCTCCATCGCGGCCAGCACCGAGTCCAACGCACCCGGGACGACGCCCGCGATGGGTGGCGCGAGCACGCCGACCGCGAACAGGCTGAACGCCGCGTCCCGGCCCGCCACCGCGTTCGGGACCTCGGCGCCGCGGGCCAGCGCCCCACCCATCGCCCGGATCTCCGCCAGCACCAACGGCAGGCGTCCAGTTGGCCCGACCGTGGCGAGGAACTCGTCGATCGCCTCGGCCGGCAGCCGGCGCAACAGCATCGACCGCTCCGCTCCCGGCATCGGGTCGGTGGGATCGGCGTGGATCGACCCCACATCCGCGTACATGATCTCGGTGACGGTATCGATGATCGGCTCGGCCAGAGCGCGCAGCGGTGCCAGCAGCTCCTCACCGTCCTCCGTCTCGCTGACGTGCGCATAACGCAGGTGCAGCACGGTGCGGCCGCGCAGGGCCTCGGGCAGGACGGGCAGCGGCGGGAAGTTCACCACCGCGACCGAGGAGCTCACCGACTCGGGAATCCGGTGCACCCAGTCCCGCCAGCCGTGCAGGACCCGCGGCGCGTCGAGGAAGTCGAAGAACATGCCGCCGGCGTACACGGTCTGAATCGGGAAGAGTCGGAACGTGATCTGCGTGACGATCCCGAACGCCGCCCCGCCGCCGCGCAGTGCCCAGAACAGGTCCGGTTCGCTCGTCTCGCTGACGCGGCGCAGCTGGCCGTCGGCGGTCACCGCCTCGATCTCGATGACATGGTCGGCCGCGAAACCGTAGGTCCGGGCCACCGGGCCGATCCCGCCGCCGAGTGTGTAGCCGACGACCCCGACCTCCGTCGCGGACCCACACAGCGCTGCTAGCCCATGTGGCGACGCGGCGTCGAGCACCTGCTGCCACCGCACGCCCGCGCCGACGGTCGCGATCCCGGCGTGCGGGTCGATGACGATCGAGTCGAGGAGCCGGGTGTTGATCAGGATCGACCCGGGCCCGGCGGCCGCGGCGCTGGACGCGACCAGCACCGCCGCGGGACGGTGCGCGGTGGCGGTGTTGAACGACGCGACGGACAGGTCGAAGCCGCCGTCGCCCGGCGCGTGCACCGGCCCGGCCGTTGCGGCGCCAAGGCGCTCGGCCAGTGAGGGCAGGACGGGTGAGGATTCTTCGATGCTGGTGGACACGGGCATCCCTTCGCTCGATCGGAACTGTCCACCTCAGGACAGCCCACCGCTCTTACCGCGCTCTTACGGCCGGCTTGGCGCACGCTCCCCGACCAGGCTGGACAGCAGTGCGTTGATCTGGGCCCGGTCGAGGTCCGCTCCGCGCGCGGAGTGCAGTGCATAGTCCTGTGCGCTGAGCGCATCGCGCACCGCAGCCGCCTCCCGGGGACCGTCGATCGGGTCCATCCCCTCGGGCAGGAACCCGATCCGGCCGCCCAGTGACTGCACCGCCCCCGCGAGCACGGCGGCCTCCACGGGGTGCCCGGCGCCAGCCAGGACCGCGGCGGTGGTGCATCAACACCAGCCAGGACGTCACGTCACCGTCCACCTCGAGGACCGACTGCATGTCCCGAGCGGCCGACATCGCGGCATCCACGTCACCCGCGTCCATCGCCGACTTCATCAGGGCCCACGTCGAGGAGCCGACCGACCACCTGTTGCCGATGCGCTCGGCGATGGCGATCGCCGTCACCAGCTCCCCGCGCGCCTCGAGGGGGCGGCCGTGGTTGCGCAACAACATCCCCAGCACCATCCGCGCGTCCGCCTCGGCGAAGCCGGACCCGAGTGCGCGCGCGGTAGCCGCGCTGTCGCGGACGAGCTCGAGACCCGCGTCGTGGTTGCCGTCCATCGACAGGAAGTAGCCGCACCATGCGCTCAATCGGGCCGCCTCCGCGCGGTCACCGGCCGCCGCCCACGCGGCGGCGGACTCCCGCGCGGCGTCGGACGCGGCCGGCCTGTTCCCGGTGAGATAGGTCAACGATGCGACGCCTGCCGTCGCGCGCGCGAACTGTCGCCGTTCGGGGGCGAGGTGGTCCGCCACGACCGCGTCGAGCGCCGCATGCAGGAAGCCGAGCCCCTCCCCGATGCGACCCATCCGGTACCAGAACCAGTACAGGCCACCGGCCAGCCCGAGGGCGCAATGCGCCACACCCGCGGCGAGCGCGGACACCAGCGCCGCGCGGTGCTCGGCCTGGTCCGCGGAGAGCTCCCCCCATCACCTCCGCCGAATTCGGGCCGTAGAGCGCGGACTGGCGGGCGGCGACCCGGGCCAGCACGTGCGTCCGGTGCCTCCCCTCGGTCCACCGACCCTCCGCCGGATCGGACTGCTGCCACGCGAAGTGCTTGATTGTCCGCAGCATCCGATAGCGCCGGGGCGCGGTGCCCGGCAGGACGGTGAGCAGCGATCGGCGCACGAGGGCGGTCAGCGGCTGCACCGCGGCGACCGCCGACGGAGCCCCGGTCACGGCCGCGGCTCCGTCGATGTCGAAGCTGCCCGCGAACACCGCCACCTGCCTGAGCACCACCGCCTGCTCGTCGTCGAGCAGCCGGTAGCTCCAGTCGATGGTGTCCGCGAGCCTGCGCTGTCGCGGTGGGGCGCTTCGAGACCCACCGCGCAGGAGGGTGAAGCGATCCTCCAACCCGTCGGCGATCTGCTGCTCGGAGAGCACCCGCAGCTGTGCGGTCGCGAGTTCGATGCCGAGCGGGATGCCGTCGAGTTCGGCGCAGATCGTGCGCACCGACGCGACATTGGCCTCGCCGAGGGCCCACCCGGGCACCACGCCGCCTTCGCGCGCCGCGAACAGATCCCGCGCCTCGTCCGGCGCGAGCGGCGGGACCTCGTGCAGCGCTTCGCCGTCCACCTCGAGGGGTTCGCGGCTGGTGGCGAGCAACTGCACCCCCGGGCACAGATCGGCGAGCGTGACGGCCAGTGCCGCGGCGTCCGCGACGACGTGCTCACAGTTGTCGAGGATCATCAGCATCGTTCGCCCTGCCAGCACTCCGGCGAGATGCTCCGCGCCGCCGACCCCCGGCAGTCCGAGCGCCGATGCCACCGCAGGCACCATCAGCGCGCCGTCGGTGAGTGCGCCGAGATCCACCATCCACGGGCCGTCCGCGGCACGTCTGCGCCGCGCGACCTCGATCGCGAGTCGGGTCTTGCCCACCCCACCCGGTCCGACGAGGGTGACCAGGGGGTGTTCACCCAGCGCCGTGGCCACCGATTCGATGTCGGCCGCCCGGCCCACCAGCAGGCTCCGCGGAGAAGGCAGGTTCGGCGCCCGCGGCGGGTCGGGTTGGGCCGGGCGCGGCGCCGCCTGACCGTGCAACGCGGCGTCCTGCGCCAACACGGCCGCCTCGAGCCGTCGCAGGGCCACTCCGGGATCGATGCCGAGTTCGTCGTCCAGGATCGCCCTGATCCGGCGCAGCGCGCCCAGCGCGTCGGACTGTCGACCACCGCGGTACAGCGCGAGAACCAGGATCTCCCAGATCCGCTCGTCCAGGGGATGTTCGGCGGCCAAGGCCTCCGCCTCCGCCGCCACCTCGGCGAATCGCTCCCGGCGCAGGCCCACCTCGAGCAACGACCTGCGGGTCTCGAGATGCATCGCGGTCAGCCGGGCGATCTCGGGCGTCGTGAACTCGGAACCGGCGATGTCGGCGTACGGCGAGCCCCGCCACAGCGACAGTGCCTCCAGGTAGGCGGCCGCCGCCGCGTCCGCGGAGGTCTCCGCGACCTCGGCGCCGGTCCGGACCAACTCCTCGAACCGCGCGACGTCGACGCTTCCGCGCGCGGCGGACAGCAGGTACCGGCTGCCATCGCGCACCAGCACCCCGTCCTCGCGCCTGGCCCTGTCCGGACTGAGCAGGTCGCGCAGTTTGGAGATCGCGACGTGCAACGAACTGAGCTTGGGCTGATCCAGGTCGTGCCACACCTGGGCCAGCAGACGGTCGGCGGACACGGAGTGCGGGTAGGCGAGGACGAGCGCCGCGAGCAGCGCGCGCTGACGGGCACCAGCGAGGTCATCGGGCGTCCGTCGCGGAGCGCGGCGACGGGCCCGAGCACCCGTAGTTCCAGGCTTTCCGGCATGGCCCGCCCCCTCCTCAGCGCCGCCGATTCCCCTGAGCGCCAGAGGTTACCGGACTCGCCTGCCCGCCCGGGCCGTCTCAGCCCCTCGGCACGACCCGCGAGAGCACCCCGGGCAGCGGGTGCCAGTCCGCGGTCACCACGCTCGCGTTGCCTGCCGCGAGTTCGTCGACGCGGGCCCGCGCCGCCTCCTCCGACGGGCTGGTGCCGTCGATCGCGGGGGCGACCTGGTGCGCGTCGGTCATCACCAGCAGGTAGCCGCGATCGCGATACCAGGCGGTGTCGATGCCACCGTTCACGAACGCGGCGGCGTCCCCGTCGAAGATCACGAACCACGGCCGGACCGTGGCGTCCGGATACCGGGTCTGGCGGGGGTCGCCCGCCTCCGCGCGATGCACGGCAGGGAAGGCGACGGCCTCGTCCAGCGCGCCCGCCGCGGCCAGATCCCGGAGGTGGGTGGCGTATTCGACGTCCGTCCACAGCGGATCGGCCGGGTTCTTCTCCTCCACTGTTCCCGGGATCAGCTCGACGATGAACTTGCCCGCCAGCTCGCCCCGCCCTGGCCAGCCGTCGGCGCGCACGGCCTCGTCGAGGGTGACGGACGCGCCGCCGGTCAGGTCGGACGGCCGGAACAGCGCGGAGCCGAGCCGCTCGTCCAGGAGGGCGTCGAACTCGCGCGGGCCGAGCCCACCGGGGGCGTTGAAGCCGTCCTTCATCTCGATCTTGATCATCACCGGCCGATGACCAGGGTTCGCGTCGTGCCAGACCCGGAGATCGGCGAGGCACCCGGCGAGATCCTGATCCCGGGACAGGCCCCGCAACTGCTCCGGCGCGGCCGCGTTCGCGCAGTTGTTGACGTTCGCCAGCGGATTCTCGTGCGAGACCCGCCAATCACTCATGCCGCCACCCTTGGCGACCACGTCGAAGCTGTTGGTCCAGACATCGAGTTCGATCAGGCCCGCTCCCGAGTCCAACGCGTCCGCGAGGTGCTCGTACGTCTGCTGCTCGTAGGCGTTGTGCACGCCGACCGCGGTGGTCGCCGAGTACGGCGATCCGGATGCGGCCGCCGGATCCGCCTGGGCGGGCACGGCACTGACCAGCAGGACCGCGGCGGTGGCGGCGAGGGCGGCGATGCCTGCCTGTCGAGAAGGATTCACTTGGTGCTGCCTTTACGATGAACGGAGGGTGAACACCCGGCAGCGTACGGGCACCGAGCGCCCCCTGGTTCCGTTCTAGCCGAGCTGGATATCTCCCGAACGAAGGGCACCGACCTTGTCGAACACCGAGATTCAGCTCACCCGGCACGTGGCGGCGACGCCGGCGAAGGTCTGGGCGGTGCTCACCGACCTCGACGCGGCCGCGACGACGCTCACCGGGGTGATCAGCACGGAGCGGGTCGCCGGCGAGGGCTACGCCGTCGGCACCCGCTGGCGTGAGACCCGCAAGATGCTGGGCAAGGAAGCCACCGAGGAGATGTGGGTCGCCGAGGTGGACCCGGAGCGCCGGACCGTGGTGAAGGCGAACTCCCGCGGCGCCGACTACACGACCTCCTTCGCCCTCGCCCCGAGCGGCGACGGCACCGACCTCTCGATGACCTTCAACGCCGACCCCGGGAAATCCACCTTCCTGGCGAAGCTGCTGATGAAGTCCTTCGGCGGGCTCGGCGCGAAGGCCACCGCGAAGATGATGACGCAGGATCTGCGGGACATAGCGGCCGCCGCCGAGGCGGCCTGACTCCGGTTCGCCGGGTCAGGCCCCGATAGAGCCCTTGAGCATCGGCAGCATCGCCCACAGCTGGTCCTGCCAGTACGGCCACGCGTGGGTTCCCGTCGCCGGGAAGTCGAAGTGGGCGGAATCGATGCCCATGGTCATCAACCGCACCTGGAATGCCCTGGTCTGGGCCAGCGAGAGCGCCTCGAGTCCCATCCCCGTCGCGGTGTTGACGTAGTCGATCGGATAGACCGGACGGTTGTGCACGCCCGGCAGACCGCTGGCGGCCGAGATCCACATCGGTAGCCCGCGCAGGCCCTCGGCCTGGACGAACGGGTCGTGCCGCAACCAGGCCGGGTCCCAGGGCGGGCCCCACATGCAGTCCGAGTTGTACAGGCCCGCGTCGAGCATCGCGATGCGGATCGCCTCCCGCATCCCGGGTGCCGACAGGTTGAGGTAGCCCGACATCGCGCCGGCGAAGGTGAACTGGTTGCGGTGGTGGGCCGCCAGGATCAGGGCCGCATTGCCGCCCATCGACAACCCGACGACGGCGTTGCTGGTCCGGCTGATGCCGTACCTGGCCGCCAGGTGGTCGGGCAGGTTCTGGGTGAGGAACGACTCCCACATGTACTTGTACGGCTGGTTGGTGAAGTTGTTCGGGGCGTACCAATCCGCGTAGAAGCTGGACTCGCCGCCGACCGGTTCGATCACGTTGACGCCGTGATCCGACAGCCAGGCGGCGTTGGTCTCGTGTTCCCAGCCGCTCACGTCGTTGGTCGCCCGGATCCCGTCGAGAAGGTAGACGGCCTTGTTGCTGCCGTTGTTCGCCAGCCACATCCGGACCTTGATATGCCCGACCCCTCCCGGCGCAGGCACCCAGTCCTCGTGGAACCGGTCGTACGGATTGGCCGAGGCGGGCGCGGCGGCGCCGAGCGCCAGTCCGAGCGGTAGCACCAGTGCCGCGATCAGCAGCAGCACCGCGGTCCGTGCTCCGTCTTGGACACCCCTCGTAGATCCGCGCATCGCCATCGACCTCCGTCGTGACATGAGTCACAGTGGCACCACGCTATTCCCCTCGACTGCACCCGAGTCGCCTCCTCCGCGCAATCGTTACCTGCACGTGGCCCGAAACGACACCGTTCCGCGACCCTGAAACGCCCCGGTGTCCTGGCGAGACCGGCCCAAGATTTACCATCAAACCAACCGATAGGTTTGTCCGGTTTGGATACATTGACCGGCGAATGTGGCACGGCCACAAAGATCCTTGGGGAGGGGCGGCATCATGCGGGGAACGTGGTCGATTCGGGGACGCCGGAGGGCGGTCGGTCATGCCTAGGCCGGGCCCGGTCCGGCCCCTTGTCGGGGTGAAGATGGACGCCGTGCGGATCGAAGAGTACGACGCACAGGCCCAGCAGGAGGGGCTGCTGATGAAGTCAGGCAAGCCCAACCGATCGGAACTGATCCGGATCAAGCTGGCGTTCGCCGACGAGCACATGCCGAACGGCTGGCGCCCGGCTTGACCGCCCGTCCTACACCCGCACCGGCACCGGGGACAGGTCCCAGGGTCCGTCGCCCGCGAGCTGTAGCTGCTGCGCGTGGTGCTGGTCGACAGTGCTGCGGTGGCTGACGCTCACCAGGATGGTGTCGGGCACCTCCGTGCGGATCAGGCTGTACAGCGAATACTCGAGTCCCTCGTCGACCGCGGAGGTGGCCTCGTCCAGGAACACCAGCTCCGGCCGGATCAGCAGGATGCGGGCGAACGCGATCCGCTGCTGCTCTCCCGGCGAGAGGATCTTCGCCCAGTCCGCCCGCTCGTCGAGCCGATCGACCAGGTTCGCGAGCTGCACCTTCCGCAGGGCCTCCCGGATCGACTCGTCGTCGAGTTCGTCCGGCGTGCCCGGATAGGCGGCTGCGGTCCGTAGGTCACCGAGCGGCAGGTACGGCATCTGGGACAGGAACAGCGTCTTGGTTCCGGCGGGCCGCCTGACCTGCCCCTCGGTGAAGGGCCACATCTCGGCGAGGCTGCGCAGCAGGGTGGTCTTGCCACTGCCCGAGCGCCCCTTGACCACGAGGGTGTCGCCCGGCTCCATCGACAGGTCCAGGTCCGCGATCAGCGAGAACCCGTCCGGCCTGCGCACCTGCACCCGCTCGACCCGGAGCGCGCCCTCGAGCTCCGAGACCGCGATCGCGGGCAGTTCCCGCGAGTCCGAGTTGGCGTCCATCAGACCGTTGAGACGGATCAGGCTGGCCCGGTACCCGGCGAAGACGTCATAGGACTCGCGGAAGAACGAGAGCGAGTCGTGCACCTGCCTGAAGGCGGTCGCGGACTGCGTCATGTCGCCGAGCGTGATCGTTCCGTTGAAGAACCGCGGCGCCTGGATGATGAACGCGAACACCTCGGCGATCTGGTTGACCACCAGGTTCCAGCCGTTGAACTTCAAGGTACGGAAGACGATTCGCCAGTAGTTGCGGATGACGGCGGCGAAGCGGAAGAGCAGCCCGTGCCGCTCGACGCCCTCACCTCGGTAGAAGGCGACGTTCTCGGCGCTGTCGCGGACCCGGACCAGCGCGTAGCGGAAGTTCGCGGTGAGCCGCTCGTTCCAGAAGTTCAGCTGGATCAGCGGCCGGCCGATCCAGAACGCGACGATGGTCGAGAGCAGCACGTACCCGAACACGAGAAAGACCATGGCGCGGGGGATCTCGGTGCCGAACACCGTCATCGGCCCGGACAGGTCCCAGAGGATGGTCGTGAACGACACCAGGGAGACGATCGCGCCGACCGCGCCCATGGACAGCGAGCGCGAGATGGTGACGAAATCGGTGATGTCGGCCTGGATCCGCTGATCGGGGTTGTCGATGGTCTCGTCGACGAACCGGTCGCGATAGAACGCGCGCCCTTCCAGCCAGTCGGTGGTCACGTGCTCGGTCAACCACACCCGCCAGCGGATGTCGAAGGCCTGGCCGATGTAGTAGATCAGCAGTGAACGGGCAACGTGGATGGTGGCCAGCACCCCGAAGATCCACAGGCTCCGCCAGAACGTCGCCTTCGCCGCGTCCAAGGCCCCGACATCGCCCTGAGCGAAGGACTGCGCGGCCATCTGCAGAGCGGTGTACATCTCGTTGCCCTGGTATGAGAACAGCACCGTCATGCGGACCGCGAAGACCGTCATGAACAGCACCACTGCCAGCAGTGCGTACACCGGCGCGCTCTCGCGGCCCTTGAAGTAGTCGCCGCTGATCCGCCAGAACTGCCTGCCCCACCTGGTGGTCCGGAAGAGCACGTAGGCGATCAGGACGAAGCACACCGCCGCAATGGCAAATGCCCGGAATGTCCATATCAGGCTGGTGACGACCTCGTGGTCCCAGTCGAGCCCGCCGTCTTCCGACATACGCCACCCCATTCGCGCGTTCACGGCCCGAGCGACCAGACGCCCGCGCCGTAGAGATGGCGAAGTCTAACCCCGATGACACCCGCGCAGCGCGACCAACGGCACCGTCGTGCCGTTCCTGCACGGCGTCAACGAGTTTCGCCCGCAGTAGCGAGGGGACGCGCGACTACTTCCGGCTCGGGAAGTGCCGGATCAGGCCCTCCTGCACAACGGTCGCGAGCAGCTGCCCCTCGAGCGAGAAGAACCGGCCGGTCGCCAACCCGCGGGAGCCGGCCGCCACAGGCGACTCGGTCGCGTACAGCACCCACTCGTCGAACCGGAACGGTCGGTGGAACCAGATCGAGTGGTTCACGGTGGCCGCGACGATCCGGTCCAGGCCCCAGGACAGCCCGTGGGTGGTGATGATCGAGTCGAGCACCGTGGTGTCCGACGAGTAGCCCATCGTCGCGACGTGCAGCAGCGGGTCGTCGGGCAGCTCGCCGTCCGCCTTCATCCAGACCCGGTTGTGGTTGAGCTTCTCCCCTGTGCCCTTGAGGATCCAGCTAGGGTCGTTCGCGTAGCGCATGTCGATCGGCTTGAGGGCGTTGACGAACATCTGCAGCCGGTCCTCGTACCCGACGAAGTGATCGCCGAGCGGCGGCAGGGTGTCCGGGTACGGCACGTCCGGGACCTCGACCGCGTGCTCGAGACCCTTGCCCCAGTCCTGGAAGGCCACGAGCATCACGAACAGCTCCTGATCGTCCTGGTAGGCGACGACCTGGCGGTTCGCGAAGGCCCTGCCATCGCGGTGGCGCTGCACCCGGTACTCGATCGGCCGCTTCACATCGCCGCCCCGGATGAAATGGGCGTTGATTGCGTGCACCGGCCGGTCACCGGAGACCGTACGCCCGGCCGCGATGATCGCCTGGGACACCAGCTGGCCGCCGAACGTCCGGCTGCCGAGCTGGGCCTGGGGCGGGTGCTGCCCGAGGAACACGTCCTCGTCGAGCTGCTCGAGGTCGAGCACGCTGAGAAGGGTGTCGAGATCCCCCGCCCGAACAGGGCGGGGCTGTGCCCCCAGGTCAGTCACCTAGTGGTCCTCTTCTCCGATGCGGTGCACGTGAATCAGGTTGGTCGAGCCGACGGTGCCCGGGGGCGAACCGGCCACGATCACGACGAGGTCGCCCTTGTTGTACCGGCCGAGGGACAGTAGCGCGGTGTCGACCTGCCCGATCATCTGGTCCGTCGTCGAGACCGGCGACACCAGGAAGGTCTCGGTGCCCCAGGTCAGGGTCAGCTGGCTGCGCACCTCCGGCAACGGGGTGAACGCGAGCAGCGGCAGGTGCGTGTGCAGCCGGGCCAGCCTGCGGACCGTGTCGCCTGACTGGGTGAACGCGACCAGCGCCTTGGCATCGAGGCGCTCGCCGATGTCGCGTGCCGCGTAGGAGATCACGCCGCGCTTGGTCCGCGGGACGTGGGTCAGCGGGGGCACCCGGGTGGACTCGGCCTCGACCGCTTCCACGATCCGGGCCATCGTCTGCACGGTCTCCATCGGGAACTTGCCGACCGAGGTCTCCCCCGACAGCATCACCGCGTCGGCGCCGTCGAGGACGGCGTTCGCGACGTCCGAGGCCTCGGCGCGGGTCGGCCGGGAGTTCTCGATCATCGACTCGAGCATCTGCGTCGCGACGATCACGGGCTTGGCGTTCTCCCGCGCGATCTGGATGGCGCGCTTCTGCACCAGCGGCACCTGCTCGAGGGGCAGCTCGACGCCGAGGTCGCCGCGGGCCACCATCACCGCGTCGAAGGCCAGCACCACGGCCTCGAGGTTCTCGATCGCCTCGGGCTTCTCCAGCTTCGCGATCACCGGGACGCGGCGATCGAGGCGGTCCATGACCGCGTGCACGAGCTCGATGTCCGCGGGCGACCGCACGAAGGACAGTGCGATGAAGTCCACGCCGAGCCGCAGCGCGAACTCGAGGTCCTCGATGTCCTTCTCGGACATGGCAGGCACCGAGACATCCATGCCGGGCAGCGAGACGCCCTTGTTGTTGCTGACCGGACCGCCCTCGGTCACCTCGCAGACGACGTCGTTGCCGTCGACGGCGGTGACCGTCAGTCCGACCTTGCCGTCGTCGACCAGCAGCCGATCGCCGGGCTTGGCGTCCTTGGCCAGCTCGCGGTAGGTGGTGGAGACGCGGTCGTGGGTGCCGTCGCAGTCCTCGACGGTGATCCGCACCTCCTCGCCGTTCTCCCACACGGTGCTGCCGGTGGCGAAGCGGCCGAGCCGGATCTTGGGGCCCTGGAGGTCGGCGAGGATGCCGACGGCCTTGCCGGTCACGTCCGAGGCCTCGCGGACCCGGCGATAGTTCTCCTCGTGGTCGGCGTGTTCGCCGTGACTGAAGTTCAACCGGGCCACGTCCATGCCGCTCTCGACGAGCTCACGAATGCGATCCCCGGTCGCGGTTGCGGGGCCGAGCGTGCACACAATTTTCGTCCGTCGGGTCACGCGTCGAGCCTAGTCGGTGCCCTCACTCATCTCCATCGCAGGCGGTGAATTGTGCATACATACAAACAATTAGACCCTTTGCGTTTGCCTGCGATTCACACGACGGCGAGCGGCAGCGCCGTCGGGTGCACGGGCGACGGCAGGTCCGAGTGCCCGGTGAGGTACACGTCGACACCGCGCGCCGCTGACCGGCCCTCGGCGATCGCCCACACCACCAACGAGGCCCCGCGGTGCGCGTCGCCGCAGACGAAGACGCCCGGCGCCGTGGTCTGCCAGTCCGGGCCGCACGACAGCACGCCGCGCCTGGTCAGCGACAGCCCGAGATCGTCGAGCATCCGGCTGTACTCGACGCCCTCGAATCCGATCGCGAACAGCGCCATCTCACAGGGCAGTTCGACCTCCTCGCCGACGGGCCGGACGTGCCTGCGCCCCTCCTCGTCCCGGCTGACCTTCACCTCCGCCAGCACCATCGACCGCACGTTGCCCTGCTCGTCGCCGAGGAAGCGCTGCACCGCCACCTCGTAGCGCCGGACGCCGCCCTCGGCGTGCGCAGGCGAGGTGCGCAGCACCATCGGCCAGGACGGCCACGGGGAACGCTCGTCGTCGCGCTCGGTTGGCAGCTCCGGGTTGTAGTCGAGCTGCGTCACCGACGCCGCGCCCTGACGGTGCGCGGTCCCGAGACAGTCGGCCCCGGTGTCGCCGCCCCCGATGATCACCACGTGCTTACCCTTCGCGGTGACGGGGCTCGCGCCGTCGCCCTCGCATTCCCGGTTCGACGGCACCAGGTGGTCCATCGCCAGGTGGATGCCCTTGAGTTCGCGGCCCTCCACGATCGTGTTGTCCCGCGCCCGCAGCGCACCGACGGCCAGCACCACGGCGTCGAACCGGGCGCGCAGTTGTTCGACGGTCAGATCGACGCCCACCTCGCAGTCGGTGACGAAATGGGTTCCCTCCGATCGCATCTGGGACAGGCGCCGCTCCAGAATCGACTTGTCCATCTTGAACGCGGGGATGCCGTACCGCAGCAGTCCGCCGAGGCGGTCGTCGCGCTCGAACACCGTCACGTCGTGCCCTGCCCGGGTGAGCTGCTGCGCCGCGGCCAGGCCACCGGGTCCCGAGCCGACCACCGCGACCTTCTTGCCCGTGCTGATCACCGGGTGCTGGGGCACGACGATGCCGCCCTCCCACGCCGCGTCCGCGATGGCCTGCTCGATCCGCTTGATCGTCACCGAGCCGCCGGTGTCGTTCTCGGCGATCGACAGCACACACGCCGCCTCGCAGGGCGCCGGACAGACCCGCCCCGTGAACTCCGGAAAGTTGTTCGTGGCGTGCAGCCGTTCGCTGGCCGCACCCCACCGGTCCCGGCGTACCAGGTCGTTCCAGTCGGGGATCAGGTTGCCCAGCGGGCATCCCGCGGAACCGGAGTGGCAGAACGGAACCCCGCAGTCCATGCACCGGGTCGCCTGCTCGGCCACCTCCCTGGCCCGCTCGGCGGCGGGCTGCTCCGCATAGACCTCGTCCCAGTCGCCGATGCGCTCGGTGACCGGGCGCTTGGGCGCGTCCTTCTTGACCACCTTCATGAAGCCCTGGGGATCAGCCACGAGCCGCCTCCATGATCGCCGTGTCCACGTCCCGGCCCTCGGCGCGCGCGAGCCGGGTCGCGTCGAGCACCCGCTGGTAGTCGACCGGCAGCACCTTGGTGAACAACGCGCTTCGGCGCGGCCAGTCCGCCAGCACCGAGGCCGCCAACGGCGACCCGGTCCAGTGCCGGTGCTGCGCGACCGCCTCGGACAGCCACGCGAGGTCGTCTGCATCGAGCGGCTGCAGCGTCACCATCGCCGGGTTCACCATCTCCGGATCCAGGTCCAGCACGTAGGCGATGCCGCCCGACATGCCCGCCGCGAGGTTGCGGCCGGTGCGCCCGAGCACCACGACGCGCCCGCCGGTCATGTACTCGCAGGCGTGGTCCCCGACCCCCTCGACGACCGCGGTGGCACCGGAGTTGCGCACCGAGAACCGCTCGCCCACCAGACCGCGCAGGTAGACCTCGCCGGACGTGGCGCCGTAGAGGATCGTGTTGCCCGCGATCACCTGGCTCTGCGCCACGAACGTCGCGTCCGGAGACGGCCGCACCACGATCCGGCCACCCGAGAGCCCCTTGCCGACATAGTCGTTCGCGTCGCCGATCATGTCGATCGTCACCCCTGGCGGCAGGAAGGCGCCAAGCGACTGGCCCGCCGAGCCGGTCAGCTCCAACCGGATGGTGTCGTCCGGCAAAC
>Ga0105243_10002762_pt1 | contig 14596 bp, 13 predicted proteins | sample KBSM34metaG_FD_81525 | JGI IMG/M metagenome (GOLD analysis project Ga0105243, IMG submission 81525) | Miscanthus rhizosphere microbial communities from Kellogg Biological Station, Michigan, USA - KBS M3-4 metaG | ecosystem: Host-associated > Plants > Roots > Rhizosphere > Soil | place...
GGAAGCGGCGACGCGTTCCTGAAGCCGCTGCCGACGCCACTGCCGACGCCGAACGGCGTCAAGTTCGAGGATCCGTATGAAATCCTCCCGTAGCCGCGCGGCGGCCGTTGTCGTCGTTGCTGCCGATCACCAGCGCGTTGCGGCGCTCGTGCGCCAGCAGGTATTCGGCGGCGGCGATGCCGTCGTCTTCCGGCGCCAGCGAGAAGCCGGCGCTGCCGGCGGGCGGGGCGCCGGTGCCGCGGTTCAGCGCCAGCAGCGGCACCGGCAGCGCGTCGCGCGCGAACAGCGCCGTGACCTCGTCGCGGCCGAGCGGGCCGACCACGAAGTCGGCGCCGCCGTCGATCGCCTTCTGGTAGGCGGCCAGCGCGCCGGCGGGGGTGCCGGTGGTGTCGATGAAGTTGATCTCCGGGCGGCGCCGGGTCTCGCCGTAGTAGCCGGCGAGCAGGCCGTCGCGCACCGGCGCGGCCGCGGTCGCCAGGGTGCCGCTCAGCGGCAGCAGCACCGCCAGCTTGGCCGGCGGGCGGTAGCCGTCGCGCTCGGCCGGCGGCCGCTTGCTGGTGTCGAAGCCCCACTGCTCGCCGCGGTCGAACGGCCGCGGCAGCGCCAGGCCGCGGCTGATCAGCGCGCGCCCGGCGAAGTTGTACAGCGGATCGCCGGCCGGCAGCGCGGCGGCACGCGCCTGCAGCGTGGCGTCGTTCAAGGCCGCCAGCTGGCGCACGATGGCGCGCTGGTTGTCGCTGCGCGCCTGGCCGGTCAGGCCGATATCGGCGCGGGCGCGTTCGTCCAGCGCCGCGGTGGCGTCGCCGGTGCCTTCCAGCGCCTGCGCGCGGGCCAGGTGCCAGCGCGCGCGCAGGTTCTGCGGCACCGCCTGCGGATCGCTGCCCAGCGCCTGCAGCGCCTGCGCCGGCTGCCGGTCGACCAGCGCCAGCTCGGCGTTGACCAGGGCCAGCCGCACCTTGCTCAGGCCCGACAGCTGGCGCGGCTGTACCTGCGCGGCGAGGCTGCGCGCGCGGGCGACGTCGCCGCCCTCGTACCAGGCGAAGGCGGCATCGGCTAGCAACTGGTTGCGCTCGCTGCCGGTGGCGGTGGCGGCCTGCGCCTCGAGCTGCTGCGCCGCTTCCCGCGGCTTGCCCTGGTCGAGCAGCGCCAGCGCCGCGGATTGGGCCGGCGACGACGCGCTCTGCGTCACGCTGGTGGTGGCGCAGCCGGCGAACAGCAGCGCCAGCAGCGACAGGGCGGAAATCCTTGCGAATCGCTTGTTCATTTCTGGTCCATTCGGCAGGGCACGCCGAGGCGCGCCGGGGAAAACCGCTACGATTCTACCCTTGACCATGGAAAGCCGTAGATGAGCGCCCAGCCCGGAACCCTGCATGTCGTCGCCACGCCGATCGGCAATCTCGCCGACCTGACGCCGCGCGCGCAGGAGGTGCTGCGCGCGGTCGCCGCGATCTGCGCCGAGGACACCCGCCGCAGCGGCCAGCTGCTGGCGCATTTCGGCATCGACAAGCCGCTGGTCGCGCTGCACGAGCACAACGAGGACGCGCTGGCGCAGCGCATCGTCGCGCGCCTGCTCGGCGGCGAGTCGCTGGCCCTGGTCAGCGATGCCGGCACCCCGCTGGTCAGCGACCCCGGGTACCGGCTGGTGCGCGCGGCGCGCGAGGCCGGGGTGCGGGTCAGCCCGGTGCCCGGCGCCTGCGCGGCGATCGCCGCGCTCAGCGTGGCCGGCCTGCCCAGCGACCGTTTCAGCTTCGAGGGCTTCCTGCCGGCCAAGGCCTCCGGCCGCCGCGAGCGCCTGGCGCGCCTGGCCGGCGAGCCGCGCACCCTGGTGTTCTACGAATCGGCGCACCGCATCGTCGAATCCCTGGCCGACTGCCGCGCCGCGTTCGGCGACGCGCGGCCGGCGGTGCTGGCGCGCGAGCTGACCAAGCTGTTCGAGACCGTGCTCGACGGCAGCCTGGCCGAGCTGCAGGCGCAGGTGGAAGCCGACGACAACCAGCGCAAGGGCGAGTTCGTGCTGATCGTGCAGGGCGCCGGCGACGATGCCGACGCGCAACTGGCCGAGGGCCGCCGCGTCTATGCCACGCTGAGCGCGCACCTGCCGCCGTCCACCGCCGCCAAGCTGGCCGCGGAGATCACCGGGGCGCCGCGCAAGGCGTTGTATGGGGGATGAGGCGGCTGTAAACCGAGCCGGTGCCGACTGGCCTGCAACAGGCAATCGCAAACCTGCCGTTCCCAGGCGAATGCGCTGTCAGGCCACTGCCGGGAATCGGAACCCTGCCTGTTCGGCTTCCCATCCCAGCATCGCCAACCCGATGCTCCTGGGGACGGGTTTCTCGCCGCTGCGGTAGTAGGCCAGCATGCGCCGGCTCAGACCCAATGCCGCGGCGGCCGAATCCAGCGTCAGGTCGTGGCGATGCATCCAGGCGATGATCTGCTGGTGCGAGTAGTCGCCGGCCTGCTCGATGGCGAGTGCCGGCAGGTTGTCGCTGGCGAGCGCCAGGTCATCAATGAGATGCCTTGGGCGTTTGCGTCAGTCTGAAAGAGGCGTCACAGAGGCTAAAGCCTCCGAACCCGGGAGTCTGGCCCGGAGTCTGGAGATTTTTTGAGAAAGTGGCGGAGCCGGCCGATAAGCCGGGTTCTGTCGTGGACAGTCATTCTTCTAGGCGCCGCGTCACCGCGGCGCTCGAGCAACCTACCCGGACCCGACGCGGGCAGCGCCATGAGGTCCCTATTTGGTCTTGCTCCAGGTGGGGTTTGCCGTACCGGTCCGTTACCGGACTCGCGGTGCGCTCTTACCGCACCATTTCACCCTTACCGGTCTGCTTGCGCAGACTTAGGCGGTATCTTTCTGTTGCACTGATCCGTCGGCTCGCGCCGCCCAGGCGTTACCTGGCACCTTGCCCTATGGAGCCCGGACTTTCCTCGGCACCCCACTGCACCGAAATGCACCGGGATGACGCGACTGTCTGGCCGACTCCGCCGTGGGCATTGTCGCATGTGCGGCGCCACTGCGCCGCGCGGAATCGGATGTCCGGAAAAGCGAATGGCCGCAACGCAACTCTTACCGGGCCCCGAGTCCCGAGTCCCCGGTCCCGAGCCCCTGCAGCCGCGTCTCCCCCAGGAACACCCCATCGGCGCCGAAGCGGCGCTCGTGGATCCAGCCGCGGCCGTCGCCGTCCACCGCGACGATGGTGCTGGCGCGGGTGCCGTAGTCGTGGCCGCGGATGAAGGCTGGCGACAGGCGCCGCTCCAGCTCCAGGCCTACGCCGGTGTCGGGCAACTGCGCGTCGGCGGCGATGGTCTCGTCGGCCAGCGCGCGCCATAGCGGGGACAGGTCCTCGTCGCCGGCGGCAATCCACCCCGTCAGGACCTCGCACAGGCGCACCGTCTTCGGCCATGGCGCGTCCAGCGCGCCATTGGACATGCCGTGGATGCCGGGCGCCAGGCGCTGCCGGGCAGGCGGGTGGTTGCCCAGGTATTGCGCGCCTTCGGCGTCGGCCAGCAGCAGGTTGAACGGCGGGTAGGCGTCGGCGCGAAGCGCCAGTGCGTCGGCGAAGGCGCCTGCCGGCGCGGCGCCGGCCAGGTAGTCGGCGACCAGGGCGCCGCGCGAGGCGCCGGACATCGACGCCAGCGGGTCGCGCACGTTGGTGACCACGGTACAGCGACCGGCGTCGTCCAGGCCCACCCAGCTGCCGCCGGAACGCAGGTCGCGCCCGGCCAGCACGCGCTGCGCCGGCGCCGCCCAGCGCTGCAGCGGCGCGGTCGGGCGGGCGTGGAATTCGTCGCGGTTGCCGACCAGCAGCAGGCGCCAGCGCGGGTGCGATTCGAGGGCGAGGGCGACCAGGCACATAGGCCACCGATTGTGCGGTTTTGCGCAGCGGCAGGCGAGCCGGTCGGTCGTGGCCGCGGCAGCTGGCCGCTGTCTTAACGCCTTGTGCACAGGGCTGAATTTCCGCTCAATCTCAAAATATGAGACGAAACAGCAACTTGTGGATAAGCTTTGAACAAGTCTCTAAAGAATGGCGCAAGCCATTGATGTGGCTAGCGATTTATCGCTCGCAAAGTTGTTGACAACCTTTCGCGCGCTGCTAAGGTGGGCACTCGAGGGAAAACCGGGTTTTTTGTGGTTTTTCGTGGTTCAATGACCGTCCAGGCGGATTTGAAAGGTGTAGGCGTCGTGTTTCAGGGCGAGACCGCAATCACAGTGGACGACAAGGGGCGTATGGCGGTTCCCACCGCGTACCGCGACCTCGTCGTGCGTGCGAGCGGCAATCGGCTGGTGCTGACCTACAACCCGTTCGAGGCCGGATGCCTGTGGCTGTACGCGGAAAAGGAATGGGAGCGGGTCCGTGACGACGTCATGGCCAAGCCCAACACCCAGCGCGTGGTGCGGGTCCTGCAGCAGAAGCTGGTCGGTTCCTCGGCCGCGCTGGAGCTGGACGCCAACAGCCGCATCACCATCCCGCCGAGCCACCGCGCTGCGGTGGGCATCGAAAAGCGCGCCGTGCTGTTGGGCATGGGCGACAAGTTCGAACTATGGAGCGAGCAGGCTCATCGCGCACTGATCCAGCAGACATTGTCTGACGAGGATCTGGGCGATGGATTGCTCGATCTGAAGTTGTGAGCCGGGGTGTCCGGATGCGCGGACAGGCGCAGGCCGGTCACCTTCCGGTGTCGCAACCGCCGGCGGCGCATGTGCCGGTGTTGTTCGCGCAGGTCATGGACGGGCTGCAGGTGATCGAAGACGGAATCTATCTGGATGGCACGTTCGGGCGTGGCGGACACGCGCGCGGGGTGCTGCACAAACTCGGCCCAGGAGGCCGGCTGCTGTTGATGGACAAGGATCCCGAGGCGATCGCCGAAGCCGAACATGCGTTCGGTGGCGACGCGCGCGTGCGCATCCGCCGCGGCAGCTTCGCCGAACTGGCGCAGTGGGACGCCGCCGCCGATCTGGACGGCGTGCTGTTCGACCTGGGCGTGTCCTCGCCGCAGCTGGACGTGGCCGAGCGCGGTTTCTCGTTCGGCAAGGACGGCCCGCTGGACATGCGCATGGATCCGGACGCCGGCGAGAGCGCCGCGCAGTGGCTGGCGCACGCCAGCGAGCGCGACATCGCCGACGTGCTGTGGACCTATGGCGACGAACGCCAGAGCCGGCGCATCGCCCGCGCGATCGTGGCGCGCCGCGCCGAGCAGCCGCTGACCCGCACCGCGCAGCTGGCCGACCTGATCGCCAGCGTGATGCCGCGCGGCGACAGCAAGACCCATCCGGCCACGCGCAGCTTCCAGGCGATCCGCATCCACATCAACCGCGAACTTGCCGACCTAGAAGCCGGGCTGGACGCGGCGCTGGCCAGGCTCAAGCCGGGCGGGCGCCTGGCGGTGATCAGCTTCCACTCGTTGGAAGACCGCATCGTCAAGCAGTTCATGAACCGCCACGCCAAGGCCCCGCCGAGCAACCGCCGCCTGCCCGAGGCCCAGCCGTTCGTGCCGACGCTGCAACTGCACGGCGGCGCGATCAAGGCCGACGGCGCCGAGCTGGCGCTCAATCCGCGCGCGCGCAGCGCGGTGCTTCGGGTGGCCGAGAAGCTGGGAATCGGGAATCGGGAATCGGGAATCGGTAAAGGCGAAAGCAAGAGCTCGCTTCCCGGCGCGGACGGTGTCCGGGCGCAGGCCACCGGCTCTTCCCCATTCCCGATTCTCCATTCCCCATTCCCGCCGGCACATGACGCGCTCCACAGGAGCGCGCCATGAGCCGGCTGCTGTTGATCGTCCTGCTCGCCTGCACCATCGCCTCGGCGATCGGGGTGGTGTACATGCGCCATCGCCATCGCCAGCTGTTCGTCGAGCTGTCGCGGCTGGAGCACAACCGCGACGAGCTGAACATCGAATTCGGCCGGCTGCAGCTGGAGCAGGCGACCTGGGCCGAAAGCAATCGCGTTGACCAGGTCGCGCGCGAGCGGCTGGGCATGAAGTTTCCGGAAACCGGCGACATCGTGGTGGTGCGGCCATGAGCAAGACCGGCCGCAACCGCCCGCGCAGCAACTTCAATCTCCGTGGCCGGCTGGTGCTGGTCGGTGCGGCGCTGAGCCTGTGCTCGGTCACCCTGATCGGCCGCGCCGCCTACGTGCAGATCATCAACAGCGATTTCTACCAGCGCCAGGGCGAGGCGCGCTACCTGCGCGAGCTGCCGATCGCGACCTCGCGCGGCATGATCACCGACCGCAACGGCGAGCCGCTGGCGGTGTCCACGCCGGTGGAGTCGATCTGGGTCAATCCGCAGGAGCTGCTGCGCAATCCCGACCGCATCCCGCAGCTGGCGCAGGCGCTGGAACTGCCCAGCGACGAGCTGACCGCCAAGCTGTCGCAGAAGTCGGACAAGGAGTTCATGTACCTCAAGCGCCGGATCAATCCGGACAAGGCGCATGCGGTGGTCGCGCTGGGCATCCCGGGCGTGTTCTCGCAGCGCGAGTTCCGCCGCTTCTACCCGCAGGGCGAAGCGATGGCGCACGTGCTCGGCTTCACCAACATCGACGACCGCGGCCAGGAAGGGCTGGAGCTGGCGTTCGACGAATGGCTGCGCGGCAAGCCCGGTTCCAAGCGCGTGATCCGCGACCGCAAGGGCGCGATCGTGGAAAGCATCGATCTGGTCAAGCCGGCCGAGCCGGGCAAGGACCTGACCCTCAGCATCGATCGCCGCATCCAGTTCCTGGCCTACAAGGAACTGCGCAACGCGCTGGTGGAAAACAACGCCGCCGGCGGTTCGATCGTGGTGATGGACGTGGCCACCGGCGAGATCATGGCCATGGTCAACCTGCCGACCTACAACCCGAACTCGGTCACCGGGGTCAATTCCGATGCGCGCCGCAACCGCGCGGTCACCGACCTGGTCGAGCCGGGTTCGACGATGAAGCCGTTGACCATCTCCACCGCGCTCAAGGCCGGGGTGGTGACCAAGGACACGCTGATCGACACCAACCCGGGCTACATGGCGATCGGCCGCTTCACCATCAAGGACGTGCCGCGCAACAACGGCGTGCTGACCGTGACCGGCGTGATCACCCGCAGCTCCAACATCGGCGCGGCCAAGATCGCGGCCAAGCTGCCGGACCAGACCTTCTACGACCAGATCCACAGCTACGGCTACGGCAGCGCCCCGCACAGCGGCTTCCCCGGCGAATCGGCCGGCGTGCTGCCCTCGCCGGCACGCTGGAGCGGGTCGTCCAAGACCACCATGTCCTACGGCTACGGCCTGTCGGTGACGCCGCTGCAGATCGCGCGCGCGTACTGCGCGCTGGGCAACGGCGGCAAGCTGGTCACGCCGACCTTCGTCAAGGGCCAGCACGAGGACACCAAGGAAGTGCTGAGCCCGGCGATCGCCAAGGAAGTGGTGTCGATGATGGAAACCGTGGTGACCCAGGGCGGCGCCAAGGGCGCGGCGATCCTCGGCTACCACGTCGCCGGCAAGACCGGCACCGCGCGCCTGAACGGTCCCGGCGGCTATATCCGCGGCCACTACAACGCGCTGTTCGCCGGCCTGGTGCCGGCGACCAATCCACGCTTCGCCACGGTCATCGTGATCAACGATCCGCAGGGCGCCAAGTACTACGGCGGCCTGGTTTCGGCGCCGGTGTTCCACAACGTGATGGAAGGTGCGCTGCGGCTGATGGACGTGCCGCCGGACGACATCCAGGCATGGCTGGCGGCGCAGGCCGCCGGCAAGAGCGGCCATGCGCCGCCGCCGGCACCGGTGGAGCCGGATCCGGCCGTGGTGCCCGATGCCGCCGCCGAAGTGGAAGCGGCGCTGCCCATCGCCCGTGCCGTCACGCCGCCGCCGGCCGCGCAGCCGGTGCCGTTGCAGGAGACCCGCCAGTGAGCCGCGCGCTGCCGCTGTCGCAGTTGCTGCCGGACGTGGCGCTGGCGCGCGACGTGCAGGTGTCCGGGCTGGTCATGGACAGCCGCGCGGTGCGCGCCGGCGATGCGTTCGTGGCGATCGCCGGGTTCGGCGCGCACGGGCTGGGCTTCGTTGCGCAGGCGCAGGCCAAGGGCGCCGCGGCGATCCTGTTCGAACCGCCGGCCCCGGCCGAATTGCCGGTGCCGGCCGACGCGATCGCGGTGCCGGGCCTGCGCGCGCGCATGGGCGCGATGGCCGACCAGTTCCACGGCCATCCGTCGCAGACGATGACCATGGTCGGGGTCACCGGCACCAACGGCAAGACTTCCACCGTGCAGTTGCTGGCGCAGGCCTGGCAGTGCCTGGGCACGCGCAGCGGCAGCATCGGCACGCTCGGCGTCGGCCTGTACGGCGACGTGGTGCCGACCGGTTTCACCACGCCGCTGGTGCTGCAGACGCACGCGCTGCTGGCGCAGCTGCGCGACGCCGGCGCGCAGGCGGTGGCGATGGAAGTGAGTTCGCACGCGCTGGACCAGGGCCGCGTCGATGCGGTGCACTTCGACGTGGCGGTGTTCACCAATCTCACCCGCGACCATCTGGACTACCACGGCGACATGGCCGGCTATGGCGCAGCCAAGGCGCGCCTGTTCGCCACGCCGGGGCTGAAGGCCGCGGTGGTCAATCTCGACGACGCGTTCGGCCGCGAGCTGCTGGCGACGCTGGACCCGGCGCTGCGCCGCATCGGCGTCAGCTCGCGCGGCCAGGCCGACGCCACGCTGCGCGCCGAGGCGCTGCGCCTGGACGCGCGCGGCATCGGTTTCGACCTGCTGATCGGCGACGCGCGGCATCCGCTGCAGTCGCCGCTGCTCGGCCGCTTCAACGTGGACAACCTGCTGGCGGTGGCCGGCGCGCTGCACGCGCTGGACGTGGCGCCGGCGCGCATCGCCGCGACGCTGTCGCAGCTGCAGCCGATCCGCGGGCGCATGAACCGCCTCGGCGGCAGCGACGCGCAGCCGCTGCTGGTGATCGACTACGCGCACACCCCGGACGCGCTGGAGCAGGCGCTGGACAGCCTGCGCGGCCACGCCCACGGCCGCCTGCTGTGCGTGTTCGGCTGCGGCGGCGAGCGCGACACCGGCAAGCGCCCGCAGATGGCGGCGATCGCGCAGCGCCTGGCCGATGCGGTGATCGTCACCGACGACAATCCGCGTGGCGAGGATGGCGATCGCATCGTCGCCGACATCCTGGCCGGGTTCACCGACCTGCAGGCGGTGCGCGTGCAGCGCGACCGCGCGCAGGCCATCGCCCTGGCCGTGGCCGAAGCCGGCCCCGACGACATCGTGCTGATCGCCGGCAAGGGCCACGAGCCGTACCAGGAGATCGCCGGCATCCAGCATCCGTTCGACGACACCGAGATCGCCGCGCAGGCGCTACAGGCGCGCGCCGCACGGCCAGTGGAGCACGCCCGATGAAGCGTCTGCCGCTGTCGATGATCGCGCACTGGGCCGGCGCCGAGCTGCATGGCGACGACGTGGCGATCGACGCGATCGCCCACGACACCCGCACGCTGGCGCCGGGCAGCCTGTACGTGGCGCTGCGCGGCGAGCGTTTCGACGGCCACGACTTCGTCGCCGATGCCGCCGCGCGCGGCGCCAGCGCGTTGCTGGTGGAGCTGCTGCAGCCGCACAGCGAACTGCCGCAGATCCTGGTCGCCGACACCCAGCTGGCGCTGGCGCGGATCGCCGCGGGCATGCAGCGCGGCCGCGCCACGCGGGTGGCCGCGATCACCGGCAGCAACGGCAAGACCAGCGTCAAGGCGCTGCTGCTGGCGATCCTGCAGCATGCCTGCCGGGTCCAGGGCGGCAGCGTCTACGCCAATCCCGGCAACCGCAACAACGAGATCGGCCTGCCGCTGGCGGTGATCGAAGCGCCGGACGCGGCCGACTACGCGATCTACGAGATGGGCGCGGGCAAGCCGGGCGACATCGCCTACCTGACCGACATCGTGGCCCCGCATGCGGCGCTGGTGAACAACATCGCCCCGGCGCATCTGGAGCGGATGGGCAGCCTGCTCGGCGTCGCCGCGACCAAGGGCGCGATCTACGCCGCGCTGACCGCCGACGGCACCGCGGTGATCAATGCCGACGACGCGTTCGGGCTGTGGTTCGAACAGCGCCTGCCGGCGCCGCTGGCCCCGCGCGTGCTGCGCTTCGGCCTGCAGGCCAGCGCCGAGGTCACCGCCACGCAGCTGCGCATGCGCCCGGACCGCTCGCAGTTCGTGCTGGTTACCCCGCAGGGCGAGATCGAAACGACGCTGCCATTGCCGGGCCGGCACAACCTGATGAACGCACTGGCCGCCGCCTCGCTGGCGCTGGCGCTGGACATCGCGCCGGCGCTGATCGCCGCGGGCCTGGCGCAGGTGCAGCCGGTGCCGGGCCGGCAGATCGCGCATACGCTGCCCGGCGGCGCGGTGCTGATCGACGACAGCTACAACGCCAACCCCGGTTCGCTGGCCGCGGCGATCGACGCGCTGGCCGCCGCCGGCGGCGAGCGCTGGCTGGTGCTGGGCGACATGCGCGAACTCGGCGACGGTGCCGAAGCGCTGCACGCCAGCGGCGGCCGCCGCGCCCGCGACGCCGGCCTGACCCGGCTGTACGCGCTGGGCCCGCTCAGCGCCGTCGCCGCGCAGGCCTTCGGCGAGAACGGACGCGTGTTCGACAGCCATGCGGCGCTGATCGCCGCGCTGCGTGCGGATCTGCGTGCGGCCGGGAGTAGGGATGGCCAGCCTGCGGCTGTCGAACAGCGAGCGGGATTGGGGATTCGTGAAGAGCAAGATCAAGAGCAGGAAACAGAGCTGATGGATGAGAACACCGGCGCGGTGGCAGACGACGTTTTGCCCCCCCGACTCCCGATTCCCGATTCCCGATTCCCGGCTCCTCCCACCGTCCTGATCAAAGGTTCGCGCGGCAGCGCCATGGACAAGATCGTGAGCGCGCTGCTGGCGCAGGGAGAGGAGGCGCCGCATGCTGCTTGAACTGTCCCGCTGGCTGCAGCAGCTGGAGAGCCTGTTCGGGCTGTTCGGCTACCTCACCTTCCGCGGCATCCTCGCGGCGCTGACCTCGCTGTTCCTGTCGCTGTGGCTGGGCCCGGCGGTGATCCGCAAGCTGGCGCAGTTCAAGGGCGGCCAGCCGATCCGCCAGGACGGCCCGCAGAGCCATTTCTCCAAGGCCGGCACGCCGACCATGGGCGGCTCGATGATCCTGCTGACCGTGCTGCTGTCGGTGCTGCTGTGGGGCGACCTGCGCAACCGCTACGTGTGGCTGGTGCTGGCGGTGATGCTGGCGTTCGGCGTGATCGGCTGGTACGACGACTGGATCAAGATCGTGCGCCGCGACCCGAACGGGCTGAAGTCGCGCTGGAAGTACCTGCTGCAGTCGATCTTCGGCCTGGCCGCGGGCCTGTTCCTGTACTACAGCGCCGACGTGCCGGCGGCGATCACCTTCTACATCCCGATGTTCAAGTCGATCGCGCTGCCGCTGGCCGGGATCAGCTTCGTCGCCATCGCCTACTTCTGGATCGTCGGCTTCTCCAACGCGGTCAACCTGACCGACGGCCTGGACGGGCTGGCGATCATGCCGACCGTGCTGGTGGCCTGCGCGCTGGGCGTGTTCGCCTACGCCTCGGGCAACGCGGTGTTCTCCGCCTATCTGAAGATTCCCTCGATTCCCGGCGCCGGCGAACTGATCATCATCTGCGCGGCGATCGCCGGCGCGGGCCTGGGCTTCCTGTGGTTCAACACCTACCCGGCGATGGTGTTCATGGGCGACATCGGCGCGCTGGCGCTGGGCGCGGTGCTCGGCACCATCGCGGTGATCGTGCGCCAGGAACTGGTGCTGGTGATCATGGGCGGCGTGTTCGTGGTCGAGACGCTGTCGGTGATGATCCAGGTCGCCTCGTTCAAGCTCACCGGCAAGCGCGTGTTCCGCATGGCGCCGATCCACCACCACTTCGAACTGAAGGGCTGGCCCGAGCCGCGGGTGATCGTGCGCTTCTGGATCATCTCGGTGGTGCTGGTGCTGGTCGGCCTGGCCACGTTGAAGGTGCGCTGATGAACGACGCCGCACGCCAGGCAACCCGACTCGAGGCCATCGGCGGCCGCTACGACCCGTGGCTGCTCGGCGCCGTGGTGGCGCTGGCGTCGCTGGGCGTGGTGATGGTCGGTTCCAGCTCGATCGAGCTGACCGTCAGCCCGTTCTACTACCTGACCCGGCACCTGCTGTTCCTGGCCGGCGGCATCGGCCTGGCGATCTGGGCGATGCGCACCGAGCTGAAGAACATCGAGCAGTACAACCAGTTGCTGCTGCTGGCCTGTTTCGGCCTGCTGCTGGTGGTGTTCGTGCCGGGGCTGGGCAGCACCGTCAACGGCGCGCGGCGCTGGATCAACCTGGGCATCTCCCGCTTCCAGACCGTGGAAGCGGTGAAGGTGCTGTACATCGTGTGGCTGTCCAGCTACCTGGTGCGCTTCCGCGACGAGGTCAACGCCACCTGGCCTGCGATGCTCAAGCCGCTGGGCGTGGCGGTGGCGCTGGTCGGCCTGCTGCTGCTGCAGCCGGATTTCGGTTCCTCCACGCTGCTGCTGGCGATCACCGCCGGCATGCTGGTGCTGGGCGGGGTCAACCTGCCGCGCATGTCGATGCCGATCGTGATCGGGCTGCCGGTGTTCGCCTTCATCGCGATCCTGGAACCGTATCGCCTGCGCCGCATCACCTCGTTCCTGGACCCGTGGGCCGACCAGCTCGGCTCCGGCTACCAGCTGTCCAATGCGCTGATGGCGGTGGGCCGCGGCGAACTGTTCGGGGTCGGCCTGGGCGGCTCGGTGCAGAAGCTCAACTACCTGCCCGAGGCGCATACCGACTTCATCTTCTCGGTGATCGCCGAGGAGCTGGGCTTCACCGGCGTGTGCCTGATCATCGCGCTGTACGCGCTGCTGGTCGGGCGCGCGTTCTGGCTGGGCATGCGCTGCGTGGAAATGAAGCGCCACTTCTCCGGCTACATCGCCTTCGGCATCGGCCTGTGGATCAGCCTGCAGAGCTTCGTCTCGGTCGGCGTCAACCTGGGCATCCTGCCGACCAAGGGCCTGACCCTGCCGCTGATCTCCGCCGGCGGTTCCAGCGTGCTGATGACCTGCGTGGCGATGGGCCTGCTGCTGCGCGTGTCCTACGAACTCGATCGCGCCGAACGCCAGGTGGCGAAGGTGCGCAGCGATGCCGCGCCGCCGGTCAGGCAGACCGTGGACAGCGCCGAGGACCTGCAGGCCGCACGCGAGGCCAGCGCCAGCGCGGTGGCCGCGGCGATCCAGGCCGGCACCCCGGCGCGCGGCACCAGCCGCATGCAGCCGCGGGTCGAGCCGACCTTCGGGAGGCTGGGATGAGCGTGTCCGTGCCGATGACCGGCACCACCATGACCGACGCTGCGTCGCGTCCGGTGATGATCCTCGCTGGCGGCACCGGCGGGCACATCTTCCCGGCGCTGGCGGTGGCCAAGGTGCTGCGCGCGCGCGGCGTGCCGGTGGTGTGGCTGGGCGCGGCCGGGCGCATGGAGACGCAACTGGTCCCGCAGCATGGCATCGAGATCGACACCATCGAAATCGGCGGACTGCGCGGCAAGGGCGCGCTGGCGCTGTTCGGCGCGCCGCTGCGGGTGATGCGCGCGATCCGCGCCGCCGGCTTCGTGCTGCGCCGGCGCATGCCGCGCGCGGTGGTCAGCTTCGGCGGCTTCGCCGCCGGCCCAGGCGGCATCGCTGCGCGCCTGCTGAAACTGCCGCTGCTGGTGCACGAACAGAACCGCGCGCCGGGCCTGACCAACAAGGTGCTGTCGCGCGTCGCGCGGCGCGTGCTGACCGGGTTCCCGGGCAGCTTCGCCACGCGCGAGGAAGCGGTGGGCAATCCGGTGCGCGCCGAGATCGCCGCGCTGGCGCCGCCGGCGCAGCGCTTCGCCGCGCGCGACGGCGCGGTGCGCCTGCTGGTGCTCGGCGGCAGCCAGGGCGCGCGCGCGCTGAACCAGGCGCTGCCGCGCGCGCTGGCCGCGCTCGGTGCGCAGGTCGAAGTGCGCCACCAGTGCGGCGAAAAACTGCGCGACGAAGCCGCCCAGGCCTATGCCGAGGCCGGCGTCGCGGCCAGCGTCGAAGCCTTCATCGGCGACATGGCCGCCGCCTATGCCTGGGCCGACCTGATCGTGTGCCGCGCCGGCGCCTCGACCCTGGCCGAACTGTGCGCGGTCGGCATCGGCAGCGTGCTGGTGCCGTTCGCCGCCGCCGTCGACGACCACCAGACCCGCAATGCCGAATACCTGGTCGAACGCGGCGCCGCGGTGCTGCTGAAGCAGGACGACGCCCTGGCGACCAACCTGCAGGGCGTGCTGCGCGACCTGCTCGGCAACCCCGCACGCCGCCTGTCGATGGCCGACGCCGCCCGCAGCCTGGCCAAGCCGGATGCGGCCGAGCGGATCGCGGACATCATTCTGGAAGAGGCCGGGAATGGGATGTCGGGAATGGGGAATGGGTACAAGCCAGATCAAACGCAGGAACACACAGTGATGCACGCAGACACGAGCACGCGGCAGGCGCGGATTGCCGCCGGCGCTTCGCTTTTCCCCATTCCCCATTCCCCATTCGCGATTCCCGCCTCCGCAGGAGGCAAACAATGA
>Ga0105243_10002764_pt1 | contig 14592 bp, 11 predicted proteins | sample KBSM34metaG_FD_81525 | JGI IMG/M metagenome (GOLD analysis project Ga0105243, IMG submission 81525) | Miscanthus rhizosphere microbial communities from Kellogg Biological Station, Michigan, USA - KBS M3-4 metaG | ecosystem: Host-associated > Plants > Roots > Rhizosphere > Soil | place...
AACGCCCCGTCATTGATGTGGCCGACGCCGGAACCAGCTGCCGCCGCCGGGCACCCTGACACTGGACCGCCAATTAGGCGGTTCCCGCACGGTTAGACGGGGCCACCATCCAACTGTGCGGGAACCATCGATCCGGAGGGTTCAGGCTGCCCGGAAGCCCATGAACCGCCGGGGTCCCCAGGGCCTCAGCCACCCCACATTGCCGGGTACAGAGGCGTCACCGTCAGGCTTTCAAGCCGGGCGGTTCCTCCCTCGGAGAAGAGCGAGATGCTGTTGGCGCCGGCACCCGGGAAGACCTGGTCCGTGATGGTTGCCAGGCCGTCCTGGGCAAAGAGTTCCACGGACGCCCGGTCAACATAAAGGCGCATGCGTAGACGGCCGTCGATCAGTTCCACACGAGCGTCCTCCACCGAGCTGAAGGCCGGGTGGAAGTCTTCATTGCCGGAATTGCTTCTGTCGATGGAAAGCCGTTGCGTGGACGGGGCGTAGCCGACCCTGGTTGATTCACTGGAATTTCCAAGCACCTTCAAGCCGAAGGATGACGCCGTTCCGGGAGAAAACTCTGCGTCAATCTGGACCGTGTCACCTGTGATGGGCAGGGTGCTCGTTCCCGGCTGGATGTCCTGCCCGGTGGAAATGGTGTACGCCGCGGAGGTGTTCTTGAGCGCGTCCGCCTGGGATACCACCTGCTGCTGCAGCCGCGGACCGGTAGCAGTCTGGGTCAGGACGACTTCGCGGGGCAGGGCCATAGTTCCCCGCCATGTGGTGGTGGGGGTGTCCTGGCCGTAGTCCCAGTTGTTCATCCAGCCCAGCATGATGCGCTTCCCGCCTGGGGCATCATTGAAGGACACCGTGGCGTAGTAGTCCCTTCCCCAGTCCAGCCAGTCATGGGGCTCCAAGCGGGAAGTGTCCGAGGAAACGAACTCGTCCGCCAGGATGTGCCCCCAGCCGCCGCGGTTGTTGTCAACGATCCTGATGGTGGCCTGGCTGCCCTTGAAGGCGCTGACGTCCCACGCGGTCCATGCCAGGTGTTCGGTGTTAGCGCCGCTTGCGGTCCGGACTGTTTGGCCGTTGACCACCAGGTTCACCGTGGTTTCGCTGCTCCGGACTTTTGCCGGCTCGGATCCGAGCACCATGTTGTCCAGGGTCAGGTGCCCCCACGGGCCCGTCGCGTTGTCCGCGATCCGGATGCGGGCGATCTGGCCGTACCAAGGGGAAACGTCCCAGTTCTTCCAGTTCAGGTCCCCCGAATTGGTGCCGCTCGTGCTGCGGACCGGCACGCCGCCCACCAGCAGTTCCACCTGGAGTTGCCCGTCGTTCCGTTCGCCGCCGCCCAAAAGGAAGCCGATGTTGGTGTTGGTCAGGTAGAACTCGGGGGACGTGATGGTGCCGACGTTGTTGTCCTGGTACGGGCCGCCCTCGAAGGTGTTGATCCGTTTTCCGAGGGCGAATTCACCGCCCGACGTCGAGGGGTTCAATGCCGCCTGGAAGTCGCCGGTGAGCTGCCAGCCAGCCTGCGTGAGCGTTCCGGGGTAGTCGAAGCCGTCGAACAGCAAGTACCCGGGAGGCGCCTGGTTGCCCGACTGCTGGCCGGGCCCCTGCGGGTGCTTCCCGCCGCCCACCAGGAAGTTGAGGTAGTCCTTGTCCACGGTGAAGGGTGCCGATTCCATGGTGCCCACGGGGTCGTCTCCATCATGGAAACCGTTCACCAGTCCGGCCCCGATGTTGCCTGCCACCGGCATCTGTCCTGCGAGGCTTCCGGCGGCGGGGACGCTTCCCCACGGACCGGCGCTGTTGGAAGGATCGTTCTGGACGTTCCACCCGCTGTAGTTGCCGTTGTTGAAGCCGGCAAGGGCGCTGCCGGACGGTAGCTGGTCCGCTGGATCGATGTTCTCGGCGGTGAACGCTGTCCCGTTGAAGTCGCCCACAAAATACTGGCCGCCGCTGCCGCCGGCCACTGCGCCCGGATTGATGTTCACGGCGAGGACCCACTTGATGTTGTTGGGGTTGCCGTCGACAGCCAAGGGAAAGAGGTCCGGGCATTCCCATTGCCCGCCGAAGGCATTTGCCGGCCCGAAGTCGTCCAAGTAGACCCAGTCCTTCAGGTTGGTGCTCTTGTAGAAGAGAACCCGGTGCTCATCGGCCTCGACGGCGGCCATCACCCAATAGTCCGGTCCGGACGGGTTGTCGTACCAGAAGACCTTGGGGTCGCGAAAGCCGGAACTGTTCCTGTTGAGGACGGGGTTGTTGCCGTACTTGGTCCAGGTCTGCCCGTCGTCGAGGCTATAGGCCAGTGATTGCGCCTGCTTGCCGGCGAGAGTGGGGTGGGCGCCGGTGTAATTGCTCGTGTACACGGCAACCAGGGGAGGGCTCTGCAGGGATCCGAAACCACTGGTGTTCTGGGTGTCCACCACCACGGACCCGGAAAAGATCTCTTCAACCACCTGTGTTCCGCTGAAGCCGCGGGAGATAGCGAGTGGCTGCTCCTGCCAGTGGATGAGATCCGTGGACGAAGCATGGCCCCAGCTCATGTCCCCCCAGCGGGTCCCATTGGGGTTGTATTGGTAGTACATGTGGTACTTGCCGTTGTGGTAAACGAGTCCGTTGGGATCGTTCATCCAGTTCTTTTCCGGCGTGTAATGCAGGTAGGGCCGGTATTGCTGAGTCGCCGGATCGGGATCGGTGGCGAGGGCAGCATTCGGGGCTATGGCGAAAGAGGCGGCGGTGAGGGCCACAGCCGTTCCTAGTGAAAGCAGTGCTTTGGTGCGTCTGGTCATCGTTGACAGACCTTTCAAGAGTGCTTGCCTTGCAATACAGCGGACGCGCAGTAGATCGAACGCGCAGTAGTTTGAACGCGCAGTAGTTTGAACGCGCAGTAGATCGAGCGCGCGTACTGCGAACGACGACGACGGACGTCACCTAAGGGGGCGGCGTCCGCCGTCGTCGTTGTTTTGGCCGCCAAGCGGCCGCGGCAGGAGCCCTACGGCGTCGCCCTGAACGAGTAGCTGCTCTGGTAGGGCTCGAACTGGGCCTGGCTGCCGCTGTCCAGGACCTTGGTTCCGGTGGTCGCGGAATCCAGCACGACGGTCTTGACCGCGGTGGCGGAAACCGTGTTGTTCGCGGCGATGTAGTTGTTGTTCCCGGACGCCACCAGGATGATCGTGGGCGTGGCGCCGGTGGGCGTGACCGAAGCAGAGGGCACATCGAAGCTGAAGTGGTTGCCCGTGACGGTGTTGTTGCCGCCTTCGAGGTGTACCAGGCCGAAGAGCTCGTCGAGCCCGTTGTTGTACTGCATCAGCGGACCGAACTTCTCGGTCTCGCGGAAGAAGTGGTTGGCGCCGATGAGGTTTTCCGTGCAGACGCCTTCGAAGTTCACCATGCCCGGGTAGTAGCCGTGCAGCCGGTTGGCGCTGATCGAGGAGCGCGTGACGTTCTTGAAGTGCACCATGCTCTTGCCGCGGGGGAAGACGTTGTTGCCGGAGACGAGCAGGCCGTAGTGGCCTTCGGCGAAGATCGAGAAGCCCACGTAGCCGGCGCCGATCAGGTTGTCCGTCACCTTGGAGGCCTGGCCGGAGCCGATCAGCTTCACGCAGGTGCCGTTCTCCGCCAGGAAGTTCCCGCTGACGCTCAGGGCATCGGCGTCCCTGACCACCAGGCCGCGCTCCAGGTAGACCATGCCCATGCCTTCGACGCGGCAGGAATCGTTGGCCGAATCGAAGAGGATGCCGGTCTTGCCGTTGACGTAGGAATTCTGGTTGCTTCCGAAGGAAACGCCGTCCAGGCAGAAGTTCTCGAACACCACGGCGCTCAGGCGCGGGTCGCCGGTGCGGTAGACCCGGAACGCCTCGCTGTTGCCGTCCGTGTTCTCCACCCGCACGCGGCTGCCGCCGGGGTTGATCTCGTGCCAGCTGGAGGTGTTGCCGGCGTTGTACCGGATGCTCAGCGAGGTGAAGCCGTGGCCCGAACCGCGGATGGTCAGGTAGCTGATGTCCACGTTGACGCGGGTCTTGAGGGAGTAGTCTCCGGGCGGAATGTAGACCACGGCGCCGGGCTTGGAGGACTGGCTGGTCTGCTGGCTCTTGATGTCGGCAATGATGCTGTTGATGATCAGCCCGATGTCGTTGTAGGGCGTGGCCGAAGGATTGCCCGGTACGGACCAGGTGGTGACGTCATAAACGGTGGTCAAAGCTTGTTCTCCTCACATCGTTGGGGGACTGGCAGTACTGCTCTTAGGCGGCGCCGATTCTTAGAGGACGCCGATCAGGTGGCGGTGCCCGGCCCCCGACGGCGGGAGCCCGGCGCCGGGAGCCGGATGCTGTTCCGGCGGGGCCGCGTTGGCTGGACTGCCGAATGCTGTCATTGCGACGGCGGAGCCCGCTGCGGCTGCCGTGGCCAGGAAGGCGCGCAGCACGTTCCGGCGGCTGATGTCCGGGATGGGGTTCATCTGTTCTCCCTTGAACTGGTGTTTCCGGTGACGGCTTTCCGGGTGTGGCCAAAATTTGCCAAAACGGTTTTTCGCCGCTCGATGACCTTAGGGCCGCGCAAACCTTTGCGTCAAGGATGAAAGTCATTGCGACGGCTGCCAAAACAATTTTCCTTGTGACCCTTGACACATCCGGCGAAGACGCTTACGGTTTTGCCAAGTCGTTTTGGCAAAACGATTCTTCACCCCGATCAATCTCGCCATTTCCGTTCGAGAGAAAGTGAGTCGACAGCGATGTCCACTCGAAAGACCATCAGCAGGTTCGCCGTCATTGGCGGCATTTGCACCGCCGTCGCACTTGCGGCAACCGGGTGCGGCGCAGGGGGCCCGTCGTCCACGGGTGGCGCCGCCAACAGCACCGTGAACGTCCTTGTCGAGGCCGGCGGCCACGCCGAACTCACCGGCGTCGCCGAACAGTGCAAGAAGGACGCCGGCGTCAACGTCAACTTCGTCGAACTGCCCTACGACGGCATGTTCAACCGCCTTTCCAGCGAATTCTCCTCCGGCAACGTCTCCTTCGACGTCGCGGCCCTGGACTCCGTCTGGCTGCCGAGCTTCAAGGACGCCGTCCAGCCCATCGACGAACTCTTCACCGACGAGGCCAAGAAGGACATCTTCCCGGCACTGGTCAAGGAAGCGAACGTGGACGGCCACTTCATCGGCATGCCGGCCTGGACCAACGCGGAGATCATCCTCTACCGCAAGGACCTCTTTGAGGACCCCAAGAACAAGGCCGACTTCAAGGCCAAGTACGGCTACGAACTGGCCGCTCCCACCACCTGGAAGCAATACCAGGACATCTCCGCCTTCTTCACCCGCGACGGCATGTACGGCACGGATGTGAAGGGCGCCGTCGAAACCGAATGGCTGGCACACGTGCTGCAGGCCGGCTCCCCGATGGTCCTGGACGCCGACGGCAAGGTGATCGTCGACAACGCAGCCCACAAGGAAGCCCTGGACTTCTACACCAGCCTGGTGAAGTCCGCCCCGTCCGGCGCCGCGCAGGTCGACTGGGCCGCGGCGCAGAACCTGTTCAACCAGGGCAAGACGGCCATGACCCGCTTCTGGGCCCACGCTTACCGCCAGATCCCCAAGGATTCCCCGGTGGCCGGCAAGGTGGGCGCCGCGGCGATGATCGGCGGCAGCGCCGGCGTCGCGGGTGTTCCCGGCCCGTGGTATCTCTCCGTTCCCAAGGCCACCAAGAACACCGAGGCGGCCAAGAAGTTCGTGAAGTGCGCCTACGACTACAACAGCATGGGCATCGAATCCAGCCTGGGCCTGGCCGCACGCATTTCAGCCTTCGAGAAGTACCAGGACAAGCCAGGCTACGAGAGCTTCAAGCCGCTGATCGAAACGCTCAACGGCAAGGCCACCGCCACCCGCCCGGCGACCGCCAAGTGGCAGCAGATCGTGGACACCGTCCTCATTCCCACCCTGCAGAAGGCAGTAGCCGGCGGTGACTCCGCCGCCCTCCTCGCTGACGCCAAGAAGCAGATCGAGGCACTCCTCAAGTAAGACTCCGCGGCCGGCACCTGCCCATGCAGGCGCCGCCAAAGCGGCACCGCCAGTGCGGTGCCGGCCGTGGCTCCAACCAGCGGAAGAGAAAACCGTGCGTATCTCCGATCGCCGCTTCGCATTGTTCCTGATGACCCCTGCGGCGCTTTTCCTGGCAGTATTTGTGGCCTACCCGTTGTTTCGCCTCGTGGCGGACAGCTTCTTCAAGATCTCGCCGATTGCCGGAGGCCCGCGGGACTTCGTCGGCTTCGAGAACTACTTCCGGGCCTTCGCGTCCGAGGCGTTCATGGGTGCGGGCTGGCGGACCCTGGCCTACACGGCTGTAGTGGTCACCCTCGAATTCGCGCTCGGCCTCGGCATGGCCCTGCTGTTCACCACTTTGGGCCGCAAGTCCCAGGTATGGCGGACCGTCTTCCTGTACCCGCTCATGATCGCCCCGATCGTGGCAGGCCTGCTGTGGAAGTTCCTGATGATCGACAACTTCGGCCTCATCGGCACCCTCCTGCACCAGGCGGGCATCCTCAACGACCCCAACCAGATCGGCTGGCTCTCCGACCCGGACATCGTGCTGTTCTCGGTGGCCATCCCGGACATCTGGCTGACCACCTCCTTCATGTGCCTGGTCCTCTTCGCGGGGCTCCAGAACATCCCGGGCGATCTCATCGAGGCCGCGAGGCTGGACGGTGCACGCGCACCGGCCCTGTTGTTCCGGATCATCCTCCCGCTCCTGCGGCCTGTGATCGCCGTAGCCCTGGTGGTCCGCGGCATCGACGCCGCCCGGGCCTTTGACACCATCCTTATCCAGACCAACGGCGGGCCCCAGTCCGCTTCCGAGACCATGAGCCTGCTGATTTACCGCACCATGATCCGCTTCGGCGATCCCGGCCTGGCAAGCGCGATGGGCACCATCTACCTGCTGGCAATGCTCGGCGTCGCATTCTTCGCCGTCGCCACCATCTGGCGGCCAGGAAAGGACAACTGATGCGCACTGTGGACTCCAGTCCCCGCGGTCACGCCGCCGACGGCGCGACCAACCGCCCCCAGCAGGCCGGCGTCGTGCTTCCGCTCGCCTCAGCCGTGCAGACCGAACGCCGCGGGGAACCGCTGGCGGCCCCGGCCGTCCGTAAACCGCGGCGCCGCCGGCACCACGCGGAAGGGCTCGAAGCCGGCAAGCGCAGCACCCGGGCGCTGCTGTGGATCCTGCTCGCGGTAGCCATGGTCCTCTACGGCTTCCCGTTCCTCTACCTGCTGTTCACGTCCTTCAAGACGCCGATCGATACCATCGCGGTCCCGCCCACCATCCTTCCCAAGGAATGGACGCTGGAGAACTACGCCAACGCCCTGGGCCGGAACGGAGTGCTGGCCTCGTTCATCAACAGCGCCCAGACCGCGGTGATCAGCACCCTCCTGTCCCTGGTGCTGGCGGTCCCGGCGGCCTACGGGATCACGCGGTACAAGACCCCCAGCGGTCGCGTGTTCATCATGGCCGCGCTGGTCACCCGGATGGTGCCGCCGGTGGCCATCGGCATCCCGCTGGCCGGCATGATGTCCTCGGTGGGGCTGGCGGATACTCCGATTGCGCTCTCGATCGCGCACACCACCATTTCCTTGCCGCTCTCGATCTGGCTGATGTCCAGCTTCTTCGAGGCCGTGCCCCGGGACCTGGAGGAAGCTGCGACCGTGGACGGCTGCAGCAGGCTCGGGGCCCTGTGGCGGGTGGTGATCCCCGTGGTCTCCGGCGGCATCGCGGTCACCGCGATCTTCGCCTTCCTGGCATCCTGGAACGAGTTCCTCTTCGCACTCCTGATGACGGCGATCCGCTCCCAGACAACGCCCGTGGTGATCGCGAACTTCCAGACCCAGTTCGGCCTGGACTGGGGGTCGATGACCGCGCTCGCGGCGGTCTACTCGATCCCGGTCATCCTCCTGACGCTTCTCCTGCAGCGCAAGATCGTCGCAGGCATGACGCTCGGGGCAGTCAAGGGCTAGCGCCGTCAAGGGCTGGACCACCATCAACCAGTAGCCTACTGGTAGCCCCCAGGGGCATCACCGAACCATAAGGACGTGGGAGACAGATGAGCAACAAGAACATCGGTATCAAGGACGTGGCCACCGCCGCCGGCGTCTCGGTGACAACTGTCTCCCACGTCCTCAACGATGTTTCCTACGCGCGGATCAGCCCCGAAACCAGGGACAAGGTCCGGGCCATTGCGGAGCAACTGGGCTACGGCCCCAACCGCCTTGCCCAGGCCCTTCGCACCCAGAGGACCGGCATGCTGGGTCTGGTCAGCGAGGATATCGCCACCACCCCCCACGCCGGCCGGATCATCCTCGGCGCTGACGAGGCCGCCAAAGCCCGGGGGTACAACCTCATGATCATCAATACCCCCGGCTCAGCCAGCCTCGAATCCCGGCAGGCCGACGTCCAGGCACTCCTGGAACGCCGGGTGGACGGAATCCTCTACGCCACCATGTACCACCGCAACGTGGAGCTGCCGGCCAACCTCGGCAGCGTGCCTTCCGTCCTGGTCGACTCGGTTGCTACCGGCGGAAACATCACAGCCGTGATCCCTGACGAAGAAGGTGGTGCACGCGCCGCCGTGGGCGCGCTCCTCGAAGCGGGCCACACCCGGGTGGGCTTCATCAACAACACCGATGATGTCCCCGCAACCCATCAGCGGCTCCAGGCCTTCCGGGCCACGCTGACAGAAGCTGGGCTCGACGGCGACGCGGCACCTGTCGAGTCCGAGGTCTCCGAGGTGCAAGGCGGCTATGAAGCGGCCCGGCGGATCCTGGCGCGCGAGGACCGCGCCGACATGCCTACGGCATTGTTCTGCTACAACGACCGGATGGCGATGGGAGCCTACCGCGCCGCTGCGGAGTTGGGACTCGCCATCCCCGCAGACCTCTCGGTGGTCGGCTTCGATGACCAGGAACTGATCGCCGCCAACCTTTATCCGAGCCTCACCACCGTTGCCCTGCCTCATTACGAGATGGGTGCCTGGGCCACCGAGCACCTGATTGACGCCATCGAGGGGAAGACCGACCTCACCCTCATGGCACTCCACCCGACCATTCTGAGCTGCCCCCTCGTGCGCCGCGATTCCATCGCGGCTCCCCGGCCGTAGGCAGCCAGCCCCTTCCACTTCCCAATAGGAACGCCCAGACATGACCAGTCGCCTTGATGCCGCACGCCCGGAAACAACCCCGGCCGGAACCTCCAGGTTCCGGCCTGCCATCCACTTCACGGCAAGGGATACCTGGCTGAACGATCCCAACGGCCTGGTCTTCTACGACGGCCTGTACCACCTCTTCTACCAGAACAACCCGTACGGCAACGTCTGGGGCAACATGTCCTGGGGCCACGCCACCTCCCGTGATTTGCTGCACTGGACGGAACACCCTGTTGCCATTGCCTGCGACGAGACGGAGGACGTCTTTTCAGGGAGTGTCGTTGTCGACCACGGCAACACCTCCGGTTTCGGCACGGCGGGCGCACCTGCCCTCGTAGCCATTTACACCAGTTCCTTCAAGGCCCCCTCCGAACACAGCGGCACGCAGGCCCAGTCCCTGGCCTACAGCACGGACGCGGGAATGACGTGGCGGAAATACGAAGCAAACCCCATCCTCACCAGGAACTCCGCGAACTTCCGTGACCCCAAAGTCTTCCGCTACCAAGGGGAGCAAGGTGCCTGCTGGGTCATGGTCGCCGTCGAAGCGCAGCAGCAAAAGGTGGTCTTCTATCGTTCGGACGACCTCAAATCCTGGGACTTTCTGAGCGACTTCGGCCCGGCCAACGCCGATGCCGGCGAATGGGAGTGCCCCGATCTCTTTCCCCTGGCGGTGGACGGGGACCCGGACACCATCAAATGGGTGCTGATCGTCAACATCAACCCCGGCGCCGTGGCAGGCGGTTCCGGCGGCCAGTACTTCATCGGGCATTTCGACGGCGCCCGGTTCCTTCCGGACGCCGGTTCCCTTGCGGCGCCGGGCGGAGTGTCCGCCATCGCCGATCCGGAGGCAGCCGCTGCCGCCTTGCGGCAATGCCTATGGCTGGACTGGGGGCGCGACTGCTACGCCTCAGTATCCTTTAGCAACGCCCCGGATGACCGTCGCATCATCATCGGCTGGATGAACAACTGGGACTATGCCAACGAGCTCCCGACCGACCCCTGGCGGTCCTCGATGACCCTCGCACGCGAAGTGCGGCTCACGGCAGTCAACGGCTCCGCGCGTCTGATCCAGCAACCGATCCTGGCCGGCCCCGGTGCACGAGCAGGGCAGTCCGCGGAAGTCATGAACGCAGACGCCTTTGAGCTGCGCAATTCAGCCCTCCGATTGCCGGATGCGGTACCCGGCAGCGCCCAAATCATCGAGGCGGAGATACTGCCCGGAAGCGCCGAACGCCTTGATTTCCGACTCTTCGGAAGCAGCGAGGGGAGCATGGGCACCACCCTGAGCTACGACACAAGCAGCGCGCAGCTCACCCTTGACCGCAGTCAGTCAGGAAACACCTCCTTCCACGGGAAATTCGCTTCGGCCGAGTCGGCACCGGTTGACCTTGAAAACGGTGTGCTCAAGCTGCTTATCGTGGTGGACCACTGCTCGGTCGAAGTATTCGTCCAGGGCGGCAGGGTGGTCCTGACTGATCTCGTCTTCCCCGATGCCGGAAACCAGGAGAACTGGCTATCGGCCGAGGGAGGCTCGGCAACAATACTGAAGCTCGCCGTCTCAACGCTCAGCTAACCGGGACACAAAGGAAAGAAGCTATGTCCAGCAACAACTACTACGACGTGACTACGTGGCCCGTCGGCAATCCGTCCGAGGACGTCGGCGAAGTCATCAACAGCATCATCGCCGACATCAAGGACCGGCAGTCCGCCACCGATGTGAACAACGGAGGAAAGCCAGGCGCGGTGATCTACCTCCCGCCAGGGGACTACCACCTCCGCACCCAAGTGGTGATCGACATCAGCTTCCTCAGGATCCAGGGCTCGGGACACGGTTTTACCTCGTCGAGCATCCGGTTCAACGTTCCCGAGGACGAATGGCCCGACTTGCATGAGTTGTGGCCCGGAGGCAGCCGCATTCTCGTCGACATTCCCCTCGGCGAAGGCGGGGAGGAATCCAAGGGCGCCGCCTTCTACGTTGAGCGAAGCGGGAGCCCGCGGATCAGCTCGGTCGAGTTCTCAAACTTCTGCATCGACGGACTGCATTTCAACCCGGATGGCTCGGGAATGCATCCGGAGAACAGCTACGTGAATGGCAAGACCGGTATCTATGTCGCGAACGCCAACGACTCCTTCCGCGTAAACGCCATGGGGTTCGTCTACCTTGAGAATGCCCTCACCATCTACCACGCGGACGCGCTTTCCATTCACGACAACTTCATCGCGGAATGCGGAAGCTGCATCGAGCTGCGCGGCTGGGGACAGGCCTCCAAGATCACCGACAACCTGGTCGGCGCAGGACCCAAGGGCCACTCGATCTACGCCGAGAACCACGGCGGGCTCCTGATCACCGCGAATAACGTCTTCCCCCGTGGTGCGAGCAGCGTCCATCTCCTCGGCGTCACGCGTTCAAGCGTCACCAACAACCGTTTGCATGCGTTCTACCCCGGCATGGTGGTCCTCGCAGCAAACAGTTCGGAAAACCTCGTGGCCACGAACCACTTCCTGCGTGACCATGAGCCCTGGACGCCCTTCCTGGGAGTCGACAACGGGCTGGACGACCTCAACGGACTTCTCTGTGTCAGCGGCAGCCACAACTCCGTCGTCGGCAACCACTTCTCCGAGGTCATCGACTCGCAGAGCATCCGGCCGGCAGGTGCGACGCCTGTTATCATCCGGCTGATCGCGGGGTTCGGCAACTTCGTCTCCAACAACCACGTGGTGGCGATGGACGTTCACGCCAAGTCAAGTGACTCCTGCTTCGAGGCCCAGGTGGACGCCCTGCTGGCGACCGAGGCTTCGGACGGCCTCGCCGTTACGGCCGTCATGGTCGATCCCGAATCCGCCCGGAACACGATCCTTGATTCCGGAAGCGACGCCGAGGTTATCGCAGACAGGGCTGTTAACGCCTTCAGGGCCACGCCGACGATCGGTTTCCAGGCGGCACAGGACTTGGGGCCCAGGTAACCGCCAGGCCCGGTGAGGACGACGGCGGACTTGACCCGTCCGCCGTCGTCCTTGGCTGGCTACTGGTGTACCGGCGCCCAGGCGCCTGTGCTGATGGGCCCAGCGGCGCCCGTGCCGACAGCCTCCGGTGCCGCCGCAGCGTCGAAGCGGTCGAGACGGAAGGTCTTCAGCACCGGCGAAGGCGCCCCGGTGAGGATCTCTTCGGCGAGGAGTTCCCCGAGGATCAGCCCGAGGGTCGCTCCCGAGTGGGTGAACACAGTGTGGAGGCCAGCGATCGCAGGCACCGGGCCAACCACGGGTTCGCCGTCGCCCGGAATGGGCTTCAGCCCGGCGCCCACGCGCTGCGCGGTCAGCCGCGGGTTGCCGGCGAGCACCTTCGAGGCTTCATCGAGCAGGCCCTGCACCGACTCCTCGGGCACGGTGAACGACCCGTCGTCCTCGGTGACAACTGTCTGTTCGGCCCAGTCGGCGTCGAGCACAAGCCGGCCGTCGGGCATGGGCCGAACCGCAACGCGCGGAGTGTTCAGCACGGTCTTCACTTCGACATCCACCGGGTCCGTGAACAGCACGAAGGCTGCAGGCGTGGCATCCGGGACAGTCACTCCCAGGGCGGCAAGCTGGGCCGGAACAGCGCCGCCTGTGGCGAGCACCACTTCGTCGGCGGGCAACCGGGTTCCGTCGCCGAGGATCACGCCGGACGCAGCGCCATGCTGCACGTCTACCCGTACATTGCCGGCCTGTTCGATGACGCGCGCGCCGTGGGCCGTCGCTTCGGCAGCGAGCACCGGGATGAAATCGGGCATGTTCACCCAGCCTTCGCCCGGGTTGTAGATGGCACCCTCTTCGGCAACGGCGTCGGGATTTACATCGGGCGCAACGCGCGCGACGTCGGCTCGGTCCACCCAGACGGCGTCGTACCCGCCCGCGCGTTCGAAAGCGAAGGTTTCGCGGAAACTCTCACCGGGACCTGCCCATTTCAGGGCGCCGTCGAAGCGGATGTAGCCGCGGCTTTCCGGGTGGCGGGCGCTCCAGGTGCGGTAGCGGTCGATGGCAAGCATGCGCAGGTAGTGGTAGCCCGCGGAACGGGCTCCCGAAGAATTCAGCCACGCGATCGAACGGCTGGAGGCACCGTCCGCGAGCGGCCCGGCGGTTACGAGCGTCACCTGCGCACCACCCTTGGCAAGGTGTGCAGCAGTGGAGACTCCGAGGATGCCGCCGCCGATCACGGCTACGTGCTTCTTGGGGGACGTGGAGGACATGGTTCTCCCTTTCATGGGTCAAAGGAATGGTGGGCGCCGCGAGGTGGCGCGGGCAGTATCAGGCGGAAAGAGCGTGGAGGCCCTCGATGACCCGCAGCACCTCAAGGGATTCGCGCGGATCGACGGGAAGCGGGCCTGTGCCGCGGACGGCGTCGGCGAGCTCGGCGTAGAAGCGGGGGTAGGCTCCGCGTTCGGCGGGTACCGGAGTGCCGGAATCGCCGACTCCGAGGATCCCCCAAGAATCCTCGGGTTCGATTCCGTACCCCGGATCGGTGGGCCGGACGCCGGCCGCGAGTTCAGCTTCCTGCAGGTCCAGCCCCCATTTCGTGTAGCCGGCGGCGGAGCCCAGCACATGGAAGCGTGCGCCGTTCCGGGCGGCCATGCCGTTCATCCACAGCCGGGAGCGGACCCCGGAATCGTGGAGCAGGGAGACGAACGCCTCGGTTTCCCCGCCGTCGGAGCGCGGGCTGTGGTTTGCCATTTCGCCGTGGCTCTCGGCAACCGGCCCGAACAATTGGATGGCCTGGTCGATCAGGTGGGCGCCAAGATCGTGCAGCAGGCCGCCGCCCTCCGCCGGGGTGGCGGAGTCGCGCCAGTTCCCGAATCCTTCCGGCCGCCACCATTCAAAGCGCGATTCGAAGCTGCGGACCTCGCCAAGCGCACCGTCCCGCACGAGCTTCCGGAGGGTGAGGAAGTCGGCGTCCCACCGGCGGTTCTGGAACACCGTCAGCTGCACGCCGGCGTCTGCCGCCAGGGACAGGAGTTCCTCGCCTTCGGCGGAGGACGGAACGAACGGCTTGTCCACCACGAGATGCAGCCCGCGGGCAATGGCCGCCGCGGCCAGTTCGAAATGGGTCGACGGCGGGGTCCCCAGGACCACCAGGTCAAGGTCCAGCGCGAACGCTTCCTCCGCCGTCGGGACAATCGTCGCGTCAGGGTAGAGTCGCGCCGCCGCGGCGGCACGCGCCGGGTCCGCCGTCACGATCGCGTCCAGCGAGTAGTCCGGATCCGCGGCGATCAGCGGGGCATGGAAGACCCTGCCGGAGACTCCGAATCCGACGACGGCGGTGCGGAGCGGTGCCGGTTCCCCAGCGCCCCCCTGCATCACAGCACCTCCGAAAGGAAGCGCTTGAGCCGTTCGCTTTGCGGGTTGTCGAAGAGCTCGGCGGGCGTGCCGGCCTCCACGACTTCGCCTTCG
>Ga0105243_10002766_pt1 | contig 14588 bp, 17 predicted proteins | sample KBSM34metaG_FD_81525 | JGI IMG/M metagenome (GOLD analysis project Ga0105243, IMG submission 81525) | Miscanthus rhizosphere microbial communities from Kellogg Biological Station, Michigan, USA - KBS M3-4 metaG | ecosystem: Host-associated > Plants > Roots > Rhizosphere > Soil | place...
ATCCGCCCCGGTTTCGATCCGAATACGAGCACGGTGTCGGACAGCAGCACCGCTTCGGAGATGCTGTGGGTCACGAACAGGACCGTGCTGCGCTCGCGCAGCCAGATGTGCTGAAGCTGAAACGCCAGCCGTTCGCGCGTCAGGACGTCGAGAGCGCCGAAGGGTTCGTCCATCAGGAGCAGCGACGGGTGCAGCAGCAAGGCTCGGCAGATCGCGACCCGCTGCTGCATGCCGCCGGACAACTCATGGGGGTAGCGCTGCTCGGCACCCGCGAGGCCGGCCAGTTCGATCAGGCCGGCGGCCCGTGCGCGGGCGTCGTCGTCGACCCGGCCGCGCATTTCCGCGGTGAAGAGAATGTTGTCGACCATCCGGCGCCACGGCAGGAGCACCGGCGCCTGGAACACCATCGCCGCGCCGGCCACCGGCCCTCGCACCTGACGTTGGTCGACGCGCACCGTGCCAGCCGTGGCCTCGATCAGGCCGGCGACGATGCGAAGGGTCGTCGACTTGCCGCAGCCGCTTGGACCCACCAGCGTCACGAACTCGTGATCGCGCGCGGCAAACGACACGTCGGCGATGGCGACGCTCGTGCCGAACGTCTTCGTCAGTCGATCGACCTCTACCCGGAGCGCTCCGCCGGTGTTCACCGCGGGCCAGCGTTCAGCGGGGACGGCGCGGCGCGCTGTCTCGCCCTCGCCGGTCTTCCTGGCCGCGTTCGCGAAGTCCGGTCGACTTCAAGGCGAGGTAGGCGGGTTTCGGCTGGCCCCGCACATCGAGAAGCCCGAACGAATGCCAGGGCGTGATGGGTTCCTGCCAGTTGTACCAGATGGTGAGCGGGATGCCGGAGCTGCGGTTCGTTTCGAGGGCCCGCATGAGGTACTCCGCCTGTTTCTCCTTGCCCAGCCCTTCGACCGCGTAACCCCATTCGCTCACGACCACGGGGATGTCGAGGTCGGGCGCGTAGTGCTCGATGCGTCGGCGCACCTCGGCGTAGAACGCCGCGGCAGCTTCCGGAAACGCCGCGCCGTACGGATGCACCGACACCGCATCGACAATGTCGAGGAGGCCGAGAGCGAAGGTCTCGTCCAGGTACTTGAAATCGAATGTCCCGCCGCCGAGCGACGGCCCCAGAATCCACGCGCGGGGATCCTCCCGGCGGATCGCCGCCGCTGTCGCCCGGGCGAGCGCGACGTACGCGGCCGGGTCGGGCGATCCTGCCCAGAACTGCGGCAGGTTCGGCTCGTTCCAGATCTCGAACGCCGCGCGTCCGCGAAAATGCCGGGCCGCCGCGCCGGCGAACGCGGCAAACGCTGCGCGTCCGCTCTCGGTCGACGGAGGAAATCCGTCCTCGTACAGCCGGTTGCCGTAGTCCAGGATGAACAGCGTCCGTATGCCGCGCGGCTCGAAGGAATCGAGGAAGCGATCCCAGATCGCGAAGTCGTACCGCCCCGGCTCCGGCTCGGCGGCGCTCCAGGCGAGGTCGACGCGAACCCAGCGCACACCAGCTGCGGCCATCATCTCTGCCTGCTTGTGCGCGTCGCGATACCACTCGATCGTGACGCCGAAATCGTTGCTGGCGCCCGCCTGCACGGCGGCGACGATGGCCAGAAACGAGAGAACGGCAGACACCGCGAATCTGCGCCTCATGATCGCCCTTTCAGAAACGGCGGCAGGTGCAAGGAGGAAGCGGAGGGAAGGGATGCGGGCGTCAGTCCCGGTAATAGTATCGCCTCACACCGCCACACTCTTCAAGACTGTTTGTTGCACGCCGGGACCGGTATCATCGCCGGCCCATGTCCAAAATCACGAACCGCGATACGCCGCCCCGCGATGCGGGCTCGGTCGACGATCGGCTCGCGCGATTGCTGGATACGCCACTGCTCGCCCGGCTCGTTCCGCACCTCCCGCCGGAAACGCTGCATCAGCTCATTCGGTCGCGCGGCCTCGATGCGTGCACCGAGCTCGTCACGTCGGCGACGCCGGCGCAGCTCTCGTCGCTGCTCGACCTCGACCTGTGGCGTCACCCGCGGCCCGGACGCGACGAGCAGTTCGACGTCGATCGCTTCGGCGAGTGGCTCGAGGTGCTGGTGGACGCCGGCAGCTCGATCGCCGCGCGCACGGTCGCCGCCATCGACCAGGAACTGGTGATCACCGGGCTCTCCCGCTACGTGCGTGTGTTCGACCCGGGCATCTTCGAACCAACCGCCCAGAGCGACGACGAGGCGATGGATCGCGACGAGGCGATGCATGAAGGCGATTCGATCGATGTCGACCAGGCGATCGACGAGTCGAGCGACGGCGGTCTCGAGTCCGAAGTCGGCGGCTACCTCGTTCGTGCGCGGAGAGCCGACGCATGGGACGCGATCGTCACGCTGCTGGCCGCGCTCGACGACGAGCACGGCCGCTACTTCCACGCGGTGATGCAGGGTTGCCGGCGCCTGTCCAACTCCAGGCCGGAGATCGACGGCCTCGACGATCTGCTGCCGGCGCCGGAGCAGCACCTCCACGACGTCACGATCGAACGGGAGCGCCGGCGATCGCAGCAAGGCTACGCGACCCCCGCCGACGCGCGCGCCTTCCTGCAGATGGCGCGACAGCCGAAAGAGAAGCCGTCACAAGCGTCGGGGACGGGGTCGAGCGCCATCAATCCGATCGTCGCGGCATACTTTCGCGCGGCCGACGAAGCACCGGAATCGCCGACTGAGGCGGCGCCATCGCCGCAGCGCGCACTCGAATCGCCGTCGACGCCGTCGCCTGGTCCCGCGCACGAGGCGGACCTCGCCGACTCGCTCGAAGCGGTCATGGAGCTCCTGGCCGAGGCAGGCGTGATGCCCGAGCGGCCGCGCGCGCTGCTCGCTGCCGCGGACGCCGACCCGCGGGCCGCCAGGCTGGCGCGCCTGCGGCGGCTGATGGCGTACGTCGGCGACACGGACGAGAGCGCATTCCTCGCGCGCAGTCGCGAGCTCGCGTTCCTCGCGAACACGCTGCTCGCCGGCAGTTCGGTCCAGTCGCGCCCGTTCACGCCGCAGGAAGCGTCCGATGCTGCCGCGGCGATCTGTAATCTCGGGCTCGAGTACTGGCCGATACCGCCCGGCACGCGCCAGCCCGACTCGTGGCTGATCGATCACGATCTCGTGGCCGCGTTCGAGGCGGGCTGGTCCGCGCTGCACCGGGATGTGAGCCTGTTCGCGGCGGAACAGCTGATCGCGACGCTGACCGATCTGCACTGCGTCGATCGCGACATCCGGCGCGGGCTCGTCGCGCTGCGGCGCACGCTCGTGAAGGAGCGCGACGCCGGCACACCGTGGCGCGCCCGCGACGCGGCCGAGGTTCTGGCGATGCTCGACACGACCGCCTGGACGAGCGTGCTCGGCCTGCTGGACGAATGTCCGATCCTGCCCGATGCGCTGAGCGCCGTCCTCGAAGGCCGCACCACCAGGGTCAGCCCGACCGCGTTCGACTTCATCGCCACGTCCGCCCAGATCGGCGAGGTTCGCCTCTTCATGCGGAAGCTGCCCGAGCTGCTGTTACGCTGAACGACGGGCGGCGCTGATTTAGAGGATTGCAAATGGCCAGGCACATCGCATTTGCGTTGGTGTTCGTGCTTCAGGCTGGTGTCGATGCCCAACCGGATCCCAGGGCGATGATCACGAGCCTGTACACGAGAACCCTGGCCGACATGCAAAAAGCCACGACCGCCGGTGAAATCGACCGCATCGTCGACGCCATCGACGCGCCGGACTGGGTGAGCATCAATGCCGACGGGACACGAATGACGCGTGAGGAGGCGAAGCGAGAGCTCGTGAGATCGCTGGCCGGCCCACGAGGCGAGCAGCCGACGCTCGACCTGCTCTGGTTCCATCACGCCGGCAACACGGCGACTTCAGTGGCGTGGGTGTTCGGGAAATCCCAGACCACCGACGCCACTGGAGAGTTCGGGCCGAGGGGGGCACGGCACGAGGTCCTCGTCGGGGCCCTGGTGCGAGACTCGTGGATTCTCACGAACGCCGGCTGGCGAAGGCGGATGCACGAAAAAATCTTCCCGAACAGAATTCTTGCCGTCGATGGCAAGTCGGCCGTGTTTCCGCCTTCGCGATCACAGTAACGAAGCGTTACGGCTTCGCTGACGTGCGCTGTCGCTCCTGCGGCTGGAAGAGCATCGGCGCGAACTCCGACAGGTAGTCGCGCCAGTTCAGCCAGGTGTGTCCGCCTTCGCTCTGGTGGAACACGGGAGTGAACCCGTGCTTCTTCAACAACGCGACCGTGCTCTTCGTCGTGTCGAGCAGGAAATCGTCCTTCCCGGTCGCGAACCAGAGCAGGTTCAATCCCCGTTTGGCGGCGGCGTTGTCGAGCGCGGTCAGGTTCCGCGCTTCCCACGCTTCGGCGAACGGCGCCGCCGGCGTCGCGGCGGGCGGGGCGCCGCGCCCGGCCGTGATGATCCCCGAGCTGTAGACGCCGATGTACGCGAACTTGTCGAGATGCGGAATCGCGATGTTCAGCGTCTGATTACCGCCCATCGACAACCCGGCAATCGCGCGGCTCTGACGATCCGCCAGCACGCGGTAGGTCTTCTCGACGTACGGCATCAGGTCGGTCATGAAGTCGTTGACGAACGGATCGGGTCCGCCGCCGATGCCCGGCATCTCCTGCGGACCGGGCATCGCCTTCGCGCCGAGCGCGGCGCCGGCGCCGTTGGTATGGCCGGCGGGCATGACGACGATCATCGGCTTCGCTTTGCCGGCCGCGATCAGGTTGTCGAGGATGAAGCCGGCGCGTCCGACGGAGCTCCACGACGCGTCGACATCCCCGGCACCGTGCAGCAGGTAGAAGACCGGATACCGATCGCGGCCCGTCTCGTAGCCTGGCGGCGTGTAGACGTGTGCTCGACGGATGCCGCCGAGCGCGCTCGAGTTGTAGTGGACGGACGCGACCGCGCCGTGCGGCACGTTTTTCGTGTCGAACAGGTCCGACCCCGGCACGACCGCAAGGCTGTAAACGGTCGTGTTGGTCTGGCTCGTCATCGGATTGCGCGAGTCGACGACGGTGACGCCGTCGACGACGAAGGCGTAGCGATACGCACCGGCCGGCACGGGTCCGAACGTCTCTTGCCAGACGCCCTCGGCGTTCTTCGTCAACTGTGGCGGCGCGACGCCGCGGCCGCCGACGCCGGGGATGTCGCCCGGACTTCGCAGCTCGACTCGCTGCGCCTCAGGCGCATAGACGCGGAACGTCACGCGGCGATCGGCGCCCACTTCGGGTGAGGTCGGCGTCGGCGCTGGCGGTACGCCGGCGCGTCCCGGCGCCGGCGCCTGGAGAGCGGGCGACGCGGCGGATACGGCGCGCGGCTGCACGCCGATCGTCGCCAGCGCGATCATGCCGGCGACGGCTCCACCGAACGAGAGCGTTCTCAGAAACATGCGGCGCTCGGCCATATGCGGCTCCATGAGCGTGCGGTCTTCGCGCACGTATCCGCGGATTGTAATCGGTTTCAAACCAATGCGCGACGGGTGCGCTTCGCGGCCGTCTGGTGCGCGTCCTATCGAATCAAGGCGGCGAATTCTGCGAACGCCGCTTCTTCCGAGAGCGCGTTGGCAGCGGCGCGGACCGTCGCCGGCACCCAGTCCGGGAACGGCACGGCCTTGGTCACGTGCCGTCCCGAACTCGAGTGAATCTCGTGCACCTGGGAAAGCCGATCTGATCCAAGCCGGCCTGCCGCCCGGACGAGCGCAGGCCACAACCGCCGATGAACGAACGTGACCTTGCCCTTGATCAGTCGACACACCAGCACATCGTCGCTGTCGCGAATGGCTCGCGACGCCGCGAAGATCTCGTGACTCTTCGGATGAGACCACCAGTGGCCGCGAACCGGCTGCCCGGCGATGAACTCGGCAAGCGATGGAACCGGTCCGCGAGCGGCTTCCAGCACGACGCCATGCCGGCGAACAAATGCGAGCGCCTGGCGAGAGGTGATTTCACCGGTCGCACTGGATGGGCGGCTTCTGCGTACCTGGTTGACGGAGGCAGAGGGACGATTCACGTGCGGCTCCGCTAGTGTGCCGCGCTCGCCGCATCGCCGAGCAGGCGCGCGAGCTGCACGGCGTCGACGGGGGTCGGCAGATGAAAATCGAATCCGTCTTCCCACGGGCCGTCCGCGCCGCTCGGGCTGGTGGGCCCGAGGGCGATCAGCACCATCGCGCGGCCGTGCGGCGCCTCGCGAAACCGCCTGGCGACGAGGCGGCGGTCCACCTTCCGGGAACTGATGTCGATGATGCCGACATCCGGCTTGACCGTCTTCACCAGTTCCAGGCCGCGGTGAACATCGGCGGCGTCGTAGACCTGATGCCCGGCGAGCTCGAGCATCACGCGCAACCGCTCGCGTGCGTGCCGGCTATCTTCGATCAAGAGGACGCGCCTGGCGCTGACGCGGCGTTCCTGCGCGTGTGGCGCCGTCAACACCGGCTCCAGCGGCGCGGCAATCTGCCTCAGCCGCACGGTAAACCGGCTGCCGAAACCTTCGCCCTCGCTCGCGGCGACGACGGTGCCGCCGTGCAGCTCGATCAGGTGGCGAACGAGGGCGAGTCCGATCCCGAGCCCGGCGTGGGCGTGGTCCAGCGTCCGGTCCACCTGCACGTACATGTCGAAGACCGAGGGCAGCATCGCCGGCGAAATGCCGAAACCGGTGTCCTCGACGGTCAGCACGGCGTCGCCGTCTTCGGCGCGGACCGCGACACGAATCTGCGCGCCTGCGGGCGTGTACTTGACCGCGTTGGTCATCAGGTTGCTCAGCACCTGCTCGAGCCGGACCGCGTCGCAGTCGACCCATATCGACTCGGTCGCCGTGGTGATCTGCCGGTCCACGGTCGCATCGTCGGTGAAGGTGGTGACGACGTGGCGAATGACCTCCTCGAGGTCTACCGGCTGCCGGTTCAGGCGCAGCTTCCCCGACGCCACGCGTTCCACGTCGAGCAGGTCGTTGATCAGGTGAGAGATGTGCTGGATCTGCCGGGTGATGACGTCGTAGGCGCGAGTCGGCGGCTGCGCCGCGCCGCGCGTCACCTCGAGCAGCCGGGCGGCGCTGCTGATCGCGCCGAGTGGATTGCGCAGCTCGTGGGCGAAGACGGCGAGAAACTCGTCCTTGGTGCGGCTCTCGCGTTCAGCGCGGTCGCGGAGGCTGTGCGCTTCGGCGATGTCGCTCAGATCCGTCACGATCAGGTTCAGTCGATCGCCGGCGACGGACTTCGTGGTCGCCAGCGAGAGGCTCACTTCGACGCCGGGTGCTGCGGCGGGCACGAGCCGGCTTCGGCATCGACCGCTGCCGCGGCTGATGAGCGCCTCCACCTCGCGTCGATCGAACAGGTGCACGAATCGAACGAGCCGACCGCCGACGATCGCCTGCAGCGGCTCGCCCACGAGTGCCGCGAAGCGGGCGTTGGCGTAGACGATGTCGCCGCTCGGGGTCAGCACCAGCGCACCTTCCTGCATCTGCTCGACCAGGGTGCGGTAGGGCTCCTCGGCGCTGTGCAGCGTGTAGACCTGGTTGCCGCCCGGCGCCTCGACGACGAGCGCGTCGATTTCGCCGTGGCGAATCGCGCGCAGCACGTCCTCGGCTTCGGCGAGCCGCATCTCGATCGTCGACGGCGGTTCGGAGTCGGGCGATTGGCTGGTGATCATCGGTTACTTTGACGGCCCGGGGAGGGGCACGAGATCGAGTCCCAGAAGCACACGCTCCCGATCGGACATGTCGCCGACGAGCCGCCGCATCGGCAGCGGCAGCTTCTTGATCAGGGTGGGAGCGGCGATGATCTGCTCGCCGATCGTCAGCACCGGCTGCTGGTAGATATCGATGACGTCGAGGTCGTAGCGTCCCTCGAGCCGCTCGTCGCAGATCGTCTGCAGGTTCCTGATCGCCTGGCACGATCGGGGCGTCATGCCGGTGACGTACAGCCGCAGCACGTAGCGCTCCAGGGCGGGCGCCGGTTGCGCATCGGAGGATGCGGCAACGTCGCCCGGGGCGGACGGCGGCTCGGGATCACTCACGGACACGGAGATCCAATCCGACCAGGACGCGTTCCGTGTTCGAGAGATCGCCGATGATCTTCTTGATCGGTTCGGGCAGGCGGCGCACGAGCGTGGGCAGCGCGAGGATCTGATCGCCCTGGGCGAGCTGCGGGTTCTGGATCAGATCGATCACCTCGATCTCATACCGGCCGTGGAGGTGCTGCTCGCAGATCAGACGCAGGTTGGCGAGGGCGAGGACCGATTTCGGCGTCTGCCCGGCGACGTACAGCCGCAACTCGTACGATTGACCCGCCGCGTCCGGTCGTGACGTCGCGCCGTCAGACGCCAGCATGTTGCTCCAGCCCTTCTGGTTGATAGGCGACGCGCGACCGCTCGCGCGGGCCGTCGGTTCCGTCGACCACCTGCAACCCTCCATCGGTCAGCGTGAACTCGCGGAGCTCGTTCGAGTGCGCCATGCCGCGCGACTTGAGCACGTAGACGCCCCGGCGGTGGCGGCCGTTGACCTCCTCGTTGGCCAGCACGATCCACGTATCCATCAGCGACGAGATGGTGCTCTCCCGCCGTTCGCTCTCGCTCCGTCCGGGCGCGAGGCTCGCCAGCATCGCAGTGATGTTCTCGGTCTTCAGGTGATCGATGATCCGGGTCAGCATCGCCTGGACATCCGCCGAGGTGCCGACCGTCATCAGGTTCGTCACCGGGTCGATGACGATGACGGTGGGCTTGAAGTCGGCGACCACGCGATGCATCGTCGCGAGATGCGTCTCGAGGCCGTATCGCGACGGTCGATCGGCATGGAACTGGAGCAGCCCCGACCTCACCCAGGGCTCCAGGTCGACGCCGATGGAGCGCATGTTCCGCAGCAGCTGCTGCGGCGATTCTTCGAAGAGGAAGTACAGGCAGCGTTCGCCCCGCCGGCAGGCCGCGTCGAGGAAGTGCGCGCCCATGCTGGTCTTGCCCGTCCCGGCCATGCCGGAGACGAGGATCGTGCTGCCGCGGTAGTAGCCCTTGCCACCGAGCATGTCGTCGAGATTGGCAATGCCCGACGAGACGCGCTCCATCGGCGCGTCGTGCTGGAGCGCGAGCGACGACACCGGCAGCACGCTGAGGCCGTCGGCATCGATGAGAAACGGATATTCGTTCGTGCCGTGGTAGGAGCCGCGGTATTTCACCACCCGCAGGCGGCGCGTCGAGACCTGATCGTGGACGCGATGGTCGAGCAGAATCACCGCATCCGAGACGTACTCCTCGAGTCCCTGGCGGGTGAGCAGACCTTCGCCGCGCTCTCCGGTGATGATCGCGGTGACACCCTGCTCCTTCAGCCAGCTGAAGAGCCGCCGCAGCTCGGACCGCAGAATCGCATCGTTCTTCAACCCGGCAAACAGCGACTCGATGGTGTCGAGGACGACGCGCCTGGCGCCGACGGTCTGGATCGCATACGCCAGCCGGACAAACAGCCCCTCGAGATCGTACTCGCCGGTTTCCTCGATCTCGCTGCGTTCGACGCGCACGTAGTCGACGGCCAGCTTTTTCGCCGCGATCAACTGAGGAAGGTCGAAGCCGAGAGAGGCGACGTCGTTCGCCATCTCCTCGGCGTTCTCCTCGAAGGTGAGCAGCACGCCGGGTTCGTCGAACAGGATCGCGCCATTGACCAGAAACGTGAGGGCGAGCAAGGTCTTGCCGGATCCCGGCCCGCCGCAGACGAGCGTGGGCCGCCCGCTCGGCAGCCCGCCGCGCGTGATCTCGTCGAAGCCGCGAATGCCGGTGAGAGTTTTCGGGAGTTCACGGCGGGGAGGGAGATGTGGGAGCACGCGGACACTGTGACAGCTCGTCACTAATTACACTGTCGCGTTTTGCACACCGCACTCAGCCGGCGGATGCGAGCGGGTGGATCGGGCGGATCAGGGTGCTTTCGGACTCGAAATCACCTGATACACGTAGTCGGTCAGATCGCGCAGCCGCAGAGCGGCGGAATCCTTCGACCAGTCGCCGCTCGAGGGCATCGACGGCACTTCGACCGCACGGCAGACGATCAACGCCGCGGCGATGGTCGCTCTCGCCTGGATCTCGGATGGGTTCATGGGCGCGCGGGACCGCCTTCGTCCTCCATGCCCAGCGAGGCAGCGCGGGAGGATGCGGCTTCGTCGAGGCGTTGGCGCCGCCCTGCGAGCAGCGTCTGAATCCGCTGGCGATGGCGGAGCTTGCGCTTTCGGTCCTTGTGGAATCGAGCTCGATCGCCATTGCGCTGTGACATGACGGCCAGCGTAGCAGGGGTGGCGACATGCGACTGTGCGGTTTGGCACATCCCCGCTTGCGCCGATCCGCTACGCTCGACGCCGTTGAACAGACCCGCCCCGTGGAAACGGCTCACAACGACGAAGGTGACCGATGAACCTGGTATGGCTCGTCGTCGGTGTTGGCGTCCTCGGCATCGTCGCGTGGCAGGTCACGCGGCGCCTCGAACGCGGCGGGCTATCGGAGCTGGGATTCGTCAGCGAACGATGGGTGGCCGAGCACCGTGCGTCGCACATGTCGGACCAGCGCTCGTGACCGTCCGCGCCGTCAGGATCTGAAAAACCCAAAGGCGATGGCGGCTGCGATCGTGAGCGCGCCCGCCGTGATCATGAGCCGCAGCCGCTGCCGCAGGCGCTCGTCGTGAGCCCGCCCGCGCTCGATCCAGGCGGCCCAGCGCAGGTCGACATCGGCGTCGCGTGCGACGGCCAGCTGCGGGTGATACGCCGGGGTGACCAGAACCGGCGCGAAGAGCTCCGTGTTGCCCATGTGATTCCTGTCCATCCTGAAAATGACGGTGACCGATCGTGACGTCTTGACTATGAGCGCCATCGACCGGCCACGCTGTCCAATTGCGAACAGATCACTTTCGGTGTGACGAAGTACCGTGGTGGCCCATGTTCAAACTCATCGCCACCATGCGACGCGGATCGGCCACCGGCCTCGCTGCGGCCTGGGCCCGCTACCCGACGATGGCCGCGGCCCGACTCGGCGTGGCGACGCTGTTGCGGGACGATCGCATCCTGCGCGTCATGATCGTTCGCAACGAGGTTCCGCCGGCGTACGTGGAATGGGTGGAGCGTTGAACCCGCAGGAGTCCCCCGGCCTCACCTCGAGGGCAGAGGACCCGCAGCGAACAGGCGTTGGCACGGCCTGGCAATCAGGCGCGCCCACCGGTTGGCGCGGTTGACGCGCGCGCTGTCGGTGGCGATCCCGGTATTCGCGTACATCTGCCGGTAGAGCTTCGAAATCAGGACGAACGCCAGCCGCGCCCGCATGGTCGACGTGCACTTCGAGCGCGCCCAGATGCGGCGCAGGCTGTAGAACCGATCCCACACCGCCTGTGTTCTCGCCCGGATCTCGTCGGGAGACATCACCGGGTGACGCGCGAACAGCTTCGGCCGCTGCGCCTGCGGGATCAGCCAGTGGCGGGTGATCGGGACGCCGGCGACCTGCGCCACGTCGCGCCCCAGCGTTTTTTCCCACGCCTCGAAGTCGACCGTACCGGGATAGGGCGTCAGCATGACGAACTGCGCGAACGAGACGCCCGCGCGTTCGGCGATGTCGGCCGTCGCGTTGAAGGTGGCCGGTCGATCGCTCGGGAGGCCGAAGATGAACGAGCCGAGCACGTGCACGCCGTGATCCTTGAATACGCGCAGCCGCGCCACCAGCGCATCGCCAACTTCGTTGAAGCCCTTGTACACGTCCTTCAGCCCGTCGGGCGTGACGGCCTCGACGCCGACCAGCGCGCCCTTGATGCGGGCCCGCCGCATCGCGTCGAGGAACGCGGGATCCTCGGCGGCCTCCATCGTGATCTGGGTGAAGAGGACCATGTCCGACGGCAGCTGCGCCAGGCGGTCCATCAGCTCGAACCGTTCCGCGCGCAGCGCCCGCAGCTGTTCGTACCGCCCCGTCTGCGGCTGGCGCTCGGCCTGCGCCAGATCGCTCAGCGTCACCGGGTAGAAATTGTCGTCGGCCAGCGCGACGAATCGAACGCCGCGGCGGCGCAGGTCCATGACCTCGTCGACGACCGCATCGACAGCGCGCTGCCGCGGCTTCTGCCCGTCGGTGCGCCAGACCGAGCAGAAAGAACAGTGCTTCGGGCAGCCACGCACCGTCTGGACCGAGCCCCACATGTAGCGTCCCTGCGGCAGCAGGTCCCAGCGCGCGGACATGAACCGGTCGGCGTCGACACGGCCGGCCTCATAAATCGGCTGCAGCGTGCCGTGCATGGCGTGCTCGAGCACCAGCGGCCAGACCACGTCGCCATCGCCCCTGACCACTGCGTGCGCGCCGCCGAGGCTGAGCGCCTCGTCCGGGTAGAGCGTGGCGTGGATGCCGCCAAAGACGACGGTGGCGCCCCGGGCCCGCGCGAGCGTGCCGATTTCGTAGCCGCGCAGCGCGTTGCCGGTGTGGATGCCAACCCCGACGACGTCGCCGGGCGCCACGCTCGCGACGTCGAACGGCTCCAGCGTTTCGTCCGCGAGGCGAGGCGTGCCGTATGCGGCGGGCGTGGCGGCCGCGAGGACGAACAGCCATCGCGGGGTGATCACGCCGATCCCGAATGACAAGTGGCTCGGGTTCACCAGATGAACCGGCATATCACCTCAGTTCTGACCGTCGCGGAGCGAGGGCGACGACCAGTCGCTCACAGCGTGGCGACGCGCTGCACGGTTTCCAGGACGACGAGGGGAGCCGCCGGTTTCTGCAACACTGCGGCGAACAGCGTCCCGGCCGGCGTGTCGTCGAGTCCGGAGTTTCCCGTGTAGGCAATCACTCGCGCGTGCCGTGTGGTTTCGATGGCTTTGATCAGCCGGGTTGCCTCGATCCCGTCGAGCACCGGCATGGTCACGTCCATGACGATCACCGCCGGCCGCATTTCGTAGGCCGTTAGCAGCGCCTCGAGCCCGTTGCTGGCCGTCCTGACGAAGAACCCGGCGCCCCGCAGCACGGTGGCGACCACGTCACGCACCGCCTGATAGTCGTCGACCACCAGCACACCATTGCGAGGCCAGTCGTCGGCGCACGGCTGCTGGTCGCGGGCAGGCTCGAGCAGCGCCTGTAACCGCGCCGCGGCCATCTGCTGCTCGCCGGCGCCGAGGCACAACTGCCGCGTCGCTTCAGCGCCATACAGGCGTTCCCGCAAATGACTGGACAGCAGGCTTCGCAGCTGATCCGCCGAAACGTCGGCCCCGTCGAGCGCGTGGGTCAGCGCGGTTTCAGCATGCCGCACCTCGACCTCTGCAGCCGACGCGAGCGCCTCGAGGTCGTTCCTGTGATGGGCTGCGCGTTGAACAAGGATTCGCGCGTGCTCACGGAGAGACGCAAGCTGGTCGGCAGGGTATCGAAGGGCCATCGTCACGCTCCTCAGCGGATTACGTCCGGCGCCGGAGCTCGGAGGCTGAGGCGACGTCACGATGGCGTGGCGCCAGTCTAGCGGGCGGTTTGTAGTCTAGCGTACATTTGCCGCACCGCGGCGCAATCGCCTGCCGCAGGCGCTGCGGCCGCCCGACATGTCTCGAGATCGGCTGGCTACCGTGCCGCTTCGAGGCGCTCGTGAACCGCGATCCGCATTGCCGCCGGGCGACTGGCCGGGATGGCGAAGGCGACGTTGGCTCCGGTCTCGGCGCGGACGACGATCTTCCACCCTTCGGCCGTCTCGACCACCGACACGGGGCTGAATGGAAGGCCATGGTGCACGATGACGCTGCGCACCAGGGCTTCCATTTCACCGGTATTCATGTTGCTCCTGTCGGTGCTGTGAGGTGCTTCGGTGAGGGCTGGTGGCCGGATCGGCCGCAGGGCTCAATAAAGCGGTATCGAGCGCGTAGTATACCTCCCGCGTCAGACTGCGCGGCAACTCCGCAATCCCGCACGGCTCACACAATTCGACGACAACGTGTTCATTAAGGCACACCGATCGGGCGTCGCCGCGATCGATGATGGTCAGGCACTCGTATTCGCGGAAGGGAATCGACATGAACACCACGGTGGCGGTCGCCGATTGGATCAAGCGGCTGGCCGATGATGAACGGATGCGGGACACGGTCCGGCTGCAGGGGGAGGCGACGACCTCGCGGCAGGCCGACGTGAACCGCCGGAACGGGCAGCGGCTGATCAGCGAGCTCAGGGCGGCGGTGACGCGCGATGTGGCGGCGTTTCGCGACCAGTTCCCGAACGACGGCGCCCGTGCGGTGGTCGTCGAGCCCTTCGGGCCTGATGGCGGGTTCGTGGCTCGCAAGCCGGCCGGTGCGGCGGTCTCCCTGACGGTCACGCCGAACCTGCTCGCCGCCGCGCTGGTCTGCCACTTCCGCTTCATGCTGAGCGACGGCCTGCCGCCACGCGAAGATCGTTTCGACGTGACGTTCGCCGACAGCACCGCCGACCCGCCGCTGATGCGGCACCATGGGACCGGGCGGGTGTTTGCCACCGCCGATGCGCTCTCGGAGTTTCTGCTCGTACCGGTCCTGACCGGCCGTTCGCGTTGACGCGGACGCTGGTGTGCAGCTCGTGAACCGATCCTCGAAGGAAGCCAGCTCATGATCCATCTCCGCACGCTC
>Ga0105243_10002769_pt1 | contig 14579 bp, 12 predicted proteins | sample KBSM34metaG_FD_81525 | JGI IMG/M metagenome (GOLD analysis project Ga0105243, IMG submission 81525) | Miscanthus rhizosphere microbial communities from Kellogg Biological Station, Michigan, USA - KBS M3-4 metaG | ecosystem: Host-associated > Plants > Roots > Rhizosphere > Soil | place...
TCCGCGAACACCCGCTCCGAATGCGGCAGCACGAACTGGCGGTACTCGGCGAGCACGAGCGCACAGGCCCAGGAGTCGAACAGCTGCACCGCGTCGACGCCTGCGTGCAGCTGCGCCTTGAGGAACGTGATCGTGGTGTCCGCGAGCGATCCGAGCAGCGCGTGCCAGGTCTGCGGATCCGAGTGCATCAGCGCCTTGGTGCGCTCGTGGTTACGGCTGGGACCGCCCTCGACCAGGTAGGAGGCCAGGGTGAACGGCGCCCCCGCGAACCCGATCAGCGGGGTCTCGCCCAGTTCCTTGGTGAGCAGCGAGATCGCCGCGGTGACCGCGCCAACCTCCTCGGTGCGCAGCCGCGGCAGCGCCGCGACATCGGCCGCCGAGCGGATCGGCGAGGCGACGACGGGTCCGGTGCCTGCCACGATGTCCAGGTCGATGCCCGCCGCCTTGAGCGGGACGACGATGTCGGAGAACAGGATCGCCGCGTCCACCCCGTGCCTGCGGACCGGCTGCATGGTGATCTCGCAGACCAGCTCGGGATTGAAGCAGGATTCGAGCATCCCGATCCCGGCCCGGATCTCGCGGTACTCGGGCAGCGACCGGCCGGCCTGCCGCATGAACCACACCGGACGGTGTGCCGGTGTGCGCCCGGTCGCGGCCGCCAGCAGCGGAGCCTGGGGCAGCATTCGCCGGTACGGGTACTGCGCGCCGGTGGTCATGGCCGCATTCGTGTCTTCCAGGTCGCTCATATGTCCCAACGCTCGTCGCCCGCCAAGTTTCCTTTCCCGGTCATGCTGCCAGATCCGCGACCGGGAACCCGACTCCAGCCGTGGCGGGCAGGCCGGGGCGACTCATGCACCGATCTGGCCTGCGATCCGGTGCTCGAGCTGTGCTCGTGCACCGGCCGGCAGCACGATCAGCCCGTCGAGGTCCTTACGCGCCTTCGCATACGCGCTCTGCCGCTCTTCCTGGGTGGCCCCCTCGTCCATGGCCAGCCGCAGCAGCCGCTGGGCACGGACCAGCCGCTCTTGCTCGCGAGCGGTGAATCCGCTGCGACGCCGTCGCTTCGCCTCCGCTTCGCAGACATCGAAGGCGATCGCGTAGCCATGCACGGCGTCGCGGTACTCGACCTGCGCCTCGTGGTTGCCGACCATCGATTCCGGGTCCTCCGGCCGGAGCAGGTCCGCGCGTCGCTTGGCCTTGTGGAACTCGACCGTCAGCGGCTCGCGCATGTCCGTGATCATCGGGAAGTCGAGCAGCGTCACCAGGCTCATCTCGTAGCCGAACCAGCGCGCATCGGTCTGATCGTGCTCGTCGACGATCTTGGCGATCTCGCGTCGCTGGGTCCGCTCGTCGGTGTGGATCTGCGCCTTGGCGCGAGCAATCTCGATCTTCGTCTGCTGCTTCAGCCGGTAGCGCTCCAGTCGCCGCTCGGCGCGGCGCCGGTTGGCCGCGCCGACTGCTTTCACGGCCCCGCCGATACTGCCGCCGAAGACGAACAGCAGCCACCAGGAGTGCGAGAGAAACCCGAGCAGCTGGTCCACCTCTTCATGATGCCTTCGGCGGGAGCAACGCGCGACGCGGAGCGCCGGGAGCCGATGCCGCTAGAACCGGCGCGCCTCCACCGGCGAGGATCGGGGCAGGTCTAACGTCCGCGTTGTGACCACGTCGGGATCCCCTGCCGAGCCTGCTCAGTTTCGCAGCGCGATAGCTGCGATGCAGAAGGCCGCGGTGCACCCGCAGATCGAGATCGGTCCGATCCGGCCACCGCAGCGATTGGCTCCGTACAGCTACGCGCTCGGCGCCGAGGTCCGGCATCCCGAGTCCGACATCGTGGCCGAACAGTCCGAGGGTGACGCCTTCGGACGGCTGATCCTGCTGTACGACCCCGAAGGCGACGAGGCCTGGAACGGCACCATGCGGCTGGTCGCGTACATCCAGGCCGACCTCGACGCCGATCTCGCCGCGGACCCGCTGCTGCCGGAGGTCGCCTGGAGCTGGCTGGTAGACGCGCTCGAGACCCGCGGTGAACCGATGACCGCGCTCGGCGGCACCGTGACCGCGACCAGCTCGGTGCGGTACGGCGACATCGCGGGACCGCCGCACGCGCATCAGCTCGAACTGCGCGCCTCATGGACCGCGACCTCCATCGAACTCGGCCCCCATGTGGAGGCGTTCTGCGAGGTGCTGGCCTACGCCGCCGGCCTGCCGCCGGTCGGCGTCACCCAGCTCGGGAGTCCGTCGAAGGGTTGAGCTCAGTGTGCGGGCGCTGCGCGGGCTCCGCGCCGGACGCCCTGCCCGCCCGGACCGAATCGAGGAACGCCGCGATCGCGCGGATCACCTGGTCGCTGCGAATCGAGTGGAAGATGTCGAAGGCGTGCTGCGCGCCGCGCAGTTCCGCATAGGCGACCGGGCTGGTCGAGACAGCCCGCAGCCTCGCCACGAACTCCCTGGCCTCCGCCACCGGCAGCAGCGAGTCGTGGGTCCCGTGCACGACGAGGAACGGCGGCGCATCGGCGCGCACCTTCGCCAGCGGCGACGCGGCCAGGTAGTCCTCGGGGAATCGCGCGCCCTTGCCGAGCACCATCTCGCTGATCCTCGACTCGACACGGGCCCGCACCTGCCTGATGCCCGTCTCCGCGGCGAAGTCGTAGGCCCCGTACATCGGTACGCAGGCCGACACCGAGGTGTCGATGTCCTCGAAACCCGGCTGGAGCCCGGGGTCGTTGGCGGTGAGCGCGACCATCGCGGCCAGGTGCCCACCGGCCGAGCCGCCCGTCACTGCGAGGAAATCGGGGTCGCCGCCGTACTTGTCGCCGTTCGTCCGCAGCCAGGCGACGGCCTGCTTGAGCGCGATGAGATGGGCGGGCCAGCTGGCGCGCGGCGAGAGCGGATAGTTCACCGCCGCGCACACCCACCCGCGGGAGGCCAGCTCCACCATCAGCGGCAGGCCCTGATGGTCCTTGCTGCCGATCACCCAGCCGCCGCCGTGGATCTGCAGCAGCATCGGCGCGTTCGGCGGTAGGTCGCGGTGGTGGTAGACGTCCACGCGGAACCGGGCACCGCCGGGCGCGTACTCGAGGTTGCTGACCCTCGCGACATCCTCGCGGAGCATCCGGAACGGCCTGCTGCTCGAGCGCCAGTCGATGGGGCTGCCTGCACCGGGATCGTCCACGCCGATCTCGCGCAGTGCGTCCGCCATCTCCTGCCCCGCGCGACGGGACGAGACCATCGCCGCCGTCAGCCCGGCAGCGGACACGGCCGCGAGCGCGAGACCCAGCCGGTCGCTACGCGTGGACACGCCGTGGCGGGCCAGGTGGACACCCGCGTCGAGGACCGTCGCCCCGAGTTGCTGGGGCGCCAGTTCCGACGTCAGCCAGCCGGCGAGGAAGGCGGGCACGGAGGCCCACATACCGGGGACGGGTCGCAACGCGTTGGCCGTCAGCGCCGCGTTGACCGCCTGCCGGATCAGGAAACCCCGTGTCATGTGACCTCTTTCACCCCTGCGCCCGAAGCGGGCTTTTCCGTTCACCCGATTCAATAGTAGAAGCGCCTCTAAAGTTGGGACATGGAGAGACTGAGCGGTCTGGATTCAACGTTCCTCTATCTCGAGACCCCCACCCAGCTCTTGCACGTCTGCGGGCTGATCGTCCTCGACGTCTCGACGATCCCGGGCGGGTACGACTTCGATTCCTTCAAGTCGGAGCTCACCGCCAGGGCACAGGGCATGCCCGTCTTCCGCAGGAAACTGCACGACTCCGTGCTGAACCTCGACCATCCGGTCTGGGTCGACGACCCCGAGTTCGACATCGACCGGCACGTGCACCGGATCGCGGTACCCGGCCCCGGCGGCCGCAAGGAGCTCGCCGACCTGTGCGGTCACATCGCAGGCCAACAGATGGACCGCACCATCCCCCTGTGGGAGATGTGGGTGATCGAGGGCTCCGAGGACGGCACCGTCGCGATCATGTCGAAGATGCATCACGCGAACGTGGACGGCGTGACCGGGGCGAGCATGATGGCGCAATTGTGCGGGCTGTCCCCCGACGCGCCGCGACCGGAGGTCGACCCCGACCAGCGCACGGCGGGCGACGCGGACACCCTCGATCTCGCCGTCAGCGGCCTGGTCGGTTTCGTCAGCCGCCCGCTCCAGCTGGCCAGGGCACTGCCGAGCGGGCTCGCGCTGCTGCCGAAATGGATCACCCGCGCGCGACGCGGCGAGGCGATGCCCGCGCCCTTCACCGCGCCGCGGACCTCCCTCAACGGGGCGCTGACCGGCCACCGCAATATCGCCTACGCACAGCTGGATCTCGCGAAGGTCAAGCTGGTCAAGGACGCCTTCGGCGTCAAGGTCAACGACGTGGTGCTGGCGATGGTCGGCGGTGCGCTGCGTCGCTACCTCACCGACCGCGACGAGCTGCCCGACACCTCGCTGGTCGCGATGGTCCCGGTCTCGGTGCACGAGACCTCCGATCGGCCGGGGACCAACCAGATCTCGGGGATGTTCACCCAGCTGGGCACGCAGATCGGCGACCCCGTCACCCGGCTCACCGAGGCCAACGCGCACAACACCATGGTGAAGTCGCACAATGCCTCGCTCGGCGCCAGCCTGCTCCAGGACTGGTCCCAGTTCGCGGCGCCCGCGGCCTTCGGCCCGGCGATGCGGGTCTACTCCTCGCTCAAGCTGGCCGAACGCCATCCCGTGGTGCACAACCTGGTGGTCTCCAACGTCCCGGGTCCGCCGGTCCCGCTGTATCTCCTCGGCGCGCGCATCGTGGCAATGTTCCCGCTCGGACCGATCTTCCACGGCGCCGGACTAAACGCGACGGTGATGTCCCTCGACGGCAGGCTCAACGTCGGCCTGATGTCCTGCCCGGAGCTCGCTCCCGAGCTGTGGGACCTGGCCGACGCCTTCGGGCCCGCCCTCGACGAGATGGTCAAGGCCGCCCGCGCCAAGACCCGCAAGCGCAAGGCCACGTCCGCCCGGACGTGACGCGCACCCGGCGTCTGCTGAAGCGGCCGGGTTCGCGCCGTAAGGTCATTGTTCATGTCCGATGTCAGCGACCAGGCCCCCGAGCGCACCGCCGTGCCGCTCCTGACCCCCGAAGGCGGGCTCCCCGAGCTCGTCGACTCGACCCGGTTGCTGGCCGCGGCCGTCGACCGGCTCGCCGCGGGCACCGGCCCGCTCGCGGTCGACGCCGAGCGCGCATCCGGCTTCCGGTACTCGAACCGCGCCTACCTGCTGCAGTTCCGGCGGGCCGGCGCGGGCACCGTCCTGGTCGATCCCATCCCGATCGCGGGCGACCTGGCCCCGCTCGCCGAGGTGATCAACCCGCTCGAATGGGTGCTGCACTCGGCCGATCAGGATCTCCCCGGGCTCGACGAGCTCGGCATGCGGCCCGCCGCCCTCTACGACACCGAGCTCGCGGGCCGGCTGGCCGGCTACGAGCGGGTCGGTCTGGCCGCGATCGTCGAGCGCACGCTCGGGTTCGAACTGAAGAAGGGGCACGGGGCCGACGACTGGTCCAACCGCCCGCTGCCGGAAACCTGGCTGAACTACGCGGCACTCGACGTCGAGGTGCTCCTTGAGTTGCGCGACGCCGTCGCCGAGGATCTGGAGTCGCAGGGCAAGACCGACTGGGCCGCGCAGGAATTCGAGCACGTGCGGCTCGCGGGCCCGCCGAAGCCCAAGCCCGACCGCTGGCGACGCACGTCGCAGATCCACTCCCTCAAGTCGCCGCGCCAGCTGGCCGCGGTGCGCGAACTGTGGACCGCACGGGACGAGTTGGCACGCAAGCGCGACGTCGCGCCGGGGCGGGTCCTGCCCGACTCGGCGATCGTCGCGGCGGCGACCGCCGACCCGAGGACCGTCGACGCGCTGCGGGCGTTGCCGGTGTTCGGCGGACCTCGTCAGCGCCGGTCCTCTGCGCTGTGGATGCAGGCGCTCGAACGGGCACGGGCACTCTCGCCCGAGGACCTCCCCCCTGTCACGCAGCCGTTCACCGGTCCGCCGCCGGTCAACCGCTGGTCACGACGCAATCCCGAGGCCGCGGAACGGCTGACGGCGGCCCGCGCGGCCATCACCGAACTCTCAGAGCGGGTGAAGGTCCCGGTGGAGAACCTGCTCACCCCCGAGCTCGTCCGGCGCCTGTGCTGGGATTTCGATCCCGCCGATCATCCAGGAGACCTCACACGGGTGACCGCCGAGATCGACGAGACACTGGCGGCGGGCGGTGCCAGGCCGTGGCAGCGCGAGCTGACCGCCCCCCTGCTCGCGGAGGCACTGCGCACGGCACCCACCCATGTTACTGGTGAGTAATACGCGCTAGAGTGGACGTGCCGGACGTCGTGTCCGGCCGTTCGTCCACTCCAGCCAGGAGGAATCCAGCGTGGCTGCTCCCGCATCACAGCGCAGCGTCGTCTTCGTCGACGGCATCCGTACCCCGTTCGGCAAGGCCGGACCGAAGGGCATGTACGCGGAGACCCGTGCCGACGACCTCGTCGTCAAGGCCATCCGCGAACTGCTCCGCCGCAACCCGCAGCTCGACCCCGCCCGCATCGACGAGGTCGCCATCGCCGCGACCACGCAGACCGGCGATCAGGGCCTGACCATCGGCCGCACCGCCGGAATCCTCGCCGGCCTCCCGGAGACCGTGCCCGGCTTCGCCATCGACCGCATGTGCGCGGGCGCGATGACCGCCGTCACCACCACCGCGTCCGGCATCGGCTTCGGCCAGTACGACGTCGTGATCGCCGGTGGTGTCGAGCACATGGGCCGTCACCCGATGGGCGAGGGCGCCGACCCCAACCCGCGCTTCCTGGCCGACCGCCTGGTCGATCAGAGCGCGCTGGTGATGGGCAACACCGCCGAGAACCTGCACGACCGGTTCCCGACCATCACCAAGGAACGCACGGACGCCTACGCCGTGAACAGCCAGAACAAGTACGAGGCAGCCAAGAAGGCCGGCTTCATCGCCGACACCCTTGTGCCCGTCGCCACCCGCTCGGCCGCAGGCTGGGGCCTGGCGACCGAGGACGAGCCGCCGCGCCCCGGCACCACCGTCGAGGACCTCGCCGGCCTCAAGACCCCGTTCCGTCCCGCGGGCCGGATCACAGCAGGCAACGCGGCGGGCCTGAACGACGGCGCCACCGCCGCGATCCTCGCGGGCGAGGACACCGCCCTCGAGCTCGGCCTGCCGATCGGCATGCGCATGGTCGGCTTCGCCTACCAGGGCGTCGACCCGGCCGTGATGGGCTACGGACCGGTCCCTGCCACCGAGAAGCTGCTGGCCCGTACCGGATTGAAGATCGAGGACATCGGGCTCTTCGAGCTCAACGAGGCCTTCGCCGTCCAGGTCATCGCCTTCCTCGAGCACTATGGCATCGCCGACGACGACCCGCGCGTCAACCAGTGGGGCGGCGCCATCGCGTGCGGCCACCCTCTCGCCTCCTCGGGAGTGCGTCTGATGACGCAGCTCTCCCGCCAGTTCGCCCAGCGTCCCGACGTCCGCTACGGCCTGACCAGCATGTGCATCGGTCTGGGCATGGGCGGAACCGTGATCTGGGAGAACCCGAACTTCGACGGAGCCAAGTAACCATGTCTGAAATCGCAACCGCATTCGCCGACGAGGTCGTGACGAACGCGTTCACCAAGCTCGTGTCCGTCCCCGGGATCGAGGGCAAGGTCGCCCTGATCACCCTCGACAACGGCTTCGACCACACCAAGCCGTCGTCGTTCGGCCCCGGCGGACTCACCGCGCTCGACGCCGCGCTCGACGAGGCCTTCGCCGCGAACCCGACGGCGATCGCCATCACGGGCAAGCCGTTCATCTTCGCCGCGGGCGCGGACCTCAAGGGCGTGCCGTCCATCACCAGCCGCGAGCAGGGCCTCGAGCTGGGCCGACTGGGCCACAAGGTGTTCCGTCGCCTGCGCGAGTCCACCGTCCCGACCTTCGCCTTCGTCAACGGCGTCGCGCTCGGCGGCGGCCTCGAGGTCGCGCTGCACAGCCACTACCGCACCGCATCCGAGAGCGCGGGCGCGCTCGGCCTGCCCGAGACCATGCTCGGCCTGGTTCCCGGGTGGGGCGGCACGCAGCTGCTGCCGAACCTGATCGGCGCCGACAAGGCGGTCACCCTCGTCATCGAGAACCCGCTCAACAACGGCCGGGTCATCAACCCGAAGAAGGCCCTCGAGCTCGGCGTCGTCGACGCGGTGTTCGGTTCCGCCGACTTCATCGAGCAGTCCCTCGGCTGGGCCGCGCAGGTCCTCGCGGGGGAGATCACCCCGGCCCGCCAGGAGATCGACCGTGGCAAGGACTGGGACGACGCCATCGCCCGCGCGAAGGCCATCGTCGCAGGCAAGACGAAGAACAACGCCCCTGGCGCGGTCCGGGCCATCGAGCTGCTCGAGCTGGCCCGCGGCACCGACCTCACCGATCCGGCCTCGCTGGACGCCGGCTTCGCGGCCGAGGACGAGGCGCTCGCCGACCTGCTGATGGCCGACGAGCTGCGCGCAGGCCTCTACGCCTTCGACCTGGTGAACAAGCGGGCGAAGCGTCCCGCAGGCGCGCCGGACAAGTCGTTGGCGCGCAAGGTGACCGGCGTCGGCATCATCGGTGCCGGCCTGATGGCCAGCCAGCTCGCGCTGCTGTTCGTGCGCCAGCTCAAGGTCCCGGTGATCCTCACCGACATCGACCAGGAGCGCATCGACAAGGGCGTCGGCTACGTCCACACCGAGATCGACAAGCTGCAGGGCAAGGGACGGCTGTCCGCCGACGCCGCCAACCGCCTCAAGGCACTGGTCTCCGGCTCGCTGGACAAGTCGGCGTTCGCCAAGACCGACTTCGTCATCGAGGCCGTCTTCGAGAACCTCGACCTGAAGAAGAAGATCTTCGCCGAGCTCGAGGACTTCATCGCCCCCGAGACGATCCTCGCGACCAACACCTCGTCGCTGTCGATCACCGACATGGCGGCCGACCTCAAGCACCCCGAGCGGGTCGTCGGCTTCCACTTCTTCAACCCCGTCGCGGTGCTGCCCCTGCTCGAGATCATCAAGGGCGCCAAGACCGACGACGCTACGCTGGCAACGGCTTTCGCCACCGCCAAGACGCTGAAGAAGTCGGCCGTGCTGTGCGGCGACAAGGCCGGATTCGTCTTCAACCGCCTCGTCACCCGCACCCTCGGTGAGGTCATGACCGCGGTGGACGAGGGCACCCCGTTCGACGTCGCGGACAACGCGGTTGGCGGGCTGGGCATGCCGATGAGCCCGTTCACCCTGCTGGCCCTCGTCGGTCCCGCGGTCGCGCTGCACACCGGCGAGACCCTCCAGGCCGCGTACCCCGAGCGGTTCACGAGCTCGCCCGGACTCGAGGCGCTCGTCGAGGCCCGCAAGCCCGGCGTGTGGACCTACGGCGAGAACGGCCAGGTCGTCGACCCCGAGGTCGCCGCGCTGTGGCCCCAGGGCGACAAGGCGTCCACCGCCGAGGAGGTCCTCGAGCGCACGCGTCGCGCGTTCGCCGAGGAGATCGCGATCATGCTCGACGAGGGTGTCGTCGCGGCGGCCGAGGACATCGACCTCTGCCTGATTCTCGGTGGCGGCTTCGGCTTCTGGAACGGCGGCATCACGCCGTACCTGGACCGGACCGGCACCTCGGAGGCCGTGAACGGCAAGCGCTTCCTGGCGCCGGGCGTCGCGAGCGTCTAGCTGGTACGGCACACATCACGAAACGGGCGCGGCGCGGGAACTTTCCCGCGCCGCGCCCGTTTCGCTGGGTCTCGCCGCCGTTACAGCGTTATGGTGCAGGGTGCCCGTGAACGGCGGCTGTGGATGGCCGCACCGACGAAAGGCCATAACAGAATGCGAGTCAGACGTCTCAGGGGTGGGAGGGCCGTCTCGAGGCTCAAACGCTCGATATTGGTGTCAATGGCGATCGTGCTACCGCTCGGGGTGTCGGTAGCAGGTCCCGTTGGCACCGCGAACGCGGCGTTCGATCCGAACTTCGGTTACGACTTCTGGGTCAACTCCGACATGGGGCCGATCAAGTCACGGATCTTCCGCGCGGCCGACGGCAACACCAATCGTGTCGTGTATGCCCTCGACGGGATGCGCGCCCGCAACGACCTCAATGGTTGGGAGATCGAGACCAACGTCGCCCACGCGCTGACCGCCGCGAACATCAACGTCGTGATGCCGGTCGGTGGAGAGTCGAGCTTCTACGCGGACTGGAACGCGCCGAGCACCTGGGGCCCGGGAGACCTCGGTTCCTCCACCGGCAGCTCAAGCGGGTCGTCGGGGATGGGCAGCTCGGATGCTGCGGCCGACGCCGACGGAAAGGTCAACACCTACAGGTGGGAGACGTTCCTGACCCGACAGCTGCCGAGCGAGCTGGCCAAGCGGGAAGGGTTCAGATCCACCCGCAACGGCGTGTTCGGTCTGTCCATGGGCGGCAGCGCCGCGCTGACCCTCGCCGCGTACTTCCCGCAGCAGTTCAGCTTTGCAGGCTCGTACTCCGGCTTCCTCAACAACTCCGCGCCCGGCATGCGTGAAGCCCTGCGCGTCGCGATGATCTCCGCCGGCGGCTTCAACATCGACGCGATGGCACCGCCGTGGGGTCCACAATGGCTCCGGATGGATCCGTTTGTGTTCGCGCCACGCCTCAAGGACAACAACACCCGCCTGTGGATCTCCTCCGGCAGCGCGCTCCCCGGCAACGGAGACGTCAACGATGCACTCGGAATCGTGCAGGCAGTTCCGTTGGAGGCGTTGGCACTGGCCAACACCCGCGCGTTCGAGGTCCGGATGGCCACCATCGGCGCAGGCAACGTCCACTACGACTACCCCGCCACGGGAGTCCACAACTGGAAGAACTGGGAGGACCAGGTCTACCGCATGATTCCCGACCTGTCGGCCAACATCGGTTGAGTCGTCCATAGGGTTCACCTCTCGGATCCGCGCCCCAGGCACCTCGCCCGGGGCGCGGACCGGTTTCCGGAGCCAATAGAGTTAGGTTAGGCTCCCCTTTATGCGTTCACTCTTTCGTCTCGGCATCGCCGCCCTCGCCGCCACCACCCTGGTCGGCTGCGCCTCCGACACCGCAGACTCCGGCGACGCCGTTGCCGGCGACGGCACCTACCCGGTGAGAATCGAGAACACCTTCGGTACCACCACCCTCGAGGCGAGGCCGGACCGACTCGTCACCATGGGCTGGAACGCCCAGGATGTGCTCTACGCGCTAGGCCTCACGCCCGTGGGCCAGCCGAAGTACGTGTACGGGGCCAACCCGAACGGCGTGATGCCGTGGGCCGAGAAGTACTACGACGCGGACAAGACCACGCTGTTCGACGACCCGCAGGCAGGCGAGCCGTCCATCGAGACACTGGCCGCCCTGGCCCCCGACGCGATCCTGGCGCCGTACGAGGGATTCGACCAGGCCTACTACGACAAGCTCAGCCGGCTCGCCCCCACCGTCGCGTATCCGGGCAAGGCCTGGCAGACGACGTGGCAGGACCAGACCAGCATCATCGGTGAGGCGGTCGGCAAGCCAGACGAAGCGCAGGGCCTGATCGACGGGCTGGGGAAGACCCTGGCCGACACCGGATCCCAGCACCCCGAGTTCGCGGGAAAGACCCTCGCGGTGGTGAACTTCGACACCGGCGCGGGTGAGGCCAACGTCTACCTGCCGACGGATCCGCGGGTCCAGGTGCTCACCGAGCTCGGCTTCGTGAACGCCCCCGGCGTGGAGAAGCTCGCCGCGGCCAACGAGAGCGGCAAGTTCTACCAGGACATCTCGTTGGAGAACGTGCACGACATCGATGCGGACGTCATCGTGGCCTTCACCGACGGCGCGACAGATCCGCTCGGCAACCCGGCCATCGCCTCACTCGGGGCGGTTCAGCGCGGCTCGGCCGTCCTCCTCAGCGATCAGCAGGTCATCGCCGGACTCAGCAACGTCAACGTGCTCAGCGTCCCGTGGGTGCTCGACAAGATCGTCCCGCAGCTGTCGGAGGCCGCGCAGCGCGCCGGCTGAGGTCTCGCTACCTACATGCGACCGCCGACGCCACCCGTGGGGGCGATCTGGTCGATGATCGCGAGATCGTCGGGAGTCAGGTCCAGTTCGGCCGCGGTGACGTTCTGGCCGACGCGCTGCGGGTTGCGGGATCCCGGGATCGGCACGATGTAGTCGTCGCGGGTCAGCAACCACGCCAGTGACAGCTGCGCGAGCGTGGCGCCCTTGCTTCCGGCAAGTGCGGTCAACTCGTCGACGATGGCGATGTTGGCATTGAAGTTCTCGGGCGCCCACCACGGGATGTACTGACGGAAGTCGTTGGCGTCGTATCTCTCGCGGGAGGCCACCGCGCCGCTGAGGAAGCCCCGAGCCAGCGGTGAATAGGCGACGAATCCGATACCGAGCTCCTCGAGGACGGGAAACAGGGGTTCGACGTCGCGCGCGAAGATCGAGTACTCGGTCTGCAGCACCGAGATCGGGTGTACCGCGTGCGCGGCGCGGATGGTGGACTCGTCCGCTTCGGACAGCCCCAGATATTTGACCTTGCCTGCCTCGACGAACTCTTTCATGGTGCCGATCACGTCCTCGATCGGGATGTTCGGGTCGGGGCGATGCTGGTAGAGCACGTCGATCGTGTCGACGCGGAGGTTGCGCAGGCTGGCCTCGACCACCTCGCGGATGTGCTCCGGGCGCGAGTCGAGACCGAAGGAGCGGGTGAAGCCGAACTTCGTCGCGATGACCACGTCGTCGCGGATCGGTGCGAGCGCCTGTCCGAGCAGTTTCTCGCCTTCGCCCCAGCCGTACATCTCGGCGGTGTCGAACATCGTCACGCCGAGCTCATGGGCCTTTCGGATCGCGGCGATCGACTCGGCGTCGTCGGTGGGGCCATAGCCCGTGGCGGTACCCATCGCCCCATAGCCGAGAGCGGCAGCGGCCAGGCCCTGACTGCCGAGAGTGCGGATGTCCATGATGAAGCCCTTCTGTTGTCACAACCAGTCACAGGTGTCAGCCTCTGACACTTCCGGCACTGTACGCTTCCATCGTGGAAAGCTCATCGAATCCGGGCCTGCGCGACATCACGCGCAAGGCCGTACGCGCACGGATCGCCGAGGTCGCGATAGACCTGTTCGCCCAGCAGGGTTTCGATGCGGTCACCGTCGAGCAGATCGCCGCAGAGGTGGGCATTTCGGCCCGCAGCTTCCACCGCTACTTCCCGGCCAAGGAAGACACAGTCATCGGCGACCTCATCCCCTGGGGTGAGTTCGTCCGCGACGCCTTCGCCGCGCGGCCGGCCGATGAACCGGTCTGGGATTCTCTGCGTGCGTCCTTCGAAGCCCTGCTGGCTCAACCGAACAGGGACGAACAACGAACCAAGAGAACCATGCGCGTTCTGACGAGCGCGGCCTCCCTACGCGCCCGCAACCTCGAGAAGCACCTGCTGTGGGCAGGTCTGCTCACCCCGCTCGCGAAGGAGCGACTAGCCGGCGATCTCGCAGTACTGCGAGCACAGACACTTGTACAGGCGTCGCTGGCCTGCTTCGACGTTGCGCTGACCGCCTGGGCCGAGCCCGACGAGACCAAGGATGCCGTGGAGCTCCTTCGTCAATCCTTCGCCACGCTCGCGCCCAGAAATCCTACGTAGGGCCGACCACCGCGCTCTACGTCCCGTGAAGCCAGGCCACGGGCATTTGACCACACCCCCACTGCGCGAGATCGTGAATCTCATTCGGTCGACCAGGGGGGGACTTCGCGATGGACACCGAGCCAATGGTGCCGATCGGATTCGATATCGCTTGGACGACAATGGTGGCCGTATGGGCGATCTTGACGATCACGGCGCTCGTACCCGTTCTCAGGCCCGACCATGACCGTTGGGGAGGGTTCCTGTGTTTTCGTCAAGAGCCCTGCTTGTTCGAAATACTGAGCGGCTCAGGCACATTGGATCTTGGTGCGGGCTGGTGGGGCACCAGCCCGGGAAGCATCAGCCCGCACCATTTTCCCAGCTCTGAGCCATCCTGTGTCAAACCGGCGGGGCGGCGCCTACGGAACGTAGACGGTTGCGACGCCCGGTGTGACGAACGAGCTGCCGGTGTGTACGACGACGACGACAACCTGCCCGGTCCCGGTCGGAAGGACCGCTTCCGGGTATTCGACCGACATCTGGGTGGAGCCGGAGGCTCCGCTCGACAGGTTCAGCCACCGCACTTCGGACAATGGTAGGCACCCCGATCTGCCTTCCCGTTTGCGTTCCTCCGGACCGGTGATCGTCACCGTCCCAGGCTGTTCGCCGACCACGGCCACGCAGCGGACCGAGGGAAAATCGAAGGGGCCGTACGGGTCGATCTGGAACGGAACGGTGACCGCGGCGGAGGCGACGGCCGCCGGCGCCAGAACCGAACCGGCCACGATGGCCGCGCAGGCGACCGATCGGCGAACGAAATTGATCATGGCGACCTCCAAGCCCGCTTGTCTTCGTTCATCCTGGCTTGCCGCCAAAGAGCCCCAGCGACGCCAGCCAGTCGATGACCGTGACCGCTGCGGGCGTGAGTGGACCGAAATACAGAGACAACAGATCCA
>Ga0105243_10002777_pt1 | contig 14549 bp, 10 predicted proteins | sample KBSM34metaG_FD_81525 | JGI IMG/M metagenome (GOLD analysis project Ga0105243, IMG submission 81525) | Miscanthus rhizosphere microbial communities from Kellogg Biological Station, Michigan, USA - KBS M3-4 metaG | ecosystem: Host-associated > Plants > Roots > Rhizosphere > Soil | place...
CGCCCGACAGTGTCTCCACGGCCTGCGACATGTTCTGCACGGTGGCGATGCCGAGGTTGGCCATCGACGTGCCGGCCGCCTCCTTCATGCCCTTCTTGTCCAGCATCCGCAGCACCGAGCCGAGCGGCCCGGAGCGACGTTGTTCCCGACCAAGGAACATGTTGGCGGCGATGTCCAGAGCCGGGGCGACCGCCAATGTCTGGTAGACGGTTTCGATGCCGGAACTTCGCGCGTCCTGCGGAGTCTTGAAGTGAACCTCGTTCCCGTCCAGAAAGACCTGACCGGAGTCGGGGATCAGGGCACCGGTCATAGCCTTGATCAGTGTCGATTTACCGGCTCCGTTGTCACCGATGACCGCGAGAACCTCGCCTGGAAACAGGTCGAGATCCACGCCGTCGAGGCCGACAACCTTGCCGAAGGTCTTGATCAGGCCACGGGCTGAGAGCACGGTCTCGGATGGATTGGCGAGCAACGGCGGGTTGCCGAGGCCGACCGTGCCCTTTTCCTCCTCTGTCAACTCGCTACTGCTCGGAGTAGTGCTCATGCCTTTACCTTTCTGATCCACTGATCGATGGACACTGCGACGATAATCAGCACACCAATCGCCAGTACGCGCAGCTGGTCATCCACACCGGCCAGAGCCAGCCCGATGTTGAACGCGTACACGATCAGTGCTCCAAGGATGGTGCCGGGTATCCCTCCACGACCGCCGAACAGGCTGGTCCCGCCGATCACGACCGCCGTGATGGTCTCCAAGTTGGCGCCTACGATCGCGTTCGGGCTAGCCGTGCCCGCCCGGCCGATCAGCACCCAGGCGCTAAAGCCGTAGATCAGCCCCGCAACGGTGTAGACGCTGAGGAGCACGCGGTCGACCTGGATGCCAACCAGCCGGGCCGCCTCGATGTCATCGCCGACGGCGTACAGATGACGGCCCCAGCTGGTCTGACTGAGAACGAAGGCGACAACGGCAGCAAGCAACGCCACAACCACCACGCCGATAGTCAGTCTGAACGGCCCGATCGGGAATCGGGTGCCCATCAGGTTGAGGATGGCGGGCATCTTGTTCTTACCCACGCTGGCTCCGCCCGAGTACAACAGACCGATGGCGGTATAGATGCTCAGCGTGCCGAGTGTCACGATAAACGGCGGCAAGTTCAGTCGAGTGACGAGCAGGCCGTTGAGGAAACCGCAGGCTGTGCCGACAGCGATGCCGATGAGTAGGGCAAGGCCTCCCGGCACGCCGTTGTTCGCAGCCAGGTTGGCCATCACCAGCATCGCGAGGATGGCGGTCGCGCCAACCGCCAGATCGATGCCGGCGGTCAAGATGATGAGCGTTTGACCGATGGCAAGGGCCGCGACTACCGCGGTCTGCTGCAGGATGATCGAGATCGTCGCGGGCTGGGCGAAGCGCGGATTGATGATGGTGAAGGCGATGCACGCCACAATCAGCACCATCAGCGGACTGAGCGAGGGATGGGCATGCAGCAGATGCTGGATACGCTGGAGCGGCGACTGCTGCCGCAGCGCAAATTGTTCCGCCGCGCTCGCCGGCGCCTGTGGTTCTACTGATGTTGTCACGTGGGCTTCCTTGCCGTAGGAGTTACTCCGGTTTCGCGAGAAGGCGACCATCGCCGCCTCTGTGATGGGCTGGCTCCACCACAGAGGCGGCGGAGCCAGCCAGTCAGTTCTTCATTGCCTACTTGCCCCAGCAGAGCTTCTCACCCTCGGCGACGGTGATGCTGTCGAGGCCATCGACCGGCTTGTCGGTCACCAGCGCCACGCCGGTGTCATAGAAGTCCAGGCCAGGCGTGACCGTTGGCTTCTCGCCGGTCTGCTTGAATTTGGCGATCGCTTCGACGCCCAACTGAGCCATCTTCACCGGATACTGCTGCGAAGTGGCCCCAATGGTGCCGTCTTTGACGAGCTTCAGCCCCGGGTCGCAGCCACCGTCAACCGACACGATGGTTGCTTTCACCCCCGCAGCTTTCAGTGCGTCGGCCCCGCCGCCGCCAGACGGCTCATTGATGGAGTAGACCAAGTTGATGTCCTTGGACTTGGCCAGGCAGGTCTCCATGGCCGTTTTGCCTCCGTCCGCGGCACCCTGTGTCGGCTCATTGCAGACAATCGTGTAGTCGCCGCCCTTGCCACCGGTGTACTTGCCGGTCTTGTCCTCGTCGCCGTTCTTGGTCTTGTCCTTGACGTCGATACCCATGCCAGTGAGGAAGCCTTGGTCGCGGTTGTAGTCCACCGTGGCGACCTTGTCATTGAATAGGTCGAGCATGGCGATGTTCGCCTTCTGGCCATTCATCTGGGCGGCTGCCCATTTGCCGATCAGCTCTCCGGCCTTGAAATTGTCAGTGGCAAAGGTGATGTCTACGACATCCGCAGGGTTTGGCGGCGTGTCAAGCGCGATCACGTACAGGCCGGAGTCGCGCGCCGACTGGATAGCCGGGTTCACGCCGTCAGTCGCCGGCGTGATCAAAATCCCGGAGTCCCCACGTGCGACGGCTGCCTCGATCGCCTGAATTTGAGTGGCCTCGTCGCCATCCTCTTTGCCCGCGGCAGTCGTGATGCTGACGTTGTTCGCCTTACCTGCCTCCTCAGCGCCCTTCTGCATCGCGATGAAAAAGGGATTGGTGCTGGTCTTGGTGATCAGTGTGACGGCGATCTTCTCGCCACCACCGCCACTTGCTGAACCCTCAGCGCCGGGGCTGCCGGTGCTGCCACCGCCCCCACAAGCGGCGAACGTCAGCGACGCTGCCGCCGTCACTGCCACGGCCGCGGCGAGGCGTACACCCCGACGGCTAGGCGTTTGGTACTTCATAGATGTTCCTCTCGCTAGAACGCACCGCCGGATGTGACAACGGTGTCAAACTCATTCTTAAGTCATTCTCAGTTTCGGTGTCAAGCACGGTAGATTAACGAATTCGCATATAGATAGGCTGTGGCTTGGAGAGGGGACATCGATGTCAAATCCGCCTTCCAGATCAACCACAAAGGTTCGGCCGACCATCCGCGATGTTGCGGCCCTGGCAGGTGTGGGAACCAAGACCGTTTCGCGGGTTATCAACGACGAGGCCAACGTATCGCCCCGGACCCGGGCGCGGGTCCAACGCGCCGTAACAGCATTGAATTTCAAGCCGAACCAAGGAGCCGGCGCGTTGCGCCGTGGCGATCGCAAGACGCTCACCCTTGGCCTCCTCCTTGACGCCGTGGACAACCCATTCTCAGCTTTAATTAACCGAGCTGTCGAGGCCGTGGCGTATAGCCGTGACACCGCCGTGTTGGCCGCCAGCTCCGACAACGACCCAGATCGCGAGCGGATCATGGTCGATGCCTTCACCCGCCGTCGGGTGGACGGATTGATCCTGAATACGATCACTGAGGATCAGGGATACCTACAGGCTGAGCGGGAGCAGGGTACGCCGCTGGTGTTCGTGGACCGACCACCGATCGGGCTGCTCGCCGATGCCGTCGTGACCAACAACTACGAAGCAGCCAGGGAGGCCACTCAGCATTTGATCAGGCAGGGCCATCGGCGGATCGCCCACCTCGGCGACGAGCCCGCCGCATCCACGGCTCGCGGCCGATTGCGGGGATTCTCCGACGCCATGGCCGCCGCCGGACTGGCCGCCTCAGCTCGCCAGGTGAATGCCCTGCGGTCCCAACAGGAGGCTTACGCCGCGGTGCACGGCTTCATGCAGCTCGATGATCCGCCAACGGCGCTGTTCAGCTCTCATTACCTGGTCACCCTTGGCGCGGTGCGGGCCTTACATGATCTTCAACTCGCGGAGCGAATCGCCTTGATCGGCTTCGACGACATCGTCCTCGCGGACTTGGTCCGTCCTGCCATCTCGGTCATGGCGCACGATCCCACCCAGCTCGGCACGCTTGCTGCCGAGCGCATCTTCGCTCGGCTGGACGGCGACACCTCCGCCGTTCAAACCCTCGTCGTCGCCGCGAAGTTGGTCGCTCGTGGGTCGGGAGAGATTCCGCCGTCTGATTGATGGCGACTGGAACGCGGCCACCGAGCCGTACGTCTTCCCGCCCAGCCGCCGAAACGCACCCGTGGACCGCGACGAAAGGGTACGTTTCCCAGCACAGCCGTCGAAACGTACCCCGCCGCGACGAGCCCGAATCGACGCCACCCGCGTCGAGTAGATTTGCTGGTCAGGCCTTAACGCGATCGGCGTATCAACAAGACAGAGACGTCGCCACCGCGCCAGAGAGGAAGTCGATGACCGAGCCCACGTCGTCCGCGGCCCCGCAGCCGACAAGCGCCGCAGCGCCGCTCACCCCGCCCGAGGGTGCGCCGCTGACCCTCAGCGCACCAGCTCCACCGGCTGCCGTGGTGGCTACCCAGGCCCCCGCAATGGCGCCGCAGGTGGATCCGGCCACCGTCCCACAGCTCGACGCCAAGGTCGACAGCTTCGTCAGTGCCTTGATGGCGGCTCAGACCCGTTCACCGGAGTTCGCCAAACAGGCCGCCGATGTTCGTGCCATGGGAGACGCGGACATCCGTCGCGCGGCAGAGACCTCGAACCGTTTGTTGCAAACTCCGGTACGCGCCCTCAAGGAAGGTGGGATCGCCGAAGGGTCCAAGGTTGGCAACACCCTGCTCGAGCTGCGCCGCACGGTCGAGGACCTCGACCCGAGCAAGGCGACCGGAGTGCGCAAGTTTCTCGGAGTGATCCCGTTCGGCGACAAGGTCGTGGATTACTTCCGCCGCTACGAATCCGCCCAGAGCCAGTTGAACGGTATCCTCCACGCGCTCCGCAATGGCCAGGACGAGTTGACCAAGGACAACGTCGCTCTCAATCTGGAGAAGCAGAACCTCTGGGCGGCGATGGGCCGCCTCAACGCCTATATCTACATTGCCGAGCGGCTCGACGCCCGGCTGGCCGCCACCATCGCCCAGCTTGAGATCTCCGATCCCGAGCGCGCCAAGGCGCTGAGCCAGGATGTGCTGTTCTACGTACGCCAAAAGCACCAGGATCTATTGACCCAGCTGGCCGTTTCGATCCAGAGCTATCTCGCGATCGACATCATCATCAAGAACAACATCGAGTTGATCAAGGGCGTCGATCGGGCGTCGACGACGACCATCTCGGCCCTCCGTACGGCTGTCATCGTCGCGCAAGCGCTGGGCAACCAGCGATTGGTTCTTGATCAGATCACGGCGTTGAATACCACGACGTCCGACCTCATTCAGCGCACCTCGGAGATGCTGCGCGACAACTCTGCAAAGATCCAGGAGCAGGCGGCCTCCTCGACAATCGGACTCCCCCAGCTGCAAGCCGCATTCCAGAACATTTACGCCACCATGGATTCCATCGACAACTTCAAGATGCAGGCCTTGGACACTATGGCGGCCACCATCGGCACCCTGGAAACCGAGGTCGCAAAGTCCCGCGAATACCTCGATCGGGTGCAACGCCAAGATCAGCAGTTGGCTTCGGGAGCCTTGGATCTTGAAAGTGGCGCCGCTCCTGGTACGCCTCGCGGGCTGCGTTGATCTCCGGCTTATCCTCTCGATCAGCATCGGTGCCTGATGGGTTTCAAGGAGTGGATAGCAGCCATCGCAGGACGCCGTCCGCAAGCATCCGGGGTAGGGGCATCAGAGGCACCACCACCAGTCGCTGCGGCGCCGACCGAGTCCGACATCATGGTCGCCCTTGACCGCGTGGAGCAGATGGTTGGCGGTGGGGCCGTGCCGGCGCCGGTTCAGTCCAGGGTCCGGCGGGTTGCCCAGACCGTACGCGACACCATGCCTCGGCTGCGCAACCTCGGGCTCGGCAGCCCAGAGGCGTACTCGGTGATGGCAACCGCCACTGACTATTTGCCCGAGGCAATCGGCGCGTACACCCGGCTGCCGCGCCAGTGGGCCGACTCGCGACCCATCGAGAATGGCAAGACCTCGCTCATGTTGTTGATCGATCAGTTGGATCTGTTGAGCGCGACGATGGACAAGATCTTCGATGCGGTGGTCCGAGTCGATGCCGACGCACTGATCGTGCACGGACGCTTCCTGCAGGAGAAGTTTGGACACGCCTCCACCGGAGGTGCGCTGAACATCGGGGACCAGCCGGCGCCTGAGGCCCCTCGCAGCACCTTGGACCTGCCGTGACGGAACCGTCGACCCGTACCCTCGCAGACGCCCTCGGTGCGCTTCGTAACGCCGCCGGCGCAGCGCGCCTTGATCATGGGGTTGCCGTACGAGAGGGCGAGGCGCTGGCAGCCGCCGTCGCCGAGTCGGCCGAGCACGCGTACCTCGATTGGGGTGAGCAGACGGGTCATCCGGACCCGCAGGCATTTTTCGATGCGGCACATCGTGGGCGCCGCTGGCGGGCTGCTCCTACAGCGCTGCTCGGGCAACTCGTCCTCAATCGATCACCGCAAGCTGCAACCTACGCCGAAGCGCTCGCCGAGGTCTGTCGCGCGGCCCAGACGCTCGGCGAACCGAACCCTCGCACCGCCGGCAACGCTGCTGTCGCAGCGGCCGCGCAACTCGCAGCTCTCGCTCCACCGCCGATGCCGGCGACTACTCGGCCAGAAGTAGCCGCCATGCTTCGAGCCCTCCACCAGAGCTCGCTCGACTTGTCCTCGCTCGACCTGTCCTCGCTCGACCTGAGCTCGCTTGACCTGAGCTCGCTTGATCTACCAGGCGGATTACCAGGCATCGCTCCCGACCTGCGACCTGAATCTCCTGGTACGCCCCCCGAGTCAGTCCAGATGCGCCCTGAGCCTGTCGAAGGGCAACCACCCGGCGCTGCGACAAGCTCAGCGCACCCAGCCGAGTCACAACAGGTTGCCGCAAAGCCGGAACCCAAGCCCAAGACGCTTGACGAACTTCTTGCCGAGCTTGATGCCTTGGTCGGCCTCACAGCGGTCAAGGCGGAGATCCACCGGCAGGTGGCCGTGCTTCGCGTCGAGACACTGCGCAGCAAGGCTGGTTTGAAGTCTCCGACGATCACCCGTCATCTGGTGTTCGTCGGCAATCCCGGCACCGGCAAGACGACCGTCGCTCGGCTGGTCGGCGGCATCTACCGGGCGCTCGGGTTGTTGTCGAAGGGCCAGCTGATCGAGGTCGACCGCTCAGAACTGGTCGCGGGCTATCTCGGGCAGACCGCAATCAAGACGGCCGAGGTCGTTGCATCGGCCGCTGGCGGTGTTCTTTTTGTCGATGAGGCGTACAGCTTGGCCGGTGACCAGTACGGTCAGGAGTCGGTCGACACCCTGGTCAAGGAAATGGAGGATCGTCGCGACGACCTGGTGTTGATCGTGGCCGGCTACCCCGACCCGATGGCGATCTTCATTGCCCAAAATCCCGGGCTAGCCAGCCGCTTCCGTACCACGATCGAGTTCGACGACTACACCGATGAGGAATTGGTGCGCATTCTGCAACAGATGGCTCAGGCAGCCGACTACGACCTCGATGACGGCTGTGTGGTTCGCTTCGAGGCGATCCTTGCCACCACGCCGCGCGGTCCGATGTTCGGCAATGCGCGGTTCGCGCGCAACCTCTTGGAGGCTGCCATCGGCAAGCATGCATGGCGACTTCGCGATATCGACGAGCCCACGGTTGAGCAGCTCCGGAAGCTGATTGCAGACGACTTCGACGAGGGTGAGACGGAGAACAAGCCGCCTGTCATGTCCCATGAACAGGCAGCTGAGGATGAGTCAGCGAAACTCGAGGAGACCACCAGTGAGCCAGGCTAGCCAGACCGGCGCAGCCGGGGTGGCCGCGCCGGCAGAAACCACAGCGGCACCCCCTGCCGCAGATCAAGCACCGGTCTCACCGCAGCCCACCTCCGCCTCGCCAAGCATCGAAGCGCAGACTCCAGCGCAGCGGAAGATGTACACGCCGCAACGGCTGCGGTTGCTCAGTCTGGGTGTTGTAGTGGCCGGCCTCGTCATCGGTCTCATCGGTGCGTTGACCTTCGCGTATCTCGCGTTGTCGCTGAGTCGTGCCAAAGCCGATACTGCCCAACTCATTCGGGTCCAGAAGATCCAGTCCAACCTGCTCAGCGCGGATGCCACTGCGACGAACGCATTTCTGGTCGGTGGCTTAGAGCCGCCAGCTCAGCGCGCCGCCTACGACCAGGCGATGAGCAGCACCAGCTCGCTGATCGCCGAGGCGGCCCGGGCACAACCCGCCGACGGCTCGGCACTCGCCGCTCTGAACCAGCAGGTCGTCAATTACGCAGTCGCCATCGAGCAGGCGCGCGCCAACAATCGTCAGGGGCTACCAGTGGGCGCCCAGTACCTCCGCAATGCCAGTGCGGAGTTGCGGGCCGACACATTGCCCATCTTGGACAACCTCGTGAGCGCCAATACCGCGCGAGCCGCCGACGAGATGCAAGCCGGCGCCGGCTATATCGTCCTCATTCTCGCGGTGCTCGCTCTCGGTGCGGTGATCGCCGCCCAGATATGGCTCGCTCGCACGTTCAAGCGCACGATCAATGTCGGGATGGTGGCCAGTGCTGCAGTACTGCTGCTCATCGTGATCGGCAGCCTGGTTGCCGTACTGCAACTGCGCGGCGCGCTGAACGAGATCTCAACCGGGAGCCTGGCTGCGGTCAATACGGCCGCGGATACCCGGATCGATGCGAATAATGCGAAGTCCAACGAGAGCCTGACACTGATCGCTCGAGGATCCGGGCAGGCCTTCGAGGCCGCCTGGAAGTCCTCGGCCGACTCCGTCACAGGCAATCTCGCACGCCTGAGCGGCAAGCCGGAGCTGGCGAGCCAATGGCAGGCCTATGCCGATGTCCACACTCAGATCCGGGAGCTCGATGACGGCGGGCAGTGGGACAAGGCGGTGGCCAAAGCCACTGGCTCCGGGAAAGATTCGTCGAACACGGTCTTTGGAACCTTCGACAGCAATCTTGCGAGCTATCTCGACGGTGTGAGCATGGACGCCTCCAACTCGCTCGCGGATGAACAGCCGATCATGATCGTCGCAGCGATCCTCGTCTTGCTTGGCGGGGTGGCAGTCGCCTTGCTGGGACGCTGGGGCGTCAGCGAGCGCCTGAAGGAGTACCGATGAGGCTTCAGTGGCGTAGGCCGCTGCTCGCCCTGGCGGCCGTCGCCTCTCTCAGCGCCCTATCGGCGTGCACGGCGTTCACGTACAGCCCGACGCCGCTGCCGTCGGAGGCCCCCACTCAGCAACCGGCTCCGAGCGCCCCAGCGTCGCCGGCTGCATGCCGGGAGAACCCACTTGCCTCGTACGCGCCCGGCGGCCCACTGCCCACCCCGGAGACGTTGCCGAACGGATCCACGATGGCCAAGATCCAAAAACGCGGCCGGTTGGTCGCCGGGGTATCAGCCGACACCTATTTGCTGGGCTCGCGAAACCCCTTCACCGGTGAGATCGAGGGTTTCGATATCGACATGGTGAAGGCTGTCGCCAAGGCGATCTTCGGCAATGAGAACCGCTACCAGCTGAAGGTGATCACCGCCGCGCAGCGCATTCCCGCGCTAGAGAAGGGCGACGTGGACATCGTGGCCCGGAACATGACGATCAACTGTGATCGCTGGAAGCAGATTGCCTTCTCGAGCGAGTACTACCGGTCGGGCCAAAAGATCTTGGTCCGGAAAGGGTCAAAGGCCAACTCGCTCAACGACCTCGATGGACAGAAGGTGTGCGCCCCGATCGGCACCTCGAGCATGGACAACTTGATCAAGAAGGCTCCCAAGGTCATCCCTGTTGGCGCGGACACCCACACCGGTTGCCTGGTGCTCTTCCAAGAGGGTCAGGTTGCCGCGATCACCGGAGACGACACCGTGCTCGCCGGGCTCGCCGCGCAAGACCCGTATGCCGTAGTGCCCGATCAGCGTGCGTTCACCGAGGAGCCCTACGGACTTGGCTTCAACGAGAAGGATGTGGACTTCGTACGTTTCGTCAACGCCCGGCTCGAGGAGATGCGGACCGACGGTGAGTGGACCAGGATCTACGACCGATGGCTGCGCGGCTCACTTGGTCCCGCACCCAAGCCTCCGATACCGGTCTACGGCAGGACGCGATGACCGTGAGCACGGCTGCCGGACAGGTGAGCGCGCCGGTCGCTCCGGGCCGGATGGGCTCGCCTCTGGATCCTCGGGCTGCTCAGGTCTATCTGGACGAGCTGGGCCGCTGGCGCGATGGTCGGCGCCATGAGCTCGATGAGTTGGACAAAGCCGCGCTACAGGCACCAACTGGCTCAGCCGCCACCGGCGACATTCTGCTGTCGATGGCGCTCTGGAAGGCGGTGTCGGATCGCTACGAGTTGCTGATTGCCACCTGGAGCTCCGGACGAGTGGGAGTTGCCGAGCTGACGCGCATGGCGACGCTGATCTGGGGTCGATTGGACACCACTACCGCATCTGGGCTCTCGGTCTCGCTGCCTGAGGCGTGTCGGCTGTCCGACGCACTGCTATCCCAGCTTCGCGTCAAGCTTGGCCTTGATCCGTCGGGAATGGAGATCACCGAACGGATCCGGCAGCTCCGCGCGCAGATGGAACGCATTCGCGACCAGATCGACCTGGAGCCGGCTGGAGCCGGTCAGCAGCAGGCCGCACTCGAGCAGTCGCGGCTCGCGCGACGGCTGAAGGACATCGCAGAAAAGGCAGCCCGCGGTGGCGACGTGGCTGGATCGCTTGAGCCGCTGGAAATCGATGCCGCAACCTTCGAGCGCGACCTGATCGTCAACGGTGCTCGCCGACGGGACGCTGCCGCACTGTTGCAGCGAGCGCGGGCGGAACGGGCCGACCTCGAGGCACGAGAAGCCGCGCTGCGCAGCATTGTCGAGGAGTGCTTACGCCGCGTCGACCCCGCGCCGCGCTACGCGGTGCCGGACACTGCAGCTCTTGGGCAGGTGCCGAACACTCGCGACGAGCTCGAAACGTATTTGCGTCGCCTGGATCAAGTCTCACGCGCTATGACCATCGCCCAGACGGCCTATAGCAAGGCGCTGCAGGATCATTCCGAGCTCGACAGCCGGCTTGAGGCCTACCGCGCCAAGGCGACGACGAAGGGCGTAGCCGAGGTTGCCGACGTCGCTCAGGCCTACAACCTGGCCCGAGGTGCCCTGGACGAACAGCCCAGCAGGATGCTGCTTGCTCAGCAGCTCGTTGCCGTTTACCAGACCTACCTGCAAACGACTCCCGCGCCCCGCGCGGCGCATCAGGCCACGTCCGCGGAGGAAGCATGAAATGCACCCAGCCCGGCTGTACGGGCACCATCGTCGATGGCTACTGCGATGTCTGCGGTAGTCCCGGGCCGGCCGAGGGCTCTGCGGCCCCCTCGACCGTTGCCAGTGACACCGCAGCGGCCGCGACGGCTGGGGTGGAGGGAGCACCGTGCACCCAGCCCGGCTGCACCGGCACGATCGTCGATGGGTACTGCGACGTCTGCGGGACGCCCGCCGCTGCCGGTGCCCAGGCCGGCGGTGAGGATCGAGCGCCGATTTCTACCGGCGCCCCGGCCTCGGCGATCACCACAGGCTCAAGCCGCCTGCAGTCGACTGCCCTCGGGTCGCAGCGCGCGGGCGACGGTTCCAAGATCACCAAGCGTGTGCGGTCGGGTTCCCAGCGGCTCCGGTCAGCTCGACTCGGTGCTGGACTGACCCGGGTACCCCCGGCGCCGGAGATCGACGCCGCTCAGGCGATCATGAAAAATCCGGAGGTTCCGGAGGAGAAACGTAACTGCCCGAACTGCGGCCACCCGGTCGGTCGCTCGCGCGACGGGCAGCCGGGGCGAACCGAAGGCTTTTGCCCAAATTGCGGCAACCCATTTTCCTTTACTCCGAAGCTGCAGCCGGGCGATCTTGTCGCCAACCAGTACGAGGTCGCCGGCTGTCTGGCGCACGGTGGGCTCGGCTGGATCTATCTCGCCAAAGATCACAACGTGTCTGATCGCTGGGTGGTCTTGAAGGGCCTGTTGAACACTGGCGACAAGGACGCGCTGGCCGTAGCAATCGCTGAGAAGCAGTTCCTCGCCCAGGTAGAACATCCACTGATCGTGGAGATCTACAACTTCGTGACTCACGACGATGCGGGCTACATAGTGATGGAGTACGTCGGCGGAACCTCACTCAAGCAGATCTTGAAAGATCGGATGCGGACCAATAAGGGCGAGTTCGATCCGCTGCCGGTTGATCAGGCCCTGGCCTACATCCTGGAGATCCTGCCGGCGTTCAGCTATCTTCATGATCTTGGTCTGATCTATTGCGATTTCAAGCCGGACAACCTGATCCAGGTCGGGGATGCCGTGAAGCTGATCGATCTTGGCGGCGTACGGCGGGTGGATGATCAAGAGTCCGCGATCTACGGCACCGTCGGCTACCAAGCACCCGAGGTGGCCCAGGTCGGGCCAAGCGTGGCGTCCGACATCTACACCATCGGGCGCACGCTCGTGGTGTTGATGATGGAGTTCCGGGGCTACCAGAGCAAATACGTCGCGAGTCTGCCGCCCGTCACGGAGACCCCGCTGTTCGCCGAGCACGATTCCCTGTATCGGCTGCTGGCGAAGGCATGCGCGGCTGACCCAGCGGACCGGTTCGCGTCGGTCGATGAGTTCCGCGTGCAGCTGCTGGGTGTGCTCCGGGAGGTTGTCGCCCAGAAGACGTCGGGCACGGCGTTGACCTCGGCCGCGTCGGTGCTGTTCGAGGCACCGGCCATCACCAGCGAAGCGTTGGATTGGGACGAGCTGCCGGCCCTGCGCGTCGACACCAGCGACCCCCAGTACGCCTGGCTGAGCAACATCTCTCTCGACGACCCCGAAGAGCGATTGGCGGAGCTGGGCCGAGCGCCAGAGGCAACGGCCGAGGTACGGCTGGCCCAAGCGCGTGCCGCTTTGCAGCTGCGGCGCCGGGACCTGGTCGATCAGATCGTCAACGAGATGCTGGTCGAGGATCCGTGGGAGTGGCGGGCGGTATGGGTCGGCGGTCTCGCGGCACTTGACACCGGAGACTTCGCGGCAGCGCAGTCCTCCTTCAACGCGGTCTATGGCCAGGTGCCTGGTGAGCTCGCTCCGAAGCTTGCCTTGGCGTTGGCGTGCGAGCGTGGCCGAGAGGGAGACATTGCCGAAGGGCTGTATCGGACCTGTGCCAGCACGGATGCCAACTACGTGGCTCCTGCGGCGTTCGGCATGGCACGGATACGCGCTGCTCGGGGTGACGTTTCGGGTGCGGTCCAGGCGCTGGACCTGGTGCCGTCGACCAGCCGCAGCTACCCCGAGGCACGCCGGTTGCGCGCTCTCGAGTTGTACGAGTCGGGCCAAGGATTGCCCGCCTTGGCGCAGGCGATGGACAGTATCAACGGGGTCCAGCTCGATTCACGCGATCGGGGCGAGTTGACTGCCCAGATCCTTGAGCGGGCCATAGCGGAGGTCGACAAGAACGGCGCAAAGACCGGGGTGCTTGTCGGCCCGTACGAGGCCGAGGAAGACACCCTGCGAGACGGCTTAGAGGCCACCTATCGCCAGCTGGCGGGAATCGAGACCGATGCGGGGCGTCGCTACGCGTTGGTTGACAAAGCGAATGCCGTGCGAAGGTGGACCTTACGATGACCGACCATCTGACGCAGTCCCCCGCCCAAGAGGCTGGCACGGCGCCGCCGGCCGCTATCCCACAGCCTGATGGCAGCCTGAGTTGCCCGCACTGCGGTGCAGAGGTCGCCCCCCAAGAGGCGTTTTGTGAGGCGTGCGGCGGCGCCCTAACGCCGAGCGTGACCGGGCCGGCCGAGCAGCCCGATGAGATGGCTGCGCCCATCGATCTCACGCGGTCGGTGCAGACCAAGGCCGAGGACCAGGACGCGGTCGTTGCTGCTCGCCCATGCGCCAATTGCGGCGGCGTGGTTGGGGCAGACGGTTACTGCGAGACCTGCGGTACCAAGGCGCAGACGGAGCGGGACCACTACACAGAGCAACCGGCCTCGTGGGCCGCCGCGTGTTGCGACCGCGGCGTACGTCACTACCGCAACGAAGACGCCACGGCGATCGCCGCTGAGCCGGATGCGAGTTCGCGTGCGGTGCTCGTGGTCTGCGATGGGGTATCCACCTCACTAGACTCCGACGTCGCCAGCCTGACCGCCGCTCGAACTGCCCGCGACGCTCTGGCCGCACACAAGCCGGCGGGACTCGGCACGCCTACCAGCCGAGTAGCCGCAATCTCAAATGCTGTGGTCAAGGCAGCCGCAGCAGCCAATGCCGCCGTGATTGAGAGCACTGCTCCGGGCAGCGACAACGCCGCTTCCTGCACCTTCGCCGCAGCCGTTATCGAGGGCAACCTCGTGGTGTACGGAAACGTCGGTGACAGTCGGATCTATTGGATCCCCGATCGTGGCTCAAGCGAGGAGCCCACTGAGCTGAGCGTTGACGACTCGGTTGCGCAGATGCGCATTGCCATGGGTACTCCACGCGACGAGGCCGAGAACGGGCCCCAGGCGCATGCGATCACCAAGTGGCTGGGACGCGACAGCCCCGACTTCACACCGCGTACCGGCTCTCTCACTGTGGCCGCACCTGGCTGGCTGCTGGTCTGTTCTGACGGTCTGTGGAACTACGCATC